>SDBV01000134.1_pt1 | contig 90227 bp, 54 predicted proteins | sample 2277081 | NCBI WGS metagenome assembly SDBV01 (sample SAMN10402039, study PRJNA504765) | marine sediment metagenome | isolation source: marine sediment core GS10_PC15, 223 cmbsf | place: Arctic Ocean: Southern Knipovich Ridge | collected 2010
GTCGGATCGCCGTTTAGTGTCACGGTGACCGTCACCGACGGTGGCACTCTCACGGATGTGGCGATAACCACGGCTGACATCAACGCACTTCCCGTCGCCGACCTCAGCGCAGGTGCCCCCTATACGTTCACTATCGATCAATCCATCACGTTTGACGCGAGCGCCTCGAGCGACGCCGACGGGACGATCGATTTTTATGATTGGGATTATGGCGACGGCAACACGGCCCTGGACGCGGGCCCAACGCCCTCCCATACGTACACCAGCGCCGGACCATTCACGGTGACGCTGACCGTCACCGACGATCTTGGCGCGACGGATCAGACGTCCTTAGTGCCGGGCTCAAACATAGCGCCGATCGCGGATCCAGGCGGTCCTTACCCGATCACGGGCGGCGTGCCGTTCGACCTTACTTCCGGATCCACCGATTCTGACGGGACCATCGTGGCCTGGTTTTGGGAATTTGGCGATAGCAACACGAGCACTCTCGAGAATCCGACCCACACGTATGCTTCCGACGGACTCTATAACGTCACACTGACCGTAACGGACGACGACGGCGGCACGGATTCGGCCTCGACGACGGCCAGCACCGGAGTGATCGCCGCCGCGCCACCGGTTCTCCAAAACATCGGGATGGATGACTCCGCGTTTACCGCGGTCACCGAGAACGACTGTCGTGTTTGTCACGACACGGGCCTGCCGGACCGCCATCATAATCTGGTCGGTCAGACCATTCCCGGAGGCTCGCAGGTCCCCTATCCTGATTCGGACGGTGACGGCAACGATGACACCGTTTACGGATGTTTGAACTGCCATGGCGTGATCTTTAACGTCGAGCGAGATTGTACGGTCTGCCATACCGGGAGTGCCCACCATTCGACGGCCGCGGCATTGAGCCGTGATTGTGTAGCCTGCCATGGCGACCTTGTTGATAATTACGACGACGGCCATTACATCCCGTCGTATTCACCTTCGCTGGTAACACCTTATCGCTCGGTAGGCACGGGTGATCCGGCCAACGCGCGCGGCGACAAAGCAGGTGCCTGTGACTATTGTCATAACGACGACGGCCTGCCAACGCCGGTCATACTTACGAACGAAGAGAACCACCACAATACGGGCTTAGACACGGGGAATTGCCTCTGGTGTCACAACGACGCTGGCGGCCCAATCGGCGCCGATGACGGGAGCCAAATGCGAATCTGTGAAGGTTGTCACGGTCCCGAGGCACTCCATAATATCCAGGCCGATTCACCGAATCCGGCTAATGTCGGGACGATAGTCGTCGGTCAGGAGGACCAGGGATACGGTCACGTGGGAAGGGATGCGGGGCCCGGCAGCAGCGACTGTTGGGGTTGCCACGGCTTCGGGTTTGCGGCCGTCGCACCTTATGCCGGTCCGGTCATCCCGACCATCTACGGCGCCGACGTTACCAACATGACCGCAGGAACCGACACGGTGGTTACCCTCATCGGTTCGGGATTTGTGAATATCACGGGGGCGACTCTGTACGAGTCCAACGTGCTGTTGACCGGCGCGAATGGTTACACGGTGACTCTGACTCCCGACGCCATCGACGAGTTGGCGATCATCTTTACGATTCCGGGGACGACCCCGGCGGGTAATTATAACGTCCAAGCGGTCAAGACTGACGATGCGGGTAATCCCGTGGTAAGTAACCCCGTGGTTATCAGCATTAGGCCCGAGGTGGTCATCGATGACGCAGCCTGCGACGGAGAAACCGTCACGATCAACGGTCGCGGCTTCAGTCAGTACGTAGCGGGCTCGCCAACGCGTGTCACCACGCTCGTCAAGGGTAAGAAGAAAACGACGGAGGTCGAGCAAGCAAACATTGTTTTCTGGAGCGACACGATAATCGAGGCTCAGTTCGAGTTCTGTCCCGAGGAAGTCACCGTTGAATCCGTATTCGGCAGTGCGACGTCCGGGGTCGTCCAACCGCCCAAGCCGGGTAACGGCAAAGGGCGCGACAAATAAGCATCGGCACGGTTTTGACTGAGTCATGTGGAGGGAGATGTGCCTCGGGCGCATCTCCTTTTGCATTGATTTCGAGTCCTCGGGGGAGTTTTCCGGGTAGGAGTTTTTCGGGCGGGAGCGTATGCTGGTGAATTGCCGGGCGCCGGCCGTTAAGGTATGGACTTTTGCGGCAAAATGGCTAAAATGCGTTGAAGGTTCAACGTCTACGCGGCGTCAAGGATTGAAGGAGACGGATATGAGCCGAGCGGCGAAGCGCACACTTTTCGGGCTATCTCTGGCCCTGCTCGCCTTTGGGGGCACGGAGGCGGCTGCCTATCGACAGTACAACGATGGCTGTCACAACTGCCACGGGGCGTTCACGGATGCCACCTCGCCGCAAGGCAACGTCTTTCTGTCGGACAGCAAACACGAAATGCACAGAAACGCCGGGGAAATGAACACCGAGTGCAATCTGTGCCACACCAGCGGCGATAAGAAGAATCCGTACATCGGCTCGTCCAACGGAACGTCCGACAATACGGGGTACGGGTGTGCCGGATGCCATGGCCGACTGGAAGACGCCGGGCATGACGCGACCGTCTCTCCGGGACTCGGAGCGGGGCTACGCCAGCACCACGTCAATGCCGGAGTAGAACTGTGTAAGAATTGTCACGTCGATGCCAGCCCGAACAACTACCTTCCCGTCGAGGAAGACGTCGCGCCGCCATACTATGGGACCGTTGACACCCTATGTGACAATCCGCTGAATCCGGTCGCGACGTTCCAAATCAACGAAAACTGGACCGTCGGCGACTTCCTGGGGTTGGACAATGACGGCGATCTGACCTACGACACGTCCGATGCTACCGCCGTCCGTCCGCTCGCGGACCCGGGCGGGCCCTATTATGCGCTGCCCGACGAAGTCATCACGTTCGACGGGTCCGGGTCGTCCGATCCCGACGGGACGATCGATTCCTACGATTGGGATTTCGGCGACGGCAGCACGGACACCGGAGTCAGTCCGACCCACGCGTACACGACTACGGAAACTTATATACATTTTACCGTGACGCTGACCGTCACCGATAATGACGGCATCACGGATACGTCAACCACCACGGCCATCATCGGCTCGATCAGCGGAGGCAACCCCCCGGTCAACCAGACGATCGGTAGGCTGGACGCCGCGCTGGGTGTGCTGGTGGAGGGGGACTGCCGTGCTTGTCACGACATCGGCGTTCCCGACCGCCATCATATGCGGTACGGGTCGGAACGCGGAGGCACGACTCCCCCCTATACTGATCCGGGCGGCGGCACAACCTGGACTTGCATTAACTGCCACAGCCAGACCTTCATCAGAGAGCGAGATTGCATCGTCTGCCATGCCTCGGCCGCCCACCATGCCGGGGCAACGGCCCAGGGCGGTGATTGCGTAGCCTGCCATGGCGATCTCGTGGATAATATGTCCGACGGCCATTACATCCCCACCTATTCACCTTCCCTGGTGACACCTTCCCGTACGGGCGGTGATGCCCTTCCGGCCAACGGTCGAGGCGATCTTGCCGGGGCCTGCAACTATTGCCATAACGACGACGGTCTGGCAACGCCGGTGATACTTACCAACCAAGACAACCACCACAACACGGGCTTTGGCTCAGATAACACAAAATGTGCCTGGTGCCACTTCGGCGGCAGTGCTGACCCGACCGGCGGCACCGCGGGGGAACAAATACGAGTTTGCGAAGGATGCCACGGTCCCGAGGCACTCCATAACATTCAGGCCGATTCACCTAATGCGGCCAATCTCGGTACGCTGGTCGTCGGTGGTGAGGACGCAGGATACGGTCACGTGGGAAGAGATGCCGGGCCCGGTGACAGCGACTGCTGGGGTTGCCACGGTTTCGTAGCGGCGGGTTTCGCGCCGTATACCGGCCCGATTATTCCTACCATCTACGGTGCTGACCTTACCGTCTTCAGCGCCGGAACAGACACCGTGGTTACGCTCCTTGGCTCGGCATTTACGAATACGACCGGTGAAACCCTGTATGAGTCGGAGGTTGTGTTGACTGCCGCGAATGGTTCTTCGGTGACCCTGACGCCCGACGCGATCGACGAATTGGCGCTGACGGTTACGATCCCCCGCACTACCGCGGCGGGTAACTACAACCTCCAGGCCGTCAAGACTGACGAAGCAGGAAACCCCGTGGCAAGTAACCCTGTGGTCATCAGCATTAGACCCGAGGTGATCATCAACAAGGCAACCTACGACGGAACCGTAACGATCAAAGGCAGCGGGTTGGGTGGTTACATGATGGACTCAGGAACTTCGGTGACCGGGAAGATAATTACCGGCAAAGGTAAGGACAAGACGACCACGACCACCGAAGCGACCATTGTTTCTTGGAGCGACACCACGATCGAGGCTGATTTTGGCGGTTCGAACCCCAATGAAGTCACCGTCGACTCCGTATTCGGAAGTGCTACGTCGACGGTCACCAAACGGTCTAAGCCGGGCAAAGGCAAAGGGCACGACGAATGAACATTGGGCGTTTTGACTGATTCTTATGGACGGAGACGGTTGCCCTGAATTGACGTCGGGGCCTCCGAGGGTTCCCCCCCGAATCACCCGTCGCGAAGCTTGATCGGCCTCGCCAAGGTCGGCTGGATGCACGAATTACCCCCTCGCAATGGGGTAGGGTTGGGTCGATTGCCCCGTCTTTAGCAGAAACTCCGGTTTTGTGCTTCGAGCGGATCAAAATGCCTGCTATCATGGAAATTGGGTCATTGGGGTAACCTGGAGGGCCGAAATGCGCGTTTTCCGGGCCCCAACGGCCACGCATGAGATTGAACTAGCCACATTGGCCTACCCGCCTGCGGTTTCTGGCAACTGTTGTCAGGCCGTAACGGCTCGGATCGCAGGTGCGCCCTGCCGTTATCGGCATGGCGTCCAACGTGATCATGGCCATGGCAACTTTTGGCGGAATTGTAACGATCCACGGCAGCGACTTAGGTGGTTGCACGGCGGATCACGGTACGCCCTTCGCCGGGGCGAGAACAACGGACACAGACAAAGCAAGAGGGGCAAGAAACTAGCATTGGCGCTAATCTGACCAAGTGGTGCAAAAGGGGGATACGCTTCGCGTGCAACTCTGTTTACACCCGTTTTTGAGTGAACGTGAGAAGAATCACTTATATAACGATGGCGCTATCATTTACTCTGCTGATCTCCATGCCAGTGCAGCCGACTACTTCGGCTCCGCCAGCGAAGCGGGTCAGCGGTGCCGATGAAGGACTGTCTACTGATAATGATATGGAGCAGACCGTCGACGAATTCTACTTGGAAGATTCCCTTTCGCCTCTCTTTGGGGCGGGGAGCATACCCGATCTACACCATCTTCGTTACGGCAAGGAGATTCCCGATCGAACGGCCGCCCCGTTCGGCGTAAGCGGCGAGGCGTATAATTGCCTCTCCTGCCATGGCGTAGATACTAGTTCCGGAAAGATTGAAATCCTCGTAGAAAGAGACTGTCTAGTCTGCCATCAGCCAAGGGTGGTCGAGACGGTCATCGTAGACATCAAGCCGGGGAACAACCTGAATCCGATCAATCCTAAGTCCAAGGGGCTGCTGCTGATCGCGATCCTGGGATCGAACGATTCTGACGTGACCGAGATCGACATTTCATCGTTGCTGCTCGAAGGGGAAGTAACGCCCTTGCGGTGGGGTTTTTGGAAGGGAAGGAAAGGCCACATAAACCTATGGATGAGATTCTCCACGCAGGCCGTCTGCACTGCGCTCGGGGACCTACAGCCTGGCCAGACCTACGAGGTCACGATTACCGGCCTGCTCAAGGATGGAACAGAGATCGAGGGTAGCGACTCGGTCGTCGTAGTGCCGCCCGCACGGGGAAAACGGTCCAAGAGGTGATTGAAATCGGCGAATTCATCGAGAAAGAAAGCGTTTTAACCATTCGAGACAACAAAATGCTAAGATTGATACGTATAGAAAAACTGAGAGAACTACACCGCAAACCCAGAGAACTACACAAAGGGGTAACGATTATGAAACGGCAATTGCTCATTCTAACACTGAACGTATGCTTCATTTTGCCCGGGGTGGCTTTTGCGGCCGAGAGGTCCGTGATCATCGGCTTCAAGCAGAAGCCGGGACCTGCCGAGCAGGCGCTGATCCATGGCGCCAAGGGCAAGATCAAACGCACCTTCAAACTGATTCCCGCCATGGCGGCAAGCCTGCCTGAGAAGGAGATCAAGAACCTGAGGAAGAACCGCAGGATCGCCTACATCGAAGACAACGCGACCTACAGGGCGGTTGTGGAGCCGCTGCCCGATCAAGAGCACGAGAATTCCTGGGGCGTTTCACACATCTATGCCGATGTGGCCCACGAAAGCGGGAATAAAGGGCTGGGGATCAAGATCGCCGTGCTCGATACGGGAATTGATTACAACCACGAAGACCTGGATGAAAATCTCCAGGGTGGCCACAACTTCGTCGAGGGCCCGGGCCAGGATCCTGCCAACTTTTTTGATGACAGCTTCAACAGCCACGGCACGCATGTGGCCGGCATTATCGCCGCAGAAGAGAACGGCATTGGCGTGATCGGCGTGGCCCCCCAAGCCGACATTTTTGCCATCAAGGTGCTCGATGGAGCGGGATTCGGATTGGAAGAATGGATTATCGCGGGCATCGAGTGGGCAGTAAACAATGGGGTCCAGGTCATCAATCTAAGTATCGAAGGCCCCGACAGACAAGGCCTTCATGATGCCTGTGACGCGGCCTATGACGCCGGCATTCTTATCGTAGGCGCGGGAGGGAACAGCTTAGCTGGTGATGGGCCCGTCGAGTTTCCCGCTGCTTATGGCTCGGTGATCGCGGTGACGGCAACCGATGCCTCGGATGTGCCGGGCTATTTTGCCCCGATTGGCGTAGAACTGGAACTGGCCGCGCCGGGGGTAGAGGTCCTTTCCACGGTTGCCGGCGGAGGGTATGATTACCTAAGTGGCACGTCCCAGGCAGCCCCGCATGTGACCGGAGTGGTCGCCCTGAGTATCCTGGCAAACACGGATGACCTTAACGGCGACGGACTCGTCAATCATGAGGATGTCAGAACGATGCTACAGTTGGGGGCCATGGACCTCGGTAGTGCCGGAAAAGATGACGTCTTCGGCCATGGACTGGTCAATGCGGCCATCGCCTCGCTGGGCACGGAAACGAGGTTAACCATTCCCAGAACCGCCGGACGTCCCTCGGCGGGTGCCGAACTGGCCCTGTTGATCGGTGGGCCGTATGAAATCACCATCACGAACCTCGGTCTAAGCAAAGTGAATGTCGACGTGTTCGAAGAGGGCGTCCGGAGGAAAGACCTTTCCGACTCTTTTCGTTTCGGCGACAAAAAACCACAAGAGATCGTCCTGGGCCTGGACGCGACCGGGACCAGTTTTGATGTGATGTTTACACCCTACGGCAAACGAAATGCGTCTGCCGAGATTGTTATTAGGAAAGATACCCAATGAAAAAGAGCATGAAACCCAATCACGAACATCGTCAGCTATGGATGTTCGTAAGCCTCATGGTGGTCACGGCCTGTTTGGCAGGTCCGGCGTCCCGAAACGCCCGGGCCCAAGAGCAGGCAAAGGAAGAGCAGACAAAGGAAGAGACCCTCACGCAGACGAAGAGGGTCGCTGCCACCGTAAACGGCAAGCCCATTTTCGAAGAGCAACTGAAGCCGGCTGTGGACGTTGGCTTAAGAAGATTCAAGAAATATGGCATGCAGAACGCACCCCCAGGCCTGGTCAAGCGGATCAAGGAAAGGACTTTGAATAATCTGATTGGCGACGAACTCGTACATCAGGAAAGCCGAAAGTTGACCGTCGAAAACCTCGACGAAAAGATTCAGCAGAAGGTGGACGAACTGAAGAGCAAGCATGGAGCAGGAGAACGGTTCGAAAGGTACTTGGAAATGAGACGCCTTACCGTCGAAGACCTCAAAGAATCTTTTCGAGTAAGAGTCCGTCTCGACGAGTATCTCAAACAACAAGGCATCTTGGAGCCGGAGATTCCCGAGGAGCGTCTCAAGGAATTCTATGACAGTAATCCGAAAAACTATGCCGTAGAGGAGGCCGTCAAGGTCAGCCATGTGTTGATCAAAGTGGAGCCGACGGCCGATGCCGATCAGAAGGAGCAGGCACGGCAAAAGGCGGAAAAGCTCCGCAAAGAAATTCTCGACGGCAAAGACTTCGGCGAAATGGCCAAGGAGCATTCCGATTGCAATAGCGCCGCCGGCGGCGGGGTTTTGAGACGCGTCGAGAGAGGCTACATGCCCAAGGAATTCGAAACGGTGGCCTTTGCCATGGAAATAGATGCGGTCAGCGAAGTGGTCGAGACCAAGTACGGATTTCACATCATCAAGCTATTCGAAAAGCGACCCGAAGGCGTCGCTCCCTTTGAAAACGTGAAAGACTTCATCAAAAGGTATATGCAAGAGAAGGAATCGAAGAAGAAGCTTGCCGAACATACGGAAGAACTGAAGAAACAGGCCAAGATCGAGATCTTCCTCGACGAATCCTAGCCCGTGCCAATACCACGCCACAAGCTCGCCAGTTAGCTACCGGTTGTCAGTTTCTTACACACTGTCGTAGCTGCGTTCACCACATCACGTATTCCCGGACGTACCCGTATAACTTGACATTGTTTCCAAACAAAGGAGTATCCCTTGAAGAACCCGACCCTCGCATTAACCCTGCCAACCCTTCTCGTTGCCGTGGTTCTGGCCGGCCTGAGCGGCTGTGTGGAAAGGAAGGACGAAGCGCCTGCAAACCATACCTCCGCCCCCGATTCCGACCAGGAGACTGCTGCCAAACCCGTCGCGGATGATTCTGCCTGGGAAGGCAAAATTATCGAAACCATGGATTCCGGCAGCTACACCTATGTGCTGGTCGACACCGGCTCGGAACAAATCTGGGCCGCCGGGCCGCAAACCGCTGTCAAAACGGGTCAGTCGGTCATCGTACCCAAAGACATGATGATGTCCAACTTCACCAGTAAGACCTTGGACCGGACTTTCGAAGAAATCTATTTTGTCAGGGCCTTTTACCTTGACGGCCAAAAGCCTCCGGCCGGTGGTGTCCACGGCGCGCCAAGCAAAAGTCCGCACGGTGGCATGGGGACGGCCGCCGGTGGTCTTCGGACCGCGTCAAACGATGCCAAAGTGGAAGGTGTTGCCAAGGTTGACGGCGGTTATACGGTCGAAGAAGTCTTCACCAAGAGCGCCGAACTCGACGGCAAGTCGGTCAAGGTTCGCGGTCAGGTGGTGAAATTCACCGCCAACATCATGGGTGTGAACTGGATTCACATCCAAGACGGAACGGGCGAAGGCCCCACCGGCGACCTCACTGTGACCACGTCCAGCAAGGCTGCCGTTGGTGATCTGATCGTCGTCGAAGGGCCCTTGTCGGTAAACAAGGACTTCGGCGCCGGTTACAAATACTCCGCCATTATCGAACAGGCCGAAGTCACCAACGAATAGTGTGCCCTCGGTCAGCTCCGCTGTCGCAGGGCCTCGTAAAACAACACCGCCGCGGTGACTGAAACGTTCAAACTGTCGGCCTGACCGAGCATCGGCAGGCGAATGGCCGTGATCTCGTCACCGGACCAGGCATCGGAAAGACCTTCCGCCTCGCTACCGAGCACGATGGCCGTCGGGCCGCGATAGTCGGGCTGTGTGTAAGGCACCGAACCGTCGACCCGGGTGGCACGGATGCTCAAGCCATGTTGCCGCAGCCAGTCGAGCGTTTCCGCGGTGGTCGTCGAGCAGACCGGCATGGTGAAGATCGTACCCAGGCTGGCCCGGATGGCGTTGGGGTTATACAGGTCGGTTCGCCCATCGGCCACAATCAGCGCCGAAACACCGGCTCCGTCGGCGCTGCGCAAGACGGCCCCGATATTACCCGGCTTCTCGACACGCTCCAGCACGGCTACCAGTGCGTTCTCCGGCAAAGTGATCTCATCGAGCGTCGAGCGTGGCATCTCCGCCACACCCAACACGCCCTCCGCCCGTTGACCGAACGCCAACTTCTCGAAAACCCGTTCGGTCACGTCGAGGATCTCGGCGCCACACTCGGGCAATCTGGCCAACACTCCCCTGGCGTCGTCGCTCGTGCAAAGCGGCTCGCAGACAAAGACCTCGATCAATCGCACGCCGGCAGCGATTGCCCGCGATAGCTCCCGGGCGCCGTCGATGAGGATTCGGTCCTGCTTCTCGCGATGCCGCCGGTCGCGCAAGCGGACCGTGTCTTTGACGCGAGCGTTCTGACGGCTAGTGATCATGGTCATTACTTTCGCCCCGGGTCAGAGGCGGCTTGCCAACGCACCACGACGCCGCTGGGCATCGGGCGGCCGCTGTCGGCTTGAACGGTTAACTGGTTGCCCGTCACCCGGCCTAGGGGACCGAAGGCTTCGTCCATTATACCCTCCAACCGCGCCGAATCGAAGCCCGGCGTATGGCACGTCAGCAACACAAACCGGCGCCGCTCGGCGGTCAGCTCCCCGCAGAGTTGCAACAGTCGGGGTAGATGCTTCGAAAGCTGCCACACTTCGCCGCGAGGACCGCGGCCATAGCTCGGCGGGTCGAGCACCACGGCGTCATACCGGTTACCCCGTTTCAGTTCCCGCGTGGCGAATTTCAGGGCGTCCTCGCCGATCCAGCGGACGGGCAAGTCGGCCATGCCGGAGAGTTCGGCGTTGCGGCGCGCCCAAGCGACCGTATTTTGTGCCGCGTCGACATGCACGACTTCCGCCCCCGTCATGGCGGCGGCCAACGTGCTGCCACCGGTGTAGGCGAACAGATTCAACACCTTGATCGGCTCGGCCGTTCGCTTGGACTGCTCGGCGATCCAATCCCAATTGGCCGCCTGCTCGGGAAAGATCCCCAAATGACCCACGGCCGTACGTTTCAATTCGAATACGGCCGACCCGTGGCGGATACTCCAACGGTCGGGCAATTCCCGTCGACACACCCATTCTCCTTCTTCGCCCTCGTTCCGCTCGAACCGCGCATCGGTCCGCTGCCAAGCATCCGAATCCCTTCGCGGGAGACCCTCGACGGCCGGGCAAGGCCGATCGAGCAGAACCTCACCAAACCGTTCCAGCCGCCGGCCGTTACCAAAGTCGATCAGTTGATATTGGAGCGATTCAAACACAGAAACAATCACGTGTGTTTGTATTCAGAACCTCCGACCGAGTGCAGTTCAACGGCTCCGGCGCTCCTCTTCATATCGTGCAAGTTCAGTAGAAATCGCTTCAAAGCGTTCTGTGATTTGCTCGATTTGTTTCTCGATATTCGCGTTCTTCTCTTGGAATCCAGACGACGCATTCTTCGCTATTTCTGCTCGTTTTTGTTCTATCTGCGAGTTCAATTCGGAGGATTCCCTATTGCCTACGGCGATCAGCCATTCCAAGTCCTGGTTTGAGAACCACCCATAGTCATCAAAGCCCATGGCCGCGAAGGCGGATAGTATCCGTCGGTGCAGGTCGCGCCGAAAGTCCTCGTCGAGAGTGGCTACGCGGTGAGAGGAAAGCAAACCTGCCAGAGCATCAGTATCCGGAAGCCCTACTGTGCAAAGCGAATCGAGCCGTGCAAAGAACCTGCCGGTTTCGGCTAGCGTGGGGATCTCTTGGCCAAGATAGAATCGGTCGGGGCTGTTGAAACCGTCTCGCAGCTTTTCAAGCCATCGTTTGACTTTCTCAAAGGTATCGACACCCTTGGGAATACCCTCCTTGATTCGTTCTACAGCTGCCACCACAATGTACGGCTTGCGGGTTGCAACGCATGGACGAGAAAGGACCATGCAGATCGGCGGTTTAATCTCTTGCGGCTGGCCGCCCTGTTGTGTCCAGTCACTGCCAGTTCGGAAGAGCGAAACGTCCTTGAGGATGTCGCCTTGATTGAGCGGAGCATCTTTGCTGACTTCAATCAGTATCGGCATCGGCGCGCTCGAAATACTCGGTGACCAACAGTTCAACTTCTGACTCTAGCGGATCCCAGAGAGGTTCCGGGTATGTGTCCCATTCGTACTCTGTATCAAGGTATCCTTCTGTCGAAAGAGCATCCAAGTCACTTCGGTCAATAAGCCGATCTGTATCTGCATGGCTTCCATGCGACGATATTTTCCGTTCCACAAGAATCTTCAATAGCGGAACCGCTTTGATTGTCAGGCTTGCTCGATCGCAATCTTCTGGAAGTCGGTATCCTCCGGCCGTCAGTTCGTCGGCTTTGTCAATCAGGAAGGTACTCCAGCCGCACGTTGCGATAGGTGGTAAGCCCGTTGTATTTCGCTGGGTGACGCGCCAATCAAGTTCCGGTTGAATGTCTTCAAGATGGCGGGAAATGCGATTGGAAAAAGAGTTCTGTATGGGTGCTGTCGTTGACATGGCAATGCTCCTATTCGGCTATCTTTTCGGCCATTGTCTCATTAACAATTCGGGCTGCCTCGGCCCCAGCTTCGTCCCAGATTTGGAGATGCTGTTTGATTCGCGGGATGATGTTGTTTCCCTCTTTCGGCAGATCTAAATGGAAGTTGAATGCAAACTGCACCAGTTCGCGCGGTTCATCTTCCGTCTGATGAATAATGGGCTTGACATCTAGCTTAAGCCGGCACCCAAGCACATCCTTGCTAAAATATGCTCCGAAACGTGCATCTTCCGTGTCGAAAAGTCGGTAAAGACTCCGATCAGGTTCGTAGAAAAGCGAACGCGTGAGTGTCGGCACGTCTTCATCTTGTGGTTCAACCTGCCAGAAGAAGTTCAGGCCTATGGCTGTGAATGGAGTATGAGGCAAAACCTCCACTATTCTCCCGACTTTGCTCACTACCAGGTCACCCTGACGGTCTGGGGGCACTTTAGGCACGAATTGCAGTTGGGGCGGTACAACCAGTAGGCCAAACTCCTGTGCCTCAACGTTTGCACCTTGGTCACTAAACACACAGCCGGGCGCGAACTCATCCTCCTGCAAGATGCTATTTCGCACTAACCAAAGCTGCGAGAAGATCGAGGGGTTGAAATGGTGCGCAGTAATCACCAAATTCGACTGAACCAGTTCAACGGGCATATACCAAAACGCTCCGCTTCAAGGGGGGCAGCTGTGCCACCATGCAGTTATCTGCCGGCAGTATACCGGATAATTCGTAACTCACTATACACTATACGCATCGGCACCAGAACAAGCCTAGATCATACGATATCATTTCCAGGTGTTCTAGGTAGGTCTTTGGCCGATTTCCGACGCCCGAAAGGACGCAACACTCCCTAACCCTATAATATACTTCGAGTTACGGCAATATCAACGCTAACGCCGCTTTTTTGCCGTTTTTCGATGAGGTCGGTAGCCAGCCGTTCCGGCCTTCGATTTGCCAGGCGGCTTACCCTTCGGCGGTCGACGCTGGAGTCCTTCGGGTTCTTGCGACGAGATCAGGCAGTTCGGGCCGCTGCCGATCAGATCGAACCGGCGAGCCTCTCGCAGAGCGCGGCGGACGGCGTGGTAGTTCTCCGGCTTCCAGTATTGCAGCAACGCCCGTTGCTGGCGTCGTTCGCCCGGGCCGTTGGGCACATGGACCGGCTCGCCGTTGGTGGGGTCGATGCCCGTGTAGTACATGCACGTGGCAAGGTCCATCGGGTTGGGGATGAAGTCTTGCACTTTGTCGGGCTGGAAGCCGGTTCGCTTGAGGAACAACGCCAGATCGATCATGGCCGACAGATCACTGCCCGGGTGGCCGGCCATGAAGTAGGGGACTAGATATTGCTGCTTGCCGGCGTCGGCCGAGACCTGGCGGAACTCCCGCTCGAACTCCTCGAACTCCTCGATCGGCGGCTTCTTCATGCACTGCAACACTTCCGGATCGCTGTGCTCGGGGGCGACCTTCAACAGCCCGCCGACGTGGTGACGGGCCAGATGGTTGATATAGGCCGGGCTACGTCGGGCCACGTCCATGCGAACGCCCGAGGCGACCAGCACCTTCCCAACGCCCTTCTCCTGCCGGGCGGCCTTCATCAGCCGGATCAACGGGCCATGGTCGGTCTGAAGCAGCTTGCAGATGCTCGGGTACAGGCAACTCGCACGACGACACTTCCGTCGAACCTCCGGTCGGCTGCAATTCATTTGATACAAGTTGGCCGTCGGCCCGCCCAGGTCGCTGATCGTGCCGCGGAAGTTCGGCTGCTTAGCGACTTGTCGGATCTCGGCCAGGATCGACTCTTGGCTGCGGCTTTGAATGACGCGGCCTTGGTGGGCGGTTAAGGAACAGAACGTGCAGCCGCCGCAACAGCCCCGCATGATCTGGATCGAATCCTTGACCACCTCGAAGGCCGGGATCGACTGCCGGCCGTAGCTTGGGTGCGGACGCCGCGTGAACGGCAGCCCGTAAATCTCATCCATCCGTGCCTCGCCCAGCGGCAGCGACGGCCGGTTGACCACCACGGCCTCGCGATCGTGATACTGAACCAATCGTCGCCCGCCCTGCGGATCCGTTTCCCGATGGATCATCTGCGTCATGCGAGCGAACGCCCCTTTGTCGGTCGACACTTCCTCGTAACTCGGCAACACGACCGTCTCGTCCTCGGGCGGCGCTTGGCTCGCACCGAGACGATAGACCGTGCCGCGAATGTCGCGCAACTGGTCGACCGACTCACCCGCATCGAGCCGCCGGACGATTTCGATCAACGGCTGCTCGCCCATCCCGTAGACCAGCAGGTTGGGCTTGGCGTCGAGGATGATCGAGCGTCGGACTTTATCGCTCCAATAGTCGTAATGGGCCAGCCGCCGCAAGCTGGCCTCGACGCCGCCGGCGATGACCGGCACGCCCTTGTAGGCCTCGCGCGCCCGCTGGCAATAGGCCAAGGTGGCCCGATCCGGTCGACGCCCGATCTGTCCGCCCGGGCTGAAGGCGTCGTCGTTGCGGACCTTCCGGTTGGCCGTGTAGTGGTTCAGCATCGAGTCCATGTTGCCCGCGCTGACGGCAAAACACAGCCTTGGCCGGCCGAAGATTCGCCACGCTTCACACGAGTGCCAGTCCGGCTGGCTGAGGATGGCCACGCGAAAGCCTTCCGCCTCGAGCGTGCGCCCCAACAGGGCCATGGCGAAGCTCGGGTGGTCGACGTAGGCATCGCCCGTGACAAAAACCACATCGACGGCATCCCAACCTCGGGCAGCCACCTCGTCGGGTGTCATCGGCAGCGGTTCGGGAGTTTGGTCGGGCGTGAGCATCACTGCATCATACGCCTTTTCGGCCTGCTCGACTAGAGTCGGTTTGACGTATTGCAACCGTTCACAGAGAAGAGAACTGACGGGATAACAGGATGAACAGGATGAAAGACGATGAAACCTGTGTGTCTGGCCTTGATCCGATGGAGTTCTTGATTATTCGTTACATATCAGTCAAATGTAGTTGAGGTATTACGGCGGGAGACGGGAAAAGCAAAACCAAGCGTTTTCTTTCCTTTTCTTCCTCTTTCCCTTCATCCTGATCATCCTGTTATCCTGTCCAAAAACCATTGCTCTGTGAACGCTTACGACGTATTGCAACGGGGTCCCGGTGCGTGATACAATACGGGTATGGACGAGAGCCAGGAGAATCCGATTCTTTTCCGCGAGTGCCCCACGCTCGATCAGGCCACTTTGGTACTGGCGTTCAGCGGTTGGATGGACGGGGGTGACGTGTCGACCGGCACGGTCGAGCGTTTGGTGCACCTTCTCGGCGCCGACCCGTTTGCCGAGATCGATCCCGAGCCGTTCTACATCTACAACTTTCCCGGCTCGATGGAGATGACCGCGCTTTTCCGCCCGCATATCAAGATCGAGGACGGGCTGACCACCACGGTCCAGATGCCGAGCAACACGTTCTATTCGCACGAGTCGGCGAACCTCGTGCTGTTCGTGGGCAAGGAGCCGCATCTGCGATGGAAAATGTTTGGCGAGTGCATCTTCGATTTGGCTCGCAAGGTGGGCATCCGACGCATTCTGTTCGTAGGATCGTTCGGCGGGGCGGTACCCCATACGCGTGAACCTCGATTGTACGTGACGTGCTCCGACGCCGAACTGTTGCCTGAAATGGAACAATACGGGCTGCGTCGGACCGGTTACGAAGGGCCCGGCTCGTTCACCAGCTACCTGATGACGCAGGCCAGTTCGGCCGATCTGGAGATGGTCTCGCTGGTCGCCGAGATTCCCGGCTACTTGCAGGGGACCAACCCGACGAGCATTGCGGCTGTCACCCGGCGGCTGGCCAAGATCCTCAAGCTGCCGTTGGATCTCGATTCCTTGCGCACCGCCAGTACCGAATGGGAATTGCAGGTCTCCAGCGCCGTCGAGGATAACGAAGAGCTCGCCGCGACCGTCCACAAGTTGGAAGCGGAATACGACGACGATCTGCTCAAGCAAGAAGCCGACGAAGCGTAGGGCACGTGCCGACCGTCGCAAACAGAGTGTGCCACTGCTTCGAAGAAGCAGTGCCGTTGGTGCTGGTCAAGAGAAGCACTGCTTCTGCGAAGCAGTGGCACGCAAGGTGTTTTCTGGCAAAGTCTAAATCTCCGGACCGAGTTGATCGCCTGCCTGGACCGGGTATCCGCGGAGGAATTGCTCGGCCTGGAGCATCTTCTTGCCGGCCGGTTGGAGGCTGTCGATCAGCACCCCACCGTCGGACGTCGCCACGACGAGTCGCTGATCGGCTTGAGCAATCGTGCCCGGCGGGACGTCCTGCCCGGGTAGCTCGACGAGGGAGACCGGGCCGAGGATCAATCGCACGGGCGGACCGTCCTCACGATGCCAATAGGTATAGGTTTTCGGCCAAGGCTCCATGGCCCGAACGTGGTTCTTGATGTCGGCCGCCGGGCGCGCCCAGTCGATGGCCCCGTCCGACTTTTTCAGCCTGGGCGCCCTCAAGGCCAGGGCCGGATCCTGCGGCAAGGCTTCCAATCGACCTTGCTCCAGGGAATCGATGGTGCGCCGCATCAACCATCCACCCGATTCGGCCAGCCGGTCCTCAAGTTGCTCGGCCGTCTCGTCCGGCTCGATAGTCACGCGGGCCTGGGCTATGCACGGCCCGGCATCGACCTTGGGCGTCATGTGGATCACGGTGGTGCCGGTCTCCTTCTCGCCGTGATACAGGGCCCAATTGATCGGGGCCGCGCCGCGATACTTCGGCAGCAGCGAGGCATGCAAATTAACCCCCCCCAGCCGGGCAGCGGCCAGCGTCTCCGACGAAAGGATCTGGCCGTAATCGCACACCACCAACAGGTCGGCGCTGCACTCCGCCAACCGCAGCCGGGAATCGTTGGTGTTGATGTCCTCGGGATCGATAATAGCCGTACCGTGCTCGTGGGCAATATCCCGTATCGAACTGATCGGCGGAATCTTCTGTCCCCGACGCATGCGCAAAGGGCTGGTGACCAGCGCCACGACCTCGTGGTGTGTTTCGTAGAGCCCTCGAAATGTCGGCACGGCAAACGGCCCGGTACCCATCATAATCAGTCGCATCAGCCCTAATCTAAGCGAACCGACGCCGCTTGAAAACCCCCGGCGGCAAGCATCGATACGCCCCTTGTCGCTCGATCTCTTGGCCGAGTGCGTATAATCCAATAGGCCAAACCATCCCAAGGAGCCATGCCATGCTAACCACCAGTCCCGAGGGCCTGTTTTCCGGTGCTATCCAGCGTCTGGATCGGGCGTTTCAGTATGCCCGAATCGACGAAGAGGCCCTGGAGAAACTGAAACATCCCAAGGCGACTTTGCAAGTGTCCATCCCGTTGCGGATGGACGACGGGTCGTTGCGAATCTTCGACGGGTACCGGGTCCGATACAACGACACCCGAGGTCCAACCAAGGGCGGCATCCGCTATCATCCGGACGTCAACCTCGACGAGATCCGGGCCCTGGCGTTTTGGATGACGTTCAAGTGTGCGGTGATGGATCTCCCGTTCGGCGGTGCCAAGGGTGGCGTGGTCGTCAACCCCAAGGAACTTTCCCGACTGGAACTCGAACGCCTCTCGCGCGGCTTCATCCGCCAGATGGCCGACTTCATTGGCCCCAATACCGACATCCCCGCACCCGACGTCTACACCAACGCCATGATCATGGGCTGGATGATGGACGAGTATTCCAAGATCGTTCGGCGTCACACGCCCGACGTGATCACGGGCAAACCGATTCCCTTAGGCGGCAGTGCCGGACGCGACGATGCCACGGGCCGCGGGGGATACCACTGCATCAAGGAACTGGAGGCCCTGCGCGGTTGGACACCCTCGGAAACGCGCGTGGCCGTGCAAGGCTTCGGCAACGTGGGGCAGGCCGTGGCCCGTTTGCTCCACGAGGACGACTATCAGGTCGTGGCCGTCAGCGATTCCCAAGGCGGCATTTACAAGCCCGACGGGCTGGATATCCCCAGCATCATGCATTTCAAGAACAAATCGCGGCAGCTTAAGGCCGTCTATTGCGTGGGGTCGGTCTGCGAGATCGTCGATGCCGAGACGATCACCAACGAGGAGCTTTTGGAACTGGATGTCGATATTCTGATCCCGGCCGCTTTGGAGAACCAGATTACCGACGAGAACGCCGAGCAGATCAAGGCCCCGGTCGTGGTCGAATTGGCCAACGGACCGACGACCGTCGAGGCCGATGCGATCCTGGCCGATCGGGGTGTGCTGGTGGTGCCCGACATTCTGGCCAACGCGGGCGGCGTGACCGTCAGCTACTTCGAATGGACCCAGAATCGACAGGGCTACTATTGGCCGCTGGAAGAGGTTCACGACCGACTGCAATCGCTCATCCGCCGCGAGTTCGGCACGGTCTATCGGGTGATGGAGGCCCACGGGATCGACATGCGGACCGCCGCCTACGTCCACGCGCTGAACCGCATCGGCAGCGCGATCGAGGCCCAAGGAACGCAAAGTTTCTTCGCCGGGACGGAATAAGCACCGCGGGTCTGACAATACTTTCTGGCAGCTTGGCCTACCGTTAGTTTCAGAGTCGCTCCAAGCCGCAACGCGGCGACAGTCAATAGCCCAGGGCGTCAGCCCTGGGAATACTGTCGCGCCGTTGGGGCTGGGTTTTTCAGAGCTTCTCCGGGTCCCAGGGCTGACGCCCTGGGCTATTGGCTGCCGTCCCTTCGGGACTGAAGATTGCGATGCGTTTCCAAGAGATTGGGGCTTACCAGAAAACCTTGTCAGCTACGGAACCGATGCCCTGCTGGTGCCCTATACGGCCGGTTCCGAGAGGTTCGTGCGGCTTACCAGTGAACTGGGGGATCGTGTCGCGGAGGGTAAGGACTCGGGCGGTGTGGCTTACCGAATTCGCGGCCTGATGCTTCAGGCCGTCGCGGGGGCAATCGGCGCGGACGACTCCTGGTTGATCTATCAAGAGTTCGGAACGTACCCCATCCCGCCCGTCCTGAAAGCCCTACGGAACGAAAACCGCTGGCACCACTACGGCACGCCCCACGACTTGGACCACCGCGTCAAGCGCCGCCTACGGGAAGTGTTCTGCCCAGCCGATCAGAAGTGGCGAAAGACCATCGTACGGCGCGGCCACCAAGTGGCGATCGACTTTGCCAAGATCGTGTTCTCGTAACCGTTTAGTCGCGAATCGGCGACAGGAGTCGCCTCCTACAGATTACGGCCCGGCGTAACCGGAAAAGAGACGCCCGAAGCTTTGCGGATAGGGTAACGGCTTGGCGTCGGGCATGTCGATCCGCGGCGTCTTCTCCAATTGCGATTTGCCTTGCCGAATGGCGGAAAGCGCGGCCTGATAGGCCGGGTCGTCCTGGTCCTTGAAAGCTCGCAAAACGGGGCTGAACTCGGGATGCGTGAGGTTGACGTCCGCGTCGCCGATCTGCGTGATGCCTTGGCTGGTACACGCTTCCCTCAACGCACCGAGCCACGGGCCGGCCCAAGCGTCGCGCGAGCCGGCCGTACCCGGTCGGGTGTGTTCGTAGCTGGGGTAATACGGCACGTTGGCGTCGATCCAGGTGTAGATCCGCCGCCGGCTCTGGTCGTCCATATCGACCTGCCCCTCATGCCCGCTCTCGATCAGCTCGGTCAGCTTGCTGACATACGAGCCCGACGAGAGGGGCCGAAAGTTGCCGGTGGGTGCTTCAAGCAACCAGTAGAACTCGATCAGGCGCCGCTCGGTGAGCTGGTCGTAGGCCATGTTGAAGAACCGCGTCTTGTCGCCCGAGAGGTCGAGATCCCCCTCGGGCTTTTCGCCGCGGTGACATTCGACGCAGTACCGATCGAACACGGGCTGAACCTGTCGCACGAAGTCGACCGGCCCGGCGCCCCAAGCGGGAGGCGTGATGGTTCGCGGCGGGCCTTGCAGGGCGATGGTCGCACGAACGGGTGGCGCCATCGAGCGCGGCTCGTGGCAGCCGATGCAGCCTTGGGTCTCGCCCGCCATGACCTGGGTCACCGATCCCATGCGGCAGAGTTCCTTGCCCGAGGTGTCGAGGAGCTGGAAGTAGAGCTCGCGACCGGCCGGGACCGTAAAATAGGCCGACCCGTCCTCTTCAATCGGCACGGTGCCGAAACACTCCTTCACGTAGTACGTGCCGCGACCGACCAGCGGATCCTGGTCGTAAGCCCGTTGGCCCCGCATGTTGGTACGCTTGGCCACGGTCGACATGATGCGGAGTTCCTTGGCCATGCCACGTTTCACCCCGGCAAGGCCTCGGTAGACGTCCTGTACGAAGAACGCGCCCGTGTTTGACGCCAGCGAGTCTCGATTCCGAGCATGGGCCGCGCCGGGAATCTGGCTTGCCATCCGACGCGGGACCAAAGGCACGGGACTGAAGCACGAGATGTTGGGATCTTCGTAAAGCGGCGCCTTGTGGCCCTGTTCGTCGATCAAGACTAAACGATATCGGCCCGGTCCGCCTTGTTCCGGCGGCGGGCCGCCGTAGGCTACCAGGAACAGATTCGGACCGATCGGATACGGGTCGCGATAGGACCAGGGAAAGGGTCGGTCGCCCGGTTCCCAGTCGTCGGGCTTTCGGCTCGGCTGATAGTCGATCTCGGGCGTGATGTTGCGCAATCCCGCAAGGTTCTCCAGGCCATGCCGCCGATCGATAATGCCGATCGCCCCGACCGGATTCTGATGATGCGGGGCCATGGTGCAGATGAACTTCTCGGTGCCGGGGATCGACTTGGCCTGCCACAGCACGTTCGGGTTGGTGATCGTGTTGCCGAAAAACAATCGTATGCGGGTGCCGTCGGGGTTGATCGTCCAGAGGCTTTGCAACGTGAAGATGATCTTGTCCTGGTACTCCCAGCGCGTAAACAAGATACTCCCGTCGTCCAGCAGCCAGGGCGAGTAGTCGCCCAGCGTGCCGAACTCGATGCGGCGGAGGTTCTCGCCGTCGGCGTCGATCGTAAACAGAGCACAGGCCGGGCCGGGCTGGCACATCTGATAGGACTCGACGCGCGTCGAGACGAAGCAGATTCCACCGCCCGGCAGATAGATCGGACTGACGTCGTGATACGGTCCGGTCGTCAGTTGTCGCAACCCGGTGCCGTCGACGTTGATCTCATAGATATGAAACGAATCGTCCTTGCCGAGTTTCATCCAGGCAAACAGCAGCTTCCCGGCATCCGGCGAAAGGCTCATGTCGAAGACCACGCCGTCGTCGGAGCGAAAGACCTCTTTGACCTCTTGGTCCGGGCCACGGGGGTCGTAAATACAAATGCTCCCGCCGGGCTCAAACACGTCCCAACACAAGAGCGTACCCAACCCGAACGGCGGCCGGAAGTGGTGTCGCTTGATGAAGGCAACCTTGGGGCATTCCGCGCGCATCGCTTCGGCCCGGCCCGCGTTTGTCTCCTCGGCCATGGCAAGAGCCGTGCCAAGCAGCAACGCCAGCAAAAGGGCCGCATGACATGGCCGCGTCAACAGGTTCCCGTTTTTCGAGCGATCTGGGTTCATGCCCTATAGTGTATCAGCCAATGCGGACCCCCGGCAAGTGTGGGTGTTGCACTTGGCGGGGAAATCGCTTATGATGGGGCCTTTCGTGGAAAATGACCCTTTATCCCGCTTTATGGAGGCCCTGCCATGCGATCTCGATTCACTCCCCGCCGTCTTCTGTTGACCGTCGCCCTGTTGGCCGGTTGTATGTGGACTTCCAACCTTGTAGCCGAGCGGCCGTTCAACGGGCCTTACTCGGGCGCGAATCTCAATCGGCTCGCCTTTCCGATCGGCGGCATGGGGGCCGGCATGTTCTGCCTGGAAGGGACCGGCGCCATCTCGCACATGTCGGTCCGACATAACCTCGAATTCACCAACGAACCGACCACCTTCGCCACGCTCTGCGTGCTGGGCGAAGGCGATCAGGAAAACGTGGCTCGGGTGATCGAAGGGCCGATCCCCGATTGGAAATACTTCGGCGCGCCCGGCACGGGCAACGGGGCCGCGGGCAAGACGTTCGGGTTCCCTCGTTTTCGACAGGCGGAGTTTCTGGCCCGATTCCCGTTCGCCTCGATCAAGCTCCAGGATAAGGTCGTGCCGTTCGACGTCGAGATCGTCGCCTTCAGTCCGTTCACGCCTCCGGATCCCGACCCGGCCAGCCTGCCGGTCGGCGCGTTGGAGTATCGGTTCAAAAACACATCCAAGGAAACACGTCGGGCCGTCTTCTCGCTGAACACCCGGAACTTCATGGGCAACAAGGGATCCATCGGGCCGATCGACGGCGGGTTCGTGCTCTACGCGACCGCCGGGAACGATCGCGGGAAGAACGGGGCTTTTGCCTTTGTCGTCGACGGGCAGAAGACGGTCGTCGACCATTGTTGGTTCCGCGGCGGTTGGTTCGACGCGCTGACTATCGCTTGGAACAACGTCGAGAAGGCGATCCTCCTGGACAACCCCCCCGTACCCGGCAACGCGCCGGGCGCCTCGCTGGCCGTTCCCCTGACACTCAAACCGGGCGAAGAGAAGACCGTCCGGCTGTTGACCTGCTGGTACGTTCCCAACACGAACCTCAGTTACGGAACCCGCTCCAGCGGCGGGCCGGCCTTCCGCAAGTCGCCCTCGCATGGCACGTCCCCGAGCGCCACCCAGCAGCCCGTCTCCGGATTCCTGGGCAAGGGACTGGTCAACACGTTTGACCCCGGCGGCGATGGTCCGACGGGAAACCTGACCTCGCCCGAGGCGGAAGTGACGAAAGGCTATCTGCATTTTCTGGTCGGCGGCGGTAACTTTGCCGGCAAGACGTGCGTAAACCTGCTGGTCGACGGCAAGGTGGTCCGCTCGGCCTGCGGCAAACAGAACGAGCGGCTGACTTGGGCTACGTTCGATTTGGCCAAACTGAAGGGACAAAAGGCCAAAATCCAGATCGTCGACCAGTCGTCGGTCGCCTGGGGACACATCCTGGCCGACCACTTCGTGGCCAGTGACGAACCGCTCGACGCCCTGCGCACCGGACAAGGCAACGCGATCGTCACCGACCCCGACCGTGTGATCGTGGTGCAGGATTTCGAGGGCGACGACTACGGCCCGTGGAAGGCCGATTCCCAAGAGGAAGAGGAGGAGCCTTGTTGCCCGGATGGCGAGTGCGAGCAGGAGATCCCTTCGACCTATGTGCCCTGGTACGCGACCCAGTTCGATAGTATCCAGGTGCTGGCCGACTTTTGGAAGACGAACCACGCGGAACTCCGCCGCCGCAGTGCGTTGTTCCGCGACACGTTCTACGACACGACCTTGCCGCCGGCGGTGGTCGAGGCGGTGGCGGCCAACCTCACGATCCTCAAGTCGCCGACCGTGCTGCGTCAACACGACGGACGGCTCTGGTGCTATGAAGGTTGCACTGACACGGGCGGTTGTTGTTCCGGGTCCTGCACGCATGTCTGGAACTACGCCCAGGCCATCTGTCATCTGTTCCCCTCGCTGGCACGCGGGATGCGGCAGACCGAATTCTGCGAGTCGCAAGACAAGACCGGACGCCAGGCCTTTCGCGGCAACTTGCCGATCGCGCCCGGCGGCGGGATATTCGACGCCGCCGACGGACAGCTTGGCGGGATCATGAAGGCCCATCGCGAGTGGCGGGCCTCCGGCGATCAGAAGTGGCTTCGTAAGTTCTGGCCGCTGGTCAAGCAGAGCCTCGACTACATGATCGAGAAGTACGATCCTCGCCATACGGGCCTGCTCGAAGAAGATCACCACAACACGTACGACATCAACTACTTCGGACCCGACGGGCATTGCGGTAGCTTCTACCTGGGCGCGTTGGCCGCTGCCGTGAAGATGGGTCAGGCCGCCGGTGATGACGTTTCGCTCTACGCCGATCTGCTCGAGAAGGGCAAGAAACGGATGGTCGCCGAGTTGTACAGTGGCGAGTACTTCATCCAGATCGTGCAGAAGGAGGGCCTCGATCACAACTTCCGGCCGATCAATCCCAACGATCAAAGCAAGGCCTATCGCCAAGTGGCCGAAATCGTTAACTTGCAGGGGCCCAAGTATCAGTACGGCACGGGTTGCCTTTCCGACGGCGTGCTCGGGCTGTGGATGGCTGACGTGTGCGGTATCGATGACGAGATCATCGACCGCGAAAAGGTCCGCAGCCATCTGTTGGCCATCCACAAGTACAACCTCAAGCACGACCTGTCGGCCCATGCCAACCCGCAACGCCCGACCTTCGCCATGGGTGACGACGGCGGACTGCTGCTATGCTCCTGGCCACACGGCGGCAAGCCCCTGTTGCCGTTCGTCTACAGCGACGAGGTCTGGACCGGCATCGAGTACCAGGTCGCTTCGCACTTGATGTTGCTCGGCTGCGTGGAGCAGGGACTCGACGTGGTGCGGACCTGCCGGCTGCGTTACGACGGCGTGCGCCGCAACCCGTTCAACGAATACGAATGCGGCCACTGGTACGCCCGGGCCTTGTCCAGCTACGGGTTGGTCCAGGGGCTGACCGGCGTGCGTTATGACGCGGTAGACAAGACGCTGCACGTCGACTCGCAGATCGGCGATTTCCGCAGCTTCCTCTGCACCAACACCGGCTACGGCACCGTCGAGCTAAAGGGTGGCAAGGTCTCGGTCGACGTAAAATCGGGCCAAATCCCGATCGACAAGGTCGATATCAAGTGATTAAGGGGGTTAACGAAACTGCTTAGGCAGGAGGTTTCTTATTCCATCGAACATACCCGGCTGCTTCTTCTCTTCCGGGGAAGGCACGGGCTGGCGGCGTGGCCGTTGGGCAACGTCGAGCTTCAGGGGGACGTTTTCTTCCAGGAATCGGGGCCAATAGCCCTCCAGCAACCGCAGGCAATCGCCCACCTCGTCCTCCTGTAGCGTCACGTGGGCCGCGGTGATCAGGCTTCCCAACTCTCTGATCTCGTTCTTGCTGAACGCCAAACAGGAGAGTTGCACGTCGTCTATCCACACTTCACCCGGCCCCTGTAGATCGAACCGCACCTGCATCTCGCTGAGGTCTTGAAGCGGCAGATCGTTGATCGAGAAGGAATACGGTTTCCATTGGATGCCGATCTTTGCTTCCGCGCCGGGTGCCGATCCCACGGGGGCCGAGACGTAGTCGACTTCTGAGCGATGCTTCCATTGCAGGGCTAACCACAACGACGGTTGGGCCTTGGCGTCGGCCACACGAAGCCGAACCACAATCTGAAGCCGCCCGGTCGTCGGCGGCTCGAAGGGCCGGCTCACCAGGCATGCCCAGGGGCCGTCACTGGTCATCTTGACCGAACGTTGCCCGCCGTGTGGCCGATTCACATCCGGCTCGATCCGAACGTTCCCGCGTTGCAAGGTATCCCAGCCCGGCAAGGCGTTTCCCTCGGAAGCCGGCTGCTCGAATCCCGGATTGGAGAGGACCTCCAGCGGCGGTGGCTGATCGAGCGAGGCCGTCCGCGTAACCAGTTCGCGGATCTGTTGGCCGAGGGCTACCGTCGCACTTTTGGGTAGGTAGATCTTCGGCTCAGAGAACTTCGCCTTGGGATCGGACAAACGAGCGGCCAGCAAGTCGTACGGTTTCAACTGGACCATCCAGTAGTTCCCCCGCGCATCCCGCTGCAAGGGCCCGACACGGCGCAGGCCGGTCAATTCTTCCAGCCGACAACCTGGAGCGGCCTCCACGCGCAGCCGAACCTTCGTGGCAAACGGTGCGTCGTTGGCCGCATAGACGTAGCTGTGGTTCCGGTATCGGCCGTAGCGGATCGTGACCGGCTGGGATCGCGTCGCGCGATGCCGGTCGCCAACTCGCCGATACTCGATCGCCGGCAAGCGACGATAGGCGGCCACCACTTCCCGCATCGAATCCTCTTGCCCCAGAGGCAGCATCCAACCGCCGTCGACTAACACCCGTGAGTCGAGCGTCGCGATGCTGTGAACGAACCGACGCCGGTTCTGCCAGCCCGAAGGAACCGGTTGCGAAAACAATTGGGCATAACAGGGCTGAAACGGGCTCTTGCGGTCGAACGACTCGATGCGGACCTCGCGAGGTGGATGAAAAAACAGACTCCCGGATAGCGGAAGCTCGGCAAAGACCGTATCGATGTCCATGAACTGGCTGATCTCCAGACTGACGGCCTGGGCGCCAAGGTTCGTTTGCGAGACGATCCGTTCCGGACGCAATAACACGGGCCCATTTGCGTCACGGTAATCCTCCGCATCGATTCCCACCCGCAGCAATGTCTCGGCCATGCTTTTGCGCCGCGGAAGCTTGGGAAGCAGGTCCTTTTGAATCGTCTTGTCGCTTAGCATCTCGGCCCCGGCCAGATAGAGCCGGCTTTCGGGGCGAATCGTCGTCAGCTCGGTTTGGATGCCGCGGTACAATCGACCAAGCTGCGCGGCACGCCACTGCAACCACGCCTGCCGATAGTTCTTGCCGGCAAGTGTGCGGGCGCGCTGCGCAAAGCGGTCCGGCCCGGACCCGAACGGTTTTATCTTCACATCCCGGCAGAATCGGGCGATGGTCTCATCGTCCAATCCCCACTCGGGACCCGGCAACTGGGCATACCCGTGGGCCGAAAGCCGGATCGCCAGCCCGCCGAACGACGGGTGATCCGCGCACCGGTCCATGACTTCTCGGACCACCTGCAACATGGCCTCTTGGACGATCGGATTGGTCGTGTTGTAGTAGGGGGCCAAACCGCGTCGGGCCGAATGCGTTTCGCTCAGTGAGTTCCCCTCCGGGCCAATCCACTGGATGCTCTGCGCTTCGGGTGCCCCAGCGCGAAGCATGGCCTCCAACTGCGGCAGGGGCGCACTGAAATCGAGCGTCGGGATCAATTGCAACCCTTCGCGGTCGAAAAGCCGCAGCAGCATCTCCAGCACGTCCTTGCGCACCGGATCCTGACCCGTGGCAAAGAAAATACCCCGGTCGTAGCGCGGGGTCGGCTCCAGGATCTTGCTGGGATAGATCGTGCTCCCGTCGGCCAGCACCGAGATCATCAACCCGTTGTACCCGGCATACTGCAAGTACTCGACCAACCGCGTTCCCCCTTCGTGGAAGGTTCGCCAATCGTCGAGGCTGCGGTTGCTCAAGACGTCCAGCGACTCGGTCGCCGAGAAGTTTTCCGGGAATAGCGGTCGGTCCATGTACGCGGCCAGGAGACGCTCCTGTGGCAAGGTTTCTCCCTGGATCGCGCGTGGCAGGTGGTCCCAGCCGGAGAGCACGCGAATCTTCCCGTACATGGCCGGCTGGTCGTCGCGAAGATTGGCCAGCACCAGTAAAGGCGTGCTCGTCCGCGGCCAGAAGACCACCCGGTGATGCTCCCACTTAGACGACGGGCTCATCGCGGCCAACTGTTTCGAGCGCTCGATCCCCGAGTCCAAGCCGATCGGCTCCACGGCCCCGACCGCGTTCTGCTCCATCACGCTGATCGCCAGCGTCTGCGCCACGTCGCTCGGATAAGCGATCTCGATCACGTGCGGGCGACCCGGCTCCTTAATCGGCAACGGATAGGCTTCCCAACTGACGTCCGGTGACTGGCGGTTGGGGTTCAACTGCGCCAGCTTACTCAAACGATGCATCACGATCTGCATGTTGTCGTTGCCGATGGGCCCCTTAAACCAACGCGGAATCTTCGGCAGTTTCGGCAACTTGTCCAACCCCAGCTTCTCCGGCCAGTTGGGATTCGCCGGGTCGATGACGGCCACCTCCTGCAATTTGCCCTCGCGGCGAGTCGGTCCCATGGCGTTCTCGTCACGGGGGCTCTCGTCGCGGAGCACCAGCATCTGGATCTTTCGCTCGACCAAGGGCTTGCTGAAGTCCAGCGGCTTGCGGACCCAACCGGCCGCGCGCTTGGCCGTGATGATCAGATCGTAAACGCCTTCCTCTTCCGGAAGCTGCAATTCCACAAACAGCGATGCATCCCCGCCGGTGTTTACTTCGTCTTCGGTCGACCACAACTTCTCGCGAGAGCCCGCCCGAACCAGCCGGCTCTCCAGGCGGATCTTCGTGTCCCCGGCCACCGGTAGCAGGTGCGGCTCGATCGTGAACTGCAATACTTCGCCCGGCGAAAAGACCAGCGAGTCGCGCTTCAACACGATCCGCAACATGTCGCCCGGCGTACGGCGAACCAGTAGCCGGTTCTTCCGCTCGTTCAGCTCCCATTCGAAGGGCTCGCGTACCACCAACTCGGCCAAAACCACCTCGGCCCGAAACGGCTGCCCAGGGTCGTCGGCCGCCGAGAATTCCAGCAACAGCTTGCTGTCCAAGGGGGCATCGACCAACAGGTCCACGCCGTCGTACGACCGGACACTCTTCGCTTGAACGTGGAGTCGATTGCCGCCCGTGTGTGGATCCGGCTCGATCCACATCGAGCCCGGTTCGTCAGCCTCGACTCCCAACGGTTGCAGTTCGAGGACCGTACCCTGCTCGACCGAGACGCTGCCTTCCCAAAGCCGCGCATCACCGCCACCCCAAGCGATCCGCAACCGCATAGTCTCGGCCGACGCCAAGCCGGGAAGCGCGCACAGCAGAGCCGCCCAAGCCACGATAGCCCTCCACAGGGCCGTCGCGCGCCGGACGGTCGATACACACTCCACCAGCGATGTCCACGGACGTCCTTGTCCGGCCATCAGCGATCCAACAGCTAGGGGTCGAGAAGAACGAGCTTCCTTGCCACAGAAAAAGGGCTCGCATTATAGGCGCATATCAATCATCCACCTACCCCGAATTACCGAGAATTCCACGTGCGGGTCGAGGAAGCTGGGTGATCGAGGGAGTGTAGGCAAGGCGAGGTCGCGATTGCGTAACGACTTCCTGGCATTCTGCCCAGCAGTACGATGCTGTTCCGTAGCCGACGGTACGTTGACCCTTTCGCAACGCAGGGTTCGGGGTTCAGCACTTGGATTCACCGTTTGTCGCGAGATTCTGAACCCTGAACGCTAACCCAAATTGTGCCATCTCGCACGAAGGTCTATAACCAAACTGAACATTTTTGGTTCTGGACGCACGTGCCGCCACTGTAGAAAGCGGATCACAAGATGGGAGAAAGGCATTGGAGTGCCAAATTAGCCGCACGGGTCGGAAGGGGTTGTCGGTGCCAAGCCAGAAGCAAGTCAACGAAATAGGCCGAAAACCTCAGCATGCGCCACCTGTGATACGCTTGCGGTGGAGGTGGCTGAAGTCTCTCGACAAGAGGCCTAAGCTGTAACCACACCTTAGATTCTGGAGGCGTCAGGGGTCTTGCCTTATCGGACGGAATTCGCCCAGGGAATCTGCACGGCAGCAAGACAGGGCGAAGATCATCCGCTTCCAAGTTGGCCAAGACTCTCGCTACCTCCTGATATGTGCGCTGACCGAATGCGAGTATTACTTCTGGCTGTAGGTGGGTGATCTCCTGCTCCACATAGCGCTTTGCGCATTCGCGCCACCAGGAAGCTGGGATACTAGAACTTGAGGCATCACTGGCTGTGCTAAACTTGATGAAGTTGGTCACCGATATTGCTTTGTCGATGACTTCTGGCTGCGCGCCATTGGAGAAAAGTGTCATCGCCATAGCGGCCGCTAGCGGGATGAATCCCTCTGTGTAAGGTTTGATGGGAATCGTGCCGGCCTGTTGCGCGGAGCGATTCAATCTATTCACAGCCGAACGTCTGTTGCGCGCCCAGCATGCTGTCCAATCCGCCGTCCACCGCCGGTGAGGGGAGAGGTTCTGGTTGATGGCATAGCACATCACCCGTGGCCACTCGCGGAAATAGTCTTCCCCTACATAGGGAACATAGGCGGGCAGGAATACGTCTCTCCCGTTGACACTCACGCGGACGGGATTGCCGTCATCGGGAACGAAGCCCTGCTCTAGGACATTCTCGATCAAGGCACCAATCGCTGTGTGCCTTCGCGTGCGTGCTTTCCTCTCAGAGGACATCAGCACTGCTTTCCGCGTGTGCAGGACTCTTGCGAGCAAAGAGAGCACACAAATCGCGATCTTGTTCGGTCATTGTACCGCAGGCATTCACAGTACAACCGAACCGGCACTTCGGTTTCCGTTGGCATGACATGCAGGAAGCCAACTTCCCTTCATGCATCGCCCGAATATGTGTAAGACATTCGGAACCTCGCCAAATTCCTTGGATATCAAGATCGTTCCGCAGCAAATTTCCGGCCCTGAGTTCCTTGACCCCACTGGCGGCTGTGCAAGGAAACACATCCCCATTCGAGATAATGTGGACACGGTTTATCCCGGACATACACCGATCGTGCCCCGGCAAGACCTCCAACCTTGGCATGCTCAGCCGCGTACAGCGACCAGCTTCGACATGCATGCCGAACTTTGCAGAAACCTCTAGCAGATCCTCCTCAAACATCCTCATTTCATCAGCACGCGGTGCAGTTTCGCCGTAGATTGGTCTCGCCCGCCCTGACGGTGCAAGTGCCATCGCACGGATGTAGCGCACTCCGACTCGGGCAAGCTGTTTTGCCAGCCTAAAGAACCCGCTACAAGTTCCATGTGTCGGAATGAAGTAGCATGTCAGCGGTAACCCGAATTGAACACACGTCTTCACGCCCTGAAGGCTGCGATCAAAGGACCCAGGCACGGTCGTCATCCAATCGTGTGTCTCGGCGTCGCCCCCTAAGAAAGTGATACTGACGCTCTCGAAAAGCGTGAGGACACCGCCATTGCAACAGTGTTCTTCCGTGACGAGTGTCCCATTCGTGTGCATATGTATTGGGACCTGCAATTCCTCGACGCAAAACGCAGCCACCTCCTCCAGTTTTGGAACGTCGACCAGCGGTTCTCCGCCCGTAAGCCCAACCTTGCGAAGCCCAAGAGGAACCGAACGTGCAAGGATCTCTTTGATCTGATTCGTTTGCAATTCTCGGGGGTGCGATCTCTTGCCGGCCCGGGCTGAACAATGCTTGCAAGCAAGGTTGCAGCGGTGATTAACCTCGATATCTATGTGTTCTAACTGGTATGCTGGCATGTTTGGCTCCTTCCGACATTTGACGGACCAGTCCTCCATCACCGCGGTTCAGTAGCACTCGTCTTGTCATCCCCGGCCCGCTTCCATTCCTCTTTATCCGGCTTTGCTGGCTGGCGCAAAGGGCCCTTGCGGTACGTGATTTCCTTTCTCAGAATAATCGATCTCACGGGTTTGAACCAGAAGACTCCGAGCATTAGGAGCACGGCGAACGAAAGAGCCATAACTCCCACCGTGTTGGTCTCCATCATCCGAGCATCCAGACCCACGAAGCGCTGCATGATGAAGGCAACAAGTGCGACGACAAGCGACAATGTACCGATGAGGCGAAGCACTAACACAAGGACGTTCGGGAACACGGTGCTTGCAACTGCACTATCAATGCTTCTCGCCATCTCCTCTTGCATTTCCTGCTTGATTGTTTCCTGAAGAGCACAGATAAGGTCGAAGGGCTTGCCCTCATGTATGGCCGCTTCCTTGAGGTCCGCCATTGTAATGGCCGCTTTGCCGAGTGTCTCGGCGGCAAGCGGTACTCCCTTTGGTGCACGAGTGATGCCAGCGAGATCGGTCATGCCAAGCCCGGCCACTCTGTACGTCTCTCGACCCGTTGTCGGCCCTTTCATTTTGTCTAGCCAACGCTTCTTCGCTTCACGCACGGCATCCTTCCATGCCTGGCTTGAGTCAAGGTCTAGCAGCCGCACATAATCGGCCTGTTTAAGACCTCGCACATGTAGCTTGTCTGCTTCAAGCCACGCAACCCCTTTGAAGTCTTTGTTCAGGTTCTCGGCCAGTTCCGCCTTGCGAGTAACAGTCTTGATATCAACATCGACAGTTCGCAGGCCCAAGGGGTCGCGTGAGGTGATTAAGTCCATCTTGGTGCGGCTTGACAGACCATAAAGAATGAGCGTACCAAAAGCCTCATCCTCTTTCAGTTTGTACGTCCGTGGCGACAAATTACACAACGCCACCCCGAGGTGCCCGTACCACGTGGGGTCGATCTTGACCATACTCTGAAACAGACCTTCGTGCACCATGCCGAAGCGCGGCCAGACTGTTGCGGCATAGTCGGGTGGCAGAGCGATGAATTCGTGTGTAAGAACAATCACCGTCTCGCGCGGCTCCAATTCGTACGGGAGTCGGTATTCGATGCGTTCCGACTCGCGAATTGAAACAACCCGGGCTCCAATCGATAAGTCGTAGGAGAAAGGCGTTAAGTTCAATTCATCAAACGGATCGATGATGATTTTCCCCTCGACCTTGCCCCAATTCCGTTTGCGGAAAAAGCCCAAGAAATCTTCAAATTTCTGGCCTTTGTACTCAGGATGATCCCTGTGAACTACAAGGTTCCCAAAGTCGGTGCTGCTCAGCATTCCGCCTGTACAGTCGGGCACTTTGCAATGCTTGGCCGCTTCGAGCGTGACAAGCCGCTTCTGCAGGTCTGTAAACGTGGCCTTGTGATCGATGTTTTCCAGTGTTGCTAAGCGCTCTTCATGACTTGGCAGCTGGCATTCGCGACACGACTTTTCCAACTGCGCAACGCGATCTTCCAGCTCACTCGGGGACTCACCGCCGTTCGCGTTCTGCTCTGCAGCCATTGGGTTCACCTATTCGGCTGACATTGCCAAGCCACTAGCGCTGCTAAGCGGGTCTCGTTAAGAAGAAAACCGATGATCCTGAGGAACACTGTCGCACTCTCCGTCGCCTTCGTTGCGTATTCTCGCCGCTGCCCGGTAATTGTCAACCAGGCGCAATGTCCGAGAAGTGAATCGCTCCCAACGGGGTCGCCGGTGCCAGAGTTCGTCTATGTTCCCGAGCCCATTCCCAGCCTCCAGAGCTCCGCTGAAAACTAGGGAAGCTAGTAAGTCAGGGCCATCTAGGGGGAATGCGTAGCCGTTGAGCCTCCACCTCATCTTGGGACCGCCCATTTCCCGTAAGTCTATATGCGTAACGATTTTTCTGCAAGTACCAAAATCGCATTCCACTTGCCGGAAGCCTTGAGTATGAATTGCTGATAGCCATTTGAATCAGCCCTGAGTGTGGCCTAACGGGCCAGGGTTGTCAATCATCGGTCGCCAACGCGGCCAGCAGAGGCTTTCAACGAATTCTGCAAAGCGGGTTCGCGGGTGGTGCAGAGGCCGGTTGAGAGGTGCGATGGCACGGGTCAGTGAATTCCTTGACGCGGCCGATCCGACCGGTCACACTTGAAGGCCTGGGTTTCGGGGAAATGCTGCCGGGGGGTCCTGGTGGGCTCGGAAACGGTTGATCGGTTACTTGCGAAGGAACTTCTATGCGATTTGCAACAGCTATGATGCTCGGCATTTGTCTGCTTGGCGCGACCGCTCTGTTTGCCGCCGAGTCGGGCCCGGACGACTCTTCGGATGCGCTATCGTTCGACTATTTCAGAAACAACTGGAACGTCATCGGGCTGAAGGACTATGTCCACGGCGGTCGGATCACGCCGAACAACGAATTGCTGTTGGCGGGCAGGATACCGATTCAAATTAGCCTCGGCAAGGGCCGGCATGCGCTCACTCGCGAGCAAGGCAAGCGCGCGATGGAAGGCTGGATGCCGATCATTCTGGTCGAGGCCGTCCATGGGCCGATTCGCTACGAGGTCACCTATTGGGCCACGCCGCTGCCCGACGCGAAGGATTGGCGCAAGGCTTTCGACTGGCCCACCGAGGGTGAGAACTTTTTGTGCTGGATTCGCGTCGAGGCGACCAACACCTCCGACGCTCCGGCTAAGGCTTTTGCGGAAGTGAAGCCGGCAGCGGTCTCCAACTGGCCGAAAGGGATTACCGAACCTGCCGAACCAGCCCGTGATCCGGTCACAACGCGTGCCTTCAAATGGTCGTGGCGTCTCGACGCGGGCAAGACCGAAAGTGGCGTGGCCCGTTACACGTTCTTTCCAACCGACAATCCCGAGGCCTATGATCAGGCGGACGCCGACGTTTGGCTTGGCCGCACGCGCGAGTTCTGGAAAGACCTCCTCACCAAACAGGCTGCCCACATCCAGACACCCTGCAGCAAAGCGACCGAGGCGTTGTTGGCCTCACACGTCTGCCAACTGATCGCCAACGATCGCGGTGACCTGCGAGGCGGTGAAGGCTTCTACGACTGCTTCTGGATCCGTGACGGCGCCTACCAGTTGTTGGAGCTTGAGGAGGCCGGCCAGCACGACGCGGCCCGCAAGGCTGTAAGACTTTACCTCGACCGTCAACGACCCGACGGCCGGTTCGAATCGCAGGCGGGACAATTCGATGCCAACGGCCAGGCGGTTTGGGTCTTGTGGCAATACCACAAGATCACGGGCGACCGCGCCTGGCTCGAGGAGGCCTATCCGTATATGCGTCGTGCGGTCGATTGGACGATGCAAGCCCGCCGCCAGGCGCCGGCCGACTCGCCCTATGCCGGCCTGCTGCCCAACGCGGTGGCCGACGGCGAATTCCTCTGGGACGGCAAGCACCATATATTGGGTTACGACTTCTGGAATCTGCGCGGCATGCTCTGCACGGCCGACGCGGCCCTCATCCTGGGCAAGACGACCGACGCGGCGGAGCTGCTCAAAGACGCCGCCCTCTACCGCAAGGCGATCGACGCGGCCTGGAAGAGAACAGGCCTGGCCCACTTCCCGCCCAGTTGGGAAAAGGCCGGCACGCACTGGGGCAATACCGAGACGCTCTGGCCGACCGCGATCTTCGAACGCGACGACCCGCGAATCGTTGCACAGAGCAAACACGTTCGTGAGGATTTCGGCGGCGGCTATCTCGAAGGAATCATTCGCTGGCTCGGCCAGGCGGACGTCATTCATCCCTACATGGGCGCCTATACTACGATGGCCGACCTGGCGCTCGGCGCCGACGAACAGGTCGTCGAGGATTTCTACTGGTACTTGCTCCACTCGACCGCGGCGCACGCTTTTCCCGAAGGGATTTATTACGAGCGGCGATATGCCTGGAATGAAACCATCCCGCATGTAACCGGGGCGTGCAACTACGCGATCATGCTGCGTCACATGCTGGTCCATGAGGAAGGCGACGAACTGCACCTGTTGAAGGCCGTACCCGACTGGTGGCTGGCCGACGGGGAGGAAATTCATATCGAGCGTCTGCCCACGCACTTCGGGCCGATGAACCTTGTCGTTCGCGGGACGGCCCGGGGCGTGCGGGTCGACTTCGATCCACCCAAGCGCAACCCGCCGAAGCGCGTCGTACTGCATCTGCCCAAGTCGCGACCGCTCGTCGGCAAGCTCGAGGGCGTGGAGGTCGTCACGCGAGCCGACCAGAAGAAGCGCTGGGACTTCCCCACGGTCGTGTCGCTGTATAAGCAGTCGGACCCGCCGCCCGTCTGGATCGCGCCGGATGTGCCCAGCCTGACCACCGGAAGGCCGGCCAGTTGCTCGACTCACCTTCCCGGCTTTCCGCCCAAGGTGGCCAACGACGGCCGCCGAGGAAACCCCAACATCTTTTGGGCGACGGATATCGCCAGCCAGAACGACCCTGCCCCATGGTGGCGGGTGGATTTGGAAGAGCCGACGACCGTAGGCCGCGTCGTCGTGGTCGGCTATTACGGCGACGGGCGCTATTACGGCTTTACCGTCGAGACCTCCCTGGACGGAACCACGTGGGAAATGGCAGCCGACCGGCGCGATAACAAGGAGCAGTCAACCGCCGAGGGCTACCCATGCGTTTTCGAGCCACGCAAGGTTCGCTACCTCCGCGTGACGCAAACCCAATGCTCGGCCAACACGGGTCGGCACCTCGTCGAGGTCATGGCCTACGGCCCGTGAGGGGTTTGACCAGCCTTTACGATCAAACAAGTTCCCCAGGGCTTGCCGAACGAGCCCCGGCGCGATACTCTTATCTAAGGTGTGCCACTGCTTCGCAGAAGCAGTGCCGGTTGTGTTCTTCGGAAAAACACTGCTTCTACGAAGCAGTGGCACACCAGCGCTGAAACGCTAATCCCCAGCCCCCTAGCCCCTAACCCCTTCCCCATGCCTTTCCTCTGGCTACGCACCTGGAAACTTGGCATCAAGAGCCTGCTGTTGCATCCGCTTCGCTCGTTGTTGACGGTGTTGGGGATCTTCATCGGCGTGGCCAGTGTGATTTGGCTGTTGGCGATCGGCGAGGGGATCAGTGAGCAGGCCCAACGCCAGATCGCCGAACTGGGGGCCAACAACATCATCATCCGCTCGATCAAGCCGCCCAGCGAAGTCACCGAAGGCGCCACCGGTCTGATCCCCTATGGCGTGACGCGGGCCGATTTCGAGCGGATCACCGAGACGGTCTATACGATCGAGAACGCTTTGCCCATCCGCGAGATCCGGCGCCGGTTCAGCTATGCGGGCCGCCGTGTGGACGGGCGGTTGGTCGGCTGTACGCCCGAGTATGCCGAAGTGACCCGACTCGTGGTCGACCGCGGCCACTTCCTCACCGATGCCGAGTTGCACGCCAAGCAGAACCATTGTGTGTTGGCTGCCGAAACGGCCACGCGGTTGTTCCCCTTCGAAGACCCGTTGGGCCGCTCGATCCATGTCGAGGAAGCGTACTATGTGGTGGTGGGTGTGATGGAATCGCGGGCCCCCTCGGCCGGGATCGGCGGGTCGCTGGCCGCCCAGGATTTCAGCAACGACGTCTATATCCCCATCACCACGCTCTGGAGTCGCATCGGCGACCAGATCCTCACCCGCCGCAGCGGCACGTTCGAGGGCGAAGTGGTCGAACTCAGCCAGGTCACGTTGCGCGTCGATAAAGTCGAAAACGTGCTGAAGACGGCCGCGTTGGTCGAAGCCACGCTCAAACCCCACCACCGCAACCAGGACATCGGCATCACCGTGCCGTTGGAACTGTTGGAACAGGCACGGACCACCAAGCTGATGTTCATTATCTTCATGGGCCTGATCGCCGCCATCTCGCTGCTGGTCGGCGGGATCGGCATCATGAACATCATGCTGGCCACCGTAACCGAGCGAACCCGAGAGATCGGCATCCGCCGCGCGCTGGGTGCCAAACGGGGCGATATCATCCGGCAGTTTCTGGTCGAAACGGTGGCCCTCTCGACCGTGGGTGGAATCACGGGTGTGCTCGGTGGGCTGACCTGCCGACCGGTCTCCCGCATAACCTTCAACGTGTTGGAGAAGAGTCTACCCGACGTGATGAACCAGCTCCCCGACGTAATCCGCCACGTCGAGCCGATCATCGTCCCCTGGTCGATGCCGCTGGCGTTCGGCATTTCGGTAACCATCGGCATAGTTTTCGGGCTCTACCCCGCCACGCGTGCCGCCTCGATGGACCCGATCGAAGCGCTCCGCCACGAGTAAGAGCCCGCTTGACAAGGGCGATCCGGTTGTTCACACTCTACAAGAAGAAAACTCACCCGAAGGAGAAGTTGTCATGTTGCGTTACCTGTTGATTGCCGTTTGTTTGAGTACCGCAGCATTCACTTCGCGGTGCCTTGCAAAGCCGCAAGCGGCCGTGGTGTGTTCGCCGAGTGCCAGCGCCAAGGAGAAGCTGGCCGCGCGGGAAATCCGGCGATATGTGTATCTTCGCACGGGTGAATTATTACCGATCGTGCAGAAGGCTGAGGGGGATGCAATCATCGTGGCCCGGCATGATCGGCCGATTGTCAAACCGTTCTCTGTTGGTGAACTTGGGCCTCAACAATATGTACTGAAGACCGTCTCGCAAGGCAACCGTCGCGTGGTGCTGGTGGTCGGCGGCGATGACATCGGTACGCTCTACGGGGCTTATCATCTGTTGGAGAAGTTCGGCATTCGCTTCTATCTCCATCAGGACGTGATCCCGGACAAAAGCATCTCCTTTACCTTGCCGGACGTAAACGAGACGGGCAAGCCGTTGTTCAATCTACGCGGGCTGAACTCCTGGGGTGCGCACGTCGAGGGGATCGATCTTTGGGACGCCGACGAGTACAAGGCCGTCTTCGCCCAGATGGCCAAGATGCGGATGAACGCAATGAGTATCCACTCTTATCCGCAAAAGGGCGGCAGCGAACCGGCGGTCTGGGTCGGACTGCCGCAAGACGTCGATGACCAAGGCCGCGTCTCGTTCAGCCCTACGGCCAGCTATTGGACCACCGGTCGCTCGACGTGGGGCTATGCGCCCCGGAAAACCGGCGCGTATCGTTTCGGCGGCTCGTTGTTGTTCGAGAGCGACGACTGGGGCGCCCCGGTAATGGCCAATCACATGCCCGCGCCGGTGACGCTCGAGGCGCGCAACGAAGTGTTCAACCGCATGGGCGATCTGTTCCGCGAGGCGTTCACGTTCGCCCGCGCGCTGGGCATCAAGACCGCGCTGGGTACCGAGGGCGGCATTCAGAATCCCGGCGCCGCCTTGCAGACCAATCCGGGCGACACGGGCGACGGCTACGGACCTCGGTTGAGCCTGAGCCAACACGGCCCGCCGATTATGGTCGGACACGAGACCGAGGAGCGTCTGAAGGCCCTGGGCAAGGACCCTAAGGATCCGGCCGCGATCCAGGAGCTTTACGAGGGCATTTTCAAGCGAATCGCCAACACGCATCCCCTGGACTACTACGTGATCTATACGATCGAAACCTGGTATTGGAGCAACTTCAACCAGACGATGTTCGACTCGATGATCGAGGAATGGAACCTGGCCCTGGCCGCCTGGGAGAAGGTCAAGCCGCCGTTCGGTCTGGCCACCGGCGGTTGGGTGCTCGGCCCGGACTTCGACCACGCCGCCTTCGACAAGGCGCTGCCTAAGCACGTGGCCATCGGCGAGATGAGCCGCGCCTACAACGCGCCGGTCGACGAAGCCTTTGCACGGATCGAGGGCCGTCCCAAGTGGGCCATTCCCTGGATCGAGGAAGACTCGCCGATTCTCACGCCGCAACTTTGGGCCGGCCGGGTGCGCAAGGACGCAGCCGACGCCCTGGCCTATGGCTGTACTGGCCTGATGACGTTGCACTGGCGCACGCTGATCAACGAGCAGGCAGCCACGGCCGTGGCCCGGGCCGGCTGGGATCAGAGCGGCTGGAACCCCGAGTTCGGCAAGGCGAACCCTGCGCCGCCACCGAGCACGTTCCCGGTACCGCCACTGACGCTCGGCGGCAATCTGGCCGACATCGGCGCCGCCCGCCCGATCGCCCACACGGATCATCCGCGGCTCTACCAGACCTGCCGCTACAACTTCGCCGGCTACGATTGGGAGATTCCCAACGGGCGCTATCGCGTCACGCTTCGCTTCTGCGAGCCGCATTTCAACCACGCCGGCCAGCGGGTCTTCGACGTGACGCTGCAGGGCAAGACCGTGATCGAGAACCTGGATCTCTTCGCCGAAGCCGGAAAAGACGCCGCCTGGGACCGCTCGTTCGATGGCGTCGAGGTCAAAGACGGTCGCTTCCGGCTGGGCCTGGTTCCGCGCGTTTCGCTGCCCTGCATCATGGCCGTTGAAATCGCCGGTGACGGTTACAGCCGCAAGATCAACTGCGGCGGCGAAGATTACGAGGACTACAAGACCGACCAGCCGGAGTATGTCCCCACGAAGAAATTCCTCTGGGGCGAGGCCGGCTCGACGTTTCGGCCGCGCGGGCTGCCCGTCGATGATCTCTACGCCGACTGGGCCTTGTCCAATTTCGGCCCGGAGGTTGCTCACGAAGCGGCCGCCGTGTTCGTCTCAATCGACAACAACATCCCGCTGCCGGCCACCTGGGCCGGTGTCAACGGCGGCGGCGCCGGCGGCCTGATACCCGACAACCGCCCGTGGGAGCGTGTCTCGGGGGAGTTTGCATTCGTCGACGAGTTCGCGAAACTACGGCCTGCCGTCCGTGGCGCCGGTAATCGCGAGCGTTTCAACTTCTGGTGCAACCAACTGCTTTACACGCGTGCCACCGCCAAAGCTTGCTGTGTCTGGGGACAATTGGAAGCGGTGCTGAAAGTTGCCCGCGAAGAAAAAGACCTGGCCAAACGCAAGGCCCTGGCCGCCGAGAACGTCTTGCCGCTTTACAAGGAGTTGGTTGCGTGCGTGGGTGAAGCCTACGGGCTGCTGATGGCCACGGTGACGGACATCGGCGGCATCCAGACGGTGATCAACTGGGAGGGCCACAACGGTCTGCTGGGCATCGAGAAGACCGCTGCCGAGTTGAGCGAAATGCTCGGTGGCCCCTTGCCGGAAGAGGCCGCGATCCCCGCCCAGTACCAAGGCAAGCCGCGACTGATCGTGCCCACGGTGCGTAGCTTGCTGGAGAAAGGTGAAACGCTGAAGTTAAAAGTCATCGTGCTGGACAACCAGCGGCCCCAAGAGGCGGCGCTCTACTGGAGGCCGTTGGGCGCCAAAGAAGATTACCGCAAGGCGCCGCTTCAGCACGTAGGCCGGGCCGTATATACGGTCAGTCTGCCGGCGGTCGACGGCGACATCGAGTATCACATCCGAGCAACGACCGCCGACGGGACCAAGCTGATTTGGCCCGCCACGGCGCCGAACGTCAACCAGACGGTCGTGGTGATGCCGTGAATGGCTGAGATTTCGTCGGCGATCTATCGGACCAACTTCAAGTACCCCAGCGCGCTGGGGAGGTGGAAGTCGGGTTGTTCGGTTCGCGGGTCGACCCAACTGATCCAGTTCTCGATCGGCTTGGGGCCGTCGCCGCGACTGAACTCGGCCCGGAAGATGCCGAACTTGATCGGCCCGCCGGAATCGACATTGGCGAACCCGAGCTTCCGCAGACTGGCCAGCCGGATCGATCCCTCGACCACATAACCGTCCTGGACGACCTTGCCGGCCACGCGTACGCCGGGAAAGGTCCAGGCGTAATCGAACTTGCGATAGTGGGCCGCCTTGTAATCGAGCGTGCGGCCCAGGGGGTCCATTTCCAGGCAGTAGTATTCGCTCAGCTTTTCGTCCCTGGCGAAGAACAACTCCACGCGATCCTCGCGCACCACGTCGAGCTTCTCGCGATAATCGTCGACCAACACGATGTCTTCGTCATGCACGCGGAACGAGAAGTAGAAGGCCTCGGCGTCGTGCAAGGCACGGAACTCCGTGGCCGGGGCCGGTCGCTTCAGCCAGGGAAACGCGAATTCCCGCTTAAGGGCCGCCCGTTTCCAGGCCGGCTCATCGAGAACGCCATCGATGACGATCCGGGCGTCGGGTACGAAGCGGGCTTCGTACAGTTTGGATTCGGGTGAACCGATGCTACATGCCATGGCCAGTGCTACTGCGGTCGAAAGGAGGGTCATTGATTAACGGCTCCGAGGGGGCAAACTGTCGGGAAGTATACCGGAAGACGTCGTTTTGGAAAAGCGGCCACCTGGGCTCATTAGCCCTTTTCGGCCGGGAACATGCAGGGCCCCTGGAAAGGTGGGGCTCGAGGGGATAGAATTTGAGGTTATGGGTGAGTGGCCGCTGAAGCGACCACCCCCTGGAAGCTGTTGTAGTTCAACCCCTGGCCTTCAGACCAATGCCTATTGCCACGCCTCGATATTTGGTCCCTTTCCATCCGAAACGGGTGCCGCACTTCTTTACTGACGTGCTGGTTATCGGCAGCGGGTTGGCGGGAGTTCGGGCGGCTTTGGCGGTGGACGGGGAACTGTCCGTCTTGATGATCACCAAAGACGGACTGTACGAGTCCAACAGTAGCCACGCCCAAGGCGGGATCGCCGGTGTGTTGGCCCCCGACGATCGTTTCGAGGACCACGTGTCCGACACCATACGAGCCGGCGGCGGGTTGTGTGACCGCGAGGTGGTCGAACGCGTGATTCGCGAAGCCCCCGCGCTGATCCAGGAGTTGATCGATTGGGGAACCATATTCGATCGCGTGGGTGACCGACTGGCCTTGGGTCGCGAAGGAGGGCATGGCCGGGATCGAATCGCCCACGCCTTGGGCGACGCCACCGGCAAGGAGATCATGCGGGCCGTGATCGAGCGACTGCAGGAAGCCCCCAACGTCGGCGTCTGGCAAGAGACGTTCACGATCGACCTGATCACGTCGGGGGATGTCTGTCGCGGGGCGTTGGTTTGGAACCACCGCCATGGCAAGACGATGATCTGGGCCAAGCAGACGATCGTCTGCACCGGTGGGGCGGGCCAACTGTATCGCGAAACGACCAACCCCGACGTGGCCACCGGGGACGGCATCGCGATGGCCTATCGAGCCGGCGCCGAGTTGCGAGACTTGGAATTCGTGCAGTTCCATCCCACGGTCCTCTACATAGCCGGCGGCAGCCGAAGCCTGATCAGCGAAGCCGCACGCGGCGAAGGGGCCCATCTGGTCGATCGGCACGGCGATCGGTTCATGTCCGACTTCGATCCGCGGGCCGAATTGGCGCCCCGCGACGTGGTTAGCAACGCCATCGTCACCCAGATGGAACGTACTCGGCATCCCAACGTCTATCTCGACATGACCCATCTCGATCCCCAGATGGTCCAGAGACGGTTTCCCGGAATCGCTGCCACGTGTGCCGAGTTCGATCTGGATATTACACACGATCGAATTCCGGTTCGGCCCGGGGCCCATTACATGATGGGTGGGCTTTCGGTCGACTCGGAAGGGCGGACGACCTTGCCGAGGCTCTGGGCCGCGGGTGAGGTGACGGCCAGTGGGCTGCACGGAGCGAACCGCCTGGCGTCCAATAGTCTGCTCGAAGCGCTGGCCTATGGGCGTCATGCCGGGGCGGAAGCCTCCCAGGCCGCCGCCGCTATTGACGACGACTTTCACGCGCTGGGGGTCGACAATCTGCCGGTCGATGCCACCGGCGAGCCGCTGAACCTCGACGACATTCGGAATTCCCTGCAGAGCCTGATGTGGCGGTCCGTGGGCGTCCGACGCCATGGCGAGGAGCTCGACGAGGCGGCCGAGAACATCAATCACTGGTGCCGATACGTGCTGGCTCGCCAGTTCGCCGATCCCTCCGGTTGGGAACTGCAAAACATGCTCTGCATGGCTCGGCTGATAATTGAGGCCGCGAAGGCTCGCGAAGAGTCGCGAGGCGCCCATGTGCGGACCGATTTCCCCCAGATCGACCAGCGGCATTGGAATCGGCAAATCTCGTTTCAGCGCGCCGAGGAAGAGGCGTAGTTTCTTAGATCCCGGGTATCTCCGCTTCAAGCCGCCGTACCGGCGGCTGCTGAACGTTCCGCCGGTCGACCGTGGGAAGTTCTCTCTGGCTGAGTCCTCACGAGCGGAATAATCGTCGCATCCAAAACATCTGCTTTCTTGATTCGACCGCGCACAAATCGTAACGTAGGTTATAGGAGACCTGATCTCGGCGAGCGCCGAGTGACTACCCGAGTCAATGATCTACAGAATAAGAAGTTAGGTGAACCATGAGTACGGCGCTGAACACGACGTTTAGGTTTCTGGCCAAGACGGAAAACGAGTCGGCGGTCGAGGTGCTGGTGAAGGGGCTCGATTGCTTGCACTCGCCGAGCCAACATGGCGCGCTGTCGGCGCTGTTGGACCGTCGCACTCCCGACGGGCACCGTGAAATATTCCGTCGCCTGCCGACCTTCGACGAGTCGTGCCGCGAAATCATCAACGAGCGCCCCGAGCGCCTGGTCGCGGCCGTCAGCGACGCCGTGCGGCAAGCCGACACCAAAGGCAGTAAGTCCGCGTGCGAAGCGATCATAACCTTTAAGCTCTTCGATGCACTTCCGGCGCTGGTCGAGGTCCTCGCCGAACCGGAGGGGCGCCATACCGATTTGCTGGCGACCACGATCCTCCGGCTGACGGAGGCTTATTATGCCGAACTCAGTGGCGCAGACGAGAACCATCCCAGCCGAAAAAACCAAGATGTCTTGCGACAACGGATCACCGCCAGCCTCGAAAGTGCCACCCGCAAGTTCCACCGGCACCAACGCACCGAACCGGTGGAAGCCTATCTGCTGGTAGCCAAACCCAAGAGCGCCACGTTTCGGTCCGTGCTGCAACGATCCAACGAGAGTTGTTACAAACCGATCATCGATGTCTTGACCAATAGTTCGCAAGGTGGAGTCATTCGCTTGCTGCTGGGCTTCCTGGACGACCCGCAGATGCCGCTGGTCGTGACCAAAGTCTTCGGCGATCGTTGTGATGCGAAGTTCATTCATCACCTCTCCCAAGCGGTCGGGCCTCGACCCCTGAAGGCTGTGGTTGCCACGCTTGCGAGGCTGAATAAGCTTGCCTGGGCCACGCCGGAGCATCCGGTCTTCGACGAGTTGGACGAGCAAGGCCAGGCCGGCGCGGTCTGGCTGTTGACCGGTTCGTCGGTGAATCGGCCCAAGGTGCTCGAGGTGCTCGCCTACTTGCTGGCCGAGGGAAAACCGGGCGGACGTCGGGAAGCCGCCAAGGCGTTGGCGCAGTTCGAGGGCGCCGCGGCGAACGCCTTGGCCATCAAGGCCATCAACGACGACGATCCGGGCGTGCGAGCCGAGATCATCAAGCAACTCCGCCCGCGAAAGATCCCCGCCGCCTTTTCGCTGTTGATCCGCCTGGTCGACAACCCCGAGCCGGAGGTTCAAGAGGCCCTGTGCGCCGCCATGCCGGAATTCAACATTCGCCACTTCCTCGACAACTTCGACTCGATGCCCGAAGCCTTACAACCCGTGGCCGGACACTTGGTCACCAAAATCGATGAAACGGCCATCGAAGTGATCACCAGCGAAATGCAGAGCCAGTCGCCCGTGCGACGCCGTCGAGCCACGCTGGCTGCGATTGTGATGGGCGTGATCCCCCAGCTCGAAGAATTCGTTATTCTACTGCTGACCGATGAGGATCACATGGTTCGAATTGCCGCCGCGAAGGCCCTGGCCGACTGCAAATCGGTTCCGACCTGGGAAGCCTTACGCGACGCCTTGCTCGATCGAAGCGCCATTGTCCAGGAGGCCGCCGAGCAAAGCCTCGAACGGATCAGCATCTCGTTGATGCAATCGTCCAGCGAGGAGGGTTCGCCCGAAACGCAAGAAGAAGAATCGGCCGAACAACAACCCAATCAAGAAGAAGAGGCCACGCGATGATGCCCTCAGTCTTAGTAAACACCGCGCTGATGAACACGGTACTCAGCCCGCCGATGCTCCTTCTTGCCCGACGGCGGCCGAAAATCGATACGGGCGAATTGGCCGTCTATCTGGCAATCACCGTCGGCCTGATCGTTGCCGTCTGTGCGATCTCCTACTTCGGCACGCGACTTCGCCACAATTGGCGATACAAAAGCCCTTTGGCGTTGTTCTTGGGGCTATGTCGGACGCACAAATTGGACGTGGGGTCGAAGAAACTCCTACGGCAAGTCGCCCAGCACCACAAGCTGGCCCAGCCCGCCCGGGTCTTCACCGAGCCGCAATGGATCGACAAGGCGAGTCTCTCCGGCACGTTGCGTTCCCAGAGCATGAAACTGGGTATCTTGCGCGAACGCCTGTTCGGCTAATCGACCGCCCGGCCAATCTGCAGGAAGGAAAGAGGGAAAAAGCACCCTTGGTTCTTGGTTTCCCCTTTTCTCCCCTTTCCCTTTTTTCCTCGCGTCTTGATTGCTACCTGCCGCAGACCCCACTGTGGTGTTATGTCGTATAATACCTCCGGGTGGTCTTGCCCGCTGTTGCCTCCCTAGACAGGCCGATTTGATTGGCTATAATCTTGGGTTCTACCATGCCGAGGCTGGGCCAACTTGGCCTCTCCCTTCCTGCGATTTCCTACACCCTCCGGAGTGATTCACGATGAGCCAACCGCAAGACAACGCCACGATCGAAGCCGAAGGGCTGTCGAAGTACTACGGCGATTTTGCAGCCACTGAGGACGTCTCATTCAAGGTCTACCAGGGCGAAGTGGCGGCGTTTTTGGGCCCCAATGGGGCGGGAAAAAGCACCACCATGAAGCTGTTGACCGGCTACTTGGCCCCGACGGCCGGCGTGGCCCGAATCGCCGGGCACGACATGTCCGACGACCGGCTGGCCGGCTCCGCTTGCTTGGGATATCTGCCCGAAAACGGACCGCTCTACCCCGACATGACCCCACGTGCCTTCTTGCAGTTCTTCGCCAAGGCCCGAGGCCTCTCGTCGAAACGCACCAAAGAGCGGGTCGATGTGGTCGTCGAGCAATGTGCCCTAGGCAGTGTGATCGGCAAACCGATCGGCAAGCTCTCCCGCGGTTATCGCCAACGGGTGGGTATGGCCCAGGTCCTGCTGCACGAGCCCGACGTCTTGATCCTCGACGAGCCGACCGCCGGGTTGGACCCTAACCAGATCCACGAGGTCCGCGAGACGATTCGCAAGCTCGGCAAGAACAAGACGATCCTCCTGTCTACCCACATCCTCCAGGAAGTCGAGGCGATGGCCTCGCGCGTGTTGTTCATCAACGAAGGACGGCTGGTGCTGGACGGATCGTTCGCCCAGTTGACCGCCGACGGCGTTTCGCTGGAAAAACATTTTCACCAACTAAGCAATCAAGTCGATCCGGCAAACGCCTGAAGCCAAGCGTGGCCGGTCTGAAACCAACCTCCAAACCATCCCCATCAAGTTCGGTAACCAACCATGAATACCAACGTGTTACGCGCGGTATTTTCGCGAAACTTCGTCAGCTATTTTGCCAACCCGACCGGCTATGTGTTCATCTGCGTCTTCGTGCTGTTGAGCTCGTTTGCCGCCTTTTGGCCGTTCGAGTTCTTCAACTCGAATCTGGCTAACCTCGACCAGCTCAACAAGGTGTTTCCCTTCATCATGTTGGTCTTCATTCCGGCCATCACCATGAGCGTTTGGGCCGAAGAACGCCGCGTGGGGACCGACGAGCTGCTGCTGACCATCCCGGCCGGCGACTTCGACATCGTGCTGGGTAAGTACCTGGCCGCCTTGGCTATCTACAGCGTCGCGCTGGCGTTCTCCATGTTCTGCAACTTCATCATGCTGGCCTGGCTGAGCATGGCCCAGCTTGACATCGGTCTGTTTATGGGAACGTACGTCGGCTACTGGTTGGTCGGAGTGGCCATGCTGGCCGTGGGTATGATCGCCTCGTTTCTGACCGAGAACCTCACAATCGGTTTCATCCTCGGGGCCGTCTTCAACGCCCCGCTGGTCTTCGCCGTGGCCTCCGACGCCATCTTCGGGGCCAAGGTGGCCCGCTTGGTGAAGGACTGGAGCATCGGCGAGCAGTTCGGCGACTTCGGACGCGGGATGCTGAGCCTCTCCGGCGTGACCTACTTCGTCGCGATCATGGCCGTGATGCTCTACCTGAGCATGGTGTTCATCGGCCGGCGGCACTGGGCCCGCGGTCGCGACTGGCACATCATGGCCTGCCATTTCCTCGTGCGAACCGTCTCGCTGGGCGTGTTGGCCGTTTGTGCGATCAGTCTGTTTTATCACTTCGACGTGCGGCTGGACGCCACCAGCGCCAAACTCAGCTCGCTCTCGCCGGAGACGCGAACCCTGCTCGGGGAACTCGACCCGAAGCGTCCGATACAAGTCGAGGCCTTCGTCAGTCCCGAGGTACCCGAGTCGTACGTCCAAGCCCGGCTCGACCTGCTGCAGATGCTCCGCGAGCTTCGGGCCCGCGGCGGCGGGAAAGTCCGCTTGCTGATCAACGAAACAGAACGCTTCAGCGAAGAGGCGGCCCGGGCCGAACAACGATTCAACATCAAGCCCCGCCGCGTGGTCAGCTTACGCCGCGGCGCCATGGCCGAGGATTACATCTTCATGGGCGTGGCCTTCACCTGCGGTCTGGAGAAGGTGACGCTGCCGTTTGTGGATCGGGGGATCCCCGTCGAATACGAGTTGGTCCGCTCGATCTGCACGGTCACCCAGCAGAAGCGTCAAAAGTTGGGTATCCTTCAGACCGACGCCCAACTCTTCGGCCAGTTCAACATGCAGACGATGTCCAGCAGCCCCAACTGGCCGATCATCGGCGAGTTGGAGAAGATGTACGAGGTGGTTCGGGTCGACCCGAGTGCCCCGATTACCGAAGACCTCGACGCCTTGCTGGCCGTGCAGCCATCGTCGTTGGGTCAGGAGCAGATGACCAACTTCATCGCGGCGGTCCGCCAGGGTATTCCCACGGCCATCTTCGAGGATCCTTTCCCCTACTTCGCCGGGCAAGTGCCGGCCACCAGCGCTCCGAAACGCCCGCCCGGGGGCATGAACCCCATGATGATGCGTCAACAGCCGATGCCTAAGGGCAACATCGGCGAGCTGTGGAACCTGTTGGGGGTCGATTTTTCGGCCAACCAGATTGTCTGGCAGAACTACAATCCCTATCCCAAGCTGAGCCACCTGCCCAATGAACTGGTGTTTATCGGCGGCGGTGAAGGGGGCAAGGGTCACTTCGATCAGGAGCAGAACGTCAGCTCGGGGCTCGAATTGTTGCTGTTCCCCTTTGCCGGAGCGGTCACGAAGTTGAACTCCTCGCGATTGACTTTCGACGCCCTGGTTCGCACCGGCGACGGGGCCGGCTTTGTGCGTTACGAAGACATGATGCAAATGTCACCCTTCGGTCCCCGAGGACTGAATGAACACCGTAACCAGATCCCCGCCAACCAGTCGTACGTATTGGCCGCCCACATCCGGGGCGACGTTCCGGCCGCCCAACCGATGGCCGGCGAAGAAACCGACCAGGCACCCGAGGAGAAAAAAAACCGGGAGACCGAAATCAACGTGATCCTGATCGCCGATATCGACATGCTGCATCGCGAGTTCTTCATGTTGCGTGAGCAGGGGGCCGTCGGCGTCGACCTCCAATTCGACAACGTGACCTTCGTGCTCAACGCGCTGGACGTCTTGGCCGGCGACGAGCGGTTCGTCTCGGTGCGGAAACGACGTCCCAAGCACTACACGTTGCAGCGGATCGACGAACGGGTCGAGGCAGCCCGACGCGCGACAGCCGAGATGCGAAACCAACAACAACAGGAATTCAAAGAGGACCAAAAGCAGGCACAAAACGACCTCGACAAAGCGATGGAGGAGCTTCGCAAACGAATGCGAGAGGAGAAGCTCGACGAACAAGAGATCCTTCGCCGAGTCATGGTCGCGCTGAAGAACGGGCAACGCCAGATGGGGACCCGAGTCGAGCAGCGTCGAACCCAAATGGAACGGAAACTCAACGAAATCGAGACGGATCAGGCCGTGGCCATCCGTCAAGTGCAGGACAGGTACAAGTTCTGGGCGGTGGCCTTGCCGCCGATCCCGCCGCTGATTGTGGCCCTGATCGTCTTCTTCACACGACGTTCACGCGAACGCGAGGGTGTGGCCCGGTCACGACTGCGATAAGCCGATCCCGTACCCACTTTTGCGTGGGCGTGTAGCAAACACTTTGAAGGAATAATCGAACGAGGAAAAATCAAATGAGCGAAATGACCAAAACCACCGTCTTCGCGGCCACCGCGGCCGCTGCGCTTATCGTGTTGATGGGTGTGACTTGGATGAGCCAATCTTGGGAACCGGTCCAAGAAGCCCACGCCATGATCGACGAACCGCTGTTCGAGGACTTCGACCCGCTGGACGTCAAACGGCTGGAAATCGTCAAATTCGACGAGGCAACCAGCACGGTCAGCCCCTTCGAGGTGGCCGAGGTCAACAAGAAATACTCGATTCCCTCGCACGACGACTACCCGGCCGACGCCGAGAACCAATTGGCCGAAGCCGCCGACAGCGTGATGGGCCGCAAGGTGCTTACGGTCGAGAGCGAAATCCAGGGCGACCACTCGCTCTACGGCGTGGTCGATCCGGGTGACAAGGACCTCCAGGCCGGCGCCGTCGGCGTGGGTATCCGCGTCGTGATGAAGGATAAGGACGGCAAGTCCCTCTTGGCGATGGTGATCGGCAAGGAAGTCACCGGCCAATCGGGATTGCGCTACGTCCGCCGCGTGGGTCAGGATCCCGTCTATACGATGCAGGTCAGCACCGACAAACTCTCCACGAAATTCGAGGACTGGATCGAAGACGACTTGTTGAAACTGAGCACCTGGGACATCAAACAGGTGAGGGTTCGCGACCACTCGGTCGACGAGGCCAACCGTCAAGTGATCCAGCGCGGCGACATGCTGCTGGCCTACGACGATGCGGGCGATCCCAAGTGGACCATGGCCCACGACCGGGCGTTCGAGCAGGGCCAATGGGTCCCGATCGAAATGGCCGAAAACGAGGAGCTGGACACCGAGAAACTCGATGCCCTGAAAAGGGCCGTGGATGACCTGAAGATCGTCGACGTCCGCCGTAAGCCGCCCGGATTGAGCGCCGACTTGAAGGCCGAGAAGGACTTCTCCGACAACAACAAGGCCGTCGCCTCGCTAATGAATAAGGGCTTCTTCGTGGCTGAATTGGACGGCGGGCGGGTCGAGTTGGTCTCCAACGAGGGTGATGTCCGTTGCGTGATGAAGGACGGCGTGGAGTACGTGCTGCGATTCGGCAACGCCACCGAAAGCACGGCCGCCGCATCCGAGCAGGAGGGAGAGGATACCGAGCCGGCGTCGGACCCGAATCTGAACCGCTACATCTTCGTCATGGCCGAGTTCAACCCGGACGCCATACCGGCCCCCGAGCTCGAAACGATGCCCGAAGCCCCAGAGCAAACGCCGGAACAGACCCCGGAACAACCGGCCGAAGCGGAAGCCGAGCAGACCACCGAAACACCCGCCGAAGGCGAAGCCGAGACACCCGCCGAGACGCCTGCCGAAGAAACTGCCGAAACGCCGGCCGAGGAAGCTGCGGAACCGGTCGATATTGAAGCCGAGCGTGAGCGAATCGAGAAGGAAAACCAGCGGAAGCAAGAAGAATACGACGAGAAGATCAAAGCGGGCCAGGAGCACGTCACGGAACTCAACGCCCGGTTCGCCGACTGGTACTACATCATCTCGGACGACGTCTACCGAAAGATCCACCTCGTTCGCAACGACATCGTCAAGCAAAAGGAACCGGAAGAAGACGAAGCAGAGGCCGAAACGACCGGATTACCACCCACCCACCCAACGGGCACCGAAAACCTGCTCGAGCAGCTCGAAGAATTCCGTCAGGCCGGTCCCGTCGACGAGTAGGCAAGTCAGCGGGTACTTGCATTATGGTGCCATGGGCGGCTTGCCCGCCCTTGCAGTTTGTGGGGCCATGGACTTCCCATCGAGAACACTGGTGGGCAAGCCACCAGTGGCACTGTGCGAATCGCGGCTTTATAGATACTCGGTCCGGCCTTGCTCTTGAAGTAGCTCGACTACCCGGCGGATCGATTCCTCGTCGTGCTTGTTGGCCACCAAGGTGGCGTCGGGCGTGTGGACGACGATGCAGTCCTCAAGACCCAGCGTGACGATCAGGTGGTCGTCACTGCCGCGGACGATCGTGCCGGTGGTGTCCACGCCCAGGTGCTTCGCGGCGATCGTGTTGCCCTGTTCGTCCGTGCCGAGCAGTCGGGCGAGCGACTGCCAGCTTCCCAGGTCGTCCCAATCGAACGGCGCCTCGACGACCAACACTTCCTTGGCCCGTTCCATCACGGCATAGTCGATCGAGATACCCTGGATGACCGAAAACTCCCGTTGGAGGATTTCGTCGAAATCGGGCGTACCGATGGTCTGACCGATCCGCTCGAGGTGCTCGTACATCTGGGGCTGAAACTTTTCCAGCGCGTCGAGGATCGTTCGGGCCTTCCAGACAAAGATACCGGCGTTCCAGTAGAAATCGCCGGAGGCCACATATTGGGCGGCCGTTTCCGCGTCCGGCTTCTCGCGAAACTGTTCGACTCGATAGGTGCTCTGGGAATTGGGTAACGCCGCGCCCCGTTCGATGTAGCCGAACGACTCGGCCGGATAGGTCGGGCGGACGCCGAACGTGACCAGCCGCTCGGGCTGCTTATCGACCAGCGCGGCGGCCGTGCGAATCGATTCCTGAAACACCGCGTCGGGGCCGATCACATGGTCGGCCGGCATCACGGCCATCGTGCCCTGGGGATCGGTGCGGCAAATGCAGAGCGCCGCCAGAGCGATGCACGGGGCCGTGTTCCGCTTGCACGGTTCGGCCAGCATGGCCTGCTCGGGTAACTCGGGAAGTTCGGCGGCAATCTTCGGCACCAGCTCGGCCGTCGTAGCGATCAGCAGCCGCTCGGGCGTAACCAGATCGCCCAATCGGTCGACCGTCTCCCTAAGCATGGTTTTCCCGCCGACCATCGTCAGCAACTGTTTGGGACGCCCGGCCCGACTCTCGGGCCAAAAACGCGTGCCGGTTCCACCGGCCATAATCACGGCATGAAGCATAGTAGGGCCAAGGGGTCAAGAGTTAGCCGCTTGCGGCTTTGCAACGCACAACCAGCCCGTATCCTAACAAAAATACGTGGCTTTCGTCACCCGAGTTCCGGGAGTCAGTTTTCGCCCCAACTCCTCCGCATCCACCAGCGCCAGTAACGGGCAAATCTCGACCTCCACGCCGTCGGCCACCTCGACGCCTGCCGCGGCCAGCCAGCGACCGTGCTGGGCCACCATCTGAGCCCGGACCCACTCGGCCGTATCCCGTTCGGCGCCCGGGGCATTCTTCAGCGGGGCGAAACCCTCGGCCGGGTCCACCTCGACCACGATCGCTCGGGCGGCCGAGGGGATCAGGTCGAAGATGAACCGCTCGAACTTCACCGCGTTCGGCGCCGACGGCTCGATCTGCTGCCCTGTCGCGTCGACGAACGCCACCTTCTTCCGAGCAATATGGAACGGCAGCGCGTCGGCCGTGCCCGCCATCTGACGCAAAAAGGCCGCGTCCATCACGTGTACGGCAATGCTGCCGGCCCAAATAGCCAACGAACCGTCCGGGTTGCGCTCTTTGGCCAAGTCGTCGGGCAGGTCGATATACTCGATCACTCGCAACCGGAGGTCGACCTGCACGACATTACCCACCATTTCCAGCGGATCTTGCTTGGCGATCACCTGGGTCGTCAACTGACTTTCGGCCAGCAAGTGGTAGCCGACCAACTCCGGCGAGCATATATCGACCATGGGGTTGTCAACCTGGAAATAGAACAGGTGCTCGATACCCCGCTGTTGGATCTCATCGAGCGCCCCGCTGCGGTCCAACGCGGCCAGTGTCCCGCCATGCCCGTCGGGGCTCAGCGCGATTTGGCCCGGCTCGCCCAGCAACACCTTCCCATCGGTCGCGTCGACGGCCGGCATGGTGCCTTGGCAGAAGATGGTCAACTCCTCCTCGGGCAGCCCGAAGCGATCGTGCTCGTCAAAGAACGCGACCGTCTCCTCGTGCGTGGCCGGGCTGGTCATCAGGTACAAGGGGATCCGCACGCCATGGCGTTGTGCGACAGCGAGAATCTTCTCGACGTGGATCTGAAACAGTGACCGCCGCGAGACCGGCCCGATAGGAAACATGCCCTTGGGATGATCGAACCCCAGCCGCGTCCCTTGCCCGCCGGCCACCAGGATCACGCCCAACTTTCCGGCCGCGAGCGCCTCGTTCGCCCGATCTTGCGCTTCGGCCGGGGTGAACCGATTCTCCTTCCCGTCGAGCCGGAAGGCAGGCGGCGGTTCGATCCGATCGGCCAGTTCGCGGATGTCGCCCTGGTCGTTGCGGTGTTCGTACAACCGCCCGATCAACTCCAAATCAAGCTGCCCGATCTGCCCGGCCAACGACTCCCGCCCGGCCTCGTCAAGCCGATCCCAGAAGGCCAGCAAGTGTTCCTGGCCGTAAGGCGTAAGTTGAGCAAGCAATTCGTCTTTCATGGCAGGGCGTCGAACGGTGTCCTAGAGCGGGTCAAAAGGAGCGATTACCAGCCAATTCTATGCCTGCCGATCGAGGGCTGTCAAGGATAGCGGCAAACTTGTAAAGAAATGACTTCCGGAATCCGTTTAGCCGCGTCTCGGGGCTGAGGCCACTTGACAATCCTCGTTCAATCTGGGCTACTGGTCGTTGTGGGGTTGGGGCTTTCAACGCCGCAGAAGACCTATCCAGGATCAGCCATGGCCGTGAACTCTGATTTATTGAGCCCTGAATTGCTGGCTAAGCTTCAGCGGATGGAGTTGATTAGCCGGAAGATCTTTCGGGGGCGGATGAAAGGCGAACGGCGCAGCCCGCGCAAGGGGCAGAGCGCGGAATTCGCCGACTTCCGCAACTATGTGCCCGGCGACGATCTGCGGTTCGTCGACTGGAACACCTACGCCCGGCTGGAGAAGCTGTTCTTGAAGATGTTCCTCGAGGAAGAGGATCTGCACTTCTACGCGTTGATCGACGTGAGCGAGTCGATGGATTTCGGCGAGCCGACCAAATTGCGCTATGCGGTCCAACTGGCGGCCGCCTTGGGGTTCATCGGGTTGGTTCGCGGCGATCGGGTGAAGATCGAAACGCTCGACCAGTCGACCCGCGGATCCGCGCCCATGTTTCGCGGCCGGCGGAGTCTCTGGCGGATGCTCGACCATCTCGAACAGATCACCCCCGGCGACGGCGTTTCGCTGGACGAGGGCGTCAAGAGCTTCTGTATGCGCAACTCGGGTAAGGGGATCGTGGTGCTGATCAGCGACCTGATGGACAAGTCGGGCTACGAGGCGGCCTTGCGCTATCTGTTGGCTCAGGACATGGACGTCTATGTGGTTCATGTTCTCTCGGCCGAGGAATTGGACCCGGACATCCAGGGCGACCTGCGGCTGGTCGACTGCGAGGACGGCGACGTGGCCGACGTCAGCGTCAGCGGGCCGTTGCTGCGACGCTACAAACAGACCTTGGCGGCCTTTGTCGATTCGGCGCGCGACTTCTGCCATCGGCGCGGCATGGTTTATCTGTTGGCCCGAAATGAGGTCTCGGTCGAGGACTTGATCACGGGATACCTGCGCACACGGGGGTTGGTACGCTGATGTGGCCGAGCTTTGCCAACATGCTCTCCGGGTGGCAGTGGGCGATCCTGGCGTCGATCCCCCCGGCGATCATTCTGTTGTACTTTCTGAAGCTGAAGCGGCGTCCGCTGGAGGTCCCCAGCACGTATCTGTGGCACAAATCGATCGAGGACCTGCACGTCAATTCGATCTGGCAGCGGCTGCGGCGAAACCTGTTGCTGTTTCTGCAATTGTTGCTGCTGCTGCTGGTCGCGCTGGCCCTGATGCGGCCCCATTGGCAGACACGAGCCTTGATCGGCGATCGGTTCATCTTCCTGATCGACAATTCGGCCAGCATGGGGGCTACCGACGTGGAACCCTCGCGGCTGGCGGTGGCCAAGCGTCAGGTGGGTGAACTGATCGATCAGATGAGCTCGGGCGACGTGGCCATGGTGGTCAGTTTCGCCGATACGGCCCGAGTCGAGCAGTCGTTCACCGACAACCGACGCCGGCTGCGTCGGGCCATCGAAGACATTAAGCCCACGCAACGCCCCACCTCGCTGTTGGAAGCGTTGAAAGTCGCTTCCGGGCTGGCCAATCCGGGTCACATCGCCGAGGACACCAGCGATCTGCAAGTGGCCGAGGCCTTGCCGGCCGAACTGTATATCTACAGCGACGGGCGATTCGGGCCGACCAGTGGGTTCTCGCTGGGGAATCTCGAACCGCATTTCGTCTCCCTCGGTGAACCCGACGCGACGAACGTGGGCATCGTGGCCTTTTCGGTCCGGCGCAGCGAGGCCGATCCCGAGTTGTTCCAGGCCTTTACCCGACTGCAGAATTTCAGTGACGAGCCGGTCGACGTCTCGCTGGAGCTTTCGCTCGACGGCCGATTGATCGACGCCGACCGACTCGACCTGGACGCGGAAGAAGCCCGCGGCGTGGCGTTCGACCTCGGGGCCGTAGAAGAGGGTGTGTTGAAGCTGCAAGCCACGACCGGCGACGACCTTGCGACCGACGACGTGGCATGGACCGTGATTTCGCCCCCGCATCCGGCCGATGTCCTGCTGATCACGCCGGGCAACGAGCCGTTGGAATTGGCCTTGCAAACCGACGCCGTCCGGCAGATTACCGAACTAACCATCGAAGGGCCCGAGTTTCTCAAGACCAAGGGCTACGAGGCCGCGGTCGTCAGCCGCCTGTACGATCTGATCATCTTCGATCGCTGCCGGCCGGAGAAGGAGATGCCCCGGTCCAATACGTTTTGGATCGATCGGTTGCCGCTGGTCGACGGTTGGTCGGCCAAGCCGAAGGTCGACGTACCGCAGATCATCGACGTCGACACGGCCCATCCCTTGATGCAGTGGATCGATCTGGGCGATGTGTTGTTGGTCTCGGGCACGCCCTTGGAAACGCCGAGCGGCGGCAGTGTGTTGATCGATTCGGACGTCGGGGCCATGGCGGCCGTCGCGCCGCGGGAACAGTTCGAAGACGCCGTGCTGGGGTTTGCCATCGTCGACGAAGTGACCGGCGAAGACGGCAAGAGCGAGATCTACGTGGGCACGAATTGGCACAGTCGCCAGAGCTTTCCCGTGTTCTTGCTCAATGTGCTCGACTACCTTGGCGGCGGACAAAATCGGCTGAACAGCGAAACCATCCGACCGGGCCACCCGGTCCGCCTGGAGGTTCCCACCGGGCAAGACTCGCTACGCGTAGTGGGGCCGTCGGGTAAGTCGACCAAACTCCGCAAGGGGCAAGACAACACGTTGAACTTTACCGATACGGGCGAGTTGGGGGTTTACCGCGTCGAGGCAGGTGGAAAACCACGGCAGCCGTTCGCGGTGAACCTGTTCGACCTTGCCGAAAGCGAAATCCGGCCCAAGCAGAGAATCCAGATCGGTTGGGTTCCCCTTACCGGACAATCGGGTTGGGAGATCGCCCGGGAAGAAATTTGGAAAGGATTGCTGCTGCTGGGGCTAGTCGTGTTGCTTTTCGAATGGTATATCTACACTCGACGTGTGTCCCTGTAAAAGAACACGGCCCCCCCAACGTGGTGGTTTTGCAGTGGTTTTGCTGAAACGGAAGTCTGCCCTGTCGTCTAAGACGTCCCGACGTCGGTCGGCCCGTCACCTTCAGCGGGCCGACAGTCCGTGCCGGCGACGCAAGGTGTTTAATCGGCTTCTGGAACACCGTCTGATCCGACGGGTCAGCTTCGAGCAGTATCGGGACAAGGTTCGCGACGTCTACGACGGCCCCCAAGGCGCTGTATTGGCCACTTGCAGCATGCTCTCGCTTCACACGTCGCTGAGCGAGCGGCTGTTTCAGAGGCGGAAGTTCGATCTCGGCGGCGTACGACGCATTTTGGACGTCGGCAGCGGGGCCGGCCAGATCGCCAAGCATCTGCTGAAGTATGCCGATCCGGACGCCGAATTGGTCTGTCTCGATTTGTCTCACGAGATGCTCCGCCGGGCAAGGAATCGGCTGAAGACCGATCGGCCGGAGTTCATCGTCGGCGACTTGACCCGATTGCCCTTCGACGACGGGTCGTTCGACTGCATCACCTGCGGCTATGTCCTGGAGCATCTCCCCGACGCCCAGATCGGTTTGGCCGAACTCAGTCGCGTGATGTCGCCTGGTGCAAAGATGCTGCTGTTGACGACCGAGGACAATTTACCCGGCGCGATGACCTCTCGGATGTGGTGTTGCCGGACGTACAACCGCCGGGAATTGGCCCGCATCTGCCAGAAAGTCGGCCTGCTTTGGCACCAGGAACTCTGGTTCACCCGCATGCACCGCGCCCTGCGAGCCGGCGGCATCTGCGTCGAGTTGATTAAGCAATCGTAGGTCAGGGCTTGTCCTGACAGAACCTCTTCTACGAAAAAACGTCGGGCAAGCCCGACCGCTAAACGGGGAATAGAACGCCGACCGCTAAACGGGGAGATTTCTGCGATCAGAGCCATCCCTCGTGGCGATACCACTGGGCCGTTTGGCGTAGGCGGTCGGCCAACGGGGCGGCGACCGAGAACCCGAGTTGATCGACGGCCCGACCGGGTGAGCAGAGCCACGAACCGGCCCGGACTTCCCGGGCTTTGTCCAGACGCAACGCGCTGGCCTGTGCGTAGACGGTTGAGAGAAACTGGTTGACCGCCGCGATCGACCAAATGGTACTGGGTATCGTGGGCATGATCAACATGCGGCGCCGGCCCAGCGCTTCGGCCATCATCCGTCCCAGCCGCGCGTACGGGGGATGTTCTTCGCAAGCGGCAAAGTAGTAGCCGGTCGAGTCTCCGTTTTCGCCGCTGGGTATCCGATCGCCACGCTCGGCCGCAAGGACCAGCAGTTGGGCCAGATCGGCCGCGTGAATCAGCGAGAACCGGCTCCGCCCCCAACCGGGTACCACATGCAGGCGGAAACGGGAAATCATGCGGAACATCTCGAACGTGGCCCGATCTGTTTCACCGAACACGATCGGCGGCCGAACGACGGTCATCGGCACGCGATCGGCCCAATTCTCGGCGGCCAACTCACCGGCTCGCTTGCTCCGCCCGTATTGAGAAACGGGAGTCGGCCGATCGGTTTCCGTTCGCAAGCGACCGTCGATGGCCGGTCCGGCCGCCGCCAAGGAAGAGACGATCACGGTCACCGGCGGCGTGGTCCGTTGGGCGCATGCTCGCACCACATTGGCCACCCCCTGCTCGTTGACCCGATGGAACTGCCCGGCCCCAGACGCCATGGTCCGGCCGGCCAGATGATAGACCACCTCGCTTTGGGCGATCGCCGGCGGCAGGCTGTCGCAATCGGTGACGTCGCCTTGAAGGAGCCGCACGCCCAACGCGAGCAGCCGATCGGTCACCGAGGTCTTCCGCACCAGGCAAGTTACCTCGTGACCACGCTCGACCAGCAGCGACGTCAAATGCCATCCGATAAAACCGCTTGCACCGGTAACCAAGACTCGGGACATAGGGCAGGAATTTCGGGCAGGTTATTGAGGGAACGGGCGCCAAGGCACCCGACTAATCGGTTTCTCGCCAATCTAGCCAATATAATAAAGGACTCGAAGCGTCGGGAACAGGGCAATCTGGAAGGGGGGCAATCTGGAACGGGGCAATATCGTGGGACGTGCTCCCGGTTGACTGCCGAGGCGGCGGGCAAGTAGAATAGGGTGTTTTGGATAGGTAAAGTAAGCAACCATCGGGCGGTTCCATGTCGCAACTGGTCATCAAGCGGGTTTCCTCCCGCCACGAGAAGAAGCAGTTCTTGGAACTCCCCTGGACTTTATACCGGGACGACCCGAACTGGATCCCGCCGCTGCGGACCAACCAGAAGGAAATGGTCGGATTCCTCCCGCATCCGTTCTACGAGAGAAACCGCGTCCAGACGTTCGTGGCCTATCGCGGCGACGAGGTCTGCGGCCGGATTGCCGCGATCTTGAATCTCGGCCATATCGAGCGGCATGGCGACCGTCGCGGGTTCTTCGGATTCTTCGAGTGCGTCGACGATCAGGAGGTGGCCAACGGGTTGTTCGACGCGGTGCATGGGTGGTTTGCCGACCAGGAGATTCACTGCCTTCGCGGGCCGACCAATCCCTCATTGAATCACGAACTGGGGCTGTTGGTCGACGGGTTCGATTCGCCGCCCGTGTTCATGATGACCTACAACCCCGAGTACTACGCCCGGCTGATCGAAGGCTACGGGTTCACGAAGTCGCAGGACCTGTACGCCTATTGGGGCCATGTCGACATGCTGCCGAAGATCCGTGACAAGCTGGAACCGATCGCCACGCAGATTATCGAGCGCTACGACATCCGGCTCCGCCCGTTGGATAAGAGTCGCTTCCTGGAAGACGTCGAGGAGTTCTTGTCGATCTACAATCGGTCGATGGTCAACACATGGAACTTCGTGCCCATGTCCAGAGAAGAAATCCAACACACGGCCCGAGGGTTGCGACACCTGATGGTCCCCGAGTTGGCGATCATAGCCGAGATCGACGGGCGTTCGGTGGGCGCCGTGTTCGGGTTGCCCGACTACAATCCGCGAATCCGCGAAATCGACGGCCGGCTGTTTCCTTTTGGCATGATTCGCCTACTGCGGAAGAAGCACGAGATGAAGTTGGTCCGAATGATCAGCACCAACGTCTTGCCCGAGTACCAGCGGATGGGCTTGGGGCTGGTGTTGATGCACGGGCTGGTTCCCAAGGTGTTGGATTGGGAAATCGAGGAGGCCGAGTTCTCCTGGGTCCTCGAATCGAACATGCTTTCCCGCGGTAGCCTGGAAAAAGGCGGCGCGAAGCTCTACAAGACCTACCGGCTCTACGACCTTGACCAACAGTCGCCCGCGTCGGACCAACCGAAGCTTCCGGCCGCGACAGCCGCCCCCACGGATGCATCGCGGCAAATCGCCACGGTGACCAAGCAGCCGCTTCAGATCGAGCCAGTGGAAAGCCGCCGCGACCTGGATCGATTCTGCAAAATCCCCTGGCAGATCTATGCCGACGATCCCCACTGGATTCCGCCGTTGTTGATGGAAGTCAAGGAGTTCCTCAATCCGCGGAAGCATCCATTCTATCAATATGGCCAAGCCGCGCAGTTCCTGGCCAGCCGCGGCGGGGTCCCCTTGGGGCGAATCCTGGTCAGCGATGATCCCCGCTATAACGAACAGCACCGGACCAATCTCGGGTGTTTTGGGATGTTCGAGAGCGCCGACGACCCCGAAATGGCCCACGTGCTGCTCGATACGGCGGCCCACTGGCTCAAAGCCCGTGGCCGAGAGGCGATGATGGGGCCCATCGACTATTCCATGAACTATCCGTGCGGGCTGTTGATCGACGGCTTCGAAACGCCCCCGACCGTGATGATGAATCATCATCGGCCCTATTACGCCGGGTTGCTGGAGTCGTGGGGGCTGAGAAAAGCCAAGGACCTCTATGGCTGGTGGTTCGTCGCCTCGAACGACCTGATCACCAAATGGAAAAAGAAGCTCGAACGGATCGCCCGACGAAGCGGCGTAGTCATTCGCCCCTTCAGTCGCAGCGATTTTGCCGCTGACATCCAGCGATGCAAGGCCGTCTTCAACGAAGGAATGCAGGACAACTGGGGCTTTGTCCCACTGACCGACGCCGAACTGGAATACCTGGCCAAGGGATTGGCCAAAGTGGCCGTTGCCGATCATGTTCTGTTGGCCGAAATCGACGGCAAACCCGTCGGTGCCGCGATCACCATACCCGACGTCAACGAAGCCATTCGGACGCTTGACGGGCGCCTGACCAACTTCGGCTTGCCGATCAACGTGCTACGATTCAAACGCCGACTCCGCAAGGCCAAGACCGCGCGAATGATCGCACTGAGCGTGATCGAAGGATACCGCCGCCGAGGGATCGCCGAGCTGCTGATCTTGCAAACGCTCGACTACGGCAAGAACACCCTCGGCTACAAGAGCGCCGAACTCGGCTGGACCTTGGAAGACAACGTCCTGATCAACCGAACGATCGAAGCAGCCGGCGGACGACGCTACAAAACCTACCGCATCTACGAGAAGCCGATCTGACACAAAAACGTTTAGCGGCCGGGCTTGCCCGACGTTCTTTTGCCCGGAGTGAACGGCAGTTCGAAGAAAAAACGTCGGGCAAGCCCGACCGCTAAACGAACAGCCTAACCGGTCGTCTGTCGATTCTGCGAGTCGACGTGAACTATCGTCGGGCGGATCGAGCCGGCTTCCTCGTCGCCGACCACGCAATACGAGATCACGAGCACCTTGTCGCCGGTCGTTGCCAGCCGGGCCGCCGGACCGTTGAGCATCACTACGCCCGAGCCGCGCGGCGCCTCGATCACGTAGGTGATCAATCGTTGGCCGTTGTCGAGGTCCAATACCTGAACCTGTTCGCCCGGCAGCATGTCGGCCGCCTCCATCAGGTCCAGATCGATGGCAATACTGCCCTCGTAGTCCAACTCGGTCCCGGTCAACGTGGCCCGGTGGATCTTCGATTTCAGCATGAACCGTTGCACTCGCGTTCTCCCTCGGCAGCGGGGACCGGTCAGTCAGGCCATCGCAGCCTCTTGGCCGCCTTCCCCAAACCCATCATCATGCCACGAGAATCGTTTTTCTTCAACGGCATTTGGGCACAATTCAGCGACCCGACCGTGCAATGTCGGGGTCTGGTCCATTTTTCGGCTCGCAGACGTTGCGATGGCCGAGAATCGTTGGCCGAAAACATGGACCTGACCCCTTCCGTCGGCCGTTGACAACCGGCCGCGGATCGGCCAGACTGAGCCCACCATGGCCTCCATCGAACAAGAATTTCCACCGACACTCGATCAAAAACGGGTTGCCCTGGTCGGCAAGCTGGCCGGCATGTCGAAGCGCGACGCCGGAAAACTGCTACGAAAACAGGGGGCTATAGTCCTGGAGGCTATCGACGCTTCAGCCGATCTGGTGGTCGTCGGCGAAGAACAGTTCGCGCTGCTGGGGGCCGACGGTGTCGACCACTGGCTCGACGAGCCGATTCGAGAGGCGGCCGAACGCGGCTCGCTGCAGGTGATCACCGAAACCCAGCTCTGGCAGCGGCTGGGCCTGGTCGATCCGCAACAGGACATCCACCGGCTCTATACGCCCGCCATGCTGGCCGAATTGCTCGATGTGCCGGTGGCCATCATTCGGCGATGGCATCGTCGGGGACTGATCGTGCCGGTCCGCGAGGTCCGCCGGCTGGCCTATTTCGATTTCCAGGAAATCGCCACCGCGCGACGGCTGGCCGAGTTGCTGGCAGCCGGCATGTCGCCTCGGGCGATCGAGCGAAAACTCGAAACGCTCCGCCGCTATCTACCCGGCGTCGAGCGACCCATTGCCCAATTGTCGGTCATCGTCCGCGGTAAGGAGATCTTGCTGCGTCAAGGCGACGGTCTGGTCGAGCCGGGCGGACAACTGCGGTTCGACTTCGAGGCCAAAGAACTCGAGGTGGAAGAAACCGGCCAAGATATCGAGGATCTTACCGACCCCGCGGAGGCCATCGTCTCGATCGGCGAGCCATCACCCGCCGAACCGGTCTTGCCGGAACAAATGTGCCGTGCGGCGGCCGAGCTCGAGGAAGACGGTCAGCTTGCCGTGGCCGCCGAGATGTATCGCGCGGCCATGGCGGCCGGAGGTCCCCAGGCGGAAACTTGCTTCCAACTCGCCGAACTGCTCTATCGGCTGGGCGATCCGGCGGCGGCTCGCGAACGCTATTACATGGCCATCGAACTGGACGAGGATTACGTGGAAGCCCGGGCCAACCTGGGTTGCGTGCTGGCCGAACTGGGCCAACGCGATCTGGCCGTCGCCGCGCTGGAAGGCGCCCTGGCCTACCACCACGACTACGCCGACGCCCACTACCACCTTGCCCGAATCCTCGACGAAATCGATCGTCCCCCCAAAGCCACAGAACACTGGCAAGCGTTTCTCGATCTGGCCCCCAACAGCCCCTGGGCCGACGAAGCCCGAACCCGGCTGGCAACGTGATCGTTCATGGTTTCATTTGACAACCTCGTTCCCACGCTCTGCGTGGGAACGGACTGCATGGCCGCTCTGCGGCCCGCGCTTCGTCGCAACTCATTGCGCCGAAGTAAGTTCCACTTCAGCGACGCGGAGCGTCGTGACATGGCGTTCCCACGCAGAGCGTGGGAACGAGAGGACTGCAGCTACTGATTCCACTGGCGGATCAGCTCTTTGATCGGCTCGGGGTCGAAGTTGTCCGGCTGGGGGTAGTCCTGATTGGATTGCAACTCGGCGATCGTGGGCCTTTTTGATGGCACACCACCCTCGGGCACTTCCAGCCCGGCCGTCCACACGATGGCGTTTAGGACCACTGTGCGGAAATTGTCGCTGGCCCAACTCCAGTGCCAATGGCAGCCGGTGAAGCCGAACCCGCGACCGCCGTCCGACCGTACGCGAGCCCAAGCCACGTGCTCGGGCTCTCCCTTGCGGGCACGCACGTGCGGATTGCCGCCGTGGGCACTGTCGGGTCGCTCGCGCGTGCTGTCGGGCGGAACGTCGGTCAGGATCGGCGTGACGCCCTCCATGTTGTCGACGAACCGCATGTGATAATACCATTCGTCGTCCATGAAGAAGGGCTTCACGCCCCGGGTGATCGGATGGTCGGGCAAGGCTTTGAAATTGCCTCGCCAATGCGGGTTGACCGACCAGTCCGTCTCGAAGTAGCCGCCGGTCCAATCCTTGAGCCGATCGCCGTCCGGGCCCTTGGGAATTTCGACCGCATAGTGCAAGCAGGCCAGCCCGACGCCCTTGGCCATCAGCGGGGCCACTTCGTCCATGTGGGGCCGCATGGGATGTCCGCCACCCCCGTCGGAGAAGACCACGATCGCGGCCGCTCCGTCCAGCGCGCCGGGCTCCTTGGGCCAGCCGCTTTGGTAGACGACCGCCTCGACGTTCGGCATGTTTTCATTCAGGCACTTGGCCAATAGCAAACAGCCCGCGTTGTGCTCGTGGCTGCCGTAACCATGGCTCTTCGGGCCGGCGACCAGAACGATCTTCTTCTTGGCCGTCTCTTCCTTCAGCCGAATGTTGCGAAACTGCACCTTCATCGGCGGGCCGGCATGTAACTGGAACGCCAGCAGGCCGTCGGCTCTGCACATTTCGACGTCGTCGTCCGTACACTCGACCATCTGGTGTCCGTTGATCGAGTGGGTCAGCCGGTTACCCTTGGCGACGATGTGGTACTCGTTCCAGTCGTCCTGCTTGATGTGCGAGAGCAGTTCGGTCGCATCGCCCACCTTGCCGACGACCTTCGCTTTGTGATCTTCGCCGATGACCGTCTTGTCACCCCGCATGCAGAGGATCCCCCGGTAGCGTTCGCCGTAGAGCAACCCGTCGAATTGTTTGTTCTCAGCCAAGTCGGCCTGATATCCGCCGATGACCCAGCGGCCCCACTCGTCGGGGTTCTCGAAGCTGCGGAACTGGATGCCCGAGTTGTGATTGCGAAGCCGATACTCGACCTTCAATTCGAAATCACCCGGCGTGCCGCCGCGCCAAACAATGAACGTGTTACCCTGCGTCGGGTTGTCGGCCGTAGTTTCACCGGTCATGGCCCCGTCTTCGACGCTCCAGAATTTCGGGTCCCCGTCCCAGCCGTCGAGCGTTTTGCCGTCGAAGATCGTGCGAAAGCCTTCATCGTCGGCCGAGGCGGTCATGGCGCCTAGCATCAGGATAGCGAACATCGAAACAAACATCAGTCGTGCCAGCGTTTTCATCGTCGTGTGCTCCTTAGAACGGTTCCAGGGGATGGATTGGAAGGTCTTTGCCCATGAGGCCGCATTGTAGCAGCGTCGAGAGTTGATCGGCAAGGGGCCAGGCAATCGCTGTAAACGCCACCACGGGGCTTGTCCCCGTGGAGCGATGATTGACCACTAGCACGGTCTGCTTCCCCCGCGTTTTTCGCCGATCTGGGCCGCCGCTTCCAGCGGCGGCCCAGATCGGCGGGCGGTGTTATTCGGGTCCCATGGTTAGTAGCCAATCACCGCTGGACCGGGACAAGCCCAGCGGTGACGTACTGACACCGCGTGGCCGCGGTGGCTAAACGTCACTTCTTTCCAATTCTTTTCCCTAACTGCGGCTCGCCGGGCACCAGCTCTTGTCGATGCGTGTCGGCGATTTGGGCGATTTCGGCCAATACATCGGGATGTTGCTTGGCCACGTTGTGTTTCTCCGACGGGTCGTGGCCCAGGTGGTAGAGCAGCGGCGGATCGTGCTTCTTCTCCTTGCCGCCGTAACCGGGCTGGGTAAGAAAATGGGCCTTGAACGGGCCGCTTCGCACCGCGTAGAGTTTCGCCCCGCGGTAGAAGAACATCGTCTGCCGCGGGCTGGCTCCGTTGCCCAACAAGGCGGGCGAAAGATCCACGCCGTCGATCACCCGATCGTTGGGCACGTCGGCGCCGGCCAGCTTGATGCAGGTGGTGAAGACGTCCATCGTCGAGCCGAGATCTTGCACCACGCCGGGCCGAATCGTCTCGGGCCACCAGAACAACCCCGGCTCGCGCATGCCGCCTTCCCAAGTGCTCCCCTTGCCGCCGCGAAGCAACCCGGCCGAACCGCCGTGCGTGTTGAACACCAGCCAGGGCCCGTTATCGGAAGTGAAGATCACCAGCGTCTTCTTGTCGAGGTTCAACTCGTGCAAGGTGTCGAGGATCTGTCCCACGCCCGTGTCGATCTCTTCAACCACGTCGCCGTACAATCCGCGCGCGCTGCGGCCGAGAAACGCCTCGGATGCGAACAGCGGCACATGCGGCAGGTTGTGGGCTAAGTAGCAGAAGAACGGCCCGTCCTTGTTGGCCTTGATGAACTCGATGGCCGCTTCGGTGTAACGCTTCGTGATCGTTCGCTGGTCGGCCGGTCGTTCGATGATTTCTTCACCTCGCATCAGCGGCACGTTCCAGTACTCGGGCTTGGGATCCCAGAAGGCACCCGGCGGGGCGTCGGCCACGCGGTCCATGTCGTTCGAGTAGGGGATGCCGAAGTACGAGCCGAAACCTTGGCTCGTCGGCAAGTGTTGCGGCAAATGGCCCAGGTGCCACTTGCCGATGCAGGCGGTCGTGTAACCGACTTGTTTGAGCGCTTCGGCGATGGTGACTTCGTCCTGGGGCAGTCCGCCGGCCGAGTCGGTAAACAGGACGCGACGTTGGTTGTCGCACATGCCGTTGCGGATCGGCAGCCGCCCGGTCATCAACGCGGCCCGGCTGGGCGTACAGACCGGCGCGGCCGAGTAGAAGCTGGTCCACCGCTGCCCTTCGCTGGCCATGCGGTCCAGCCGCGGCGTGCGGATCGTCGGATGGCCGTAGCAACCCAGGTCGCCGTAACCCAGGTCGTCGACGAAAACCAGCACGATATTCGGCCGCGGCGGGGCGTTGTTCATGGTTGTCGGGGCGGCCATGGCTACCGGGGTGAATCCAAGCCAGCCGATCAAAACGGTCAACCAAACGATCGCAGTCACTCTCATTACGCACCTCCTTGGGGTTTGGGGAGCCCGGAGTATATCATACCCGACACCAACGTGCAAAACGGGCCGTTTGGGTGTGCCGCGGCGTGCACATCCCTCGAATGCCGAACCTTGCCATCATCATCGAGCCTCACGGGCGGCGGTTTATCAGGCGTGAGTCGGCGAGGTGCTGGCCGACCAGCCCGGCGATCAAGACGGCCAGATAGAGTTGCCCGACGACCGCTTCGAGCCACGTGAACACGCGTGCCTCGGGCGAGATGGGCGTGATGTCACCGTATCCTAAGGTGGTCAAGGTGACGAAGCTGTAGTAGAGCAGGTGGGAGAATTCCTCGTAGCGATGAACGTCCTGGTTGAGGCTTGCCGGATTCGGCCAAACGCCGGCAAAGGCTTCGACCTGAAGATGGCTGATCGTCGAATAGATCAAGGCCCAAATCACGCCCAGCAGAAGATAGACGCTAACCGCCCCGCAAAGCTTGTCGGCGGTCACGCGGTCCGCTCGCAGCACGTCGTGAAGCACATGGGCGCCCACCACGGCAAAGAAACTCATGTTCACCGCGTACCGCCCTATGATCCACGGATCGTAGCCGGTAACCGCAGAACCGGCGATCGCATAGATCAACCACGTCAGAGCCAGCGCGGGCAGACCGAACGAGAGGGCCAGAACCAGGGGCCGACGTTTCTGTCCCACCGCAAAAATGGCCGCGATCAGCAGCACGGAAAATAACAGATCGTACGTCCCCTGGCCGATCGTTTTTCCGTAGATCAGCGGGTGCAATACCGTAACGCCCAGCAGACTACCCAACAGGATCGCGTACTTGCGACGGCTAAGCGACTGCAATAGGCGGCCAGAGGAAACCATGGGATCCTAGTCCTCGGCGAGTGTTTCCGATTATCTCAACCGCCAGTGGCGGTGCTTTTTGCGGCGGCCGGTCGTCTTCTTCGGCGCAGCGCCCAGTTCTCCAGGACGGCCGTGACGGCCACACGATCCTCCAGGTTGGGACGGAAGACGGTCAGCAGCAGCAACGGCAGATACCATGCCATTTGCAGACCGCCCTGATTGGCATGCCAAAACTGGGTCCCCAGCATCACGGCCGCCGAACAACTCAGCAGAGTGCCCAAGTTCTTCTGTGCAGGCCACAACGCCAGCCCGGCACACAACACCACAAAGGCCGCCAGCACGGGAAGCCGGAAGACCGGTTCGTGGGACTCCCAAAAACCGACCAACTTCGCATCCAACGGGTTCAGCCACCCGTACATGAGTTTCACCTGCTCGTCGAAGGGCCCCAACTCGGCAGGACACAGCATCAACAGGGCCGTCAAACCACCCAGCGCAAGGCTCACGCCGACGACGAAACGAACCAATCCTCGCCGCCAGTAAAACGCACACCACAGCGGCAGCAAGAACAACGGGTAGTAGATCAAACCGGCGGCCAGTCCCAACAGAACACCCGCGATACCCGGCCGTCGATAGGCGACCACGGCCCAGGTCAACAGGGCCGCCGGCACCACGTGGTCGATGCGATGCGGCATCCCGGCCGTGTACGGCAGCAGCAAGTAGAGCGACGCGACGGCCACCCCCGTCTGCACGTTGTCGAAATGACGATAGCCGATCAACACCAGACCGAGCATCAAGATCAGATGGGCGACAATCGCCACGGCCCGTGTGGCCATGGTTCGAACCAACTCGCGATGCGCTTGCTCGGGCGACGCCGTCTCATCAGGCTCGGCGTCTGCGAAATCGGCAAACCACAGGAAGACCGGGTAACCGGGACCGGAGTGGGCTGGTGGAGCGTCTTCTACGGCAGGTTCTTCTTGCTCGATCGGCTGATCCGGCGATGCGGCGGCCGGGATCGGTTCGACCGGCTCCGCAGCCTGCTCGATCACCTTGCCGGTCAGCACGTTGGCCGACAAGAACACCAACAGCGCCACGCCGGTAAACGTCAGGCCGCTGGCCGAAAGGTTCGGTTCCAGCAACGGCCGACGAACCATCAGCGGGTCCATCAGCAGGCGGACCAGAAAGAAGCCTCCCACGCTGAACAACCACACGTATCCCCAGGGCATGTGCTGCACCCGGGCGACAAGCAACAGGCCGGGTGAAAAAGCGATCAGCGCGAGCAGATCCAGGTTTCGCACGCTCCAGAAGCGGCGAAACTGGAAGTAGATGCCCACGATCATCAACGACGACAGATAGACCCACGTCGTCGGGTGCATCTCGTATTCGAAGAGAATGTCCTGCATGGATCTCGGTTCACCCGGTGTCAGAGTCCGATCGGCGGCCGGCGTGCCTTCGCCGACCACGATCTCGTAACCTCTGAAGATACACGGTAAAAGGCGATTGGCAACCCCCGCAATTGGTGGGAGGGCATCGCGACCACAGCGAAAAAAAGCCCACCGGTTGCAACCCCTGGGCTTGGGCTCAGGGAATGAATAGCCGCTACATCCGGCGTCGCCAGAGTAGCAGCGCCGCCAGGCCGCTTAGCAACAACAGCACGGTCCCCGGCTCGGGTACCACGACGTTGGCCGTGAAGAGACCCGGCTGGCCGACCAAGGTGTAGGTCAAACTCAGGTCGCCGGTCAGGTCGACGTCGGTCTGGCCGATCACGTCGCCTAGTGCGTGTTCGCCTTTGAGCGTTATGGCGAACGCGCCGCTGATCCTGTCATCGGTGTCCTCTTGGAACAGGCCGATATTGTTGGCGTCGTCCCCGGTGAGGATACCGGCTTCGGACTCCAGCATGTAGCCGTTGATCTTGGCGTCCCCGGCGTCGATGACCAGTCCCTCCTCGGTGACGACCAACTTGACGTCACCCCCAGCTCCCACCGCGGGGAAGACCACCTGACCCTTGTCGCCATAGGTGCCATCGCCGAACAGGCTCTCGGTGAGGAAGAGGAGGATATCGGCGCCTTCTACCTTGTGGTTGCCATCGAAGTCCCCAGTCCCCCAGACGACGATACTATCGCCGTTCCCATCCAGCAATTCCCCGTCGCCGAACTGACTGGCGGTGAGGATACGGAGGATATCCGGACCCTCGAACTTCCGGTTACCGTCGGTGTCACCTGGGGCGGCCTGGAAGACGCCGATCTCGATCGTGTCGGAGGCCCAGTAGACACCGTCCTCTCCCGTCGCTTCATCGCTGGCGCCGCCGAACCACAGGCCGGCATTATCATACACCGGGGAAGCCAACGCCGGGACGATGACTTCGCGTCCCAAGGGATCTCCCAGGTTGGGCACGATGTCGTTGCCGGTGAGGCCTTGGCTGAGCGCCTCCGCACCGTAGGAGCGGGGAACCCCGGCCGTAAACTGGAAGGCGGGGTCGAAGCCGTATTCCGTACCCGGGTTGGCCGTCTCGCCGATCGTCAAGACCTTGTCGCCATAGACCACAAGGCCGCCGGCATCGCGCATCGGCTTCAGACCCTTCACGGCCAGCGAGCCGTGCATGTTGCCGGAGTCGATGACTGCCGGCGGTCCGGGGTCGCCGTCGATGATGATCTTATCATGCAGGTTCTCGGAGATTTCGACGTTGAAGGTTGCGGTCGGGGCCAATTCGAGCGTCCCGTAGACGGTTGCCGTACCGGGACTGGCACCGACGTCGAGCGTGTCGCGGACTACCAGCTTCGCGACGTTGATCTGGGAATTGTTACCCAGGCTGGCATTGCCGACGCTCAGGGCCGGGGCCTGTTCGACCGTCAGGGTGACGTCCCCGGCGACGGTCAGGTCGCCGACGACGGCCTCGAAGGGCGTGTTGCCGATCAGGGTCGTGGTAGCCTCGACCGTGATGTTGCTGTTGGGACGGTTCACCGTACGGGAAGTAAGTCCCTGACCGGCGTCATACAAAACGCCTACGCTAGCAGCATCGAGCCCCCGGTCGTAAACAAAGACCTCGTCGATCAACCCGTACCAACCCTCGTTATAGGCGTCGATGTTGTTACCGACGGAAACGTAGGCATCGTTGGCATACGGACCATATACCGGCTGGATGGGGAGGATCTCCACGTTGTTGATATACATCCTGGCGGTGGTGCCGTCATAGGAGAGAGCCAGGTGTTGCCAGACGTTCGGAAGGTTGCTCTGACCGCCAGACTGGCTGTCGTCGCCGCTAATAATCGATTGAAACTCCGTTCCCGTGACACCGGTTCCCAAATAGGCGCCCCACTGGTAGCTGTGCATCATCACGATCCGACGCCAGGTTTGTATGTCAACGAGCGGTGTGTTGACCCAGGCCGAGAAGGTAAACGGTTGGTTGGCTTGGATTTGCATCGGGTTGGCCGAGACGACCCGCCCGCCGGCAAAGTTCAAGGCGTTGTTGAGTTGGCCCGTGTCGGGAGTCACGGTGAGACCGGGGTTGTTGTGGACGACACCGTCGTATTGGCTGCCGCCTGCGCCCTGGTTGGGCGTCATACCAGCGTTGACCTCATCAAACGGGTAGTAGATCACTGGATCCTCGGGCATGGATGATGCGGGGCCGAGGATGTTGAACGTGCCGCCGGTGAGTCGGATTTCATGGGGCACACCCGGGTTGCCCAGATCGGGGCCCGCGACGCTAAACGGATTCTCGGCGTTGGTGCTGAAGGTCGTCCCGCCGATTTCCATTTTCTGGTTGACGGAGATAGGGCCGGGTCCCGAATCGACCGTCCCCCCGCGGAGGTTCAAGGTTTGCACGTCCAGCGTGGCAGCGGCGGTGAACTGCCCGCCGCGGGCCGTCAACGTGTCGAGTTGCCCACCGGCTCCGGCGGTCACGTTACCCGAGTCGACCTCCACGTTGCCTGCAGGTCCGTCCAAAGCGTCGGCCAGATGGAGGCTATACGCGCCGCTGGAACCGAGCGTTAGGGTTCTGCCTGCGGAGATCTGAATGTCGTCGGTCAGGTGGTCGAGTTGGACGGTCATCGTGCCCGTCTCACCCGCGTCGCCCGGCCCGGCCGCCAGGGTGCCGTTGCTGGTGAGGACAACCTTGTTGTCGTAGATCACCGGCGAAGCGGCTCCGGGCTTGGCCGAGAGGAGGACTTCCCCGCCGTTGATGTCGAGCGTGGCGCCGGCGATGGGATTCGAGCCATGGTAGCCGACCAGTCGGCCCTCTTGGATGTCGAACGTAGCGCCGGTCAGATCGCTCGCCTCGGAATCGACTATCAGATCGGCCAGTCCGCGCTTGACGATCATGGCCCCGGGTGCTGAGAGGGTGCCCGGCGAAGTGTTGACTTGCGTGTCGAACCCGGCCTCGACCGCGGCGGCCGAAACGGCCGTGCTCTGGAAGGCTATGCTCGTGTTCCCGGAAGTGGTCAAGAGGCCTTGTTGGATTGTCAACGAGCCCAGCGCGGCGATCGTGCCCCCGGCATCGTTCACGTCGAGCCTCGAGTCGGCCGAGACCGTGACGTGCAAGGCCGCCATCTTGACCGGGTCCAAAGACGTCTCCGCCGGCAGCGAGCCGGGCGTAGCGTGCAGCGCGGCCACTTCCGTCGAGCTTAGCGCCGCGTTGTAGATGAACACTTCGTCGATCGATCCGTCAAAAAACGGGGATACATCAAGGGATCGGTTGTCAGCGCCGATGGTCAGGTAATTCGTCGGCGAGAAGGCCATCGGGAAGTTCGACTCCGCCAACTTAACGCCGTCAAAATAGGAGACGACGCGGTTGTTGTCGCCCGGATCCCAAGTCAGCGTGTATAGGTGCCATCCCGTGTCGGTTTCGAAACCGTCGGGAATCGTTCCCCAGGTCGTTCGGTCACCGTAATACCAATCTGCTCCCCATTCCTGCCAGCCTACGCCGTAGCCGGAAGCTTCCGCGTTCGGTCCCCACCGCGCGAATGGCGTGTTGGTGTTGCCGGAGAAGCCTTCGACCCACAAGGAGATGGTCATCCCGTTGGGGAACGTGCGGAAGTCTTCGTGATCGTCCACGTAGAGGTACTCGGTCCCATACAGATCCAGCGCTGCACCGGAAACGCCCGGGTCCAGGGACAGTGGGGTACCGAACTCCAGGGCGTCGTGTCCGTTGCCCGAATTGTCCGTGCCGAGGTTGGTCGGGTCGTTAAACGACCAGTAGGCGACCTTTTTGCCGCCGGCGTTGAGGCTGAGGGTTCCGCCGGCCAGTTGGACGTCGGTTACTCCACTCAGCGGATCGGAACCGTTGGCCCGCAACATGCCGCCTTCGACGCGGATCGCCGTGGCCGGATCGGCCGACAGGCTTTGCACGTTCATGGTTCCCGGCCCCCGCTTGGTCAGGATGCCCGCGGCGGCCGTCATGGTGTTGACCTCCAGTCTTGCGCCCGTGTCGATGGCCACGCCAGCGCCGACCTCGATCGCGTCGATCGCTCCGCCGCCCCCGATACCCAGGCTGACACCGCTGCCGACGGTTACCGGGTTGCCCGCGCCGACGTTCAGCTCGCCGCCTACACTCAGCGAAGCATTGTTACCCAGCGTCAGACTCGTCCCGGCGGCGAAATTGGCGTTATAGGTCACGGCCAGCGACTGGTCGGCGGCGATCGCCAGGCTCCCGCCTTGAATGTCCAACTCCCGCGCGGTACGCGGGGCCTGGACCGTGACCGTGTCGACGTTGAAGCCATCCAGGGTAACGATCGAACCGGAATCGGGAATATCCGTCGTCGGCACGCCCGAGTCGAGCCAGCGGGACAGACCGCTGCCGCCGTCGATATCACCCCAATTGCCGTTGCCGCTGTTGTCCCAGACGAGATTGGGAATGGCCACCACATCGACGTCGTCCACGCTAATGGCGCTGCCGGCCGGGTTCCAAAGCGTTAATCGCGTGGTCGTGTCCTGGGCGGTAAAGGTGTAGAGGTACTCCTCCCAACCACCCACCGCGAAATCGGGAACGGTAAAGGTCTCGTTCAGCCAGGCGACCGGATCCAGCGTTGTTCCGGCCCTGACCGTGCCTTGCTGCCCCGCCACGGTTTCCCAGCCGGTAGCCCAGAGGCTCGCTTCATAGATCTTGCCGACCTCGGTAGCAATGTCCTGGTAAGCACCTCCCTGATACCAATTCCAGCCGACGTGATACACCCAGTCGCCACTGTGGGGCGTCATCCCGCCATTCCAACCGTTGTAGGAGCCGTAGGAATAGTCGGTATTTGGATCCTCCGTCCAGCCGTCCGGTATAACGTTGAGCACCGGGTTGGTCTCGAAACCGCCGTTGTAGACCAGCCCCGCTTTCGCCGTGCCGAGACAAACAACACACAAGACCAACAGGACCACAATGCCGCACATGTTCTTAAACATCGTTCACTTCCGGGCGAAAAAAATGAAGTCAAGTTTGGACGCTCAAATCGACCTGGAAAAACACCACCAGCGGCAGGCGGGCAAGAGTTGCCCCCGGGCTGTTTCGGACCGCCATGGTAAGAAGACGCTGCCTCGCAAACTGCAGGGCACAATACTGAATAGGCGAAGAGCCTAAAGGATCAAACACCTTGTATACCCGAAATGTATCAGTTCTGCAATACTCTTGCCACTACCGGGGGGCATGAGTAAGTATTTCTGGTGCCATGCGGAGTTGGTATTGTTCATCCGGGTGGCGCCAAAGGATCATGGCGTCGACAGCTTGAACTGCCTAGGGAAAGGGCGAATCTGCTCGATCTCGGCCGCTACATCCGGCGTCGCCAGAGCAGCAGACCCACAAAGCCGCTGAGCAACAACAGCAGCGTCCCCGGCTCGGGTACCACGACGCTGGCCGTAAACACACCCGGCACCCCGACCAAGGTGTAGGCCAAGGTCAGGTCGCCGGCCAGATCCACGTCGGTTTCGCCGATTACATCACCCAGCGAGTGTTCGCCTTTGATCTGCATGGCGAACGCGCCGCTGATGGTCTCGTCGTTGTCCTCTTGGAATAGACCGATATTGTTGGCATCGTTTCCGGTGAGGATGCCCGACTCGGACGAAAGTACGAAGCCGGTTACGGTCGCATCACCCGCGTCGATTACCAGCCCGTCGGCAGTGACGACCAGCTTGACGTCACCCCCAGCTCGAGCCGCGGGGGCGGGCGCGGGGTTGTTGGAATAGATCCCGTCGCCGAACAGGCTGGCGTTGAGCAACAGGAAAATGTCGGGGCCTTCCACCTTGTGGTTGCCATCGAAGTCCCCCGTTCCCCAGACGGCTTTGTACGTTCCATCCGGATTGAGCACTTCCCCGTCGCCGAACAGACTGGCGGTGATGATAGCGAAGATATCCGGACCCTCGACCTTGTGATTGCCGTCGGTGTCACCGGGGGCGGCCTGCAGCAGATCGACAACGACCGAGTGGTCGTCATAGACTACGCCCTGGTAGAACACGCCGTGGCCCAGGTACAGATCGGTGGGAATTTGGTCAAACGTTCCCGCAACAGCGCCGGCTGCGGTGAGGATTGTACGACTTTGGTTGCCCCACTGTCCGGCACTGAGGTCCCCCAAAAAGTCGATCGCCTCAAGCGTCAGGGTGTTGCCGTCGCCGAGGATCACGTCACCGCCGGCGATTATCTGACCTTGGGTCGGGCCGCCCAATTGGCAGACGTATTCGGTCTGCTCGATGGTCACGTCCCGCACCACGTCGAGCAGACCGCCGGGAGCAATCTCCAACTCGGCAGCGGTAAAGGCCGCGCCGCGCGTGTCGAGCGTGCCGTGGAGGCTCAGTTTGCCCGTGTCGACTCCAACTTGCGAAACAACCTGCAAGGCGTGACCAGCTTCGACGTTCAATTGCCCGGCGTCGCTGACTTGAAGTGAATATGCCCCAGCATCGGCGGCGACCGTGACCGTGTCGAGGTGGACGGTCACCGTATGGTACCGGTCGGGCAGGGTGTTCGGCGGATCGGCGATCCAACGGGATGCGGAGTGCCAGTCGCCGTCACCCAGCCCGTCCCACGTAAACTCGGGCGTGGGCAACAGAGTTACCTGTTCGCCGACCATGGCCGTGTTGATGTGGTCGACGTAGGCCGGCACGAAGGTGTCGCCGGAGCCGATCAGCGACGGATCGTCGTCGTCCTCCCAGATGAACCAATGGATGCCGACCAAGGCCGGATCGCCGTTGTGGATCACAAAGCTAGGTCCGCCCGAGTCGCCGCCTTGCAGATACGACTCGTCATCTCCGGTGCCGCCGGGATTATCGAAGTCGTAGAGGAAGGTGACGCCCGTGGAGGCGCCAACAGTGCGTGATTCGATGCTGCCGGGGTCAAAGTTGTTGCGTCCTAAGCGGACGGTGGTTGGCGTGGTCGGGGGTCCCTCGGCCGACAGGCCGAAGGTGTAGATCTCCAGGTCGTCGTAATCGGCGTGCTCCGGCAGGGCGAGGATCGGATAGTAGTTGATGTTGCGGCTGACCGGCGTGGTCAACTTACCTAGCCACAGGTCGCTTCCGTCGATGGGGGTTCCCGACTCGATCGTGTAGACTTCGGCCGGTCCGTCGGGATCGTTGGAGGTATAGAAAAAGAGCTCGCCCGCGCTCTGGTGAGAATGTGTGGCGCTGAGGAAATAGCTGGGCGAGATCATCGTAGCCCAACGGGTCCCCCGCCCCACGCCCGACCAATCGTAGGGATCGCCGATGAATGCCTTGGCCGGATCGGCCGGGTCGTGGAACCGATCGTGTTTCTCAGGCGCGTAGGCCTGGAGGACCATGGCAGCCGACGCCGGGTCGGTCGGCCCAAAGCTCGCAACGACCGCCACCAGGAGCAAGGACCTGCTGATTACGGTGAATTTCGATTCGTCTCGCATCTGAACCACCCGGCATACAACCCAAGGACAGAACGTCCATTATAGCCGATTTTGCCGCCGTGGGTGGAATTCTCGGGGGAAATCAGGAAATCGTTCGTCGGCCCTGCGAACTGGGGAGAATTGCCCTGATTTGGGCACGGCTGACATGGCCGTGGCACATCACTTCTTGCTACTGCGAACAAGGGCGGGCAAGTGTTACCTATGTGTCCGAACGACTGTTACCCATCTGTCCGGTCTGTACAGCAAGCCGCCCATGGCACCCGACCCTATCAAATCAGGCGGAATGAGACACTAGCTTGCGGACCGCGTCGAGTTGCCCCGCCGAACCGAACTTGCGGTTCTTGTGGATGATGTACTCGGCATAGGCCGGCATGAAGAGTTTGCCGGGTGGACGCAGGTCGAAGTTTTCCGGGTCGTCACGGAACGACTCGCGGTGGATGGCACACCAGACGAGCCGGCCATCGGTGTCGATGTTCACCTTGCAGACGCCCATCTTGGCGGCCGGAAGGTACTGATCTTCGTCCACGCCGCTGGCGTCTTTGAGTTTCCCACCCGCCGCGTTGACCCGATCGACCCACTCCTTGGGCACACTGCTGGAGCCGTGCATGACCATGGGGAACTCTTTCGGAAGCACATTCTGGAGTTTTTCCAGCACGTCGAAGTGCAGCCCCTGCCCACCGGAGAACTTGTAGGCTCCGTGCGAGGTGCCGATGGCCACGGCCAGCGAGTCGCAGCCCGACTTCTCGACGAACTCGACCGCCTGGTCGGGCTCGGTCAGGCAAACGCTGCCGACGATGTCTTCCTCGACGCCGCCTAGCTGGCCCAACTCGGCCTCGACCACGATGCCCTTGTCATGGGCCCGATCGACCACGCGCTTGGTGATTTCGATGTTCTTGGCCAACTCCTCGTGCGAGGCGTCGATCATCACCGAACTGTAGAACCCGCTCTCGATACAGTCGTAGCAGGCTTCCTCGGTGCCATGGTCCAGGTGGACCGCGAAGACAACCTCGGGAAAGACCTCGTCGGCCGCCCGGATCATGGCTTCCAGGAACCGCTTGTCACTATAGCCCCGGGCCCCGCGCGAGATCTGCAGGATGAACGGGGCACTGGTGGCCGAATCGACCGGGTCGTCGTTGGATTTCGTCTTGCCCAGGTTCCCTCGGAACAGGCCCACCGTCTGTTCCAGGTTATTGATGTTGTAGGCACCCACGGCATAGTTGCCGTAGGCGTGCTTAAATAGGTCTTTTGTCGTTACGATCATCAGTTTTTTGCCTCTCTATGGCCCGACGCGGGCCGGACCAATCTCTTTGTCGCCTATACAGCGAGCAACAATTGACACTCCAGTAAACGCGCAATTCTAGCTCGCAGCGGAGCGACCCGCCAGGGGTTGCTCGGGGTATAGCCGCCCACCTCGCTCGTAGGGTGCCTTCCCCTTGTTTTGGTCCAAGGTTTACATTGCTGCAAATGGGCCAGTCGGTTACAATCGGGCCAACTTTTTCTCTACCGACCGATCCCAAGTCAAGGATGACGAAACGATGGGCATGGAAGCTGCCGCGACGCCCCTGTCGCAGAGTCCGCTGGAACAACTTCGCCTGGCTCGGCAAATCATTCTGCAGGAGAGCCGCTCCCTGGCCCAATTGGCCAAGGAACTCGGCGGCGAATTCTCTCGTACCGTGCAGTTGCTTTACGGATGCCGCGGGAGCGTGATTGTCTCGGGCATGGGCAAGGCCGGGTTGGTGGGTCAGAAGATCATGGCCACGCTGGCCTCGACCGGCACACGAAGCCACTGCCTACACCCGGCCGAGGCGGTCCACGGCGACTTGGGACGGATCCACCGCGACGATGTGATGCTGATCCTCTCCCAAAGCGGCGAAACGGAAGAGGTCATTCGCCTGCTGCCTTCGCTGGCCGAGCTGGGCGTGCCCATCATCGCGATTACTCGAACCGCCGAAAGCACCCTGGGCCGGGCGGCCACGGTCGTGCTGCAGCTCGGATCCATCGAAGAGGCCTGCTCCTTGGGCCTGGCCCCCAGCACCAGCACCACGGCCATGCTGGCCCTGGGCGATGCCTTGGCCCTGGTCACCAGCCGGATGCGGAACTTCGGCCGCGAGGACTTCGCCCGATTTCATCCCGCCGGAAGCCTGGGCCAGAAGCTCAGCAAGGTGGATCACCACATGCGGCCCCTGCAGCAATGTCGCGTTGCCCGAGATGATCAAACCGTGCGTGAAGTCCTGGTCGCCGTGAGCGTGCCGGGACGAAGAACCGGGGCTACGATGCTGGTCGATGCGGACGGGAAACTCTCGGGAATCTTCACCGACAGCGATCTTGCCCGGCTCTTCGAACTCCGACGCGACGCAGACCTCGACGCGAACGTTGCCAAGGTCATGACGCGCGACCCGATGACCGTTCGCCTCGGTTCGATGATGAGCGAGGCCGTGGAGCTGATAGCCCAAAGGAAGATCAGCGAACTGCCGGTCGTCGACCTTAAGGGCCGCCCGATCGGCCTGATCGACATCACCGACGTGGTGAGTCTGCTGCCGGGGGACAGCGAGCTTTCCGAGCAGGCGGTCAATTCGCCGGCCGTGCCAATACCACACCTGATTTTTCGTGAACCCCAACCGCACGTGGATACGTAAGGGAATTGAAGATTGCAAATTGAAAATTGAGAATTGCAAATTGTGCAACATCTTGAGAGCAATTTACAATTCTCAATCTTCAATTTGCAATTCCCTCTTAACCGTTACACTTTGCCATGACTCTGACCCGGCGCTGCGAAGCGATCGAACTGATTCTCTCCGACGTCGACGGCGTGTTGACCGACGGGCGCTTGGTGCTGGACAACGAGGGCGTCGAGACCAAGCAGTTCCACCTTCGCGACGGCATGGGGATCCGGCTATGGCGCGAGTCGGGACGGCGGTTCGGGTTGATTACCTTGCGAAAGTCCCGCATCGTCGAGCTCCGCGCGGCCGAGTTGGGGATCGAGATCGTCGTACAAAGCGCGGGCGACAAGCTGGCGGCGCTTAACAAGATCCTGGGCGAGTTGGACTTGCCTCGCGAGAAGGTCTGCTACCTCGGCGACGATCTGCCCGATCTGCCGGTCGTGCAGTCCGTAGGGCTGGGAGTGGCCGTGGCCGACGCCTGCGAGGAACTTCGCCAGGCCGCCCATTACGTCACCAAGACCCCGGGCGGCTCGGGCGCCGTTCGCGAAACGATCGAACTGATTCTCAAGAACCAGGGCCGTTGGGAAGATGTGATCAAACCCTATCGAGTAGGTCAGGGCTCGCCCTGACGAATGCCTACGATTTCGTAGCGAGGTTCCGTCAGGGCAAGCCCTGACCTACAACTGACGAATGCCTATCCCGCAGAACCGATCCCGCCGAATCATCATGCCACGAATCATCCGAACGGCCGTCAGCTTCGTGATCGTGCTTGTGGCCTATTGGATCTATGCGCTGGTGGCCGTGCCGTGGATCGAACCGTCGGCCACGCTGGCCGACTCGACGCCGATTACCGACCGCGAGCGTGCCGCGGGAAGGAATTTGGCCGATAACCGGCTGGGTCCCTACAAGCACCTCTTTCCGCCCGGGGCCTGGCAACGCAAGAGCCCCAAGATCCTCGACAGCGATCGGGTGAAGCTGTTGATGCAGGACTATCGCACCTTGGGCGACGGCCGGATGGAGATCATCCCTTGCACCCTGATCTTCACACCCAAGAGAGCCAACACCGAGCCAGGCGCCGCCGATCCGTCGCCGATCGTCGTGGACGCTCCTGAGGGGGCAATTCTACAGTTCGACGGTCCGTTCGACCTGAAAAGGATCAAGATCGGGCGTCTGACGGGAGGAGACCTCAAAGGGCGCGTCACGATCCGCGGCGAGGGGAACCGGCCGGGACCGGAAGACAACCTGCTGATCGTCACTCGCGACATCCACCTGACCGAGCAAACCATTACCACGCCGCACGCGGTCGATTTTCGTTGGGGGCCAAACTATGGGCGGGGACGCCAATTGCGGATCAAGCTGCTGGCCGACGACGACTCCGATGCGCCCAATTCCCGTGGACCCAAAGTGACCGGAATCGAGTCGGCCGAGCTGGCCCATATCGAACGATTGCACTTGGAACTCGGCCAGTCCAAGGCGACCGGCCGTACTGAAACGAAAGACGCGAAGGAGCCGTCGCTGCTGCAGTCCATGTCGAATCTGCCGGTCGAGGTGACCTGCCGCGGCCCGTTTCGGTTCAACGCAATCAACAAGACGGCCACCTTCGAAGATCAAGTCAACGTTCTGCGGGTCCATCCCGACGGGCCGAGCGACCAGTTGAATTGCGAATTGCTCTCGATCTTCTTCGTCGAGCGGCCCCAGTCTTCACTCGAAGGGGTAGAAGAATCTGAGGGCAAGGGAAAGAAAGACTCGGCCGGCTCGTTGGATTTGACGGCGCAGCGGATCGAAGCCCGCGGCCATCCGGTGATCGTCAACGCACCCAGCGAGCAGTTGGAAGCCCGCGGTCAGCGTTTGGAGTGCGACCTCTTGACCGGCCGCATCGTGCTGGACGACCCTCGGGAGGTTATGCTGAAACAGAAGGCCAGCGAAATTCGCGCCCCCAGTCTTCAATACACATCGGCCGGCCCGGGACGCTTGGGGCAAATCGTAGCTCCAGGCCCGGGTTGGCTTCGCGGGCAGATGGCCGATCGGCCGGGTGCGCAGCTCGAAGCACGCTGGGGCCGGCAACTGAGCGTCCGACCTGACGGGGGCAATCACGTGATCTCGCTAACCGGCGGCGCCAAGCTCAGCTTCCGCGCCATCGGCGAACTCGAGGCCGAAGAGATTCACTTCTGGCTCACGGAAATTCCGCCGCCCGAACCCTCGCAGCAAGCCAAATTGCAACCCGACCGAATGCTCGCCCGCAACGGCGTTCGAGTTCGTTCCCCCGGGTTTTCCGCGGCGGTCGAGCAGATGGAAGTCTGGTTCGAGAACTTACCGCCGGCCCAAGGCAGCGACTGGAAAGCGGAGGGCGGAAAGCCGAAAGCGGAAACTCCTGGGCAGTCTGGACAAACAGCGCCGTCGGTGGTCCCTTTACGCGACAATCCGCCTTCTGCCCCGCGACGGCACTTCGAGGTTACCGGCCGCCTGTTGCGTGCGAGGCTTCTGTTGCGAAAGGCCGAAGATCCTGAGCTATCCGAGTTGACGGAAGAGGCCGAGCTGTCCGAGTTGACGGTCGAGGAGGGGGTGCGTTTCGTGGAGACGCAAACGGCCAAAGCGGGCGAGCGTCCGATGCTGATCACGGGCGATCGGCTACATGCCGTCGACGCCGGCCAACCCCATGCGACCGTAACCGTCACCGGCCAACCGGCCCATTTCGAGGCTCGAGGGTTGGCCCTGGACGGATCGAACCTGAATCTGAATCGCGGCACCAACCGGCTCTGGATCGACGGGCCCGGGCAAATGCTCGTGCCGATCGAAAAAGACCTTCAAGGCCAGCCGTTACCCCAGCCGGGCGTGATGAAGGTCCGCTGGCAAGAGCGGATGGCCTTTGACGGCCGAACCGCCCGATTCGAAGAACGGGTCACCGCGACCGGACCGCAACAACTCCTGCGAACCGAAACCCTGGAGGTCCACTTCCGCCGGCCGATCAGTTTCTCCGGCGACCAAATCGAGAGCGACCCGGAAGTCGAACAGCTCCTGTGCCGTGGCGGCGTGTTCATGGAAAGCACCGCGCTGGACGACGCGGGGCGAAAGTCGCACCAGACCATGGAGGTCGTCGATCTGGCCGTCAACCTGATCAGCGGCGCGCTGACGGCCGGCGGTCCCGGTTGGCTTTGTAGCCTCCATCCTACCCCCAAAGGGCTGCGCTGCCTGCAACTTCACTTCCAAGGTTCGATTACCGGCAACGTACTGCAACGCGAGATGACTTTCCATGACCGGGTCCGAATGGCCTATGCCCCGGCCGACTCGTGGAATACGACGCTTGACATCGACGACATCGAATCACTGGGGCCTGAGCGTATGCTGATGTCGTGCGAGCGGTTGACCGTGGCTCAAATGTCGGACGCACGCGATACCTGGCGGGAACTCGAGGCGGCGGAAAACGTCGTGGCGGAAGGTCAGTCGGACAGCGGCACGTATTCCGCCCAAGCCGCGCGGGCTACCTACGATGAGCGAAAGGATTTGCTGGTTTTCGAAGGGGACGGACGCACACCCGCCACGCTCTCTCTTCAGCAGCAAATCGGCGGGCCACGATCCGGGACGGCCGCGCAGAAATTCTACTATTCGCCCAGGACGGGACGCTGGGGAAGAGCAGAAGGCGTTCGATCCGGCAAGTTCGACGGGCTGCCGCTGGGTTCGGACCGCTGACCCACTGAGTATCCCGCGCCCTGGCGATTTCCTTAGGACACAACGAACCGTAATACGGCCCATGACCGATCCGCAACTGGAAACCGCCAAACAGCAAATGCTTCAAAGGCATCTGAAGCAGCGCGGCATCGTCGACCGCCGTGTGCTGGGGGCCATGGCCAAGGTGCCGCGAGAACGGTTCGTCGATCCGGAAATGCGCAGCGAAGCCTACGCGGATCGTGCGCTGCCCATCGGTTGCGAACAAACCATCAGCCAACCCTACATCGTGGCCCTAATGACCCAGGCCCTGGAACTTGCCGGCGAAGAGAGCGTCCTGGAAATCGGCACCGGCAGCGGCTACCAGACGGCCGTGTTGGCCGAGTTGGTTCGGGAAGTGGTCACCGTCGAACGCCACGCGGAGCTTTCCGGGCAGGCCATGCAAACGCTCGAAGCACTCGGCCACGACAATATCACGGCCATTGTCGGCGATGGCACGCAGGGCTGCGCGGACCGGGCCCCTTTCGATCGAATCATGGTCACGGCCGCCGGATCTACCTGCCCGCCAAAGTTGTTCGAACAGTTGTCCGAAGACGGCATCCTAGTCATCCCCACCGGCACCCGCGACTACCAAACCCTCCAGGCCATCCGAAAGACACGCGGCCAACCAGACCGCACGAATCTCTCTCCGTGCCGCTTCGTTCCTCTGATAGGGGGGCACGAGGGTCCATAGCCCGAACGATTCCTTGTTCCGCCAACCAAGCCATTGACGCCCAATCCCAAGCAACTAGAATAAACGATTCACCATTCGGGGCGTAGCTCAGCCTGGATAGAGCGCTGCGTTCGGGACGCAGAGGCCGAAGGTTCAAATCCTTTCGCCCCGACTTACATTTCCTAACGAGTTTCCCTCCGAACCGGAACTAATAGTATGTTTTGGGGGTGAGGGCAAGCTTAGCTTACCCGGCTCAGCGGCCTTCAGGGCCGTCGAGCCGTTGTAGTTTAGGGCCCGACGTCCCGTCGGACCGCGGTAAACTTCGATCGGGTTCGGGGCGGAACCAAGTACCGCCACGCCGCCCGACAGCTTGTTGAGTAGCCGTTTCTTGACCTGCACAGCCCGAAACTGCAGGAACAGTCGGGCGTTGGTTAGCTGAAACGCTTCCGCGGCCAATTCCAGGCTGTTTGAGCTGGTTGCCAGATCCGTCAAGCGGTGGATTATGCCCATCGCACCGGCGATCTCCGCTTCTGTGTCCGGCACCTGATCCGTCTTCAACTCGGTCTCCGCGATCTCTGTTTGCAGCGAAGCCTCTTGGGCCTTCAACTGGTCGAACTTGGCCGAGATGACCTCGTACTGCTCGGGCGTCTTTGCCAACGCCATGTTGTCGGATACCGTTTTCAATTGCGATTGCACTCGGATCAACTGAGCTCGCCGGTTGACGAGTTCTTGGTCAGCTTCTCGCTTGCCATCTTCCTGTCCGGCCAACTCGCGTAACTCCTGCTCCGCTATCGGCAGAAGTGTGGGAGAAAGCAGACGCTGCCGGAGGCAACTTAGCATGAACTGTGTTGCGGTGACACCGTCGACCGTGTTGTTGGAACAGTTTGCCCCATGGGATTGACTGTAATAGCCACATTTATAGCGAAATGACCTGCCGTACGGCTCACGGTACATCGGCCAGGAACAATTCATATCGAAGATCCGGCACCCCAAGGGATTCTTGCTCGGATCGCGCGAACGTGGCTTACCTCGCTGAGTACCACCGCGGGCATCCAGTTTAGCAATCAGCTTCTGGTGCCGCTCGACATCGACAAGGGGCTCGAACTTCGCAGGAGCCGTAATCCGTTGATCCTCCGGGTTGCGAATCACCTTGGGTTTCTCGTCTTCCCGGAAGTCCGTTTTTTCCAGTTCGCGCGGCCCGTCCGGTGTAAAGCGGAGCTTGTCGCCCATCGAACGCAGGCCAAAACTCACAACCGCCACAAGCAACTCATTGCGAGCGATGCTGGTTACGGTCGTCTGGTGCCAAACTCCGCTTACGAGATGCTTGACACCATTGTCCGTGCGCGACCGACCGGCGTCTGGCGAGGGAATCCCCTCCTTGGTTAGCTGGGCGGCGACCCGCGAGGCGGGCATGGTATCGAGCATTTCCAGAATTCGATGGATGACCTTGAGTTCCTCCTCGGCCGTGGGTAACCATACGACGTGATGTCCGGCCATCCGTACTCGCTCCCCCTCCTCCAGTTCCCGTACTCGCGTGCCATTGTCCTTGGCCAGCCAGCGGCGGAAGCCGTAAGGTGGCCTCCCTCCCGTGGAGAATCCTAACTTAGCCAACTGAAGTTGAGCATGGATAATCTTCTGGGCCAAATCGCGGCGGTCCTTTTCTGCCCGGTCGAAGTCTACAAGAGACATAATAAGTTCGGAGAGGTCGGCTTTCTTGCCCTTTTTCAGAGGAGGCAGCGTTCGGTCCATGTAGACGATCGTCTTGCCGGCGTTCCGCAGGGAGTTTTCCAGCTTGACACCGTCGATGGGATCATCCGGCCGGGCGAGCCGGTCGCGGCGCGAGATCACCACATGCGTTACGGATGGATCTTCGACAGCTTCCTTCATGAGGGCGCCGAGCCCTTTACGCTTAAGCAAGTTGCCCTTTACGCCGTAATCGAGGAAGAGATCGCCATGGGCGAATTGCTTCTCGCGGATCATAATGTTGAGCCGATCGGGAGTGCCGTCGAACGATAAGTTCAGTTTTTCGGCTGTTTGTCGGGCCCACTCAACGTATTCAGCCGGTGCCATTTCCGCCTTGCCGCCCGAGTCGCGGTGGTAGAAAAGGGCTCGTTTCTTGGTCTTGGTAGTCATGCTTATTTCCTCTATATTCAATGTTATTCATCGAGCAACTTGGACAACTGGTGCCGGTGCTGCCACACGAAATCAGCCAGCACTCGGGCGAACTCGTCCTCGTCGACGTCACCGAGAAGACACTCGACATGCAGAATGTCGGGCCCTTCCCAGGCGAAGTGTTTCATCCAGACGTCCAAAACACGGTTGCTCAGCAACACCGCCTCGGGACAGTCGAACGCGACGGCCCCCCGTTTCGCCCGAGCCAAAAACTCGTTGCGCGCCTCGCAGTAGGTCGGCAGATCCGAATCGAGATAGGGCTGCAGGCCCTGCCGTTCTCACAGAGCGAGTTCCAGAACTGCCGCGAGTTCGAGTAAGAAACCCGCCGGAAGGCCAACGGGACGCTTGGGAAAAAGCCCATGCTCGTCAAATGCGGCTACCATTAACTCGGCCTGACGCTGAGCATGTCGAACCACAGCCTGAAGGTGCTGATCAGGGACGACAAGCGGTCCTTCGCTGGTTTCAATTGCAATGGACATCCAAGTACTCCTGTGTCGCGTTTTGCTGGCTGCCTTGGCTCTGGGTTCTTCCACAAATGGGTCAGGCCAATTCCCAAGGAGGCGGCCCGTGCCGGTGGAGCCCGGCCCCCGACCTATTAGATATGATATGCTGTGAGACCTTATTGTGTCAAGACCAGAATATCGGCGAAAACAACAACGAAAATCCACTCCCTCCGACAGGGGGTTAGCTACTGGGTCTGGCCCCGCCCGAAACGATCGCCGAAACGTAGGCCAGACGCCGCTTTAGGCTGCGGGCGGGCAGCGAGGCGATTTGGCCAATCGCCTGCCGGACCTTGGCATCACCATATTCGGCGATCAGATCGCAAAGCCCCTGGGTGTTTTTCACGGTCTGGCCGTTGGCGAGTGTTACCGCCAAGGTTTTGGCGAGTTCGAATACCTCGCCGTGCTCGTTTTGCAGATCCTCGAAGTGCCGCTGCCGCCGTGCGGGCTCGCCCAGACCTTCGAAGTAATACCGATTGGCAGCTCCAAACTCGTTGTTGGCCGCCCGCAGTCCATACTGGCCATGCATGACCCGCATGATTCCCAGTTCCACCAAGCCCCGCAACCCAGTGCCCGAAAACTGCGGCGAGACGTGGTACATCTTGGAGATGTTTTCGAGCGGGAAGAACCAGTAGGAGCGTCCGTGCTTGACCCTCGCCAGGGCCGCTTCGTATTTCGCGATCCAATACATATATTCTGCCGAGAAGGCGCGCGGCCCAAGCACATCGAAGACTGCGCGGCGGTGTTGGCCCCAGCCCTCATCGAAGTAGACGTAGTGCCGAGGGTTGAGGATGTCGGCGTCGGGCCGTGCCGGTGCGAGGCGGATTTGGGGGCGGCGTCGCTGGAGGGGTTCGTAGTCGATGACACCGTAAGTGTTCCGCAAGGATCGCAGCAGCCGCGAAACGGCTGATCGCGAGTGAGGGCCATCTGGATTGAGCCCGCAGGCACGGCACATGGCCTCGTGTTCCGTCTCTACGGGTTCGCCGTTTCCTTCGAGAAACCGGTGGGCGAGATGCAAAAATAATTCAAAAGCCCCCCGTGCCCCACGCCGGACCATCAGCGAACACCGGCCAGGCTCCGTGAAGTAGGCCAAGTCCAGTTTGTGCAGCGCACGTGGCTCTTTCGCCTCGAAAGACGATTCTTCCTGCAACGCATTAACCTCCATGGAACGAAATACTCCTCCGGGACAAACTACTCGCCGCGGCAAAGTCTGCGATTCTGGCAGAAAGCCTTGCTCTTGGAGGAATGCGGCGAGAAGTAAGCTTTCCCAACACTATATTATGACACCTTTCTTGAGATTCTTTAGCCGGGATTCGAGGCATACACGGTGTCAGGCGTAATCATGCGGCCCGTGATCTGATATTATAGCAGGCTGAAGGCGGACTCGGCTACTACTGCTTCATTCTCACGGACTTTGGACAGCACCAGAAGCCCGAAATCTCTGGCAATGGGGCTGGCTCCCTCAAGGCTAGGCTTACCCGGGTCTTGAAACAACGAATTGACCCGTGTCGTGCACCTGAGGAGCGTTTGGGCGGCATTATCGTGTCCGTGACGTCATGTCCTTCTGCCTGCAACACTTCTTAAACTTCTTGCCGCTGCCGCACGGGCACGGCTCATTTCGTCCCATGCGGGCTGTGGTCGGCGCCAATTCCTCCGGCAATCGGTCGTATCGACGCGAAACACTGGTTTGGCCAGGGGCGCTGCGTCGAGCGATTTCCTTGATCTTTTCGTAGCGCCACTGGAGTTCTCTGAGGTCATCTCCGAAACGTTCCTGCCAAGCTGACAAAACGGCCTTTGGCCCGCCCGATGTGCCACGCTGACACTCCACGACCTTAGTATGCCCATCAAGGGACACCTTAGCCAGAAAACGTTCCTCGGCAACGACCCCGTTTCCGGGCTTGCGGGATGGTATACAGCGAACGAACGCCAGATGGACCTCGCGGCAATCACACTCCGGGTTTGGGCAATACATATCGTCGACAAGATACTTTTCGCCCTCGTGCTCGAAACTGCAGAGGAAGCACGAACTATCGGCATTGCCGTCCGCCCGATCATGGATGATCTCGCCGAAAGCAACCAACGTCCCCTCTTCGATCCACTGCGGGTCGATGCGATACTCTTCCAGTCGCCGGACAATCCGCGATTTCTCCCGGTAAGCCTCCTGAATAGCCTCCCTCTCGCCGGACGGGTAATCCCGCAAGAATTCCTGCGTTAGTCGGGCAACCTCCGGCGAGCGGTGCGACGGGCCGATTTCCTCCCAGGTCCGGCCATCCAGCCGCACTTGAAAGACCATCTCTTCCGCAGTGGATTCGCCATCCTCCACCAATTCGCGGAACTGGAAAGTCACTTCCGCACATTCGCACTCAAGATTCGTGCAACGAACTGTCTTCACCCGAAAAGGGCGCGGATGTGACGAAAATCGAACCAACTCGGGCTTCATACGAACTACTCATGGCTTTGGCTGGGCAAACTGATACTTTAGGAATTCCGGCCTATGGCAGTCAAGGGCCCCACTAACTTGCGTATCGAGGCCGAAACCGACTGCCCTCGATGATATGGCCGTTCCCTCTGTCGCAGACCAGGAGTTGTCGTTCCCTCAACGTCGCGATTCTGCGTGAGGTGTAGAGATACCTTGGGAATTCGGCGCATCCGAGAAAGCCCGGCACGACGGTTTTGCGAAACTACCCCCCCCAGCAGCGGAGAGACTCCCGTCGCCCCGAGTTGTGTTCCAAAATCGGTGGGGCCTGTTGAAAAAGTCGGCCGGAAGACCGTTGGCGTGCTATCGCTGCTTGCACTGCTTCGACTTGACTAGGGAGGCGTTTTGAGGGTCTATGAAGGTAGGTTCCGTTTCTTTCGATTCCTGCCTCTTTTCAAGACGAGCAGACCGATGCAAGGAGTACATGTCTTTGACCCGCATGCCAAGACAGTCATCGACTTGGAGTCGTTCGTTGAGCACGACCACGCGCTGCGTAAGATCGATGATATCTTGGACATGGCATTCGTCCGAGAACTGACCGCCGGGTGTTATGCCCACAGGCTCGGACGACCTTCGATTGATCCGGAGGTTTTCTTCCGAATAGAGCTGCTGGCGTACCTCTACGGCATCAGGTCGGAACGACGGCGCTGTGAAGAGGGCGGCTCTGTGAAGAAGTCCGTTACAATCTGGCCTATCGCTGGTTCTGCCGTCTGTCGCTGGACGACGATGTGCCGGACCACTCGTCGCTGAGTCGCATTCGCGATCGCTACGGAGAGAGGATCTTTGAGAGCGTGTTCCGCGAGATCGTCGCCTTGTGTCGGAAAGAAGGTCTGGTCCACGAGGAGTGTTGCGTAATGACCGACGCGACGCTGATCGCGGCCGACGCCTCGTTGAATTCGCTGGTGCACAACGATCCCGAACAGGCCCGGCAAGAGGCCGAAGCACAGCGGCATGGAAGGGGGATGATGGACTCTTCTGTCAGACGTAGAGTTACCAATCAAACCCACACGAGCCGTACCGATCCCGATGCGACTCTAGCCCAGAAAAAGGGTTCGCCGCGACAACTCAAGTATAAAGTACATCAGAGTAGCGACGCCGACAGTCGCGTGATCCTGGATACGCACGTTACCACAGGCGCGCGGCACGACAACCAACCGTACCTCGACCTCTGGTCGGCGGACCTCCTCGACCTCTGGTCGGCGGACCTCCTCGACCTCTGGTCGGCGGACCTCCTCGATCAGCTACAGCGCATCCGCGACTGGTACGAAATCACGATTTGCGAGGCGACAGCGGATCG
>SDBV01000135.1_pt1 | contig 90165 bp, 94 predicted proteins | sample 2277081 | NCBI WGS metagenome assembly SDBV01 (sample SAMN10402039, study PRJNA504765) | marine sediment metagenome | isolation source: marine sediment core GS10_PC15, 223 cmbsf | place: Arctic Ocean: Southern Knipovich Ridge | collected 2010
CCCCTTAAATGTAGTGAGAATGTAGTGATCCCTCGCTTAAATCATGTAAATTTTTAACGATAACTTATGATTACATGGAGCCGGCGGGCGGATTTGAACCGCCGACCTACTGATTACGAATCAGTTGCTCTACCCCTGAGCTACGCCGGCTTGCGGTAAAATACTATATTACATTCTAAAGGATTCGTTCGAGTAAATATCAGGAAAAACGGGCTATGCGCTAACCCGCAAATCTTTTTATTCTTGGGATAAAGATATTTCTCCCCTCTTTATAAATTTCTTTCCGGCGGAAATTATTAAATGCCGGAAAATTACGTCTATAATGTCGCATCACGGAATTACGGAAGGACAATGAAAAAACAAGTAAGAAAAGCGGTTAAAAAGGCGTTAAAACCCATTGCCGAAAATTCCGGCATCGAGGTGGATTCACTGCCGGAATTCACGGTGGAGGTACCGGCGAACGAAGAGTTCGGGGATTACTCAACAAACGCCGCGATGATAAGCGCAAAGGCATTGAAAAATGCGCCGCGAAAAATAGCCGAAAGCCTTCTCGCATCGCTTAAAACCGAAACTATTTTTGAATCGGTATCGATAGCCGGGCCGGGATTCATAAACATCGTAATTAAAAAAGAAGCGTGGATCGACGATTTCAAAAAGATTCCCGACGATTCGTCCGATTACGGAAACCACCCGCCGAGAGACGAAGGCAAAATACTGATAGAGTTCGTCAGCGCCAACCCGACGGGGCCTTTGCACATAGGGCATGGCCGCGGCGCGGTGGTGGGCGACGCCATAGCCCGCCTTATGAAAAAGGCGGGATACGACGTTACTGCCGAATACTACATAAACGACACCGGCCTTCAGATGGAAAACCTCGGCCTTTCTGTAATCGCGCGCTACCGCCAACGCCTCGGGCAAGACGCCGCCTTCCCCGAAGACGGGTACAAAGGCGGCTACATAAACGATATCGCAAATGAAATAGCGCAAAGTGATGGAGATAAATATCTCGATAAATCCGGCGAAGAGATACTCGAATATTTTACGGATTACACAGCCGGAAAGATACTTGACGATATAAAATCAGACCTTGCGCGGTTCGGCATTTCGTTCGACGTATGGACCAGCGAAAAAAAATTCCACGACGAGGGCACGGTGGAAGGCGTCATCGAAAGGCTTAAGGAAGAAGGCGAGATATACGAAAAGGACGGCGCGCAGTGGCTTAAAACAAAGGACGCCGGAGACGAAAAGGACCGCGTCGTGAAAAGAACGGGCGGGCAGACGACCTATCTCGCCGCCGACATCGCATACCACGACGACAAGTACAAGCGCGGCTTTGTGCGCCTCATCGACATATGGGGCGCCGACCACCACGGCTACGTCGCAAGGATGAAAGCCGCCGTAAAGGCGCTGGGCCGTGATCCCGAAAGTTTTACGCCGCTACTTATCCAGATAGTCCACCTCAAAGAGGGCGGCAGGAAGGTTTCGATGTCCACGAGGGGGGGTGAATTCACTTCTTTAAAGGAAGTGATGGACGAAATAGGGGTAGACGCCACGCGCTTTTTCATGTTGACGCGCGGGTACGACGCACAGCTTGAACTCGACATGGAGCTCGCGAAAAAGGAATCGAGCGAAAACCCCGTCTATTACGTGCAGTACGCACACGCGCGCATAAGCAACATCTTCAAGACGGCGCGGGAAAACGGAATCAAAGGAACCCCGCAAAGTCCTCCGTGGGAACGGCTGGAACTGGACGCCGAGATAAAACTTATGAAACATGCGCTACGTTTTCCCGAACTGGTAAAAAGCGGCGCCGATAACCTTTCCCCGCACCACATTACCCATTACCTGGTGGAGCTTGCCGGGCGTTTCCACAGGTACTACAAGGATAACCGCGTTGTAACCGATGACGAAGGCCTGACGCTGGCAAGGCTGGCCTTTTGCGCGCGCCTTAGGACGGTCATTAAAAACGGCATGGAACTCCTCGGCGTATCCGCGCCCGACAGAATGTAGCAGGAATTCTAGCAACAGCCCTTCAAAACCTGACCCTCAATTTCGCTTATTTAATTTAAGTTGCGCTCGGTTTTATTATTTGCTTTAATAATTATTAAAGCCAGATACCAGTTAAAGAGTTCTTAGAAAAGTTGCCAGAGAGGTCTTGTTAATGAAGCCGGTTTGTTTAATTATCGCTTCGGTATTTTCTATTTGTGGTTTCAAAAATAAGGAGGATGCTATGCGTACTTTATTTATGTTACTGATTCTCGTATTGATTTTCAGCTATGGTTGCGGTTCCAGCAGCTCTAGCAGCACGGACACAACAGACACGACGGACACTGCGGTATCTTTTTCCTCAAGCGTACAGCCGATATTCGATGCCAATTGTATCGAATGCCATTCGTCGGGCGGGATCGCCTCTTTTCAAATCCTGACATCTGGATCGTCGTACGACAATATTGTCAGTGTCAGCGCTACCAGAGGTTCGTTAAGCGGGTTTCGGGTTGCCCCCGGCGATTCCGCCAATAGCATTCTTTATCTGCGGATTAGCGGTACCACCGTCGGCGCCCAAATGCCTTTCGGCCGCACCCCTCTAAGTTCGTCGGATCAAACCACTATCATGACGTGGATAGACGAGGGAGCGGAAAACAACTGAAGCCTTCTTAGGAATAGAGGTCAGCCCGTTTAATTTCGAATTTTGGAACGGAATTCCGGGGCACACATATACATAAATCCAATCGCAGATTTTGGATTTTTATTCCAATTTACTGAAATCTGTACTGATGTTAATATTAGTTTATGGGGGTGATCAGGGCATTCATAGGCATTGAGCTGGAAGACGGCATTCGCGAAGAGCTGGGCGATGCCATCGACGAGCTTAAAGCCACGAACGCCAATGTCCGCTGGGTAAAACCGGGCAATATTCACATAACCCTCAAGTTCCTAGGCAACATCGAAGAAGACCGCGTAGGCGAAATAGAAAACGCCTTAAAGCCGCTTGGCAGCCGAAACTCGTTCGAACTGCTGGCGCAGGGTATGGGCGTACTGCCCAATCCGCGCTACCCACGGGTGGTTTGCGCGGGTCTTGAAACCGGCGTGGAGGCGTTGAAGGAGCTAAATCGCGCAATGGAGGACGCAATGGAAACTATGGGCTTTAAGCGCGAGGAGAGAGATTTTTTGCCCCATTTGACGCTAGGTCGGGTAAAATCTTTCAGGGCAAAGAGCCTTTTAATGATGAAGATCAGGGAACTTCAGAAAAAAGAGTTCGGCAGTATCGCCGTAAACGGATTCAGCCTTATCCAAAGCGACCTCCGTCCCACCGGCGCCGTTTATACTGAACTTGCAAACATTCCACTTTCCAAAGGAGTAGTTAAATGACCGATATAAGCCCGGAAAAAAAGAAAGCGCTGGATATGGCGTTTGCACAGATCGAAAAGTCATTCGGCAAAGGCTCGGTGATGCTGATGGGGGATTCCGCTCCGGCGCTGGCCCGCGACCAGGTAATACCGTCGGGTTCTTTATCAATCGACGCCGCGGTGGGTATCGGGGGGATACCCCGCGGAAGAGTGGTAGAGATATACGGGCCGGAATCTTCCGGCAAGACCACGCTCACGCTCCACATCATCGCCAACGCGCAAAAAGCCGGAGGCGTGGCCGCTTTCGTGGACGCCGAGCACGCGCTTGATATGGAATGGGCCGAAAAACTGGGCGTTGACGTAAAGAACCTCGTCATCTCACAGCCCGATACCGGCGAACAGGCGCTGGAGATCGTCGAGGCGCTGGTGCGTTCCGGCGCGTGCGACGTTGTGGTGATAGACTCCGTCGCCGCGCTCGTTCCCCGCGCGGAAATCGAGGGCGACATGGGCGACAGCCACATGGGTCTTCAGGCGCGCCTAATGAGCCAGGCGCTGAGAAAGCTTACCGGAATCATATCGAGATCGAGAACGAGCGTTATCTTCATCAACCAGATACGCATGAAAATAGGCGTCGTGTTCGGCAATCCCGAAACGACCACAGGCGGCAACGCGCTGAAGTTCTATGCGTCGCTAAGGCTCGAAATCCGCCGTATCTCGGCCATAAAGGACGCCGACATCGTTGTGGGAAACCGCACGCGCGTAAAAGTAGTAAAAAACAAGCTGGCGCCCCCGTTCAGGCAGGCGGAGTTCGACATACTATTCGGCCACGGAATCTCGAGGGAAGGCGACCTGCTGGACCTTGGCGTCGAGAACGGAGTGGTGGACAAAAGCGGCTCGTGGTATTCGTACAATAAGCAAAAGGTCGGACAGGGGCGCGAGGCCGCCCGCAAATTTTTAATCGAAAACGCGGATATAGCCGCTGAAATTGAATCCGCCGTGCGCGAAAAGCTCGGCATAAACGGCGCCGCGGGAAGCCCACAGTCAAAACCCGATACGGCGCCCGAACCGAAACCGGCATCGAAATCGCGTAAAAAGTAGGCCATGTCCCAAAGCCTTGCAAGGGCGCGTAACGCCGCTTACAGGCTGTTGGCTTACCGCGACAGGAGTATTTTCGAAATAAAAACTGCGCTCAAAAAAAAAGGCTTTTTGAATGAAGAAATCGAAAGCGTAATCGAAAAACTTATCGTTGACGGCTATCTGGACGATGCGAAGTTCGCTTTGAACTACGGCGGTTCGCTTTTAAGGAATAAAAAGGCGGGGCCGCGATACGTCGAAAACCGCCTCTACGTGAAAGGAGTGGAAAAAGAGCTTGCCCGGAAAACGGTGGAAGAGCTTTTTTGCGATCCCGACATTCAAAAAAGGGAAATAATGGAGTGGATAGAAAAAAAGAGAAAAGCTTTTAAAAAAGGACTAACGCCAATGCAGAAAAAAAAGAGGGTTTACGATTTTCTGGTACGGCGCGGGTTTTCTTTCGACCTCATCATGCAGTCCTTAAAGGCTATTAGTCCATGAGCCAGCAGGTAATATTGGTTTTGTATTTCTTCGTGATCGGCGCATGCATCGGCTCTTTCCTTAACGTCGTCATCCACCGCTTGCCCAAGGGGGAATCGCTCCTGCGGCCGGGGTCGCGCTGCCCGGCGTGCAAAACGCCGATCAAGTGGTACCACAACATTCCGATAATAAGCTACATATTCCTTCGCGGAAGATGCGCTTCGTGCGGCGATAAATTCTCCGTGCGTTATCCGCTGGTGGAATTAACCGCCGGACTTTTGGTGGCGGCGTGTTACGTAAAGTTCGGCTTCACCGTCGCGGGGCTTTTGTACATGGTGTTCGCGTCGTCCCTGGTTGCGATAGCGTTCATAGACATCGACCACATGATAATCCCCGACGTTATCACCCTGCCGGGCATCGTGATAGGTTTACTGGCGGCGGCTTTCGTCCTGCCGGTGGGCTTAAAGTTTTCGTTTCTGGGATTCCTTGTCGGCGGCGGCCTCTTTTTACTGCTGGCGATGATCGTTCCCGGCGGAATGGGCGGCGGCGACATTAAGCTGATGGGAATGGTGGGAGCCTTTTTGGGGCTTAAAGCGGTACTCATAACGATATTCGCCGGATCGCTCGTCGGCTCCATCGTCGGCGTCATCGGGATAATTGCCTTCGGCAAGGGAAGGAAAACAAAAATACCGTTCGGCCCATACCTCGTGCTGGGCGCGTTGATGGCTCTCTTTTACGAAAGGGAGCTTATAGACTTCTACCTGCGCACTTTCGTTTATTGATCCGCACGTTCTAATAAATTTTCTTAGCTGGCGCACCCCTTTTTATGCGAGAATAAAATGCCAGAAAAAGGAGGAGGGCGTTAATAACCATGATTGTGATGATAGACAACTACGATTCGTTTACATACAACCTCGTCCAATACCTGCTGGAACTGGGGCAGGAGGTAAAGACCTTCCGCAACGACGCCGTTACTCCGGCGGAAATCGGCCAAATGAAGCCGAAGCACATTGTAATATCGCCCGGGCCATGCACCCCAAGTAATGCGGGGATATCCGTTTCGGTAGTGCAAGAGCTTAAAGGAAAAATCCCCATCCTTGGCGTTTGCCTGGGGCACCAGTCGATATGCCAGGCCTTTGGAGGCAAAATCGTCAAGGCCAAAAGGCTGATGCACGGCAAGGTGTCGGAAATAAAGCACGACGGTAAAACGATATTCAAGGGTCTGCCCGAACCTTTTACAGCGACGCGGTATCACTCGCTGGCGGCCGAGAAAGATTCGTTGCCCGAAGAACTTGAAATAACCGCCACCGAGGAAAGGGATGGTGAGATAATGGGCGTACGCCATAAATCGCTGCCGGTTGAAGGAGTGCAGTTCCATCCGGAATCGATACTTACCGAAACCGGGAAAAACCTTTTGAAAAACTTTATTGAGTTTTACCGACAATAGGGAGTTAAAGTATGATTAAAGAAGCTATCGCTAAACTAATAGAAAAAAAAGACCTTACCGAAGGCGAGATGGTGGGGGTTTTTGGCCAGATAATGTCTGGCGGGGCCAGCGACGCACAGATTGGCGCATTTTTGATAGCGCTTCGCATTAAAGGTGAAACGATAGAGGAAATCACCGGCGCGGCGAAGGTGATGCGTGAAAAGGCGCTTAAGATAGAAACGCCCGCAGGCGCAACGGTGGTCGATACATGCGGCACGGGCGGGGATGCTTCCGGCACATTTAACATCTCAACGACGGCGGCCTTCATTGCCGCAGGCGCGGGACTTACCGTGGCTAAACACGGGAACCGGTCGGTATCCAGCAAGGCGGGGAGCGCCGATGTTTTGAAGGCCCTTGGCGTAAATATCGAGGCGGAGCAGTCCAAGGTGGAAGAGTGCCTTGATAAATGCCGGATAGGTTTCCTTTTCGCACCGTTGATGCACAGCGCGATGAAATATGCAATCGGGCCGAGACGGGAAATTGGCGCGCGAACGGTGTTCAACATCTTGGGTCCACTATGCAATCCCGCCGGAGCGGAAAATCAGGTTATCGGCGTTTATGACGATTCACTCACCGAACCTTTAGCCAATGTTCTGGCAAAACTTGGAAGCAGGCACGTTATGGTGGTACACGGACATGACGGCCTCGACGAAATCACCATGGCCGACACCACCCAGATAAGCGAATTGAAAGATGGGAAGGTAAAAACCTACACGCTCGATCCGAGGGACTTAGGCTTTTCGCTATGCAAACCGGAAGACCTGAAAGGCGGCGAAGCGCCGGAAAACGCCGAGATCACCCTGCGGATTCTGAATGGCGAGGATAAAGGCCCAAAGCGGGACACCGCCGTGATTAACGCCGCCGCCGCCATCGTAACAAGCGGCAAGGTGGGAGACATGAAAGAAGGGATCAAGGCGGCCCAGGAATCGATAGACGGCGGCGACGCGCTGAAGAGACTGGAAGATTTGAAAAATCTTTGCGCTTGAAAGCATGAAACCGGGAGGCTTCGAGCGTTCCGTTGCAATACTCAAAAAGCCTAATGTCCGTCCAATCGTAAATCCTCATATATTGCGCCTTCCACTGACCGTTCGGTCAGCAAAATCGATAATTGTTAAGTGTATGGGGCAATCTACTCATAGAATAGTCACTAAGGGCACTCAGTAGCTTTGTTTTTGGCCTGAGGGTTATCAAAATATGCGGGAATGAACCTGAATTGGCTCGAAATTCAAATATGGCAATTATTCGAAATTCCTCAATTTCTAATTCATCTTCCGTTTGATCTAGAAACAGACTTTTTGCATAAATCGGTCAGTGAGGAACGTTTAATTTTAGCCAGGGGGTTATCTCGAAAGCTATAAATGGCGGCTACAATCAAAATTAAGCCAAATCTGTCGGTAGACAAGGCGCCGTGCCTCCATAGACTGACCGTTCGCTCAGTAAATACTCCAATTTGTTAAATATATTGAATAAAATACTAATATATTGGAATTATGCTCATATTCTTAACGTATATTTGGAATGTGCATATTTCATTTTTTACAAGGGGTTCTGATTTTAGGACCACCTGAAGGTGGCAAGAACCTTTCGCTTTGCTCAAGGCCACCTGCAGGTGGCAGGCAGACTACTCCAAATCACCTTTTTCCCCCATACCGCGGATTATTTCTCCGAATTCTTTGAGCAGTCCCTTATCCAGGAATTTGGGGTTGTCCATCATCGTAAGGGCCTTTTCCGGCGGAAAGGCGGGTTTGTACACCCTTTTATCGGTCAGGGCCACGTAAATGTCCACTATTGCCGACATGCGCGAAAGGGTTCCGATTTCCGTTCCCTTCAGCCCACGCGGGTAGCCGCTGCCGTCCAGCTTTTCGTGGTGGTTCCATCCGATTTCAATAATTGGTTCCGGAATCCCCGGTGTGCGTTTAAGGATTTCCACCGTGTGGTTTACATGCTCTTTCATTTCCTCCCATTCGTATTCGGTAAACTTGCCGGGCTTGTTTAAAACCCCGATAGGAGTTTTCGCCTTGCCTACGTCGTGTATCACGCCGCCCGAAGTGACGGTTAATATATCCTCCCTGGTGAAAGAGCCAAACTCCTGCGCGAATATCGAGAGGTAAATTCCGACCCTAAGGGAATGCACGAAGGTATAGCTGTCGTGATCTTTTACGGCGCTCAGAATGCTTTTGATATCTCCTTTATCCATCACCTCCAGCATCTTTTCGCATGTATTTCGGAAGTCTTGATACGGAAGCGGCTTCCCGGCGGCAACGGCGTTAAAGGCTTTGTCCAGCGTTGACATCGTAAGGTGCAGTACCTTTTCCTGTTCGGGTTCCAGCTTTTTCCACTGCTCCTCCACCCCTTTGTTGATCCACCTGCCCACCTTGTGAAGGAAGAGCCCCTTGTCGAAAGGCTTCACCACATAATCGCACGCGCCCCACTTGATGGCTTTTTCAACGGTTTTAACTTCACTGTCCCCCGTTACCATCATCACATTGGTTCCCTTGGAGGCGCCGTGCGTCCTTATTTCGTTAAGCGTTTCGAAACCGTCCATATGCGGCATGCGGATATCCATTAGGATCAGGTCGTATTTTTTTGAGGCGGCCAATTTTACGGCTTTTGCGCCGCTTCGGGCTTCCTCGACGTCATACCCAATTTTTTTCAAGGAATTTAGAAGGAGAGCGCGAATCGACTCGTCATCGTCAACTACTAGTATCTGTTTCATGGCAATAAATATCCTTCGGCGATCTGGTTTAGTTTATATAAATTCTACCACCAAGCCATCAAATGGAAAAGGGATTTAATGGAAGTTTTTTATGCCGAACCATGACTATATTAATTTTATGGTAGGCTGTTGTTGGAGATTATCTTGAAAGAACTCAGCAAATCGCTCAAGGCTATTCTATACGGCCGGGTTGTAAGCCCCCTATCGGGCGCATTCATACTTTCATGGTTGGTAATTAATTGGAAAGCACTGTCCTTTTTATTCCTTGATAAAGCGCCTGTTGATATTAGAATTGAAAACATAAGGGCGCTATATAACGGACATGAGCCCTTACTGCTATTAGCGGTTTACCCCCTGATTTCAGCCTTATTCCTTATTTTTATATATCCGTATCCATCCAAACTGGCATACTGGTTCTCCAAAAAAAGGACGGAAGAATTAAAAAAGATGAAACAGGAGATAGAAAAACAAACCCTTCTTACCAGGGAAGAATCGGATGAGATTCGAATCCAAATGGAAAAATCGGAAACACTCGCTTCAAACCTGTTAAAAGAAAAAGATGAAGTCATAGCGGCTTTAAATAGAAAAATCGAGTCGCTTGAAGCGGAAAACCTAAAATCAACAAAAAAACCGGAAGATACAAATATAGTTTCAAAAGGGGCGGTACGGAAAATAGGTGTATCTATAATCGAACCCGGAGCCGATCTTACAGGAGCCGACCTTAGGGGAGCCGACCTTACGGGAGCCGACCTTACGGGAGCCGATCTTACGGGAGCCAACCTTATGGAAGTCATATGCGATCCCGAACAAATTTTTAAAGCCCTGAATTGGGATAAAGCTCATTTCAGTGAAGGGGTGAAGGAAAATCTGGAAAAGCTTTACGCCAATCGAAAGGAAGCGGAGTAGGTAAGAATCCCGCCAGCTTTTGCAGTTGCAGTAGTCAAGATGCGCTTTTACAAAACCTGTAAACGCTTATCGTGCCTTTTCAACTAAACAATATATGCCATATTTGTGCTTCGGTTTTATCAACCCGGGATTTGAGTTTTTCTGATAAGTGTCAAAATGTGACCCCAATTGCGCAAGTGTAACCTTTGATAAAATTCGGCTATAATAACCACTGAAAAGGCTAGCATATGGATATTAATGTATTGATTCTGATTTCAGCGGTAATTTTACTTGCCGCATGCATGGCGGCGGCCTATATCGGCTGGAAAAAAAAGCTTCAAAAGGAATTGGATGACATTAAAAACAGCGACACCCAAGGGCTTAAAGACCATATGAAGGATTAACAGGCCGTAAACTTCTTTGCAATATCGATTTAGAACCCGCCTTCAGGTTGCCCTGCGTTAAGGGCATTGTTTTCCGAATAAACGTTACGACAACCGGAATCTGGGAATATGCGCTTGAATGGCCGTAACGGATTTATTAAACAACTTATTGGAAAATCAGGTTGTTTATATATTGCCGCATGGTGTAGTTTAACTTTATGGAAGCGGCAAAACGGAAAACGGAGAAACGGCTGGCCCTCTTGCGTTCCGTGGAGAGAGTAGTCATAAAAATAGGCAGCGGGGTTTTAAGTTCCACGGGAAGGGAAGGCATAAGCGAAGCCACTGTAAGCAGGTTGGTGAACGACATCTGCGATCTGGAAAAGGACGGGCGTTACGAGGTTGTTGTGGTAACTTCGGGAGCCGTCATGTCCGGTTCCGCGCACTTGAAACTTAAACCTTTGCACCTGTCCATCCCCATGAAGCAAGCCGCCGCCGCCGTGGGACAGGTGAAGCTGATGAAGCTTTACGAAAGGCATTTCGACAAGCGCGGGAAAAAGGTGGGCCAGATACTCATCACACACGACGATATAGAAAGCCGCCGTAGATACTTAAACGCACGCAACACCATAACGACTCTTTTGGAACTCGGCATCATGCCCGTTATAAACGAAAACGATTCGGCCGCCGTGCACGAAATAAAATTCGGCGACAACGACAGGCTGGCCGCAATGGTAACGACGCTTGCGGAAGCCGACCTCTTTTTGATGCTTTCCGACGTTGAGGGCCTTTACGACAGCGATCCCACGCACAACACCGATGCAAAACTCATCGACGAGGTGCGCGTAATAGACGAACGCGTTACCCTAATAGCGGGTGAAAGCGTTTCGGCGGTCGGCGTGGGCGGCATGAAGGCCAAGGTAATGGCGGCACAGATAGCCGTTTCCTCCGGCGTGCCGGCGTGGATAATCGACGGGAAAGCGGCTGGCTCCATTCCCGATGCGCTGAGGAAAGGAAAAGGGGGAACGTTTTTTCATCCCACCACCGCCAAGCTGAAACAAAGAAAACACTGGATTGCCCATATCCTTAAACCCAAAGGGAAAATCGTCGTCGATTCGGGCGCGAAAAACGCACTGGTAAAAAGGGGCAAATCGCTTTTGCCTTCCGGCGTTCTGGATACGGGCGGCAGGTTTGAATCGGGCGACGCCGTATCGCTTACGGACGAAAAAAAGAAAGAGTTCGCGCGGGGTCTTGTGAACTATCACGCGATAGAGCTGAAAAAAATCAAGGGTAGAAAAACATCGGAGATTGAGTCTATACTTGGTTATAAATCATTCGACGAGGTGATACACCGCAACGACCTGGTGATACTCTAGCTTTGGGAGATGTTTTAGTGAAAGAAGAAATCCAGGAAATAGGCGAAAAGGCGCGCAAGGCCGCAAGGCTCCTTGCGGCTCTCGATACCGAAAAGAAAAACGAAGGGCTTAACGCCATGGCGGACGAACTCACCGCCAACGCCGCGAAAATCGAGGCTGAAAACGAAAAAGATATTCATAATGCCAAAAACGAAAACCTCGACGCCGCGCTGATCGACAGGCTTACGCTGGACGCCGACAGGGTAAAGTTGATGGCCGACGGCCTACGGGACATCGTGTCGCTGGGTGATCCGGTCGGCGAGATTTACGAGGAAACCACGCGGCCCACCGGCATAAGGGTAGCGCGCATGCGCATTCCGATAGGGGTTATCGGGATAATCTACGAGTCGCGTCCCAACGTAACCGCCGATACCTCCGCGCTGTGCCTCAAAACCGGCAACGCCGTGATCCTTCGCGGCGGAAAAGAAGCGTTCAACAGCAACCGCGTTATAGCCGCCATCCTCAGGAGCGCCCTGGAAAAGGTCGGTATTACACCCGACGCCGTGCAGTTCATAGACACCACCGACCGCGAGGCCGTTTTGCACATGTTGAAGATGGACAAAAACATCGACATAATCATTCCGCGCGGCGGTCCCGGCCTTATCAAGTTCGTTTCCGAAAATTCCACGATACCGGTGATAAAGCACGACGCCGGTTTGTGCCACGTATATATTGACGAGGGGGCGGATTACAACATGGCGCGCGACATAACTATAAATTCTAAGTGCCAGCGGCCGGGTGTGTGCAACGCGGCGGAAACCCTTTTAATCCATTCTTCGTGGGTTGATAACGTGCCCAGGCTCCTTGACGAACTGGAAAAGGCCGGAGTTGAAATACGCGCCTGCGTCAGGACATACGAAATATATTCGCACGCAAAACCCGCAACGGAAAACGATTGGTACGCCGAATACCTGGCGCTCATACTGGCGGTTAAAATAGTCGATTCGATGGAAGAGGCGATAGACCATATTGAAAAGTACGGCTCGCATCACACCGAGACGATAGTAACCCCATCGCCCGAACGCGGCGAAGCCTTCATAAAGGCAGTTGATTCCTCCGCCGTTATGGTAAACGCGTCCACGCGCTTTAACGACGGCGGCGAGTTCGGCCTTGGAGCCGAGATGGGAATCAGCACCCAAAAGCTTCATTGCCGCGGGCCGATGGGCCTTAAAGAACTTACCACCTACAAGTTTGTCGTTCATGGACAGGGGCAGATAAGAAACTGATGTCCGACTCCGCGCCAAAGATCGGCATATTGAGCGGTATGTTCGATCCCATACACCTTGCCCACCTTAATAACGCAAACCAGGCCACGGAGCAGTTCGGCCTGGATTTTGTCTTCTTTATTCCCACCGCTGTTGCGCCCCACAAGCGGGAGGCAAGCGCCGGGGCGGCGGACAGGCTGGCCATGACGAAAGCGGCAATAGAGTCAAACCCCGCCTTCAGAATTTCCGAGATCGAGATGGACGTAGACTCGCCTTCATACAGTTACGATACCGTCAGGAAAATAAAAGAGGAGTACGGTAATCTTTTCTTTATAGTCGGGCTGGATGCGTTCGAGGAAATTCACACATGGAAATCGGCCGACCTACTCATGAAGAGTTGCAATATAGTTGTGGCTTCGCGTCCGGGATCGGATATCGCGCGCGTAGTGTCAAAATTTGAAAGCGCCTTCCGCGAAAAAGAGATCGCTTTCGAGCTTACGGAGACCCGGGACAAATACTGCGAGTTGGCGATATCCCCTGCCGGCTCGTCGTACAGTATCTATATTTGCAGGTTTACGGAAATGAACATATCCTCGACCGCGGTACGCAAGAAGGCGGCCGAGGGGGCTTCCTTTGAATATCTGGTACCACCGGAAGTGGAGAAGTATATACTGGAAAGAGAATTATACGGCGCATGCAAAAAATAGAAGAAATCGCAACGGAACAGAAAGAACTCATTCAGTTGTGCTACAATGCAATTGCAGAAAAGAAAGGCGAGGAAATCCTGGTGCTGGACATCAGGGGATTGACGAGCGTGGCCGACTTTTTCATTATCTGTCACGGAAACTCTTCTCGGCAGGCGCTGGCGATTTCCGATAACGTCGAAAAAGTATTGCGCAAAAGCGGATTTAAAAAGTATCATATAGAGGGTAAGCAAATCGGAAGTTGGGTATTGATGGATTATAGCGATTTGATTGTGCATATATTCAACAAGCCGACGCGCGGATTTTACGCCCTGGAAAAATTATGGTTTGATGCAAGAAAACTTGACGTAGAAGGAATTTCTGTAGGGGATTAAGAAACTATGACAAAAGACGACAAAGAAGCAATCAAGAAAAAACTCTTATCTGTTAGGCAGGAACTCCTCAACGGTGTGGACAAGGTCGTAAGGCATTCTAACGACGAGTTCCATACCGATGTTCCGGACCTCAATGACGAGGCTTCGCGCACCTACCACCGGCAGGTGATGCTATCCCTCGGCGAGGTGGACAGGCAGCAGCTCAAGCTAGTTGACGAGGCGCTGGAAAATCTGGAAAACGAAGAATTCGGCGTCTGCATAGACTGTGAGGAAATTATACCGGTAAAGAGGCTGATGTCGGTGCCTTACGTAAAGCGCTGCATTGCGTGCAAGGAAAAATGGGAGGAGTCGCAGAAGAAATAGTGGCGAACTTATGAATGGCTTTTAGATTATTCCCCGTTTTACTTGTAATTTTTCTCGCATTTCTTTATATCGCTTTTTTTAATCCCGGCAATCTGACCTTTGCCTACGCTCCCGGCAAGGTCGTTTCCACCCCCATTATCGCCGTGGTCGCCGTTTCGTTTCTCGCGGGCGCGCTGTGCCTTGCGCTTTTATATCTTGCTCAAGGTTTCGGCGGCGTGATTGTATCTATGGGGCATAGCTACGGCAGATGGATGGACAGCCGCATGGAAGGCAACCTAAAAAAGGCGCAAGAATTTGCGCAAAGTGGCGAACGGGAAAAAGCGCTCAACTCTCTTGAGAAAATCCTTTTTAAAAAGCCGGATCATTTCGACGCGCTTTTGCTAAAAGGAACGCTCCTAAGAGAAGCGGGGGAAACAAAAAAGGCGATGGCGACCCATTCGTTTGCTATTTCACAAAGGCCTGCGGACAGGAACGCCATTATGGAGCTTAAGGACGACTACGTCAGGGCGGGATACCTATCATCCGCCTATAAGCTGTTGGAGCAAATCAGGGGGCGCTACTCCGGCGACACGCAAGTTCTTGTGGAAATGCGCAACATAAGTGAAAGGCTAAAGGATTTTAAATTGTCGATTCTTTTGCAAAAAGAGGTTTTAAGGCTGGCAAAAGACGAAAACGATATCGGCAAAGGCCGCTATAAATTGTCCGTCCTTTACTGCAGGCATGCGCGCGGTCTCATTAAGGCGGGAGATATAAAAAAGTCCAGAAAGGAACTTTCCTACGCCCAAAAGCTGGACTCCGCTTTCCTGCCCGCTCAAATAATGCAAAGCGAAGCTGCGCTAAAGCTTGGAAAGACCGGTCAGGCGGAAAGCATCCTGCGAGAAATTTTCATTAAGACGAGTTCGGTTATTCCTCTGCGCATGATGGAGAATATGTTCAGGGCCGGAGGGAAAACGATCGAAGTGGAGGGCCTTTACGACTGGGCAGCAAGCACAAGGCCGCAAAAGAAAATCCTACTTCTGTTTCTCGCAATGGCCAGGATAGAAAAGTCCGACTACAACGGCGCGGCCCATGCGATGGACGGTGCGGCTGACGAACTCGGCGGATTTGCAATATTCAACCTTATGCGCGGGCTTGTACAGCTTAACGGCATTCACGGCGACGGCAACGGCGATGCCCTGGAAGCGGCTGGGCAGTCGATAAGGAGCGCGCTGGACGGCCAGTGGTCGCAATTCGTTAATTACTTTTGCAACGCGTGCAACTCGCGCCACGCGGAATATTTTACCGAATGCCCGAACTGCCGCGAGTGGAACACCGCAAAGGCGGTCTTTGCCGATTCGGACTCCGCTAGCAAGCAACGCCTTCTAAAGGCGTAGCGGACTCTTTTCACATTAAACCTGAACGCCGGTTTATTTTTTGCGTTTTTTAGGAAGCCGCGTTTTTTTCTTATCTGATGCAAACAACCTGGCGGACGCTTTCGCCGTATTGCGCACCATGTTCTTGATTACATTCTGCCTGCCTGTGAACAGTTCTATAAACCACTCAACGGCCTCAGTGGCTCCCGCTAAAACTACCAACTTCACCAATGTTTTTTTCATAAGGACATTTACCCCCCTAGCAGTTCCAAAAACTCTTCCTTACCTATTATACGTACCCCCAGCTCCTTGGCTTTATCAAGTTTCGATCCGGGGTTTTCGCCGCCCAAAAGGTAATCGGTTTTTTTACTGACAGAAGAAGAGACTTTACCTCCGGCGCGTTTGATAAATTCTTTTGCCTCGTTGCGCGTAATGCCTTCGAGCGTGCCCGTTACGACGAAGGTTTTACCAGCCAGCGTCTGCTTGTCGAGTTTTTCCGTCTCGCCCTTTACCGATACGCCGAGTTTTTTGAATTTTATAATAAGGTTTCTGTTATGTTTTTCGGCGAAGAATTCCTTTATGCTTCCGGCAATCTTTTCGCCGATTTCGTGTACGGATGAAAGTTCTACCGTATCGGCTTTCATCAAGTCGTCAACCGATGCGTATCGCCTGCTGAGTACCGCCGCCGCGCGTTCGCCGACGTGGCGTATGCCGAGCGCCATCAGAAATTTTTCCAGTCCCCGGTTTTTTGCTTCGTCAATCGCGGCTTTAAGGTTATCCGCAGACTTGCCCCCCATCTTTTCGAGTTCCGCAACGCGCCCGTAGTCAAGACCGAAAATATCCGCCGCGTCCTTGATCAGCCCCTTATCGAGAAGCTGGTCGATAATCGCCGGGCCGAGACCGTCTATATCCATCGCGTTACGCGATGTGAAATATTTTATCGACTCCCGCAACTGCGCCGGACAGCTTTTGTTGACGCACCGCATCGCCGCCTCGCCTTCCTCGCGCACTGCATCTGAGCCGCATGAAGGGCAGGTTTTTGGCATGTGGAATTTCTTGCTGTCCGCCGGACGTTTGTCCGTAACGACCTTTACGACCTGCGGTATGATGTCGCCCGCTTTTTCCACTATCACCGTATCGCCTATGCGCACGTCCTTACGCGCGATCTCGTCCTCGTTATGAAGGCTCGCACGCGAAACCGTGCTTCCGGCAAGCGATACCGGCTTTAGTTCAGCAACGGGCGTGAGCGCCCCCGTGCGTCCGACTTGCACGGTTATGTTTTTAAGGAGCGTTTCCGACTGTTCGGCGGCGAACTTGTAGGCAACGGCCCAACGTGGGAACTTGGAGGTCGCGCCCAGTTCGTTTTGTTGCGCGAAAGAGTTTACCTTCACCACCAGGCCGTCGATGTCGTAATCGAGGTTTTTTCGCATTTCTTCCCATTTGTCTATTTCCGCTTGAACGGAATCGATGTCCGTATGATTTTTAAAATTATCGTTAACGGGGAATCCGATATTTTTAAGCTCGTGCATCATTTCAAACTGACTTGTTAAATGCTTTTCCCTGATTGCCGCGCCTTTTTTATCGAAAATATAAACCGCATAGCAAAACAGTTTAAGTTTCCGGCTTTTGGTTATCGACGCATCGAGGAGCCTCAGCGAACCGGCGGCGGCGTTACGGGGATTTGCAAATACCGCCTCACCGTTTTTGATGCGTTCTTCGTTCAGTTTTTTAAATTCGCCTTTGCGCATATAGATTTCGCCGCGCACTTCAACACGCGCCCAATCTTTTGGAATATTAATTTGCAAAGGCACGGATTTGATCGTCTTTACATTTTCGGTTACGTCTTCGCCCGTCTTACCGTCGCCACGCGTTACACCGCGCGCAAGTTTTCCGTTTTTATAAACGAGATTTATTCCGACGCCGTCAATTTTAGGTTCTGAAAGATATTCGGCTTTTTGGCCTTCTATCCCCTTGTTTACCCTCTTGTCGAAATTAAGGAGGTCTTCCTTGCAGAACGAGTTATCCAGCGAAAGCATCGGGGGGTTGTGCGCGTAAGCGGCGAATTTTTTGGAAGCCTCGCCGCCGACTTTTTGCGTGGGCGAATCGGGAGTTATAAATTCAGGATATTCGCTTTCCAGTTTGCGGAGTTTCGCCATTAAGGCGTCGAATTCTAAATCGGAGATTTCGGGCCGGTCTTCTACGTAATACTTTTTTTCGTGGCGGCGGATTAGAGCCCGAAGCTCTTCAATTCTTTTTTTCGGGTCCACCGGAATTCGACAGTCGGACCAGCTTTATAAACGGCAGGATCCTCTTTATCTCGCGCGGCGAGAGTTCCAGTCCCCGCTCGTAAATTTCCATGGTCTGCAAGCTGAGCGATTCATAATGCCCGTTCCAGCAATGGTATGCGATTATGGGCGTGCCGGTATCGTCTATTATCCTTACAAACCAGATGGGCGCCTCGCAAATGGAGCACCGTCCGAAAATCTTGGAGTAATCGCCGGCCAGGTGCGTTTGTGGGTCTATCAGACCCTTTTTTGTTCTTTCCTTTCTCATAACTCCGTCATTATATCAGATTAAGGGTACTATTTTGCACTGTAGCCCTTATTTAGTCTTTTTTTGATCTTGGAAATTCCCTTTAAGTCGATTGAAAAGGCGAGTAAAATGTATCCTCCGGCGCCTTGTGGGCAAAACGGGCAAAGGGAAACAGTTTTCGCAAAAGTAAACGGTGGCTTTCGAAAATCTGATTGGAGAGAGAGGATACACTGTGGAAGTATATGATCTTGTCATAGTGGGAGCGGGTCCCGGAGGCATGTGCGCGGCAATTTATGCGCAAAGGGCTCGCATGAAACTGGTCATTTTGGAAAAGGCCGGCGTCGGCGGCCAAATAGCCGTTTCCGATATTATAGAAAACTATCCCGGTTTTCCCTCCCTTTCGGGGCCTGACCTGATGGCCAGGTTCGAGGAGCACGTAAAAGATGTGGGAGCCGAGATCAAGTTCTCCAAGGTAAAAAGCATCGTAAAGGAGAACGGCCTTTTTACGCTTGAGATAGGCAAAGAGAAAATTCAGGCCAAGTCCGTGATAATGAGTTCCGGCGCGGAACCGGCAAGGCTGGGCATTCCGGGCGAAAAGGAACTTTTCGGAAGGGGCGTTTCTACCTGCGCCACGTGCGACGGGCCTTTTTACAGGGGGCGTGACGTCGCGGTGATCGGCGGAGGCGATACGGCGGTAAAAGAGGCCATTTTCTTGAGCAGGCTTGTAAATAAAATATACGTTATCCACAGGCGCGATAAGTTCCGCGCGGAGAAGGTTTTGCAGGAACGCATCCTCGAAAAGGAAAACATAGAATTCTGCTGGAACAACGTAGGCAAGGAAGTTGTAGGCGACGATAAGGGTGTTACCGGCATTACGATTGAAAACACCAAGGACGGCACGCGGCAGACCTTGGACGTTCACGGGGTGTTTATCTTTGTCGGCATTATCCCCAACACGGATTTCGTCGAGTGCGAAAAGGATAAAGGAGGGTTCATCAAAACCGATGAAAATATGCAGACCTCCGTTCCAGGCCTTTTTGCCGTGGGCGACTGCCGGGTTACGCCCCTGCGCCAGGTTGCCACGGCCGTGGGCGACGGTTCCATAGCCGGGGTAAAGGCCGAGGAATACGTTGCCGAAATGGAAGGAAGGTCATATGCGGGGAAAGTGAAAGCCGATTAACCGCAGGGGAAAATAATGAACGAAAAAGATCTCTTAAACGTTTTAAACTCCTTTAGGGAATATAACGATAAGAGAAAGGAAAGGGCTCTTCAAATAGCTCCAAAGAATTCCGCAATCGCTCTTCACCTTGTTCCACTGCTTCTGAATTACAATCATCAGAGGCTGCCGGGTTTTGTAAATACGGACGAAACGCACGGCGGTCTGCCCTTTTTCAAACCCGGCGACGACGAAACGGCCGCTGCCCAGCGTTACCTTTCCGATTTCGATGCAACTGCAAAAAACCTGGGGATAAATATCGCACCCCGCTCAAAGCACGCGTCCCAGTCCAACGGCGGGTATTACGGGGGCCAGTCCGACGGGGGCGATTACGGATCGTACGGTTCCACGGACATGGGAGAGTCCGGCGGTTACGGCGCATACGGTAACGAGAAACCCCGCTTTGCGCGGGCCGATGAAGACGGAGCCGGCGGGGAAAAGACGCTTATCGAGTCGCTCATACTGATGGGCAGTATCGGTTCCGCCGCCCAAAACGCAAAATCGGATTTTGATTACTGGGCCGTGGTGGACGAAAAAAAACTTGAGAAAAGTGACCTGAAATACCTCAAAAAAAAGCTGTTGCTTATTGAAGAGTGGGGCGACAAGCAGGGCGTGGAGCTGCACTTCTTCATTACCGATCTTAACAAAGCGCAGGATAACAATTTCGGCTCGGCGGACAAGGAGAGCGCCGGGTCTTCGCAGGCCAGGCTTTTGAAAGAGGAATTCTACCGCACGGCCCTCCACGTTTCCGGCAAGATGCCGGTGTGGTGGGCAACCCCGCCCGGCGCCAACGACATGGAATATAAAAAAGTAATGGGGATCCTTGCCGATTCTAATAAAATCCCTCTGAGCACTTTCGTCGACCTTGGGAACCTATGCGATATCACGATGGGCGAGTTTTTCGGCGCCGCGCTGTGGCAGATTAACAAGGCGTTCGACTCTCCTTTTAAGTCCGTTTTGAAAATGGCGATGCTTGAAAGCTTCATCGATCCCGACGGCAACACGCTTCTCCTATGCGACGAACTGAAAGACAACGTCCGCGCGGCTAAATCGCCGCCGCAGGCGCTTGACCCCTATCTGATTATGCTCAGCAGGCTTTTGGATTATTATCAAAAGAAAAACAAACCCAAGGTGGTGGAGCTCTTGCGCAAATGCCTCTACAACAAGGTAAACACGAAAATAACCCCGAATACCAGAAAAAAGAGCAAATTGACCTTTAAAGAACAGATGATGCTACATTACGTCAACGAATGGAACTGGAGCGACGCCGCGACAGCAGACCTGAACCAGTATGAAGAATGGGATTTCGACCGGATGCTTAACCTCGGAAGCGAACTCCACGCGTTTCTGATAGACACCTACAAGGTGCTAACAGATCAGCTTGGCGCGCGCGCGGATTCCAAAAATCTCATATCCGACGCAGACCGCACGGTGCTGGGCAGAAAGCTGTTCTCTTTTTATTCCAAAAAACCCGGCAAAGTTGAGCTTGTAAAACGCGCGTCCGACGATGCCTTAAGGCAGGAATCGTGCACTTTCATGCCTATTATCGTTCGCGGCAAAAAACCCTTATGGGCGCTTTCCCGTGGTAATATAACCACGGAAGTGGCGCGCAAGCAGAATGTGGATTACGCCCAGCTTAGAAAAAACACCGAGCTTACCGAGTTGATAGCGTGGGCAACGGTAAACCAGATCGTAGACACCCGGTCTTTTATGCACCTTATACCGAATCCCCTACCCGTTACGCTCACTTCCATACAGCAGCTCATAAAGCTCATCAGCGAGCGCATGCCCCATAAATCGATATCGTCCATTCCGAACGAATACCTTCTGCACTCCGCGAAGACGGACAAATTAATCATTGTGGTAAACATGGTGACGCAATCCTGGGTGAAGAAAATAGAGGACATAACGATGATAAGCCGAAACACTCACGGCGAAATTTTTGCCGAAACGCAAAGCGGAAAGACCGCGCTAAACAAACTTGTGGAGCTGGTTTCCAAAGCCACGCATGAGGCCATTAGGCATCCAATGGATTTTTTCAAGATTCTCATTCCCCAGTCGGACCATTCCGTAAAGCTCGAAAAGCAGATGTACGGTGTTGTTCTGAAACTCCTTAAACAGGGGTCGGCGCCGCACATTTGACGGCTCCTATTATTTCAGTCGTCATTCCCGCATACCGCGAGGACGATTATCTTCGGCGCCTTCTGGAAACCCTTAAGGGAGTAAGTGGAACGGAGGTAATAGTCTCGGTTCCGTTCGGCGACGAACTTTCAAAAAATGCCGCCGCGCCTTTCGGCGTAAAGGTAGTTGAAGGCGAGGGGGGGCGCGGGGTGCAGCTTCACAACGGGGCCAAAAAAGCGGCAGGCGAAATACTTTTATTTTGCCACGCGGATACGACACTGCCGGACGGGTGGAAGGAAGCGGTTATCGATACAATGAAAAGACAGTGGGTTTGTGCCGGAGCTTTCATGCTGTCGGTCGATTCTCCCAGATTGGGGCACAGGGTCGTTGCTTTCTTTGCGAATATCAGGGCGCGGGCGCTGGGGCTGGTTTACGGCGACCAGGCGCTCTTTATCAGGCGGAATCTTTATTTCGAGTGCGGCGGTTTTAAGCCGATGCCGATCATGGAAGACGTGGACTTTGTCTTCCGCCTTAAAAGGAAAGGCCGCATTGCCGTACTTAACAAGGCGGTCGTCACTTCGGCAAGGAGATGGGAAAAGGAAGGCGCCGCCTATTCCGTTTTAAGGAACGCGGTGTTGATTACCTTTTACCTTTTGGGAGTATCGCCCGAAAAACTGGCTAACTGGTACCGGCGTCGCTCTTCTGGCCGTACATCATCGATTTAAAGGTCTCTATCATTTCAGGCGATGCCCAGTTTTCGGGCCCCAGTTGGTGATAAACAATCGTCCCTTCCCTGTCCACGATGAACGTTTCCGGTACGCCGGTTGTTTTGTACTTTTTCGAAACCCTGTTTTTCGGGTCAAGGAGAATCGTAAAGGTAAGCCCTAATTCCTTCACATACGGCCTTACGGACTTTTCGCCGTCTGTGTCTATGCTGATGGCCAACATTTTAAAATCTTTGCCTTCAAGGGTGCGGAAAAGCTTTTCCATGGCAGGCATCTCTTCGCGGCAAGGCTCGCACCATGTGGCCCATATATTAATAAAAAGGATCTTGCCGAGATGGTCTTTCAACCGAACTGTTGCGCCATTCAGGTCCTTTAGCGTGAAGCTTGGCGCTTTTTTGCCCTCCATAGGGCTGGCCGGTCTTTTTGAAGTGTCAAGGCGCTCCAGCACAGGGCGGTTGACTATATCGTTCTTCAGAAGAGCATATGAAACAATCACCGCCAGGCACAGAGCCGCAAAGGGAAAGATAGCGCCCTTTTTGGATTCCTTGAACGGAAGTGTTTCGGTGGTCATCTGTGTTATCTGCGCCTGTAAGTACTGTCTATGGCTGCGCGAATTTCATCCGGCGTCTTGCCGTCCTGCGTCATCTCCCAAGCGGCCGCGGCCTCGTCCAGGCATACACCGCAGTTGGAAGCGTGATCGTCCGTGAAGCATGTAAGGAGATTCTTGTGCCTGAACCGCGGGTTCTCCTTGCAGAGACAGTAGCAGTACAGTTTGTCGAGAACTTCCGGTATTTTGGAAGCGTATTCGTAGATTTGGGCAACTCTGCCCCTGTACCTGCTTGCGGGCAGAACGGGTCTCGTTTCTATCAGCCCGGCCTTTACCACCTTGCTGGGGATAGAGGCGTTGGATGCGGCGTTTTGCGCCGTAATGGGCGCCTTCTCTGAACTCATGCCCTGCAGGCCGACGTAAGCTATCATCACGACGAATACCGCGCCAGCAATGCCAAGCAGTACGTTTGTCTTTTTTTCAGCCGGTTTTGTTTCCGTGCTTTTTTTCTTCTTCTTACTCATACATATCCTTGTGCAAATCGGTTATTAAAATGCTCCACCCAAAGCATACGGAGTCTCATGTTGCCTCGGGATAACTAGCCAGTACATTCTACTTTTGTCTTTGGCCTTTCCGCTATTATAATTCACTGCCGCGTAAATTTCCATATTATTTAAGCAGGGATTTGTATGGCCGGCGCAAGGTAAACGGTATCTAAAAATTAGGTTGAAGCGTTTTCCTACCGCGTATCTTTATCCACGTCTTTATGGGTTTTGTCGGCGCGTTCCTTTACACCGGGGAAGGGCGACTCCTTGACGGGTTCATCGGATGCGCAGGCGACAGAAAAAAGAAATGCAAGAACAACGGCCAGAATTCTAAAATGTTTCATGCGCCTATTATGACATTTAATTAATAATCAATCTACACCGTAAACCGGCGCGAAGAATTGAATATGCTGTCCCCAGAACTAATGTTATATTTTCAGGGTGATTTACGTAACGGTGGGTAATCACGACCAGCCTTTCGACAGGCTCGTGAAGGCGATTGACGCCCTAGCGGGGAAGCTGAAAATGGAGGCGGTAATACAAAAAGGGGTAAGCGCTTACGCGCCCCGGCACGCGCGGGGGAAGGACTTTTATACTTTCGACGAATCCGAAACATTCTTTAAAAATGCGGACGCCGTTGTCGGCCATGCAGGAATAGGAACGGTTATAAGCGCGCGCAAATGGAACACGCCCCTTGTGATATGCCCGCGCCGCAAACTTTTCGGCGAGCACCTTAACGACCACCAGATGGAAATATCGCTAGAGCTGATAAAAAACCCCAGACCACTGGTGGAAGTTGCCTTGGAGGTGGAAGAGATAGAGGAAAAGCTTTTGAGCCTTTTAAAAGCCGGCCGTCCCGCGCAATCGGGTGCTTCTCGGGGGGGAAGCGCGAACGACCTGAAAAAAACTTTGCGGGATTTCCTCGACTCGCTATGAAAAATCCCCCCCTTGTATCGGTTGTGGTTGTTACTCTCGACAACGCGGAACTTTTAAAAAAATGCCTTGAAAGCCTTTCCGGACAAACTTATGAAAACGTGGAGACAATCGTTGTCGATAACGGCTCCAGCGAAGACATACAGGGAATGCTAAAGGGAAATTTCCCTCAGGCCGCGTATTTGCGACTTCCCGAAAACCTGGGTTTCGCGGCGGGAAACAACCGCGGGATCGAAATGGCGCGCGGTGATTATGTCGCGCTTATAAACAACGATGCCGTTGCGTCTTCCATGTGGGTGGAATCGATGGTAAAGACAGCCGAGGCCGATACGAATATCGGACAGGTAGCCTCGATAATCGAGGACGGCAACAGGCCCGGGTTTCTTGATTCGCTTGGGCTGGGGATAGCTTTTGACGGCATGTCGCGCCAGAACATGGGCCAAATGCCGGTGCCCGTTCTGGAAGAGCCCAAAGAGGTGCTTATGGCAAGCGGGTGTGCTTGCATGTTCAGGGCGGCCGCACTGAAAGAGGCGGGGGGCTTTGACGAAGACTTCTTCAATTACTGCGAGGACAGCGATCTGGGCTTGCGGCTTCGCCTGCTGGGATGGAAGGTCGTCGCGGCCCCCGGCGCGCTGGTAAGCCACCATTACTCGATGACCACGGGAAAGTTTTCGCTAAAGAAAATTTATTTCGTGGAGAGGAACCATTACTGGGTGGCGGTTAAAAACTTTCCCTTTTTGCTCCTTCTTGCCGTGCCGTTTGTCACTGCATGGCGTTTTATTGTTTCCGCGTCAATGATATCTAAAAAGAGCAAAGCCTTGAGCGGGTTCAGCAATGAAAATCCTCACAGAGAAATAATGGCCGCCCTTGCGCGGGCGTACAAAGACATGTTTTACGGGCTACCGTCCATGTTAAGGAAACGATTTGCCGCAAGGGGAAGACGCAGGCTGCGCGTTTTTCACGTTCTTTCGCTTTTATGGCGTTTCAGGCTTTCAATGAGAGAAATTCTTGGAGAAAGGTAACAGGGTTTTCTGTTTCTACTTCGCTACCGTTAAATATACGAAACCGGAAAAGCTTTTCAGTAGTTTTGATTTCTGTAGAACCCCCTCCAAATTTTCGTCCATCCGCTCCAGAGAGCAGCGCACACTATGGTTGTTGTCCCAGTCTTTTTGATTCTTTTTTTGTTTTTCCATTTATATATACATTATTGTTAAAAGGGGTTTAAAATCTTCTAGCGTGATTTTATATAAATACCGGGGAAAGAACTATCGGCAAATGTTGGGGACCGTTGGATGAGTTATGAAAAGACGGCAATTATCGTTCCCGCCTATAACGAGGAAAAGGCGCTGCCGAAAACGCTAGATGAGCTTTGCGGCATTTTCGACAAACGCCGGATAATCGTCGTCAACGACGGCTCCGAGGATTCCACATCCCATATCGCAAACAACGCGGGAGTAAACGTTATTGACCTTCCCTCAAACATGGGGATAGGCGTGGCAATGCAAACCGGCTACCGCTTCGTGCTCGAAAAGGGCTTTAAGTACGCAGTACAGTGCGATGCCGACGGCCAGCACCCGCCCGACCAGATAAAACTTTTATCCGACAGGATGGAGGAAACGGGAGCGGACATGGTAATCGGTTCGCGCTTTGTGGATAAAAGTTCCGGTGGGTTTAAATCGCTTTTCCTGCGGAGGCTGGCCATCGGTTTTTTCTCGGACTGGATAAGCCTCATTACGAAAGGCGTAAGGGTCCATGACGTAACGTCCGGGTTCAGGCTTGCAAATGAAAGGACGTTGAGGATTTTCGCCGACGATTACCCCTTCGATTACCCGGAGCCGGAAAGTATTATCCTGCTTACCATGCACGGGTGCAGGATCGCTGAAACCCCGGTAGCGATGCGCGAAAGACAGGGGGGCGTTTCCAGTATAGGTTTTTTCGCGGGAATTTATTATATTATCAAGGTAACACTGGGGCTTCTTTTAACAAGGTTGAGGAAGATAAATTGACGTTTAAACTTCATGTCATTTCCATTGTGCTGTCCTTGGGCCTTTTGGGGTTGATATTCGAGCTTGTCCGGCGAAAGCTTCTTAAAGAAAACTATTCCCTTACGTGGTTTTTCGTTGCCGGGATATTTCTTCTGCTTTCCATTTTCGGAAGCCATTTGGGCGGCTTGGCGTCTTTCTTCGGTTTCCATCAGGCTTCCAACGCGATAATCGTCTATGCAATTTTCCTTTTACTGATAATACTGCTTGGCATTAGCGTGGCCATTTCCCGCATTTCGGATCTAACCCAAACGCTTGCGCAGGAAATAGGACTTATAAAAAATCGCCTTAATGAAAATTTGGAAGAGAGGGATAAAGAATAAGCCCGATGCCATCGCTTCCCCTGGTAGTACGCTCCCCCGCAAAGATAAATCTTTTTTTGAAAATCACCGGCAAAAGGCCCGACGGGTATCACAACATAGCCACCCTGTTCCAGATGATCGACCTTTGCGATGTTATGACTTTCCGGCCATGGCCTCGCGGCGGAATCCGCGTAACGTGCACGGACAGGTCGATCCCTGCAAAGAAGAACCTTGCTTATCTTGCCGCAAAGATGCTCTGGCGAAGCGGACTGCCCGGCGTGTGGATTAATATCGAAAAAAATATCCCCAGCGGAGCGGGCCTCGGCGGCGGGAGTTCGAACGCGGCCACCGCGCTTTATTGGCTTAACCGCATATGGGGACTTGGGCACTCCGAAAAAGCCCTGAGGTCCAAGGCTAAAAAGCTCGGCGCGGACGTTCCCTTCTTCCTTTTCGGCCCCCGTGCGTGGGCTACGGGTATAGGCGACAGGCTGAAGGCTCTGCCGAAGTTCGAGAAGTTTTACGTTTTGCTTGTAAAGCCACGGGTAAAAATATCCACAAGAAAAATATATGCGGAATTTGACAGGGAATTGACAAGTCCTGTCCAATCAGTTAGAATTCCGGCAGGGTTAAATAGATGTTTTATTACTCTTGACGGAATGGGTAGTCTGTTAACTAATGACTTAGGGGAAGTTGTTGAAGGAAAATACCCTGTAATAAAAGAGATAAAAAAGAGACTCGGAAAATTTGATTGTAAGGGGGTGATGTTGACGGGTAGCGGTTCCGCTGTATTCGCGATTTTTAAAAAGCATGGGGAAATACAAAAGGCTTTTGAAAACATCAAAAATGGTTCGTGGTGGTGTGCCATTGCAAAGGCGGTGGATTCCATGGATCACATAAAGCGCTAAGGAGGTTATTATGGAGATCACCGAAGTTTCCGTTCGTCCGGTAAACGATGAGCGGTTAAGAGCATATGTGTCAATTACAATTGAAAACGCACTCGTAATAAAAGACATCAAGATAGTCGAGGGGAAAAACGGGCTTTTCGTTTCCATGCCGAGCCGCAGGAACAAAAACGGTAAATATCAGGATATCGCCCATCCCATAAATACCTCTTTCCGCAAGGAACTGGAACGATGCATCTTTGAAGAGTACCGAAAACTTGTGGGGGCGGACGTCCCGACCGAGCGTAAAATAGAGGAAGCCGATGATTCCGACAGCGCTTCGATACAGAACTCCCAGGAGGAGGTAACGGAAGTTTCCACATAAGCCGGCTGCCGCATTAATTCAGGATTGTGGATAAACGCTTCATCCAGCCGTATGGCGCATTGAAGCGCCAATCGATTAATTAATTGCCTATGTCTCTGTCACAATATTAACTATTATGGATAGATTTCTTGCTTTGCGCCAGATACCGTTGTTTTCCAGCCTTGATGACGTTGCGCTAAAAAACCTCTCAAAAATTTCTAGTTACAAGGCCTATAAGAAAAACGAAGTTATATTCCACTCGGGCGACGAAGGAAGTGCGCTCTTTATATTGAACTCCGGTTCCGTGAAAATCTTTCTAAATGACGACAAGGGTAAGGAAATTATTCTAAAAATTCTCTACCAAGGGGATTTCTTCGGGGAGATGTCGCTTCTTGACGGGCAGTTCCGTTCGGCAAACGTCATGTCGGTAGAACCAAGCAAAGCACTTATCATTCAAAGGGAAGACTTTGCAAAGCTTATCAAAAACTATCCGGAAATAGCGCTGAACACGATGGTGTCTCTAAGCCGCAGGCTGAGAAAAATCGACGAGAAAATAGCAAGCCTTGCATTTTTCGACTCGTACGGAAAAGTCGCCCGCCTTTTGCTCGATTTCATGGAGGATAATGGCAAGGAGGTCGATGGCAAGGTAGTGGTTGAAACAAATCTAACCAGGATGCAGATGGCAAATATGATTGGGATTTCCCGCGAAACGTTTACCCGGATTTTAGGCGAATTTCAGGTTAGGGGGGCGGTAAAAGTCGAAGGAAGAAAAATCACCATTTTGGAAGACGCGCTTTTGAAGCGGGAGATAATGTGACCTGTATCACATGAAATGTGTGACCTGTCACCTTTTCTTTTGTGATCCGACAAGTTAAATTTAATCTCATAAGGGTCTCCCTTCTAACCGCCCTTATTTGAAAAACCGCCTCATTGCGCGGTGGGTTGCTTTATGCGCCCACCGCATGCACCCTAAAAAACTTCACAAGGCTGTTATGCCAATCCGGCGATTATGGTTTAGACTTTAATTATGAATCGTAAAAAAGAAATATCCGAAAGAAAATCGCGCCTTGTTTCGCTTGGCGAGACGGCCGCCGCTGTAGCCCACGAAATCAGGAACCCGCTCGGCAGCATCGAGCTTTTCCTTTCAATGCTCGCAAAAAGGCTGGAAGGCGACAGCGAGAGCATGAGAATGCTAGACCATGTCCGCGCGGGTCTTGCTAATATCGAGCGTTCCGTCTCCAATTTCCTGGTGTTCGCATCGCCCCTGACCCCCAGTCCGGCCTCCTTTAACCTTTCTCTTTTGATAAGCGAACTGGCCGACTTTTGCCGGCCCATCGCCGAGCCCGGAGGCATTGATATAAAGATCGATGTACCTGATAATATGGAACTGTTTAGCGACAGGCACATGTTCAGGCAGCTTTTTTTGAACCTTGTAATGAACGCGGTGCAGGCGATGTCCGATGGCGGAGAGCTTTCAATCAAGGCCTGCAAAAAGGGGGAAAACGTGACCGTTGAATTCCGCGATACCGGCCCTGGAATACCCGAAGGGAACATTCGCCGGATTTTCGACCCCTTCTTTACCACAAGGGAAAACGGAACGGGGCTCGGCCTTGCAATCTCCCAAAACATCGCAAGTGCGCTGGGGGGTGAGATTTCGGCTTTTTCCGATCCGGGAAAAGGCGCCGCTTTCATAATCGAAATAAAAGTGAATTTGGCCTGATATGGCTGCCGAAGAGAAAATCCTGGTGGTGGACGACGACGAAAACATGCGCGTGGCGCTTAAAGAGGCGCTTATGCGCTCCGGCTACGGCGTGGACATTGCCGCCGACCCGACAAGCGGAATGCGAATGATGGACGCCAATCCTTACCGCCTGGTGGTAACGGATGTCCGAATGCCCAAAAAAAGCGGGTTGGAATTATTAAGCGAGATAAAGGAAAAACACCCGCAAACGGCAGTGATCCTTATAACGGCCTACGGAACGATAGATACCGCAGTCGAGGCATTGAAAAACGGGGCTGATGACTACCTTCTTAAACCCTTTTCGGCGGATACTCTGGATGAAGTCGTTAAGCGCGTACTGGACGGCGGCGAAGCAAAGCAGGTAAAACCCGTGATTGCCCCTCCCCCTCCCAGGCCGGTTGCCCGGACAAGGCAAGGCGTAAAACGCACAATTGTAACGCAGAACAAGAAGATGGAAGAGCTTTTGGAAATGGCGGAGCGCACCGCGCCATCCACCGCATCGGTCCTCATCCAGGGCGGCAGTGGCACGGGAAAGGAACTCGTAGCGCGCTTCATACACGAAAAAAGCGACCGAAGCTCCGGCACGTTCGTCGCCATCAACTGTGCCGCACTTCCGGAGAGCCTGCTGGAAAGCGAACTCTTCGGCCACGAAAAGGGCGCTTTTACCGGAGCAATTGCGCGAAAGATAGGCAAGTTCGAGCTTGCAACCGGCGGCACGATTCTCCTTGACGAAATTACGGAGATGGACATGGCCCTCCAGGCAAAGTTGCTAAGGGTGTTGCAGGAAAAGGAAATAGACCGCGTTGGAGGCATGGCCCCCGTTCCGATTGACGTAAGGGTCATAGCGACGACCAACCGGGAGATAGATGAATACCTGTCAGAAGGAAAGTTCAGGGAAGACCTTTACTTCCGCCTGAACGTAATACCACTTAAAATACCTACCCTTCGCGAACGCATGGACGACCTGCCGATACTTATCGACTACTTCCTGAAAAAATTCGCCCGTGAATCCGGAAGGGAGGCGCGCGAGCTCTCGCCCAAGGCGATGGACCTGCTCAAAGGCTGCCGATGGAAGGGCAATATACGGGAACTGGAAAACGTAATGGAAAGGGCGGGTCTCCTTTGCAGGACCAGCGTCATACAGCCGGAGGACCTTCTTCTGACGGAACCTGCGGCGGGGCAAAAAACCGAACTCGTGGACGCCGATGAAATACAGACCGTGGCCGAAATGGAGCGAAAGCTCATCCTCGGAACGCTCGAAAAGGCCGGCAGCAACAGGACGCAGGCGGCGGAAATGCTTGGAATATCTATACGGACCTTGCGCAACAAGCTTAACGAATATAAGCTGAAGGAAAAGAACGGATAATTATTGGGAATATAAAATGACAGACGACAGATTTCTTTCGCTTGGCCGTCACCTTAAAAATACTTTCGGTGAACGTGTCCATAAAATAAGCGTTTACATGGGCGGACAAAGCCGCCCGGAAAAAGCCGATCCCATGAGGTATTGCATCTGCAACTGCAGTATGAGGGCCGACGCCATTGACGCGTCTTATTCGCTTCCGGTGAGGGATCAGATTAAAGAGGCGAAGGAACGCACGAGAAAACGGTTTAAATCGGGAAAGTTCGCGGTCTATTTACATTTCATTCCGGGAACGGTTATTACGCTGGACGCCATCAAACCCGTTATAGATGAAGTAATGCACGATAACGACGTAATAGGAATAACGGTCAGCCTGTATGACGACCTTCTTGAGGACGATGTCTCGCGTTATTTCAGAAATGTATCCGAGTTCGTTTACATGTGGGTCGAAGTGGGCGCGTACACCGTCCACGAAGAAACCAGAAATAGGCTCAATATAAGCGGCGGCTTCGACAGGGTACGCGCATTCATTAAAAAAGCGTCCCTCGACGGACTGCTGGTCGCCCCCCATATTGTTTTGGGGTTGCCGGGCGAAACCCGGGAGATGATGCATGAAACGATGGACGTAATGGCCCGCCTGAATATCAATGGAATAAACATCCATCATTTTCGTGTGCTAAAGGAAACGGTTATGGAAAAACCTCTTTCCATGAACGAGATAACGTTGCTGGAGCACGAAGAATATGTACAGCTTGTCTGCGATTTCATTGAAAAACTCCCGCCCGACGTGGTCTTGCACAAAATCGTGGGGGAAGCGCACAAGAATAGGCTGATTGCGCCGGAATGGACGCTTAACAAAAGAAATACGATTGGAATGATAAGCCAGGAACTGGAAAAACGGGACTCCCTGCAGGGTTGCAAGGAGGGTGGCGATATGCCGTCTTCCCTTAAAGACGTTGGTGCGTCTACAGCATGAACGGGTTGGCGTTCTTCGACTGCACGTTCCCCAGCCACAAGTGAAGCAAAGGTTACCTCGGCTCTTAATTCATCAACGGCGCAAGCCGTGGCTTTCCGCGCAGGCAAGTAATGCCCTCCCCGCCGTAACGGTTTTTCTTCTTGCCGTGTTTGGCGTTAATATCGCCGATACGCCGCCGGCGCACGGGCTGGAATCGGCTGATGTGGAAATACGCGCCATTCTCGCAAGGTCCCAGGGCGGTGTTTCGCTTATGGCAATGGACAGTCTGCGGATACTTTCCGCCGAGAGCGCCGCGCCCCTTAACACCGGTGAGGTTAACGAAATAAAAGTTACGCCCCACCCGAGCGGACTAAGAATAAACAAACTCCTTTTCCCCGTCGATTCGATAAGGGTCGATTCAGAAGGCAGCCTTATCTCCCTTGGCGGAAAGGTTTACCGAGGCTATTTCGTTGTGCAAAAAAATAACGCGGGCCTGCTGGACGTTGTCAACCATGTGTACATGGAGGATTACCTTAAAGGCGTCGTCGGCGCGGAGATGCCGCCGGACTGGCCGATAGAGGCGCTGAAAGCGCAGGCTGTGGCGGCGCGCACATACGTTCTTTTTAAAAGAAGCGAAAATTTCGACAACCCATTCGACGTGGAATCGGATATAAACGATCAGGTGTACAGGGGCGTCGAGGTGGAACAAGACAACCCGACAAACGCCGTTAACCAAACCAGGGGGTTGATACTCGTTTATAAAAACCGGATCGCGCGCACGTATTACCATTCCACTAGCGGGCCGCGCACGGAAAACGCCGCCGAGGTGTTCGGCGGCATTAACGAGCCGTACCTGAAAAGCGTAAAGTGCACTTACGGCAGAAAGTCGCCTTATTACAATTGGCAGTACATCACCACGCTTCCGAAGATACATGCGGCCCTTTCGCGCGGCGGTTTCAGGACGGGGCCGTTGCGGGGCATGAAGATTTCGTCGCGCACGTCCACGGGAAGGGTCGCCAAGCTTACGCTGCTTACGAGAAAGAGCAGGGGCGCAAAGGGACCGAAAGCCAAAGGAGAGCGGAATATCAACGCCACCCTACTAAGGAAGCTGGTGGGCTCCAAGCTGATAAAGAGCACGAACTTCAAACTAAACAAGCGTGGCTCGAAGTACATTTTCAAGGGAGTAGGGTACGGACACGGCGTGGGCCTTTGCCAGTGGGGGGCAAAAGGCATTGCCGAAAAGAATTTTTCATTCCGGAAAATACTTTCCCATTACTACCCCGGAACAAAACTTGCCAACTGGGACACCTTTGGAATCGAGTAGCAGGCTCGCCGATTATCACTATCATCTTCCAAAGGGGAGAATCGCGCTTTACCCCGCCGAAAGACGCGACGAATCACGGTTGCTTGTCCTTAACCGGCGTACGGGCGAAATAACGCATAACGTATTTTCCGACCTGCCGGATTTTTTAAACCCGGGCGACGCGCTGGTTATCAACGATACGCGGGTAATACCGGCGCGCCTTATAGGAGAAACAAAAAACACAGCAAAAATAGAATTCCTTATCGCGGAGTTTTCGTCGGATGGAACAGCCAAGGGGCTGTTAAGGAAACTTCGCAAACTTAAGGAAGGACAGACGATCGATTTCGGCGCCGGACTCTCGGCCGAGTTTTTGAAACGCGAAGGGGATTTCGGCGTGGTGCGTTTTAACATTGGCGGAGCGGACCTCGACGGATGGCTGGCAAGGTACGGCCATGTTCCGCTGCCCCCGTATATAAACCGTCCGGACGAGCCGAAAGACCGCCAAAGGTACCAAACGGTCTATGCCAAAAGAAGCGGTTCGTGCGCGGCGCCCACGGCGGGCCTGCACTTTACGCCGGAGCTTTTGGAAAGACTGCGCGATTCGGAAATACTTGTAGCAAGGGTATGCCTGCATGTCGGGCCGGGCACGTTCAGGCCGATAACTTCCGAAGACGTTACGCGGCACCGCCTCGACGCGGAATTCGCCGAGGTTACCGATTCCGTTTACAGACTCCTTTTGAACGTGAAGAGGCGCGGCCAAAGAGTGGTTGCGGTGGGAACCACGGCCACGCGGGCAATTGAAAGCGCGGCCATAGCCGGGGGCGGATTTTGCGGCAAGACAGATCTTTACATAAGCCCCGGTTTCAAATACCAGATGACGGACGCGCTTATAACCAACTTCCACCTTCCGCGTTCTTCGCTTCTTGTACTTGTCTGCGCGTTTGCGGGGCGGGAGAAGGCGCTGGCCGCGTACGAAGAGGCTGTAAGGCTTAAGTACCGCTTCTACTCATACGGCGATGCGATGCTGATAGTTTAGGGAAATCACTCTTTATTTATATAAAATGTCTTGACTTTTACGAAAATAACTAATATGTTTTCGTTGGGGAAATAGTTTATTCGGTGATCATTAGATCCGGGGGATTTGGGGCCTTCAGCAGTCATACGGTTTTTAGCCAGGAAGAATTCGTTAACGGTGAGGATTATTATGGGCATAGAACAGGTTTGTCCCTTTCGGCGTTTGCTATTTATTTCGGCATTTTTTCTCTTTCTCCTGTCCGGCTGGGCGGATGCGTATGTGGGCATGGAGAGGTGCAGGGAATGTCATGAAGATCAATTTGAAGCTATAGCGCAAACCAAGATTGGGAAAGCTCTGATCTTTAATCCGCAAGACGAAGTACAAAAACGTGTCTGCGAGGGATGCCACGGGCCCGGAGATGAACATTCCGCGGCGTGGGAGGAAGGAGATGAAGAAAAAGCTCTCGGAAGCATAATAAACTTTAAAAAAGATTCAAAAACTCCAACAGCGGAAAAGAACGCCGCATGTATGCAATGTCACGAAAAAGAAGAGGTAAGATACTTCTGGCCGGGAAGTACTCATGATATTAACGGAATAGCATGCGTCGATTGCCACATTCCCATAAAACCGGGAAACTTGGTGGAAACGGCAAGAAATGTACGGAGAAGTCTTCCAAAACGGGTTCCGCTTGATGTTGCTGTCTGCTTTACCTGCCACGAATTAAGGCGCGCGGAACTTCAGAGGTCTTCACACATGCCTATGAGGGAGGGGAAAGTAAAGTGCACCGACTGCCACAACCCGCACGGTGGGCCGGGTCCAAAGCTTTTGAAAACGGCTTCCATAAATGAAACCTGCTACTCGTGCCATGCGGAAAAGCGCGGACCGATGCTGTGGGAGCATGCGCCGGTCAGGGAAAACTGTGTTACCTGTCACGATCCCCACGGTTCGAATCACAAGCGTCTTTTGAAAACAAAAGGACCCTATCTTTGTCAGGAGTGCCATTCATCCGGCCTGCATTCAAGTGAAATGTACGACGCGACGAGAATTGCCACAGGACGATTCCCGTCGGCAAGGCTGTTGGGCAACTACTGTTTAAACTGCCACTCCAGGATACACGGTTCCAACCATCCTTCGGGAGCAAAGTTCCAAAGGTAAGGAAATAAAGAAAATGAGAAATAAAAATGAAATTATCCTGGCCGTTTTTCTTTGTGCCGTTTTGAGCATACCTGCGTCCCTGTTTGCCGCAGATAGCGGCTCCGATCAAGCCGGATCGGGCGATACGATGGCGCTTATAAAAGGCGGATGTTTCGACATGGGCGATACGTTCGCCGAAGGGGATAGTGACGAACTGCCTGTTCACCGCGTTTGCGTGGATGATTTTCAGTTGGATAAATACGAGGTAACGCATGCCGATTTTATGCATGCAATGGGTAAAGAACACCCCCATCATCGGAAGGGTTGTCCCGAATGTCCTATCGAGGGGGTTTCGTGGCAAAGCGCGAACGGGTACTGCACGTCTTCGGGCAAGCGGCTACCAACGGAAGCGGAGTGGGAATACGCGGCAAGGGAAGGCGGAAAAAAGGTGCGGTTCGGCAACGGCAAGGATATTCTGGACCCGGGCGAGGCAAATTTCTTTTCGAGGAATTATGCCAAGAAGCCTTTTTCGCGTATAGGTAAATACAGGAAAAAAAGTTTGCCCGTGGGCAGTTTTCCGCCCAGCGAGCTCGGCCTTTATGATATGAGCGGCAACGCATGGGAGTGGGTGAACGACTGGTATAACCATACCTATTACGGTGTCAGCTCCGAAAAGAATCCCAAGGGGCCGGAGTCCGGCAAATACCGCGTGATGCGCGGCGGCTCGTGGATAAGTTTCCCGGGACATTTGCGCGCCTCAAACCGCCTCATAGGGATAGGCAGTTCGCCGGTGGCGCCATTCAGCCACGTGGGTTTCCGTTGTGCCAGATAACAAGACAAGGAGGATAAAAGTATGAGGATAAGCTCCGTAGTTGCCCCGCTGTCCTTCCTTTTAGCCTTAGCCGTGCTGATAACCCCTGCTTGGTTTACCGCAGGCAACCTGGCTCTGGCTGCCGAAGACAAGGCGCCAGCCGAAGAAGTCGAAGCGTCTGCCGTGGAGGAGGAAGAGGAAGCGGAGGAAGAAATAAAGGTTTCTTCGCTGAATGGCACGATAACGGTGGGTGTGGGAACGGTTGGTATAGCCGCCGAATCATCCGACGACGAGTCGGCCAAATACGGCGAATATATCGGCATCACGGAAAAAGGCGGTTATTTTATTGGTGATGCCGACCTTTTATACGACTGGAAAGACAAGTATTACCTTGAAGTTAAGGCAAAAGACATCGGACTGGAAAATAAGAGCGTTAACGTTGAAACGGGACGATGGGGAGGCTACAAGGTATTCGTTAACCACCAAACCAAACCGCATTATTTTTCAAAAAACAGCCAGGTGATACACGATGGATCGGGGAGCGCCGCATTGACCCTGCCCTTCGACCGCACTACCGACGGGGGTTCAGACCCCGCGAGCATGGCGAACACCCTTTCTGCAAACATAAAAAATACCGAGCTCAAGCTCGATAGAAACAGTACGGGTATCGGGTTCTCTATCCCATATGGAAAACTTTCGGTAGGAATGAGCGTCAACAGGGAGGAGAAGGAGGGGACAAAGCCGTTAGGCAGCGTTGTGGGTACTTTCAGCGGAGATAGAAGGGCGATTGTTTTGCCTGAACCGATTGACTACACTACCGATGAGTTCACAGCCACACTAGATTACAGGGCGAAAAACGCGTCAGTCTCGTTTCGGTATTACCTTTCCAATTTTAAAAGCGGCAACGATAGCTTTACGTGGGCCAATCCGTACTCGGGGGCAAGCTACCCGGATACGGCCAGGACATCGCTGGCTCCGGACAACCAGCACCAAAGAATAAGCGTATCCGGTAACCTGCTGGGTCTTCCATATTCCACCAGGATATCGATTCTGGCGGAGTCCGGGGTAATGAAACAGGACGAAAGATTGCTGGATTATTCAAACAATCCAAGCGCCGTGATTACAACCGCTCGACCGAGAGCCAATGCGGATACCGAAATCGCAACAACCCATTTCTTTTTAAATATTTCATCAAGGCCGGTTCCAAAGCTGGGTCTTAACGTGAAATACAGGCAATACAAAACCGATAACAAGACGCCCAAAGACCTCTTCCAGTATGTAATAAACGACGGGACACAACAGGCCGCAGTCGACGGCGGCAACGCCCTTTACAACCTCCCTTACGATTACGATAAAAAACAGTTGATGTTAGGCGCAAATTATATTCTGAGAAAAAGAACAAACCTGTCGCTTGGCTATGTTAACGAAACTGTGAACAGATCGTACAGGGAAATCGAAAAAACGATGGAGAACAAGTACAAGGCGTCGCTTAGTTCGCATCTTAATTCCACGGTATCCGCAAGGGTCAATTACACTTATGCGCAAAGGAGTGCAGTGGATGATTACAATACGAACAGCGTGTTCCTCGAACGTCACTCAGATGCGTATATAGCTTCGATAAGTGATACGAACCTCCAGTTTGATAACCACCCGGACATAAGGAAATACGACATAGCAGACAGGGACCAAACGAAGGTACGCACAAGTCTTGATTTCAATCCTGACGGGATTTTATTTGGAGGATTGAACTACGTTTACAGAAAAGACGATTATAAAGATTCCACGCTTGGCATGCAGTACGCGGAGGATCACAGCTTCACAGTTGACGGAACTCTCTTCCCTGCCGACTTTATTTCCGTTACCGCGTACTATACCTTCCAGACAATAGAATCCCGGCAAAGAGGAAGATACTTTGCAGACAGCAGTAGCACATCCCAGATTTCCAACACGGACATGAACTGGACGACTCAGCATTTCGAGGCAATACCCACTATTGGAATCGGTACGGACTTCTCCTTTATGGGCGATGCCTTGACAATAGAATTAAACTACATGTTTTCGGAATCCTCCACTGAGATTCAGTTTAGCGCCGGCTCTGGTCTGCCGCCAGCTGAGGATTTGCCGGAACTTAAAACCAAGCTGACCGTAATGGACTTTACCGGCAGATACCTGCTCAAGGATAATTGGACGTTAGGATTAATGTATCAGTTGGAAAAATATGAATCGGATGATTTTGCAACCGACGGGGTAAGCCCTATGTCGGGTACGCTGGCGGAGGTAATTACCATGACGGGCTCTGTGCCCGACTATGAAGCCCATATGGTCATGATGTTTGTCACTTATTCATTTATGAGTGAAGAATGAAAATGAGAAGATTGATATCGATGCATACGAATATCGGGAAGCCCTTTACCATAGGGTCGAGAAACGGGCTTATCGGCCGTTGCATACCGGTTGCTTTTGCACTGGCTTTCTCTATTGCGCTCTTCGGTTGCGGATCGGAAAAAAGCTCCATCGACTCGGGAGGAGCTTCTCTGGCGGGAGACTCCACTACCGGCGAGACGCTCTATTCAAGCAACGGGTGTAACAATTGCCACGGCGATGACGCGACGGGCGGTATTGGTCCGAACATTCAGGGTACCCCCGCATATATGATAGTTGCCATGGCCGGAGTCGGCCAAATGGCCAGCGTAAGCGTTACGGATCAGGAGGCCGCTGATATTTCCACATTTCTCGACACGGTTGAGGTCGGTTATACCCCCCCAGATGGCGACGGTGGAGATGGCGACGGCGGAGATGGCGACGGCGGAGATGGCGGCGGCGGAGATGGCGGCGGCGGAGAAGACGGATCGGCACTCTTTACAAGCTTGAATTGCTCATTTTGCCACGGCGCCGATGCAACTGGCAATATCGGACCAGATATCACTTCCGCCACGGCTACAACGCTTTTGGATGTTGCCGGAACCGGTTCAATGGCTGGTGTAAGCGTTACGACGGAAGAAGCCGACGCCATAATTGCATATATTCAAACATTGTAGCGCGTCCCATAAAAAAGTCGTTGCAAAGCGTTTCCAGATTCTTACCAGTTGTGTCTCCACACGCGGTGGAATTTAAGAAGTAATACCCGAAGCTTCCGAATATTCCTGATGATTTTCTCCGACCTGTTCGCCTAATATGACCATTGGCGCCAAGCCACGGTCAGTTTGAGGGTAGGGTTGCCTTGGCCAGCTTATCCAGCTCTTCTTTGATCTTTTTCGCCGCTTTATGTATGGCGGGGTTGTGCACGCCTAAGCTTCCATCGTTTATAAACCCTTTGGTGAATTTTTTTATTCTTTCAAAGTTCGGCCTGTCGGCCTCGTCTATACCCGCTATTTTCAACTTATATATTGTCTGCGTCATATCCGCTATCATTTTGTTGGAATAGTTCTGCCATACGGTGAATTTTCCGGCTTCCGATTCCTTGTGGCAGTCCAAGCACATCTTTTGTTCGGGGCGCTTGCCTTCTGCGTTCCTGTCGTGGCAGTCTTTGCAATCGGTGTCCTTTTTGGCAATGCCCTTTTTCTTTGCGTCGGGGGACATCTTGGCCTGCTTGGATACGAATTCCCATTTGCCCATGATGATGTCTCTTTGCAGGATGTGGCAGTCTTCGCATTTCTTTTCGACTTCATCGGGATCGTGATGACACGCGGCACATTTGCTTTTAAGGATTGCAAGCTCGCCGTGTTTCCTCACGTTTGAATGGCATCTCTGGCATGTCAGCCGTCGCCCTACGATCTCTTCTTCCTCATCTTCATCGTCTTCGTCATCGAGGTCTTCGTCATCGAGGTCTTCATCCTCCTCTTCCTCCTCTCCTTCAATTTCTTCCACGCGTCTTTTGTCTTCCAGGTGGTTTTTGTGCGAGAATGTAAGCCCCGCGATATCGGGAGTATGTTCCTTTATATCTTTGTGGCATATCAGGCATTCGGCAAAAGGTTCCGGCTGTTCGAGTTCAAAAAACGGAAGCTTGTATTTGGAACCTATCAGGGCGAGCGTCTCTTTGAACTTGCCATATGATACGTTCAAAAGCTCCATGGAGTATTCAATGTTGTGGACGCTTTTTCCTTTTCTTACGATGGCCATGTTCGCATGGGCCTCGTCCATTATAATCCTTGCATTCTCTTTAACCTTAGCAACCGTTGCGCCGACTTTGAATCTTTTCACCTCCACGTCCAGCATCGCATCGATTTTCTCGACTTCCTGTCCCACATCGATGTAAATCCCGTCAAGTACTTTAAGTTTCTTTTCGGTAGTTTCTTTCCAGTATCCCAGTATTTTTCCGTACCCCTCGCCGTGGCACCGGTCGCACGATTCGTACTTGGCGTAAAACGGGGTTGTTTCATCGCTTTCTTCGCCAAGCCTTAGCTCGTGGAATATGTGACAGCCTCGGCAATTCAGGCCGATTTCGGCCATCTTGTTTGGATGCGACTTGGCATCGTGCCCGCCGACTCCCAAAAAGAGCTGGCTTTGGGACATATGCTTTCTCTCGTGGCACGACAGGCAGTCGGCTATGTTCTCGACACTTTTATGGGTGATCTTGTGTTCGATAACCGTGTGGCAGTTAAGGCATTCGACCTTATGCTCGGATATATGCACCCTGTGCATCGTCTCTGTTTCACTGAACTTATCGAGCTTTTCCGTTTCCCAGTGGCATAAAAAACAGTTTTGTTTGTGTACGGGCGCGTTGCCTACAACCGTCTGGGCGTGGCAGTTCTTGCATTCATAGTTTGCTTCAACGACAAGCGAATGGTCGTAACTGAAAAGGCCGGCACGGGACTTCTCCACCAGGGTTTGCTTGGTGTGGCAGGTTGTGCATTCAGATACCTTTTCCGCAGTTTTCATTTCTTCGGGAGTGTAGGCGGCTTTTTTTATGCCGGGAGTTTCTTTCTTGAAATGACAGATAAAGCATGTGCTTTGGGCTACGCTCATATGGTCGCCTTGCACTACCTGGGAATGGCAACTGGTACAGCGCAATTTTTTACCCCGACTCATTTCGGTCAGATGGGGCTTGTGGTTGAAAGCTATGCCTTCCTTGAACTGCACCTCTTTCTCTAAGAGCCGCACTTCGTGGCAACCACCCCTGAGACAGCTTTCGTCCGGTATTTCGGCCCACGGCTTTGTTTTCTTGTACGATTGGCTGGCATATTTGACAAGCTGTACCAGGCCTTCCATTTTCCCTCGGATTTTATTTTTCAACCCCGGCGCAAAATGGCATTGAATGCATTCGACATTGTTGTGCTTGGAACTTTTCCAGCTATCGTAAAACGGTTCCATGTAATGGCAAGTGATGCAAAAAGACGATTGGGAAGTGTATACCGCCGACCCGGCAAGCAGGATGATAAACGCCACCAATCCGACAAGCGAAATTACGAGATATCTTTTTGCCTTTGAACTCATTGCTGCTTGATTCTACAACAACTAACGGAAAAATGTTAAAGTCGAAATAGTTGGGAACGGACATCTTCAGCAAACAGTTAAATGGGTAACTTTCATGAAAACGTACCGGATGCTGATTGACGGCAAATTTACGAAAGCCTAAGCGGCGAAACTATACTCTTCTCGGTAAAGTAAAACGCGCGGAAAATAAAGAGTGTTGCTTACTTAAAAAAATATTATTCCTCCCGGCGTGCTGCGTTGGCTTCACGCTCTTGTTTACGCTTCTTTTCACGTTCGTTGAATCTTTTAATCTCTTCTTTTCTGATAACCGCCAGCGCCGACTGCCCGTCCAAGGTCAGCTTAAATTTATCGCCATCTTTTTCTACTAACCCTTTTTTAACGAGCGTATTCATGGTCCGGTAAACGGCTTCAAAGGAGGAGTTATGGCCTGTTCTACGCCAAAGGTTCTGGTGGGAGGCATGTTCGGCTGTATCTATCCATTCAAGGACATCCTCTTCGGTCTTTTTCAGTTTCACCATAGTTCTTATATCTCTATAGAATATATTTTACAGGTTTTTCCCCATATTCAAAATAAGGACGCTTTGCCAGCGTTCCACGGCCCGCGCAAGCGCGTCCAGCAGTGCATTTACGCTTTCGCGCGTGGTAGCGGCTCCCATCGTTATGCGCAACGATTCAAGCGCGTGCTGTCGGGACGGGTTTGCGGCCAACAGCACGTAGGAAGGCTCCTGCTGGTCGGCTGAGCTGCATGCCGAACCGCTTGATGTGGCAAAACCCTGCCTGTCCAATTCCAGCATCAGCCCCTGCCCCTCTATATTTTCAACGCTTATGTTTATAAGGTTGGGCAGGGTGTGCTCGTGATGCCCGTTTACCTTTACGCCGGAGCATCTTTCCTTTAGCTCCATTATGAAAAAGTCCCTAAGACGGGTCAGGCGCTTGGCTTCTTCATCGCGTTTTTTTATCGCTATTTCTGCCGCCTTTGCAAATCCCGCTATGCCGGGGACGTTGTGCGTTGCGGGGCGTATTCCCCTTTCGTGCCCGCCGCCGAAAGCTATCGGTTCCAGGCGCACGCGATTCCTTATATATAATGCGCCCACGCCTTTCGGCCCGCCGATTTTGTGCGCGCCTGTCGATATCAGCCCCGCGTTCAGTTGTGCGGCGTTCACCGGTATCTTGCCGTAGCTCTGGACGGCGTCGGTGTGAAGGAGTATTCCCTTTTCTTTCAGAAACGCGCCGATTTCGGCTATCGGCTGCACCGTGCCTATCACGTTGTTTGCGTGCATTATGCTGGCGAATACCGTATCGGTCCTTACCGCCCTTTTTACGTTTTCCAAATGGATGCGGCCGTATTCGTCCACCGGAATGTACGTTATATGGAATCCTTCCTTTTCAAGCCGCCTGAAAGATTTCAACACGGACGCGTGTTCGATAACGCTGGTTATCAGATGGTTCCCCTTCCCCTCTTTTTTAAGTTTACGAGCGCTTCCGAATATCGCAATGTTGTTGGCCTCGGTGCCGCTGCCGGTAAAGACGATCTCGCGCGGCCTTGCGCCCAGGCTTTCGGCTATAACGGCGCGGGAGTGTTCCAGCGATTCCTTTGCTTTGAGGCCGAAGCGGTGAAGGCTGCTGGGATTGCCGAACTCCTTTGAAAATAAAGGCATCATCGCATCCAGAGCCTCTTCCATAAGCGGAGCGGTTGCGCCGTAATCGAAATAATAGGATAAGTTCATACCGTTGTTCCCTGTAAATAAAAATTCTATCATTCTTAAAGTAGAACTGACAAGTAACGTAACTGTCCGGTATAATATTCGATTATGGCTAAACTTGCAGTAAACGTGGACCATGTCGCTACTTTGCGGCAGGCGCGCGGGGTGGATTTTCCCAATCCCGTGGCGGCCGCCAAGATCGCACTTGGCGAGGGCGTTGCCGGCATAACCGTCCACCTGCGCGAGGACAGACGCCACATACAGGATGAAGACGTGCGCCGCATACGCGCGCTGGAAAACTGCAAGCTCAATCTAGAAATGGCCGCATCGGACGAGATAATCGAAATCGCGCTCGATATCGGTCCCGACCAGGTAACGCTCGTTCCCGAAAAGCGCGAGGAACTTACAACCGAAGGCGGATTGGACGTTGTTTCGCGCGTTGATTTCTTCAAGGAGCTTTCTAAAAAGTTTGCCGAACGCGGCATAACCGTCTCGCTGTTCATCGACCCCGATCCGCCCCAGATAGAGGCCGCGTCCCAGACGATGGCCGAGGCGGTGGAGATAAACACCGGCCGCTTCTGCGAAGCGAAAACGGAAAAAGACAAAATTAAAGCCCTAAGGCAGGTAAAGGAAGCCGTCGGGCTGGCAAAAGGTTACGGCCTTGTCGTTCACGCCGGGCACGGCCTTACCACGCAAAACGTAACATACATTGCATCCATCTCCGGCATCGAAGAGCTGAATATAGGCCACAGTATCGTGTCGCAATCGATTTTTCTGGGATTCGGCAGGGCGGTATCCTTAATGAAACAGCTAATCGAGCGCGCCGCGCGGCACGCAAAAAGGCGTGAAGAAGAGGAAGAATGATAAAACACGTCGTGTTGTTCAAAATGAAAGAGGAGTCAGCGCCGGACGATATAAAAAAACTTGCCGTCGAACTTGAAGGCCTTAAGGAATCGACCGACGGACTAATGGTCGAATGCGAAGTGGCAAAAGACGTCATGCACACCGAAAGATCGTACGACCTGTGCCTCAACTCGAAGTTCAAGACGGTTGAGGACGTGAAAAAATACGGCGATCACCCGAACCACGTTAAGGTTCTGGAAACAGTAAAAGAACTCTGCTCCGCCGTTGTCAAGGTCGATTACCCGGTTGATTAATACGTTGCAGATATTCTCTTAACTTTAAGGTTTTTAGATAAAAAGTATTTTATCCCAGTTCAATAGCGATATAATTTCTACATAAATATTCAACATAAATATTCGTTGCACACCTCCAAAGTTAGTGTTACACTCCCTCTCCAGTGACGTAACTTGAACCTTTTTAAGTGGGTCCGGCGAGGCTCGCAAAAGGAGTGAAAATGTATCTGAAAACAGCCACCCAAGCGGGGATCGGCCGTTGAGTTCCAACGCTAATCCGGTTGTAATGACTTCCGAAGACGTCAGCCGGACTATCGCCCGCCTTACATACGAGATAATCGAAAAAAATCCAGACCTGTCCGAGGTGGTGATTGTCGGCCTGGTCGCGCGGGGCGACATCCTGGCGCACCGTATTGCGGCAAAAATCAAAGAGATAGCAGGCGCCGATGTTCCCATCGGAAAACTCGATATCACCTTCTACCGCGACGACATTAACCGGAAAGGCCCCAGCCTGAAGGCCGAAAAGACGGAAATCCCGGTAAAGATTACCGATAAAACAGTCGTTTTAGTGGACGACGTTCTGTTCACCGGAAGAACCATCCGCGCCGCCATAGACGCGCTTATAGATCACGGCAGGCCGGGTAAAATCCAGCTTGCCGCGCTCCTGGACCGGGGCCACCGCGAACTGCCCATCCGCCCGGACTACGTCGGCAAAAACATACCGACGGCCTATAACGATCGTGTGCAGTTAAAGCTAAAGGAACTGGACGGAGAAGACATCGTTTTGCTGTCCGGCCCGGAAGAAGGTTACGAAGGTGAGTGAAGACGCCTTCCAGTTCAAGGGTAGGCATCTGCTTCGCATAAACGACCTGACAGCCGACGAAATTATGGGACTCATCAACACCGCCCACAGGTTCAAGGAGGTCTCGGAGCGCGATATAAAAAAGGTGCCGACTCTAAGGGGTAAAACTGTTGTCAACCTCTTTTACGAGCCGAGCACGCGCACCAGAACGTCTTTCGAGATTGCCGCCAAGCGACTCAGCGCCGACGCGGTAAACGTTTCCGTATCGACATCCAGCGTATCGAAGGGCGAAACGTTCAAGGATACGATACTCAACATCGCCGCAATGAAGCCGGACAGCCTCATCGTGCGCCATTCATGCCCCGGTGCGGCGCTTTACGCGGCCAAGTACTCCGGGTGCCCTGTGGTAAACGCCGGCGACGGCGCACACGCGCATCCAACGCAGGCTCTCCTCGATTTAATGACGATTTACGAAAGCAAAGGCTCGTTCGAAAACCTTAAAGTAGCGATAGTGGGCGATATTCTTAACTCGCGCGTTGCGCGTTCCAACATCAGGGCGCTAAAAAGCTTCGGCGTGAATATAACGGTATGCGGTCCGCCTACCCTTATTCCGATGGATGTCGGCGTCTTTTCGGTAAACGTAACGCACGACATAAAGGAAGCGGTGAAAGGAGCGGACGTTGTCATGATGCTTCGCGTACAGCTCGAAAGAATGGAACAGGGGTTCTTCCCCTCGCTGAGGGAGTACTCGGAAAATTTCTGCCTAACGCCGTCTATCGTCGAACTGGCGAAAGACGACGTGATGGTAATGCACCCGGGGCCGATTAACCGAGGCGTGGAAATATCTTCCGAGGTAGCAGACGGGCCGTATTCGGTAATCCTCTATCAGGTAACGCACGGCGTGGCGATGCGAATGGCCGTACTCTACCTCCTTTGCGGGGGTACGGATTAATGGACAAAACGGGCGAACCCATTATTATTAAAAACGGGCGGGTGTGCGATCCGGCAAGCGGAATCGATAAGCAGGCCGACGTCTTGATAAAAGACGGCAAGATAGCCGAAGTAGGAAAAGACATCGCCGCCAATAACGAAAACGCTAAAGCAAAGGTTATCGATGCATCGGGCCTTGTTGTTTCCCCCGGCTTCATAGACCTGCACGTTCACCTGCGCGAGCCGGGATACGAATACAAGGAAACCGTCGCCACGGGCGCGATAAGCGCCGCGGCCGGGGGCTTTACGGCGGTGTGTTGCATGGCTAACACCGATCCGATAAACGACAACGGAACGGTTACGCGCACGATTATAAAAAAAGCAGAAAAGGCCGCTGCCGCCCGCGTTTACCCGATAGGCGCGGTAACGAAAGGACTCAAAGGAAAAGAACTTGCCGAAATAGGCGGGATGAAAGAGGCGGGAATCGTCGCCATATCGGACGACGGCAGGTGCGTGATGGATGCCGGACTTTTAAGGAACGCCATGGAATACGCCTCCATGTTCGGCCTTACACTTATCGAGCACTGCGAGGACGAACACCTTGCAAGAGGCGGAATAATTAACGAAGGCAAGGTGTCTGCGCAGTACGGCGTCAAGGCAATACCCGCAATCGCAGAGGGAAACATAGCCGAAAGGGATATCTCTATAGCGCGCTACATCGGGCGTCCCGTCCACCTGGCGCACATATCGGTAAAGGAAACGGTGGCCGCCGTCCGCGCCGCAAAAGCAGGAGGGGTAAAAGTAACTTGCGAGGTAACGCCGCATCACTTAGCCCTGACCGAAAGCGTCATGGAATCCCTGGACGCGACGTACAAAATGAACCCGCCGCTGAGGTTAGAAGAAGACGTTGAAGCTTTAAAGGAAGGCCTCAGGGACGGAACTATTGACGCCATCGCAACCGACCACGCGCCGCATGCCAAATGGGAAAAGGAGCTGGAACTGGACAGGGCGCCGTTCGGCGTCGTCGGGCTGGAGACCGCGCTTGGCGTATCGCTGAAGCTTGTGCACGATAAACTCATAACCCTGTCGCGCCTTATAGAGCTTTTGTCCGCGCGTCCCGCCGAAATATTCGGGCTGAACGGCGGGAACCTGAAAAAAGGTTCTCCCGCCGACATATGTATATTCGATATGGACAAGGACTGGACCGTTGATCCCGAATCCTTTTTAAGCAAGGGGCGAAATACCCCGTTTGCGGGAATGAACCTTAAAGGAAAAAATATACTGACGTTGGTTGGCGGCGGGGTAGTGTACAATCCAATGAATTTATGAAGACATCGCTGGCGCTCGAAGACGGACGGATTTTCACCGGCGACGGTTTCGGCGCACAGGGTGAAACGTCGGGCGAAGTTGTCTTCAACACGGGCCTCAGCGGATACCAGGAGATTCTCACCGACCCTTCGTACCACGGCCAGATAGTCGTAATGACTAGCCCCCTTATCGGCAATACGGGAACGAACGGCGAAGACAACGAATCGCATAAGATTCAGGCGCGGGGTTTCGTGGTAAGGGAAAAGAGCCGCGTACCGAGCAATTTCAGGAACCAAAAAGACCTCCACGGTTATTTGAAGGAACAAAATATCGTGGCCTTAATGGGAGTAGACACGCGCGCCATTACGCGCCATATCAGAAGCCTGGGCGCAATGCGCGGCGTTATTTCATCCATATCCGGACATGACCCGAAAAAGCTGGTTGAAAAAGCCAAAAAAGTTCCTCTAATTAAAGGGCAGGATATGGCCGCGAAAGTAACGTGCAAGGAGAAGAAAGAATATACGCAAGGCCTTTGGAAGCTTGGAAAAGGCTTCAAGACGATAGAATCCAAAAAAATTAAATTTACAGTCGCGGCGCTGGATTTGGGAATTAAGACAAACATAATACGGCATCTCTGTGAAAGGGGATGCCGTGTAATAAAATTGCCTGCATCTACACCGGCTGATGAAATAATGGCGCTCGGCGTCGACGGTCTTTTCCTCTCCAACGGCCCGGGCGATCCGGACGCTGTTTCCTACGCGGCAAAAACGGTGAAAGACCTTCTGGGCAAAGTCCCGATATTCGGCATTTGCCTCGGCCACCAGATACTCTGCCTCGCGCTCGGCGCAAAGACTTTTAAGCTGAAGTTCGGCCATCGCGGCATTAACCATCCCGTGATGGATTTAGAAAACGGCAATATCGTACACATTACGTCGCAGAACCACGGTTTCGCCGTAGACCTCAAGTCGCTGCCCGACGAGCTGGAACTCACCCTCAAAAGCCTTTACGACGGAACGGTGGAAGGAGTGCGGCACAAAAAGCTCCCGGCCTTTTCGATGCAGTATCACCCGGAGGCCGCGCCGGGACCGCACGACACTTTCCAGCATTTCGACCGTTTCATGAAGATGATGGAAGAAAGGAAGGCCTGACCGGTGGGAGCGTGGCCGTTTTCATTCGGCGGCAAACAGGATAATGCGGGACGTCAGAAAGTCCGCAAGGTACTGGACGAAATCCTTGAGTTTGTTTCCACCGGAAGGAACTCAAGTTTTCTTGACCTTGCAAAGGAAGAGTATTTCGGAAAGGTCGGCGGAGTTTACGAAGACGACCACGATTTCGAACACCGGATGAATACGTTTCTGGAGTGGTTCGCCTTCGATTTCCGCTCGGCAACCATGGGGCCGGACACGGTTTTCACGATGTATATAAATGAAAACCGGGACAACTTTTCATCGGAGGATATGGTTTTCCGCATGACGATTTCAAAACACCTGCACTCCGTATTTATGGTGAAAGGATTTAAGGAGGGGATGATTAAGGTAAAGGACCTTGCCGGCGGGAAATCGTTCTGGGTTACGGACGACGAATTATTTGAAAAAGGCGATCTTTTTGAAACGCGCATAATAACGGTGGGAGACAGCAACTTTTTTTCGTACACATACTGCCTGCACCCAAGGGTTTCGGCCAAGCTCATAAGAAATGCGTTCAAAAAGCGCCATAGTGTGGGCTTTGGGCCGGATTTCTTCGTGCGGCTCCATGCCATGCAGCTCAAATGGCGGCGGTCGAGGCAGATCGAAGTAAAAGACATATACAATTTCCAGTAATGCCTAAAAGAAAAGATATTAAAAGCGTGCTGATAATCGGCGCCGGGCCTATCGTGATCGGCCAGGCGTGCGAGTTCGATTATTCCGGGACGCAGGCAGCAAAGGCGCTAATGGAAGAGGGGATAAGGGTCATCCTTGCCAACTCCAACCCGGCGACCATAATGACCGATCCCGATTTCGCCGACCGTACCTACATAGAACCCCTGACGCCCGAGGTCTTGGAAAAGATAATAGAAAGGGAAAAGCCCGACGCCCTCCTTCCAACCGTCGGCGGCCAGACGGCCCTTAACCTTGCCATGGAAATAGCCAAAAGGGGCGTCCTTGAAAAGCACGGAGTGGAGATGATCGGCGCAAACCTCGAATCGATCAAAAGGGCCGAAGACAGGTTGGAGTTCAAAAAGGCGATGGAGGAAATCGGGCTGGGCGTTCCGAAGAGCGACATTGTAAATAACATCGAAGACGCGCTAGCTTCGCTTGAACACACGGGCCTGCCCGCCATCATTCGTCCTTCGTTCACGCTCGGCGGAGCGGGCGGAAGCATTCTTTTGGCAAGGGAAGACGGCGAGGCTGAAGAAACTCACAAGGAAAAAACAATCGATCAGATAGAATTCGGCCTGGCGCAAAGCCCCATGCGCGAGGTGATGATAGAGCAGGCTCTTTTCGGATGGAAGGAATTCGAGCTGGAGGTAATGCGCGACACCAAGGACAACGTCGTCATAATCTGTTCTATAGAAAATTTCGATCCGATGGGCGTACACACCGGCGACAGCATAACGATAGCGCCCGCGCAAACGCTCACCGACCGCGAGTACCAGATAATGCGCAACGCGGCCATCAAAATAATAAGAAAGATCGGCGTAGATACCGGCGGCTCGAACATACAGTTCGCCGTTAACCCGAAAACAGGCGAGCTGATTGTTATAGAAATGAACCCGCGCGTTTCGCGCTCCTCCGCGCTGGCGTCGAAGGCTACCGGGTTCCCCATCGCCAGAATCGCCGCAAAGCTCGCCATCGGGCTGACGCTGGACGAGATACCAAACGACATTACGAAAAAAACGCCCGCGTCTTTCGAGCCGACCATCGACTACTGCGTCGTGAAGATACCGAGGTTCGATTTCGAAAAGTTCCCGCAAACGGACTTCATGCTAACCTCGCAGATGAAGTCGGTAGGCGAGGCGATGGCCATAGGAAGGACTTTCAAGGAATCGCTCCAAAAGGCCGTGCGTTCCCTGGAAACCGGAAGTTTCGGCTTCGAGGAAATCGACATGCCGGAAAACGAGCTTCTGGCGAAGCTGGAAAAAACATACCCCGAAAGGTTGTGGCTCGTGGCCCAGGCATACCGGCTGGGCGTTTCCACCGAGCGCCTTCACGCCCTAACCGGCATCGACCCGTGGTTTCTGGATAACATTAAAGAAATAGTGGAAACCGAAGAGGAAATAAAATCGGGAGGGCTTCCAACAGGGCGCGACGGGTTATTGCGCTTAAAACGCATGGGCTTTTCCGACAAGCGCATAGCAAAACTCACGAATAAAACCGAAACGGATGTGCGCCGGAAACGGCATGAGCTTGGCGTGCGGCCGGTGTTCAAGCGGATAGATACCTGCGCGGCGGAGTTCGAGGCCCTTACGCCGTACATGTATTCGACTTACGAAGAGGAGTGCGAGGCCGAGCCGTCGGAAAGAAAGAAGATCGTCATACTTGGCGGCGGCCCCAACCGAATAGGGCAGGGTATAGAGTTCGACTACTGCTGCGTCCACGGTGTTTTTGCGCTAAAGGAAGCCGGGTACGAGACCATCATGATCAACTGCAACCCCGAAACGGTAAGCACCGATTTCGACACTTCCGACAGGCTTTACTTCGAGCCGCTCACACTTGAAGACGTGTTGGAGATAGTGCACAAGGAAAAGCCGGAAGGGGTAATAATCCAGTTCGGCGGACAGACGCCGCTAAAGCTGGCCTTGGCGATGGAAAGCGAAGGTGTGCCGATAATAGGAACGACGCCCGACGCCATAGACCGCGCGGAAGACAGGGAGCGTTTCAAGGAAGTATTGCAAAAGCTCGGCCTCAAACAACCCGTTAACGATACAGCCCGAACTGTGGAAGAGGCCGTCGGCATCTGCAAAAAAATCGGGTTCCCCGTCGTCGTGCGTCCGTCTTACGTTCTTGGAGGCAGGGCGATGGAGATCGTTTATGACAACGATTCACTTTTGCATTACATGGCCCACGCCGTGCGGGTTTCGGACGAACATCCGGTACTTATAGACCGTTTTCTGGAAAACAGCGTTGAAATAGACGTGGACGCCATAAGCGACGGCGTCGCTACGGTTATAGGCGGCGTTATGGAACACATAGAGGAAGCCGGTATACATTCAGGCGATTCGGCATGCGTCCTGCCGCCGCGCAACCTGTCCAAGGAAATTGTGGATGAAATCTGCGCGCAGACGAAAAAGCTTGCCTCGGAACTAGGTGTAATAGGCCCCATAAACATTCAATTTGCCGTGAAGGGTACGGAGATTTATCTGATAGAAGTAAACCCGCGCGCGTCGCGCACTGTTCCGTTTGTCTCGAAGGCCATAGGCGCGCCGCTGGCGAAATACGCCGCCAGGGTGATGGCGGGCGAAACGCTGGAACAGATCGGCTTTACAAAAGAGATTATTCCAAAGCACGTTTCGGTGAAGGAAGCGGTATTGCCGTTTATCAAGTTTCCGAACGTCGATCCGATCCTCGGCCCGGAGATGAAGTCCACCGGCGAGGTGATGGGCATAGACAAGTCTTTCGGAAGCGCGTTCGCAAGGGCCACACAGGGAACCGGAAGCAGCCTTCCGGTATCGGGCACCGTTTTTATATCGGTAACGGAAAGCGACAGGGCAAAAGCTGTAAAGATAGGCTCACAGCTTGCCGCCCTTGGATTCAATCTGCTGGCGACGCGCGGAACTGCGGGTGCGCTGAAAGAGGTGGGCGTGGAAGCGAAGACTGTTAACAAGGTTATGGAGGGCTCCCCTCACATCGTAGGCGTGATGCAAAAGGGCGGAGTGGACCTCGTTATAAACACCACGTTCGGAAAGCAGGCCCATATCGATTCGTATTCGATACGGCGCACCGCTCTCATCCTGGGAATACCCTACACCACTACTATGGCCGGCGCACAGGCCGTCCTTGAAGGTATAAAGTCGATAAAGGAAGGCGAGTTTGATGTTTCATCCCTGCAGGAGCGCCATGCGTAGCAGGCTGCTGAAAAAGCAACTTGTTAGATATTCGGTCTTTTTTCTGGCCGCCCTTGTTGTTACGCATTCGGGTTTTGCCGCCTCCGCCTCCTCCGTCGCTGAAGAAACGTTAAGCGAGCAGTGGATGGAAATCCTTATGGATGGAAACAAAATCGGCTTTGCATACCAGAAGGTCGTAAAGATACCTTCAGGCTACAAAATAATCGGCAAATCGGTATTAAAGCTAAACGTGATGGATACGATACAGGATATTTCCTCCAGCAGTACCCACTTTCTGGACGACGACCTAAAGCCAAAAAGGTACACGTACCTGCAGAAAATGCTCAACCACCGCCAGTTCTTCGAAGGCGTTATTGAAGGGGAAACGCTTCATCTTACCGTGCGCTCCGGCGGCAACGTTACGAAAAAAACGGTTCACTTTCCAGAAGATGCCTACATGGGCGACGCCATAAACTTCATCCTCGGCAAAAAAGAATTAAAGACAGGGCAGGAATTCAAATACAAAATATTCATTGAACCCCTCCTTGCAACGGAAACGATAACGGTTAAGGTTGGCGAGCTTACGGATTTCAAGCACCGTGGGAAAAAGGAAAAAGTTTTTATCGTGCAATCGCAGTTCAAGACTTTCAAGGTTACTTCGTTCGTCACGCCCGACGGGCGCGTGCTTAAGGAGACCTCACCGATGGGTTTTGAAAGTTACGCCGTGGAAAAGGAAAAGGCGATATATTTCAGCGACGACATTGTGCCGTTTACAAACCTGCTGGCCTACAGCCTTATTACGCCGAACAAAAAGATCACGGAACCCGATAAACTTGTCGCGCTGGATTTGAAGGTCTACGGACTTTCGAAAAAGGGCCTCATACCATCGGACGAACGCCAGAAGGCGAGCGGCGGCAAAAAGGCTTCCGACGGGTCGTACACTATCGACCTCGCAACAAGAAAAATAAACGCCGCGTCAATTAAAAAAACCCAAAGGCCCGCGTCGGCAAAGGGCTTTTCGGAATATTTAAAGCCGACATTCGAGGCGCAGTCGGACGACCCGCTGATAAAGAGCCGCTCGGAAAAGATAGTCGGCGGCGAATCGGACATTTACAAAGCGGCCGTAAAGATAAACCGGTGGGTTTATGAAAACGTCGAAAAAAAATTCATCGATACCTTTTCTGCCGTAGAGACCCTTAAAACCCTGGAAGGCGAATGTCAGTCTCACACCAACCTCTTCACCGCCCTTGCGCGTGCGGCGGGAATACCCACCCGCACGGTTTCCGGGATAGTTTACTCGCGTCAGTTCGACGGGTGGCTCTATCACGCGTGGCCCGAAATTTACGCGGGAAAGTGGATTGCCGTCGACCCGACGCTGGGGCAGGACATCGTCGACGCGACGCACGTTAAACTCATCGAAGGCGACCTCAGCGCACAGCTTGACCTCTTCGAGTTCATCGGAAAAATCGGAATAGAAATAATCGGCGAAAAGCGCGCGCAGTGAAAACAAGAATAATTTCAAATTTGCAAATCGCGCCGGGATATTTCCATATAACGTTTGAGGCGTCTTTTACCGCCAGGCCGGGGCAATTTGTGATGATACGCGCGGACGAGGGTAGCGATCCCTTGTTGAGGCGGCCGATGAGCCTGGCCGGATGCGGGGACGGCAGTGCGGAAATTATTTACAAGGTGGTGGGCGCCGGAACGTCGCTCATGTCGCAAAAAAAGGCGGGAGAAATGCTTGACGTTATTGGGCCTTTCGGCAATTTTTTTAACCCGCCGGAAAATGCGGAAAATATTTTGTTAATAGGAGGAGGCATCGGAATTGCCCCACTATTATTTTATGCAAGGCAGAATAACGGGCGTAGTATAACCGCCTTTATCGGCGGGGCAACTAAAAATGATATCGTCATGGTTGATGAGTTTGAGAAACACTGCAATGAAACTGTCGTTATGACTGAGGATGGCTCTGCTGGAACAAGGGGGCTTGTTTTGGCTCCAGCCGAAAAGTTTTTTAAGAAAGGGCACATCATATCGTGCGGGCCATACGGTATGCTGAAGGCCGTGGATAAAATCGCGGGTGAAAAAAAGATGAGCGGCGAGATATCGATGGAAGAAAGGATGGGCTGCGGTTTCGGCGTGTGCCTCGGCTGCATGGTCGAAACGCGAAACGGCCCCAAACGTGTCTGCGTTGATGGGCCGGTATTCAAAACGGGTGTTTTGAAATGGCGGTAAATTTAAAGGTGTCAATCGGCTCCCTTGAGCTTGAAAATCCTGTCATTACTGCATCGGGCACGTTCGGGTACGGCTTGGAATTTGAAGACAAGCTTGATTTAAAGAAGATAGGCGCGATATGCACCAAGGGTCTTTCGCTAAAACCCCGCGCTGGCAACCCCATGCCGCGCATATGCGAAACGCCGTCGGGAATGCTCAACTCGATTGGACTCGAAAACGTCGGCGTTGAGGCGTTCGAAAAGGAAAAACTTCCGCGCCTTAAAGAGCTGGGCGTTAAAGTGATCGCCAACTTCTTCGGGGAGACGCCCGGCGAATACGTGGAGTGCGCCCAAAAACTCGACGCCATGGATGGCGTTCACGCTCTGGAGATGAACGTATCGTGCCCCAACATCGATAAGGGCGGGATAGAGTTCGGCACGGATCCCGGCGCCCTTGTATCCTTAACCTCGGCTGTAAGGAAGGTCGTGAAAAAACCGTTAATCGTAAAGCTCTCGCCCAACGTTACGGATATAAAACCTTTCGCCTTGGCGGCGCGGGACGGCGGCGCGGACGCCATAAGCGCAATCAACACTCTAAAGGGAATGAGCATAGACACGGCAACGCGCAAGCCGAAAATAAAAAGGATAACCGGCGGCCTTTCGGGTCCCGCAATAAGGCCCGTCGCCTTGCGCATGGTTTACGAATGTGCGAAGACGGTTAACATTCCGGTAATAGGCATTGGCGGCATCGCATCGATTGAGGATGCGCTGGAGTTCTTCATAGCGGGCGCGGCCGCCGTGCAGGTGGGGACGATGAACTTCATCGAGCCGGACATCGCCGAGAAACTTGTCAATCAGTTAAGGGCTTACTGCCAAGAGAACCGTATAGCGGATATAAATGAAATCATAGGCTCGCTTAAAACCGACTAAACGGGCTTAGAAGGTTTTACGCTATAGGCAGGGGAGGTCTTTTTGATTCCTAGAAAAAGTCGTCGGAAGGCTTTTTCTTATTTATCTTGGGGAAATTCTTAGCTAGCTGCGGCGCGAAATTCTCGTTGATGTTGTACATCGGCCCGACCTTAAGTTTCTTTTTCTGCCAGACCATGATCTTGTCCAAAGGCTTTTCGTCTTTCATAATGTAGCGTGGCTGGTCTTCGAATAACGTCATGTCGCTTGCCACAACCATGTAGATTGCGCCCATTTTCTTTCCTTCCTGGAACCATCTTTTGACATCGCTCTCGTTCGCCATACCCATTGGATCAATCCTTATTATAAAACCTGCTTCAAACATTAGGTGTTATGAGAAGATGGCACATTATAACCCACTGTGTGTAATAAATAAAGAGGAATTTGTGGCAAATGATTATGGAGCATCGAGGATGGAGTTAGGAAAGTTAAATCCTAACCCTTCGTTCTTCAGGATAAATACGGCCCGATTTCTTCGTAGCCTTTGCCTTCCCTGATGACGTGCGGAAGTTCCCCGCTGAAATCTATCACGGTCGAGGCGGTGTTCTCCAGCGGCCCTCCGTCGATAATCACCGCGACGGCGGCCCTGAATTCCGGCGAAAGGTCGCCGATTGCACATAGGGGTTCGTCGGTGGAAACGTTTACCGAGGTCGTGGTTATCGGCGAGCCGAACTCGCTTACAATCGTCAGCGGCACCTGATGGTCGGGTATGCGTATCCCCACGGCATGATCGGCTGAGGCCATTTTTTTCGGAATGCCCTCGCCTTTCGGAAGGACGAAGGTATATGGCCCTGGCAGGAACTTGCGCATAAGCCTGTAGGCGGCGTCGGTTATGTCGGCGTATTTGGCGGCCTCGCTGAGGCTGTTGCAGATGAAGCTGAACGGCTTATGCCTGGGCCTGTTCTTAAGTTTATTGAGTATCCCGAGCGCCTTGAGGTTTTTCAAATCGCACCCTATTCCGTAGATTGTGTCGGTGGGATAAATGATAAGCTCACCCGCCCTTAAAGCTTCCACGGCGGCGCCGATCACCCTTTTTGAAAGGCCCCCGCTGAAAACCGATGCCGTCATGCGGACATTTTACAGTATTACTGCCCCGGAATGCTTGCCGGTTACCTTTTGCCATGAGTCAACGGGCCCGCGTGCGCAAGATGTGGCTTTCAGCTTAGGCGGTTAACGGAAAGAGCGTATAAAGGGGCCGGAAAATATATCCTAATAATGCAAAATAGTGTTGACAAGAACAATATACTGCATTATACTGTTAGGTAATTATAATTACCTAAGTAGTTATAATAACCCAAGTGTACGGCATTAAACATTTTGCAACTTATTGAAGGGATTGTGTAATGGAACAGAACATATTCAGGGTCTCCACTAAAAAAGAAATGATTTCACGGACGTTTCATCTTAATTCGGGGCAGTTGGAATCATTGCAGAATGTGTCCAAAAAGCTGGGAATTTCACAATCGGAGATGGTGCGGCGTTCAATCACTTTTTTTACGGAGGAATACGCCAAACAATCCAGAAAAAAATAGCCGTATAACGGGCTTGGGCGGAGCTTTTGACTATCTCTTTATCCGCCTTTTCCCTATGTCGCCGATGAAGTCTTCCACCGTGTAAAGGAGCGTAAACTTTTCGCCCAGTTCTTTCGACAGTCCCTTCAGCTTTCCCGTATCCAAGTGTTTAACGCGGATGTAGACTTCCTTCGATTCCCTCTCGCCGTCATCCGGGTAATGGGAAAGTATGCTTACTATCCTTCCGCCCTTTGAGCGGATGAAATCGGTTACTTCCCTTATGGAGCCGGGCTTGTCTTCCAGTTGGAAGCCGAACTGCACGTCGCCCTTGTAAACCCCTGTTATCGTTATAAGGGTTTTGAATATGTCGGTTATCGTCAGGATGCCGACAACGCGCCGGTCGTCGTCCAGAACGGGCAGTGAGCTTATCTTGTTGTCCACCATGAGAGCCGCGGCGAACTCGATAGTCTCGTCCGGCTTTACGGTTACGGTATCCTTGGTCATTATTTCCGATATTTTCACCTTTGAGAGAAGGTAGTTCATCTCGAATACGTCCAGCGAGGTGGCGGCGGAAGGGAAGTATTCCTTCATATCCCTGTCGGTGACTATTCCAGCCAGCTTTCCACTTCCGTCCACCACCGGCAGGCAACGGATGTTTTTTTCTTTCATCAGGCGGGATGCCTTCAACATCGGCGTTTCGGGCGCGGCCGTAACGGCTTCTTTGGTCATCCAGTTTTTTATAAGCATAATCAATCTCCGGAGTGAACGAGTTTAAACTTATTATATTCCCAGGTAGGCCTCTTTTATATGGTCGTTTTCGGCAAGCTCCTTTCCGGTTCCTCCCATCACGATGCGCCCGTTTTCCAGGACGTATGCCCTGTGGCAGATTGCAAGGGAATTCTTTACGTTCTGCTCGACAAGGAGTATTGTTACGCCCTCATCGTTTATCGTTTTTATGATTTTGAATATCTCCTTAGCAAGGAGGGGTGAAAGGCCCAGCGAAGGTTCGTCCAGCATAAGTATTTTTGGCAGGGCCATAATGCCGCGGCCCACCGCGCACATCTGTTGCTCGCCGCCGCTAAGCGTTCCGGCGTACTGTTTTTTGCGTTCCCTCAACCGCGGGAACATGTTGTATACGCGTTCAAGCGTTTCACCGCGTCTGCGTTTCGGTTCGGGCGCGAGCGAACCCATAATGAGGTTTTCTTCAACCGTCATTTCCGGAAACAGCCTTCTGCCCTCGGGTACGTGCACTATGCCTTGCTGGATTATCTGGTCTGCGGGAGTCTGGTCGAGCCGCATTCCGTTGAATTCCATTGTGCCTGTGCGGGGACGCTCCAGGCCGGATATCGTTTTCAGCGTCGTTGATTTTCCTGCGCCGTTCGAGCCGAGAAGGACCAAAATTTCTTTTTCGCGCACCTCGAAGGAGACTTCCCAAAGCGCCTGCATGTCGCCGTAGAAAACGTCTATCGATTCTACCTTCAGCATCAGTGGTGGCTCTCCTCTAGCGGTTCGCCGAGGTACGCCTCGATCACCTCCTCGTGCGAGGCGACTTCTTTAGGAGTTCCTTCCGTTATCGTTTGTCCGAAATTAATGGCGAGTATACGGTCGGAAATGCTCATTATCACCTTCATTATGTGTTCGACGATTATGATGGTAGCGCCGTTGTCCCGTATCTTCTTTATCAGCTCAATCGCTGGGTCAAGCTCCGTCGGGTTCAGGCCCGCAAACGTTTCGTCCAGGAGTATCAGCTCAGGCTTTGTCGCCATGGCGCGGGTAATCTCCAGCCTTTTGCGGTCGCCTATCGTAAGGCTTTTGGCAATGAAATCCCTGCGGTGCGTAAGGCTGCAGAACTCCATTGTTTCTTCGGCTATTTCTTTTGCGTGGTGCATTGTGTTAGCCCTGCAAAAGGCGGCGGCGATAACGTTGTCCATAACAGACATGCGCTTTAGCGGTTTTACAACCTGGAACGTGCGCGCAATGCCCATGTGATTTATCTTGTGGGGCTTGAGGCTGCTTACTCTTTTTCCTTTGAAATAGGCCGCGCCCGTCGTCGGATTGTGGAATCCTGAAATAAGGTTGAAGATAGTAGTTTTGCCGGAACCGTTGGGGCCGATAAGGCCGAATATCTCGCCCTTTTTTACCTTAAAGCTCACATCGTTTACGGCGGCAAGGCCTCCGAAGTATTTAACGAGGTTTTTCGCTTCAAAGAATTCCATTATTACTCCCGCGCCTTTTTACCCGGCATGCGCCGCTTGACGGTATCTACGAACCTGTGCCAGTCGCCCACCACGCCGTTGGGCATGTAGCGTATCACCAGCACTACCAGCACGCCAAAGCCGAGGACGTGGGCCCTTGTGACGTACTCTGCAATGGTCATGGCAAACTCCGAGCCGGTCCATTCCGCAACGGAGGTAATTATGCCAAAGCCCCCGGTTCTGAATATCTCCTGCACGATTACCATGATGAACGCGCCGACGGCAGGGCCGTAGATCGTTCCCACCCCGCCGACGATTCCGACGAGGATGGCCATTATCGATATGTCGTGCAGCGAAAAGACGACTTCGGGGTCTATGAACCCCATGTAATTCATATAAAGCCCGCCGGCAATGCCCGTAAGCCCGGCGGCTATGCCCAGCGAGATCATTTTGTAAAAGGTAGTGTTCACACCCAGGCTCTCGGCGGCGTCCTGGTCTTCCCTTATCGAAATGAAGTAATAGCCAAGCTTCGATTTCATAACCAGCTCCACGATGACTATGGTGGTTACGGCCAGGGCCAAGGCGATGTAGTAGTAGGGGAGTTTTGATATGTAGGTCTGGAGAATCATAATCCCGACCATCCCCTCGGTAAAGCTTTCCCATATCGTTGCGCCGTGGCGGAAGACTTCGTTAAGCGCAAGGGTTGCCAGCGCGAAATATGCGCCGCGAAGCCTGAAACATATCCACCCGAAAGGAAGCGCGACAAGGGCCGCAGTCACTCCGCCCAGAGCAAGCCCCCACCACGCCGACCAGCCCAGATGGTAGTTTATAAGCCCCGCCGTATACGCGCCGGTGCCGAAAAAGGCCGCGTCGCCGAAGGACACCTGCCCCGTGTAACCGGCGATAAGGTTCCACGCCGTTCCTATAACAACCCACATGAGGGCGAGTATGAAAAGGTGCCGGTAGTAATCGCTCTCCACAAAGAGCGGAAATATAATAAGGACTACAAGAAGAACCGCCGGAGCGATTTTGCCGAACTTCATCATATACCCGTAAGGCGCTTGAATCCGCCCGGCAAAAAGATAAGGACGAGGATAAAGACAACAAGCCCCATCATGTCCTCGAACTCCATTGCGATGTACGTTGCGGAAAACGCTTCCACAAGCCCTAGCGTTATGCCGCCGAATATCGCGCCGACGGTGGAGCCTAGTCCGCCGAGTATGCAGATTACGAAGGCCTTCCTGGTGAAAGGTCCGCCGATGTCCGGATAGAGGTAGAAAATCGGCATAAGGAGCGTTCCGGCAGCCGCGACTAGGGCCGCGCCAAGGCCGAACGTTATGTATGTAATCCGCTGGGAGTTTACACCCATCAAAACCGCCGCTTCCTTGTCCTGCGCCGTGGCGCGTATCGATTTGCCCACGTCGGTCTTTATAAGGAACCAGAAGAGAAAGAGCGTAAGCGCTATCGCTATGAAGAAATCGATAACCAGCGGCACGCTGAACGATATCTCGCCGAGGAAAAAAGTTGCGTTGGAATATGAAACCCTGACGGACTTATAGTCCGATGTGAATATAAACCTCATTACCTCCGTAAGGACCATGCCGATGCCGACGGTCATCAGCACCTGGTTTTCGGGAAGTATCGTATCGGCGTGAACCAGTGGGTTGAGGAGGTATTTCTGTATTAAGAGTCCCAGTACGAACAGCGTCGGCATGCTTATTATAAGAGAAAGGTAAGGGTCCATTCCAAGCACGGCGAATGCGGAATAAGTGATGTACATAGCGACCATCATCAACTGTCCGTGCGCGAGGTTGATGATGCCCATAACGCCCATGATGAGCGTCATTCCGGTGCCGATAAGGGCGTAAAGTCCCCCCTTGAGGAGTCCCGAAACTAGAGTTTGTAAAAACAGGTCCATTTGCTCAAACGTATTTAAACGGTTCCCCCCTGCGCGTTTTTGCAGAACTGCAAAACGGGAGACCGGCTATATATAATTCGATCTCCCGTCTTGTTAACGCTATTGCGGTTTACTTTCGTTCTTTTATCCAGTCAACAGGATAGACGTACATTACCTTAGAAAGGCTCCTCGGCCAGATCATCTCCAGCTTGTCGTTCTGCCACTGCACGACGTATGTCTGAAGCCTGTTCTGGTTTATCTTCTTGTCGTAAGAAATAAACTTCACAGGCCCGAAAACAGTCATCATGTCCGTTTCTTTCAGGGCCTGCGTGATATCTGCGGTTGAGTGCGATTTGGCCCTTTTAAGGACGTCGGCCACTACATAAGCTCCCGCATAGGCTTCCGCGCCGTGGTATTCGGTTTCGCGGTTATACAATTCCTTGAACTTATTGTAGTAGTCCATCGCGCCCGGAAGCGGTAGCGACTGGTGCCACAACGTGGCAGAGACGACCTTTTTGCCCGCCTTGCCTGTGTTCTGCACGAACTCTGGCAACGTGAAGCCTGCGGCGGCTCCCGCGAAAAGCTTCGGGTTCATCTTGAGTTCCATCGATTGGTTCATCAAAAGCGAAGCGTCTAAAACGTAGCTGATCATGTAGATCAGGTCAGGATTCATCTGCTTGACCTTCGCAAGAAGCGGCTTAAAGTCCACCGCGCCGGAATCGTAACTCTCTTTTAAAAGAACTTTTATGCCCAGTTTCTTGGCGCTTTTTTCAAATGCCGCCGCGCCCTTCGTTCCGAAAAGGCTGTTCTCGTGCAGGATGACGGCAGTTTTGGGTTTCACTACAGCTTCCAGGAAACCTTCAAGCCCGCTTGCGTATTCGCTTACCGGCGGGTTGAGCCTGAATATGCGGAACCTCGGAAGAATTTTGGCGACTTCCTCTTCGGCCTTTGCTTCAAGCTCCTTGATTTCCTTTTTCATCTTCGCCTTTTTCCCGGCGTCTTCTTCCTTTTTCATCGCCTTTTTGATTTTGCTGGCTTTCCTGCCGCTTGGCGTATGTGCGGTCGGTTCGGTTATGATATCCGCCGAACCGGTGTTGACCAGAAACGGGAACGCCTTGTTTATCGCAACACCCGCGACTGCCGCCGTTACCGACGAACTGTACCCACCGGCAAGCATAACGACCTTGTCCACCGAGATGAGTTTTTCCGCGCCCGAACGGCCGACATCTGGTTTGCTGGTAGTATCTTCGATAAGGAACTTGATGGGCCTTCCATTTATGCCGCCCGCCGCGTTGATTTCAGCTTCAGCCATCTCGAACGACAGCTTTTCGATCTCCCCGAATTTGGCAAGCTTGCCCGTTATGGGTAGCACGACGCCCACCTTGATGGGTTCTTTTTTCTCAACTTTTTTCTCTGCGGATTTTTCAGCCTCGGGGCCTTTCGCTTTGCACGCAAAAGTTCCCAAGACGAGCATTCCCAATAGCGGCAATAAAAGTAACTTTTTCATTTCATTTCTCTCCTATATACATGCGGGTTTACGGACGAAACCTTTCTACTTCCTAAGATTCGATTTCCTCCAAATTAAAACGAGTTTATTGTCCTATTTTATATCAAAAGCTTTCCTTAAAAGCCAGCGCTAAACCGTCAGAATAAAAGATGCGGTCGGTATCGTTCTTTGCGTTTTTCCTTACGCGCGGCCTTGCGCGCAGGGTTTCACATGCGCTAGATTGTGAGGTATGTTCGATTTGCTAAAAAATGTTTTCGCCAAAGGCGCGGCCACCGGTTCAGGGAAGGATTCGGGGAATGAGGCTAAAAAAGACTTCCACGACGTTCGGGTGGCGGCGTGCGCCCTTTTGCTGGAGATGGCTGGCATAGACGGCGAGTTCAGCGACGTGGAGCGGGAGCACATCGTGTCGATACTGGAAGAGAGTTTCGGGATGTCCGGCAAGTACGCCGAAGAATTGATAGCGGCCTCGCAAAAGGAGCTGGAAGGCGCTATCGACTTGTGGCAATTCACTAGCATGATAAACAAGAGCTATTCGCGCCAGGAGAAGATGGGCGTTATCGAGACGGTGTGGAAAGTGGTTTACGCCGATGGCAAGTTGGACAAGCACGAGGACTACCTGGTGCACAAGCTGGCCAACCTTTTGCGCCTGACGCACAAGGAACTTATCGACGCGAAGTTGAAGATTATTAAAGCCAATAAAGAGGCGGGCTGAAAAGGGCGCAGTTTGCGTTCTGAAAAATGGACGCTGAAAAACCATTGATTATCGGCATTGCGGGGCCTTCGTGCGCGGGCAAAACTGCGCTGGCGGAAATGCTTGCGCGTCGCCTGACGGATAGCGGCAAGAAAATCGGCGCGACGCTCTTATCGCTCGATTCGTACTACCGCGATCTTTCCCACCTTGAAATGCCGGAGCGCAAGAAAAACAACTTCGATTCGCCCGACGCGCTGGACAGCGGCCTGCTGATAAGCCAAGTGTGCGATCTATCAAACGGCGTTAGCATTCAAAAGCCGGTTTACCGTTTCGACGTGCATACAAGGGAAGACGAAACCCAAACCGTAAAGCCGGAGAACTTCGTGATCGTGGAGGGTCTTTTTGCGTTTTACTGGGAGGAACTGAGGAAGCTTTTCGACGTGAAGGTTTTTGTATCGGCCGCCGACGAGACGTCGTTTGAAAGGCGTTTGCGGCGCGACACCAGCGAAAGGGGCAGCGCGCGCGATTACGTAATAATGCAGTACGGGCGCGACGTGAAGCCGATGTTCGAGATGTACGTTTTGCCGACGAAGGTTCACGCCGATATCGAAGTGAACGGCGCCGCGCCCCTCGAAGAATCCGCGGCCGCCGTTTTGAACCGGGTTTTAAGGAAAATTGAAGAAGTGAATGGGGGGTAACGTCGGGCTATACGTGTTAATGACAGGGGAAGCGGAAGCTATTCTTAAAGCTTGCGCTTCCCCTTTAAAAAGGCCGTGGGGTTTTAGAGGCCCCGCACCTTACATTGCCTGGCCCTCGAAACATTGATAAGCCTCGTCCTGAAGGCTTGCGAACAGGTCGAAATCCTTGTAATCCATATCCACCCGGAAAAGGGTAACTTCCAGTCTCTCGCACGATATTTCCATGTTGGTTTCCGTATCCCTCATAGTGTGCTTGTACACCGCAAGAACGTGAAAATAGTCCCCGTGCGGCAGGCTGTCAACCTTGTTAAGGTTAAGGGTGAAAAGTTTTTTTGAAAAGACCATCTCTTCTCCGTAATAGATATCTTCACTGCTCTTTACGGCTGAAAGGAACTCTTCCTTATTCTTGAAACCGTAAGGCTTGTTGCCGTAGGCTACCTTGCCGAGTTCCCACGCTACGTCGTAATCATTGTTGTAGTAGGCCGTAAGGAACGGTTTCAGGCTGGAATTAAAAATTTCCATCTGGGCGGCCGTTGGTTTTTCAATTATATCTGCGTGGCCAATAAGAACACTGCCTAAAATTACGAGGGTTGTAAAAAATTTTGCTTTCATCTTCATGCCCTCCTTTCAATTTATCTGTCTCCTAAAGCCCCTGTTGGCGGGTTGACGCCAATGCTTCGTTATCAATGCGGCATTCAAGGGGGGTGTCCCCTATGCCAATGAACCTGTCGAAACTTTCCGAGTTTGCCTGAACCCTAAAAAGGACTTGTTCCATCCGCTTGCACGTCACTTCTATACCGGTCTGGATGTCCTCGGTGGTTACGTCGTAAAAGGTGATCACGTAGAAATATTCGCCGTCAGGCATTTTGTCCACGCGGTTAAGTTGCATATCCGTTAGATTCCTGGATACTACGGCCTTTCCATCTTGTTGGCCGTTGTCGTAATCGTTTAGCTGAGTGACGAACTCTTTTTTCGAATCGAACGAATGCGGGTGGTTCCTGTATGCCTCTTCGCCCATTGCCCACGCTTTGTCGTAGTCCGAACCGTAAAACGCTTCTAAAAACGGCTGAATGGTGGAACTCCAAATGTGCCGTTGTTCGGCCGTTGCCTTGTCTATCTGGCCGTAACTTATGAAAACGCTTCCGAGAATTATGAGCGCTGTTAATAATGCAACTTTCATCTTCTTATCCATTTCTGGTCCTTGCCTTTCTTATCGGCAACGTTTATTAACATAACAAGGGCATAATTTGTGCCAAAAAGACCTGTTCACTAAACCTCTGAGAAATAAGACAGTCTAGGCTGGAAAGATTTTGTGCGGTTGCATGTGTGGTGAAAATATTAGACTTTTTGCCGAAATTGTAAACAATTTGCAAGAATAGAAAAAGACTTGATCAGTTCTATAAACCTGCTGAAAAATCAGCCTGATAGAGCAATCCATGGAACGATTGCACAAATTGCGTAGGCTGAAAGCCAAGCAATTTGAAAGGTTTGGACGAATTTATTTCGACAAAGTAGCGGCTGAAACAGTCTCGGATGGACTTTTTCAGCAACCTGTTGGTATAAAGCCTTTTTTTACTCTGAGAAGTCGTATTCTTCGTTCGTACCCAGGTAGCTTCCGCCGTTCCATCCTCCAATCACGTATATTTTGCCGTTAACGACGGCGCTTGCGGCAAGGCTTCTGCCTGTCGGCATAGGAGTTCTTATGGTCCATGTATCGGTTGCGGGGTCGTATTCTTCATTGGTGGTTATCCTGTTATCGCCGTCGTAACCGCCTATTACGTAAATCTTGTCGTTAATTACGCCGGCGACAAGGGCCGAGCGCGTTGTAGGCATGTCCGTTTTCATTTGCCACGAGTCGGATGCGGGATCGTATTCCTCTACGGTTGCCAAACGATTGAGGCTGTCGAATCCGCCAATCGCGTAGATTTTTCCGCTAACGGCGGCGCAGGCGGAATAATCTCGCTTCGTTGCCGAGGCCGTTTCCGTTTCCCATGAATCGGTGGAAGGGTCGTAAACCTCTACCGTGCCGAGGTAGTTTAAATTGTTGTCAAAACCTCCGATTACATAAATCTTGCCGTTTTCAACCGTGCCACAATGGGCCGAACGGGCCGTGGGCATATTGGTTTTTGTTGTCCATGTGTCGGTGGCAGGATCGTATTCTTCCACGGTTGCCAGCCGGAAGAACCCGTTAAACCCTCCTATGACGTAGAGCTTGCCGTTAACCGCTCCCGCGACGGCCCTGCTGCGCGCCGTGGGCATGTCGGTTTTAGTTATCCATGTATCGGCGGCTGTATCGTATTCTTCGAATGTTGCAGAGTTGACGAGACCGTTCCATCCGCCTGCGACATAGATCTTTCCGTTGATTGTCCCGACCGCCATCCTGCTTCTTGGGGTGGGCATGTCTGTCTTCGAGGTCCATGCCTCCTTCGTGGGTGTGGCGGAGACTTCGGATGAGGCCGGGCTTTCCCCTATGTCGTTTTCGGCGGTAACGATGTAATAGTATGTTGTTCCGCTGGCAAGGTCGGTGTGGACATAGCCGCTCGACGCTCCGCTTATTTTCGTTCCGGTGGATGTCGTAACGCCATTGCCGGTCGACCAGTAGATGTTGTATGTAAGCGCGTTCGAAACGTTAGCCCAGCTTATTGCTGTCTGGTAACCCCGGGCCGCGGCCGTAACACCGGAAGGGGTGGAAGGGATGACGGTATAATCCGCCGAGCTGCCGCCGTTGCCGCATCCGGCTGTAAGCGCGAGTAATGCGGCGATTGCGATTCCGGCACGGAATAATTTTGTAATTTCAACCATAACAGAAGGTCTTCCCAGCATACCGGAAAGACTACCCGGCAGGCGGCGTTTTATGAAAAAGCGCGTTATTTCCGATTTAAATTTTCCTTCACAATTAAAGGTTTTTGTCTATCGCCACAAAATCAACAAGCAAAAAAACATGCAAGATTATACACTATTTAATCGCCTCGTCTTTTTGGAATCTTTTTTGAAGTTCCATTGCATCCGCATATAACAGGCCGTTAACCGCCCCGAAGGAATAACAACATCCTTCCGAATAGCGGATGATTTACCGGATCAGCCGTCCTGCCGATCATCGTCCTTCGGGCTTTTTTAGCGCTTCCCCGCAAGCCTTGATCGCCTCTTTTGCGGAGACTGTCCAATTGAACCTGTCTTCAACGGTTTTCCTGGCGTTTGTCCCAATACGCTCAAGCTTTTCAGGATCAGATAAGGCTTTAACGATTTTATCGGCGTATTCATCTAGGGAATCGGTATGCACCAGAAAGCCGTTTTCGCCGTCGGTAATGCATTCGCTTATTTCCCCCACGGCCCTTGCGATAACCGGTTTTCCCGCGCACATGTATTCGTAGATTTTTATGGGCGACTTGGCCATCGTTATTACGTTGACCGGGAAAAGAGCCAGACATAAATCGGCGCGTTTGAGGTGTTTGGGCATTTCCGAATAGGGAACGTCTCCGGCAAACTCCACCGAGCTTGATACCTTAAGCTTTTTGGCGAGGCTTGGGAGGATTCCCGGTTTCCCTTTGGTTTCCAGCAGGTCGCCGCCGCCTAATACCAACAGCTCGGCTTTTGGTATCTTCTTTTTAACTTCGGCAAACGTGTAAATGATATTTTCCACTTTTACTCCGTTTTCGGAACGGAGGTTGCCCGCATATAAGAGAGTCGGGCTTTTCGGGTTTTTCCTTAAAGGCAGGCCGTTGGCGTCAGGGACGAATTGCGTGTGATCGCCCGCTGTTCTGGCGTAGAAAAGCCTTTCGGGCGATACGCCTATATCGAGGCTGAATTCATAAAGGAATTTGCTTGCCACCACAACGGCATCCGCGCGCGCCGCAAAGTACGTTTCGCAAAACGAGTAAAGCTGTTGTTTCCATAACGCGATCCTTTGCGACGAAGCAAAGCCGAACAGCCCCTCCACATCGTCCCAATCCACTACTACCGGTATGCCGGCAAGCTTTTTTACCAGCCAGCATGCGATGGCGGATTCGGGAAAGGTGCGGCCAAGGTATATAAGCTCTATATTTTTCCTTTTGCATATCGAATAGATGGCCACTGCCTTTTTCAGGCTTAGCCAAAGTGTGCGAATGTTCGTAAAGGGCCTTCTTAGTTTTTTCAGTTCCTCCCTACTTTTTTCGTCGTACGGGTACCTGTGCATTGGGAATGTGGGAAGGTAGATAAAGGGTACACCTTCTTTTTTATCCACCTTTTCTCCCTTATACGGTTCTCCGCCGGCGAAGAATACCTCGTGCTTCATTCTTTTGAATTCCTTGGCAAGGTGGAATATTCGCGCGCTAGGGCCCCACAGCCTTTGGTGTACAAGATCGAAGGGAGTTATGAACAGTATATTCATAATGAAACCTGAGTGTTCATTGCACCGCCATAAAAATCAGGTAATACAACCCCTTATTCAAACACAAATTTAAATGAAAAACCGGAATAGTACCGTGAAGAGCCATCTCTTTGAATACGATAACACACAGGTAAAATATAACAAAATTACCGGCTTATCGGGCAAAACATGAGCCTTACGACGAGGATTTCCCGGCGTTTTTATCCGTATATGCCGCCCATCGATGATATATGCAGGTTTTTTCATTTAATAATTTGTTATGAGCTTTTATTAATATGATTTCTTAATTTGAGTTTCTATATTAGGATGGATATAATCCACCGATTGTTGTAATCGGCTAAATTTTATTTGTGAGTTTGGAAATTTGAATATACTTGTTACGGGTGGCGCCGGTTTTATAGGTTCCCATCTGGTTGACGAACTCGTAAAAAAGGGACATAAAGCAAGGATTTTCGATAATCTCGACCCGCAGGTTCACCCCGACGGTAAAAAACCCGATCACATTAACCCCGAAGCCGAATTCATAGTGGGCGACGTGCGCGACCGCGACGCCCTTAAGAAGGCAATCGAAGGACAGGAGATTGTCTTCCACGAGGCGTCGGCGGTGGGGGTGGGGCAGTCGCAGTACAAGCTGGAATATTACGTCGGCGTTAACGTGATGGGAACGGCAACACTCCTTGACATCCTCGTAAACGACAAACACAAGGTACAAAAGGTCGTCGTGGCCGCCAGCATGAGCAGCTACGGCGAGGGAAACTTCGAGTGCAAAAACTGCGGCATCGTAAGGCCGCCGTTAAGGCCGGAATCCCAAATGGCAAAGAGCGACTGGAACAACTACTGCCCCGAATGCGGCGAGGCGGTTAAACCGGTTCCCACCGACGAAAAAGCGAGGCAGAACTGCAACTCTATTTACGCAATAACGAAGCAGAACCAGGAACAGATGGTTCTCAACATCGGGCAGACCTATCGGTTGCCGTCCGTGGCCCTGCGCTATTTCAACGTTTACGGGCCGCGCCAGTCGCTGTCGAACCCCTACACCGGCGTGGCGGCGATATTCATGAGCAGAATTAAAAACGGGCGCCGCCCTGTTGTTTACGAAGACGGCCTTCAGACACGCGATTTCGTATCGGTGTACGACATCGTGCGGGCGAACATACGCGCAATGGAAAACCCAAAAGCCGATTACCGGACATTCAACATCGGCAGAGGCGAACCACTGACCATAAAATCGATTGCCGAAACGCTGGCAAAGCTTTACGGCCGCGAGGACATACAGCCGGAGGTTCTTAACAAGTTCCGCAAGGGCGACGTAAGGCACTGCTACGCAGATACGACCGCCGCGCGCGAAATACTCGGCTTCGAGGCGAAGACCACCTTTGAAGACGGCATGAAAGACCTGATCGAATGGGCGAAAGAGGCCGAGGCCGACGACAGGTTCGAAACGGCCGCCGGCGAGCTTAAGGAAAAAGGGCTTATATGAAACAAACAATACTCGTCGTAGGCGGCGCGGGCTTTATCGGCGTTAACTCCGCCAATAGGTTCCTTGCAAAGGGCCATAAGGTAATAGTTCTCGACAACTTATCGAGAAAGGGAGCGGTCAGCAACCTGGCGTGGCTCAGGAAAAACCACAAAAAGGTAATCTTTGAAAAAGCCGATATCAGGGACTATAAAAAAATAAAGAACGTCTTTGCAAAATACAGGGGGATAGACGTGGTTCTCCACCTCGCGGCGCAGGTGGCCGTAACGACTTCCGTTGTCGATCCGCGCGAGGATTTCGACATAAACGCGCTGGGCACCTTCAACGTGCTCGAAGCGGTGAGGGAAACTTATAAACTGTCGCCCGCGAAAAAGAAAAAGGCGCCCTTTTTCATCAACGCCTCCACCAACAAGGTTTACGGCGGCATGGAGGATATTAAAGTCGTACAGAGGAACGGACGCTACCAGTACCGCGATTTAAAGCGGGGCATTCCCGAAGACCGCCTGCTCGATTTCCATTCGCCCTACGGATGCTCGAAGGGCGCGGCAGACCAGTATGTGCTCGACTACCAACGCATCTACGGGCTGGACACGGTTTCGTTCCGGCAGTCGTGCGTATACGGCTACCGGCAGTTCGGCGTGGAGGATCAGGGATGGGTGGCGTGGTTCATCATAGCGTCGGTTCTGGGGAAAAAGATCACCGTTTACGGCGATGGCAAACAGGTCAGGGATGTTCTCTTTATCGAAGACCTCGTGGACGCCTACGAAGGGGCGATCAAAAATCGCCTCGCGGTTTCGGGCAAGGCGTACAACATCGGCGGCGGACCCAAAAACCAGATGTCGCTCCTGGAACTTATAGCCTTCATCGAAAAGTGGCGCGGTGAAAAACTAAAGTATTCATTCGACGACTGGCGTCCCGGCGATCAGCCCGTCTTCGTGTGCGACATCCGCAAGGCCAAAAAGGATTTCGGCTGGCAACCGAAGATGTCCGTTAAGAACGGCGTCAAAACCCTCTACGAATGGGTTGCCGCCAACAAAAAACTCTTTTAACCCACGTTTTCCAAAAAGGGCGGCAAACGCCGTTAAGTGGGAATTGTCGGTTAATAGGCCATCCGGGAAAATGCGGCGGGATGTGATCCGGCGTCTATGTTAAAATATCCATATAGAGGTTTCATGTACAAAAATGCGTTGCCGACCCTTGCTTTGACTCTGGCGGTTGTATGCATCTTTTTCGAGGCGCGGTCTTTCGGCGCAGATGCCTTCACGCCCGTCGCATTGGTTGCGTATGTCAACAGAAGGTCGATGCCGCCGCACCGCAGCCGCGAGAACATTGTGCAGCTTATCTTAACTGCCGTTTTGTTCGTGATCATCATTACGTTGATCATGATGGGTACCTTTTCGCACGAAAGGCTCTTCGAATGACTGGTAAAGAGTTTGTAAGCGGCGCGACTGTGGCTTTTTTCGCCGTGCTAATCGCCCAAGCTTCGGAACCCTCGGCGGTGTTTTTCTTGCCCGTTTTTTTCGGTTACCCCGTTTTCGGTTACATTGATACCCGAAAGGAAAGGCGCGAACGGCGCCGGAATGCGTCGTTGCTTCTTATTTTCGTACTTTTTACGATCATGCTCATATTGGGCGACCATACGCCGCATGCAAAAGACCTGATAGCGATAGTTGTAGGGCCGTAAAAGGCCGCCGCTATTCAGAGGAAAATTTGTATAATTACTTCGATTCATTTGGGGAGAATAAATTATAAAACACTAATTTTGAACCTCACACATCTTACATACCCAAGTTGGAATTGTTTTGAAGGTTTTGGACGTATTTGGTAGAATTGCAGCGAGTAGCAACAAGTAAAATGGGGTCAGGGGAATGCCGGGTAATATAATCCTATCCTAAAAACCTCAAGGGAGAACACAGTGCCGTATAATCGGTATATAGCAAGATTCTTTTTTTTCTTCCTGATGATTCTCTTCGTCACCTCATCATGCACCATGTATAAAGATATCCAGGAAATGAAAAAACCCAAGTATGAAGTCGGGAATCAGCGCGGCGCCAAGTTCTGTGCGGAATGCCATGAGGAGATATATGACGAGTGGAGCGCAAACTCACGCCACGCGCAGGCAACCACAGCCGCGTCTTTCAATGATTTCAAGGAAATGTTTACCGGCGTTTTCATGTATAAGGCAATGATGGGCGGCGAGGCAATGTGCTATGCCTGCCACGGTATAAAAGAAGTTAACGACGGTGTTAACTGCGAGACGTGCCATGGAACGTTGTTGCCGGCCGAATCGATTGAGGACTCGATTGAAGTTACGCATGAACAGAAGTATTTGCCGGGCCGGGAACAAATGAAAAAGGCCGAATTCTGCCTGAAATGCCATACGATGGTCAACCCGATGTCGGGCGTCCCGCTCATGGGCCTGAAGGCTTCCTACCTGAAAAGCCAAGCGGCTGCGCAAGGCATCACGTGCCAGGATTGCCACATGAAACCCAGAGACAGCGAACTGAGATATCACGGCTTCGATACAGCCGTACGGAATGTGGAAATATATCGCGGCGATCTGGATATCAAAGATGTAGCGTTTGAATTCCCTAATTTCAGTCTCTCCATCGAAAACCGTGTTATGGGCCACTCGATCCCGGCTGGCGGTGGCACGCGCACACTCGGCCTTGAGATAAGCTTTATCGATAATCAGGGAAAGCAGATTCATCAGATAATCACGACTTTCGCAAAGAAATTTAATCAGATGCCTGTTTTCGGACTGATGCCTTATAAACTCATGGAGGATACGCAACTTCAAAGCGGCGAGGTAAGAAGGCTTGCATTCACACTGCCCGCTTCGCTGAACGATCAGATAATGGAAGTTGTGTTAACGATGAAGTTATATGAAGTATCCGACGAGCATGAGGGTGATATAAGCAAAGCTTATTGGATAAGCGAGCCATTTTTCGAGAAAAGGATGAATTTCCCAATACTTTAACCATCACTTCAATAAGGAGGAAAATCCAGTGGGACCTGGATTACACGGCGGTTGGGGAATGTGGGGCTTGCCCATATAGTCCTCGTCCAGGCCGGTTCAGCCGAATCGGGAAGGGAATACCGGTCAATGTTCCGCTTCCGAACCATGGTGGTTTTGCAATAATTATGGTATTCCATCGCTTCTGCGCCCGCCTGCAATAAATAACCATCAAATAGACAATGATATGGCTTGTTACATTTGTGGCATTAATTTTGCCTTTTTAATTCCTTTTGAAGTTTCTTTTGAAGCGCGATCATAAAAAACGAATGATATAATGATCAAACGAGTAGAGAACCTTGGCAATTTAAATTTTATGGAGGGGGTAAGTATGTTCAGCAAATCAATATCGTTACGTCTTTTAATCCCTGTAGTTTTCCTTTTGGCCGGTACTTTCGCGTGCCAGTCCACCGGTAAGCTGTACCTGGAGCCGCAGATGAGCTGGCCCGTGCAGTGGGACAAGGTGCAAGGTCAAGATGGCTATTTCTGGGTATTCGGCCAGAACTCGGGATTCATTTCCGTATGGTCGGACGACACACTTGAAAAAGTCGCCCATATCGATGTATGGGGATACGAAAGGGATCGTCTTAAAAAAGAAGGCGTAACGATTGATCAAAAGAAAGAGGACTGGATTCAGAAAAACATTCGGCCGCATCACGGCTGGCTGGAGCCGGGAGCCAAATACATTTACGCTTCGAACAACTCTAAAAAATCGGATGCCTTCTGGATCATCGACACGAAGACCTTCAAGATCGTAAAGAGGATAAATACCGGCGGCATGGGCCCGCTTCACGGCGCCTTCAGTCCTACTGAAGACCTTGCGATATTCGGCAACGTTCAGGACAAAAAGAAGGGCGTAATCACCTTCATCGATACCAAAAATCACGAGGTCATCGATGTCGTGAAAACTACGGGTGTCCAGACGCGCGACATCGCCATAACGCACGACGGCAAGCGCGTTTTCGTGGGCAACCAGGGATGGGATAAAAAGAAGGGCATCAAGGGTTCCATCGACGTCTTCGATATCAAATCAAGGAAGATGATAGCGTCCATAAAGGGCGCGCAAGGCCTTAAGGGTATGGCGATGTCGAAAGACGGCAAAACGATAGTCGCCGCCGGAAGAAGGCTTGGAAAGGCCTACATCGTAGACGTGGAGATGATGGAGCTGGTTGCAACGCTCGATATCGGAGGTGAGCCGAGCAACGTTGGTTTCCATCCAACAGACCCCAGCAGGGTGTACATTGGAGTCTACAAAACCAACGAGTACGTTGTGATCGACTTCAAGAAACGTAAGGTTGTAGCGCGCATTCCAGGCGGCAACCAGGCCAACGCACTTTACTGGCCGGTTGGCAATAGCGACGTGGCCCTTGGCGCCAACGAAAAGGAAACCTATATTTCGGTAATAGACACGAAGAACGACATGACAATCGGCGAGATTGATACGCCGCTCGGTTCGCACAACATACGTTACAGGGCCGACGGCAAGGTCGGGTTCGCAACGTGCAAAAGGTCGAACGAGGCCGTCTTTATCGACACGGAGAAGATGGAAGTAATCAAAACCGTCGAGGTAGGATTCGGTAACAACGGAGTCCGCTGGGTGCCAAAGGCGAATTAAACGGCGAAGCAGGCAGGGCGGCGTCAGGTAATTACGGCCTTGCGCCGCTCCGTGCCTGTTTCATGAACCGGAGGTGTAAATGCAAAAAGGAAATATAGACAGAAGGAAATTTTTAAGGCAAACATCGATAACCGCCGTATCGGCCCTTTTGGCGTCGGCTGTTCCGATGGGCGTCGTACTTCCGGCCAGCGCCGAGGAATACGAGGTTATCGAGGGGTACAAACTCGACCCGGGGTTGATTCACCAACCGAAGGATATTGAAAATATGTCCGAATTTGAAAAGGCGCATGTGCCCACTCTGAAAATGCCGCTTGTGGCTGAAGACGGTTCCACCGTTCCCTTTTACATCGTTTCCGACCACCCGATGGAGAAGGACCATTACATCCAGAACGTGGAAATACTGAATTTCAACGACCCCATCATCCATAAAGGGATGATCGAATTCTCTCCTGCCAACGGCGAACTTTATTTTTCGTCGCAGTTACGCGCGGTCAGCGGCACCAATACGATATTGGCCGTTATGAGATGCAACAAACATGGCAGGTGGGTCGGAAAAGCAACGGTAAAGGTTACGGTCGGCGGTTGCTAGATCATCGGCGTTGAAAGAAATGCTTAAGGCTCGAAAATTATGGCCGGTGATGCCAGTGACCTTTTTGGCTGCCCTTTTGGTTACCGTTTTGGTTACGATACCCGCCGCGTTCCTATATCTTTCATATAACCCAAACGCGGCCAAAGCAGAAGCGGGGCAGGGAAGCGAGCCGAAGACGCTGAGGATTCTCTGGACAAACGATACCCACGGCTACCTTAGCCCGCTCTATCACAAGGAACCGGAAGAGGGCAATTATCTGGATATTGCCTTAAAGGAAGGGAAGATAGGCGGCTGGGCCAACCTCGCAACCCTCATCAAGAAATACCGCGCCGAAATGCCGGAAAAGACGATTCTCCTGGACGCGGGGGATACATGGCACGGAACGGGAGTCGCCCTTTTTACGAGGGGGTCGGCGATAGTAAGAGTGATGAACGCCCTCAAGTACGACGCAATGACGCCGGGCAACGTCGATTTTCTTTACCCCAAGGAAGTGTTCTTGAAGCGCGTTGAGGAAAGCGAATTTCCAGTGATCGCGGCAAATATTTACGACAAAGAATGGGACGAGCCGGATTTTAAGCAATACATAATAAAGGAAGTTAACGGCCTCAAGGTGGCTATTATCGGCATGACGTACCACTGGTCGGCGAAAACCGGCAACAGGGAAAACACCCAAGGGTGGAGCTTCGGCCTTCGCGAAGACCAGGTTCGGGAACTTATAAAAGAAATAAGGGAAAAGAAAAAACCCGACCTTGTAGTCTTGCTGTCCCACATGGGATACAGGGTCGATAGGAAATACCCCACGCGCGTTGAGGGAATAGACGTGGTCGTGGGCGCACACACGCACGATAATGTTTACAAGCCGCCGGTTGTCGACGGAGCGATAGTCGTTCAGGCGGGATCGCACGGAAAGTTTCTCGGAAAGCTCGACCTGAAGATAAAAGACGGCAAGGTAGTAGGTTTCGATAACGAAATAATCCGCGTTGTGGATAAAGACGTTCCCGACGACAAGGAAATTCAAAAGATTATTCGTGAGGAGTACGCGCCCTTTGCGGAAAAACTGAAAAAGATTATTGGCCGTACGAAAACGCTGATTTACCGCAGGGCCACGTACCAGAGCACGATGGACAACTTAATCACGGACGCGTACAGGGAGATGTACAGCGCAGATGTTTCGTTTTCGCCTTCGTGGCGTTTCGGGCTTACAATCCTTCCCGGCGAAATCACGGCGGAAGACGTTTACGGGATGGTTCCCACGGACGAGCCGGTAATGACCTTTGAGCTAAAAGGCAACAACATAAAGTTCGCGCTGGAATCCGCGGTGGAGAACGTCCTAGCCGAAGAGCCTTACGAACAGCTTGGAGGCGATCTTGTGAGGTTTTCCGGCATGGAAGTGATAATCGACGAAACCAAACCGTTCAGGAAACGGGTGGTAAGCCTGAGGATCGGCGGACAGCCGTACGAACCGGAAAAGATGTACAAGATCGTGACGGCTAACACGCAGATGCCAAACGTGCCGACCGCCCAAAACGTAAAAAACACCGGCAAGGTGGCGGTGGAAGAACTTATACGGTACATAGAAAATAAGAAAGTGATCGCGCCTAAACTGGACGGGCGAGTCAAAATCGCAAAAAAGAAGGAGGGCAGATAATGGCAAAGAAAGAATGGACGGAGCGCGTGAAAATGAGGCTCCCGAAAAAGATCAAGAAAGGCGAAATAATCGAAGTGAGGGTTACCGCCAAGTATCCCTCCACGACCGGCCTGAGAATAGTGGACGAGGAGAAAATGACCTTCCGAAGGGACAAGATTCCCGTTTACCTCAAAGTCATGGAAGTGTTTTACGGCGATGAGAAAATAACCACATTCCAGATGACATCCGCAACAAGCCCCGACCCGCTGATACGCTTTAAGCTCAGGGCCGACAAGGAGGCTCCGCTCAAGGTGATTTTCAAAAACGAAAAGGAAAAAACAGGCGAAGCTTCGACAATGGTGAAGTTCTAGCGCCAGGTCATAAGCCAAGCTATAAGGTGAAAAGTAAAGCATAAAAAAGGGAGTGAGAAAAGACAGATGAAAAAAATTACGGCATTAACGCTATTTCTGGCGATGGCGCTTTGGCCGCCAATTGCCGCAGATGCGGACATAATTACAACGTGGTTTGAAAACGAAGAGGCGCGCAAATGGGAAAATCCTTTCGCATCCGACGCCGCGGCCATGGAGGAGGGAAAAAAGATTTACGACGGGCAATGCATAAAGTGCCACGGCGAAGAAGGCAGGGGAGGCGGAGCCTCGATGGACAGCCTTCAGGCAAAACCGCCCGACTTTACCAACAGATTGGCGTCTCTTAAGAGAAAAGATGGCGAGAGCTTTTGGCGGATCAAAACGGGAAAGTTCGAAATGCCGCCTTTCATGCTTATACTAAGCGACGACGATATATGGAAAGTGGTGGCCTATATACGCACGATGTCGCCTTGAGGCCGAATGACGACGACGCGCATTTGGCAGCAAAACCCGTTCTCTAACGGGTCGGCTGTCCGGCCGCTGATGCGCGGATCGCATCTTTGGGCGGTAATCACTTTTACCTTTCTTTTTACCTTCACTTCTTTGTACATGGCGCACACGGCGGCCGCGCATGAAAATATAGGCAGTAAAAGCGCGTCGATAATTACCGTAGACGGAAAAAGGATCGACTATTACCTCAATATTCCTCCCGAAATCTTCTCGGTTCTTGAAGGGGAGTACGAGGGGAACGACCCTTATTTGAAAGAATATCTTTCCGAAGGCGTCGTTCTTTCGACGTGGGATTCCATTTGCACGCCGGTTGAAGTAGGCGAGCCGGTTTTGCAGGAAAGCGGCAACCGGATAGTGCACATCGTTTACCGATGCCCGAGGGAAGTGGAAGACCTTGACATAAAAAGTTCGCTTTTTTTCGATATCGATTCTGAGCACGTTCATTTGGTAAAGGTTGCCGATTCCCGCAACCCCTCGAAGTTCGTACACGACGGAACGCTCACGATGAGCGGCAATTCTTTCAAGATAGCCGACGTAAAGTCGCCGGGCAACGCGACGGCTAGGCGTGCGGGAAGATTCTTCTCGCTGGGGACGGAACATATTCTAGGCGGTTACGACCATATCCTCTTTATCTTGTCGGTAATTTTTGTAACCGTCTCTTTTGGAGAGGCGGTAAAGGTAATCACTTCGTTTACCGTCGCGCACAGCCTTACGCTTGCCCTTGCGTTTTTTGGCGTTATCTCGCTAAGTCCCTCCGTTGTGGAACCGTTGATAGCCCTTTCGATTGCTTACGTAGCGTTTGAAAACATATTCAAAAAGAATTACAGGCGCAGGTGGCTTTTGACTTTTGCATTCGGCCTCATTCACGGGCTGGGTTTCGTGGGGCCGTTAAAGGAGATAACGATTTCCAAGGGAGAACTTTTAATGTCGCTCTTTTCGTTCAACCTTGGGATAGAGGCGGGGCAGGTTCTGATCGTGGGGATTATAGCGCCCGCACTCTATTACTTGGCAAAAAATGAAACCAGGCCGCTTTTCGTGCGATGGGCATCCGCCTGCATCGGCGTTATCGGGGTTTACTGGTTCATTGAAAGGACGGTTTTATAACGATGCCGCCTTACAACATTATCATTGCGGCGTTTCTGGCGTTCGGCGTTACGTCCAATTCGATACCGTGTAATGCGCAAAGCATGAAGGAAAACCCGGCCGTAAAAGAAATTAATTGCGCCAAGGATTTTACGCTTACGAATCATTTCGGCAAAAAAACGCGGCTGTGCGATTACAAGGGCAAAGTCGTTCTCCTTTTCTTCGGTTTCACGTTCTGTCCCGATATATGTCCGACCGGGCTTATTGAAATAGACGCTGCCCTTGAAGAACTGGGGGACAGGAAAGACGACGTGCAGGTATTGTTCATTTCCGTCGATCCGGAAAGGGACACGCCCGAAGTCCTTAAGGAGTTCGTAATGTATTTTAACTCCGCGTTTATCGGTCTTACCGGTACGCCGCAGGATATAAAAAGGGTTGCCGGGCAGTATGGGGTAAAATTCGAAAAGGTGCCGCTTGAAGATGGTGAAGGCAGTGAAGATTATCTTGTGCGCCATTCGGCCAATACGTATGTAATAGACCCGGAAGGCGACCTGGTGGACACGATCCCGCACAACACGCCGCCGGAGGAGATGGCCAGGATAGTGGGTAGTTACATTGGCAAATAGTAAGCGCCCCTTTATCGATAGAAGCGACATCATAACGCGGGAGTTTGAGCAAACCGATTTCAAGGAATTTATATTCGACCTTCAAAAGGAAATCCAGCAGATGAACTACCGCATAACGCGCGTTATGAACATCGACCATGTGAAAGACGTGCAGGCAATGATTAAAGGACTGAAGATAGCTTTTTCCGTCTACAAGATCGTGGAGTTTTGCAACATAATATCCTGTAACGAAATAATTTCCGCCGATCTTGAATCGGGCGTCCTCTTCCCGCAGAAGTTCGCGGTGTACAGGCCGCTTGGCGTCTCTACCATCCATGTTTCATTCTTAAAGCCGACGGCGATTGCCGGCATTTTCGGAAAAAAGGAAATGACGAAAACCGCCCGTAAGATGGAAGAGGAGATGCTGGAAATTCTGGATAACATGGCCTAATGCCGATTGGACAACAACAATAGAGTATTGAATATCGTTCTTGCCACCCTTCCCTTCGGCTGCGTACTTTCAGATATACCATTGACATTTGTGTAGACATTGGCTACACTATAACTGTGAGTAGGAGATTTGAATACAGATTTGAAGATGGTTTTGTGGAAGGTGAGGCGATTGGAAACGATTTGTGGCAGATAATAATACGCCATGCAAAAGATAATGAAAAAGAGACGTATTATTGGGAAACCGATACTCTAACCAAGTTTTTGACCGGAAAAATACCCGATAAAGACCTGAGGAGAATAATTGAAGGTTAATTTAAAGAGGGTTTTATGAAGAAAAAAATTGTTAAAGGCATCATGAAGGGAACTTATAAAGAGTTAGTGCGCCAAGCTAATAAACTGACTAAGGATGAAGTTATTCACATAAGGGTGCGCAAGAACAGGAAGGAAGAAATCAGGAAAAGGGCCGTAAGAGCCGGTGTATCCATTTCCGAATACCTGCTTTTAGCCGAAGATAAATTTGCGCATATGAAATAAACGCCCGAAGATTATATCTTTATTTGCAGTAACGGTAAGCCAAGCCTCTGCCTGCTGTTTTCGCCTTTCAGCAGTTCCGTTTTTCTAAGGGAAACGTTACCCCTCTCCCCCTCATGCTGTGCTTGTGAATTCGCTTGTAAACTGGCGGCATGATGTATTGAATGCTTGCCAAACTTTCCCGCCAACAAGTCCATGACATCGTAAATCCGCGACATTTTTTCGATTTTTATAACGTCATCGAAGAGCGAAAACTGAACGCTTCTCACAGGCATCAAATCCGCCAGCACAACGCCGGTAAGCCGGTAAAGAATGTCTTTTCTGTAAAGCGCGTTAAACCCTTCTTTGACGATTTCGGAAAGCTCCATCGGGTACGATGAAGGACGATCCAGTTTGCACTCCAAACCTTGGTTTATGAAATCATGGCTTCTCGTCAAAATAACTATCCTTTTAGCGGCCAAGTTATACCGCCTTGCCTTTATGCAGGCATTTTCAAGGTTTTTGAAAAGCTGGGAAAAGACGTATGCCTTGTCCGAGGAAGGCGGCGTAAACGTCTTTGTCTTACTTATGGACTTGTAGGAACTCTTCGACTCCGTTGAAACCGGATACGCGGTTCTTCCGTTTAATTCGTTCCATATCTCCCTGTACGGTTTGGAAAGGCGTTTGGCAACAAACCGTTCGTCCTTTCTGGCGAAATCCAACGCGGTATCTACGCCGAATTTCCTTAACAACGCCGCCGTGTTTTTCCCGATCCCCCAGACTTTTTCTATGGGAATATTTTGCAGAAAAAGCGGGATGTCCCTTCCCGTTACCGTCACAAGGCCATGCGGTTTTTTATCTTTTGAGGCGAGTTTTGCCAGAACCTTTGTAAGGCTTACCCCCACTGAGACGGGAATACCCAACTCTTTTTCTACGGCGTCCCGCATATTTTCCGCAATCTTTTCGTAAGAAGCGCAGTGAACCCGCCTTAGTCCGGAAAGATCGACAAACGCCTCGTCTATGGAATACTCTTCCACCGTCGGGGAAAAGCGCCTCATGACCTCAAACATTCTCACGGAAAAAATGCTGTACATCTCGTAATCGGAAGGGAGTATAACCGTTTCGGGGCAGGCTTTTTTCGCTTCAAAAAGCCGCATGCCTCTTTTGACGCCGCTTTTTTTGGCCTCGTAACTTGCGGCCGACACTATACCGCGCTCTTTTCCCGTTACGACGGGTTTTCCCTTAAGGCTGGGCTGGACGGCCTGCTCGCACGAAGCAAAAAAGGCGTCGGCATCCAAATGCAAAATAGCTCTCGGCCACCTTTCAAGGGTTATCGACCCGGAACCCATCACTCCTCCTTAAGGAAGTTTTTAGCTATACTTCCTGATAACTGCCGTAACTACACCGGCAATGCTCAGCTCCCTTTTCGGTTTTATCGGTTTGTACGCCGGATTTGCCGGAACAAGCGTTACGCTCTTGCCTCTCTTTCTCAAGAACTTCATAGTCCACTGGTCATCCACGCAGGCGATAACTATGTCGCCGCTTTTTGGATTGAGGCTTTTATCAACCAGTACCATGTCGCCGGGGATTATTCCTGCTTCCGACATCGAGTCGCCGGAGACTTTCAGCATGAACGTTGCGTTTCGGTTCTTAATGAGGAATTCATCCAAAGAGAGGATATCGGCCAGTTCCTCTTCCGCCGGAGAGGGGAAGCCCGCCTCTACCGTGCCAAGCGCCCTGACGCCGGAAAAAGGCGGCATCGAAACAGGAACGAGCTTTCCCTTTTTGTCTTTTTTAAGCAGGTTCATCTTTTCGAGCTTCGTAACAAGTTTGGATACGGCATTTTTTGACTTAAGCCCTGATATTTCACCAAGTTCCGAAAAACTCGGCATTCTCCTGTTCTCACGGTAGAATTTCTCTAGCGCCTCCATTCTTAGATCCAGTCTGCCTGCCTCCATGATTTCATTATAGGTGAACGTTCGTTCACGTCAAGCATATTATTGAGTGGCGTATAAAAGTAACCTAAAGTTGTTGTATGTGCGGAAGGTTTACATTGGCTTCATCGATTGAGGAAATTATCAAGCAGTTCCGGCTAGGCAAATATGTAGAAATAACCAAACGATATAACATTGCCCCCTCACAGCTTATTGCTGTTGTGCGTAGTGCGGAGGGTGGAAGGGAACTGAAAATGCTCAAATGGGGGCTTGTTCCATCATGGGCGAAAAAACCGGACGTTGGAAATCGGATGATAAACGCCAGAGCGGAAACAGTAAATGAAAAGCCTTCATTCCGGGCAGCCTTCAAGAAGCGTCGGTGTATCGTTCCAGCAAGCGGCTTTTATGAATGGAAGCGCACGAAAAGCGGGAAACAGCCATATTACATTCGCATGAAAGATAAAAAGCCGTTGGGTATAGCCGGTCTTTGGGAAATATGGGAGGGGCCGAAAGAGATTATCGAATCGTGCACCCTTATAACCACTGGTGCGAATGAGCTTGTTGGCAAGCTCCATGATCGGATGCCCGTGGTATTAAGCCCAAACGATTACGATAAGTGGTTGGACCCTGCGATTGATCCTAAAAGCCTTAAAAAACTATTGCGTTCCTTTCCGCCACAGGACCCGCCACAGGATCCGTCACAGGAGATGGAAGCTTATGAAGTATCAAAAGATGTTAACGATCCTAAAAATGAAAGTACACGGCTTATTAAACCTGATTAGCCCTACGGGGAATCGGGGTCTTGAATCTTGAATTTTACTATTTGAAACCGGCAATAATAAAATCGATATAAACTAACTTGCTACCCTACGCGCTCATCTGTTTTAATGGCATCCATGTCTATAAAGGCGGTTAAGGGCGTAAAGGATATTCTGCCCGGCAAGGTGGAAAGCTGGCGCGCCGTGGAAAATTGCGCGAGCGAAATATTCTCGCGTTTCGGGTTCAAGGAAATCGTCCTGCCGATATTCGAAAAGAGCGAGGTCTTCATAAAAGGCGTCGGAGAACAAACCGACATCGTCCAAAAGGAGATGTACACCTTCACCGACCAGGGCGGAGAAAGCCTTACGCTAAGGCCGGAGGGCACGGCAAGCTGCGTCCGCTCTTACATAGAGCACTCCATGCACCACCCATCCGGCACGGTGACCAGGCTCTATTACTTCGGCCCGATGTTCCGCCGCGAAAGGCCGCAGGCGGGCCGCTTCCGCCAGTTTTTCCAGATAGGCGCGGAGCTGTTTGGGACAATCTCGCCCGATGCAGACGCCGATGTGATTCAGCTCCTGCACCTTTTCGTGCAGGCCGCTAATGTAAAGGGGCCGGAGCTTTTGCTGAACAGCCTGGGCTGTTCCAATCAAGACTGCCGGCCAGCCTACAAAAAGGCGCTGGTAGATTTTTTAACTTCCCGAAAGGCCGACCTGTGCGACCTGTGCGGCGAACGCTACGAAAAAAATCCCTTGCGCGTTCTGGATTGCAAAACGGAAAAATGCCAACTCATTGCGAAAAACGCGCCGATGATAGACGCGCACCGTTGCGGCGGGTGCGACGACCATTTTGGGAAAGTGCAGGAACTTTTAAAGGAACTGGACATTCCATTTACACTAAATCCCCGAATGGTGCGCGGGCTGGATTACTATACGCGCACCGTTTTCGAGGTGACCGCCGAAGGGCTTGGCGCGCAGAACTCCATAGCGGGCGGCGGCAGATACGACGATCTGGTAAAGAACTCAGGCGGCCCCGACATCCCGGCAATAGGTTTTGCCGTCGGTATGGAAAGGCTCATGGAATCGGTAGCCGGCGCGGAGACGGACGATTCACATAAACCGGATGTGTACATGGTTTCGATGGGAGAGGCCGCCGCGCGCGCCGCGTTCGCCATTGCGGGAAAGCTGCGCGGCAAAGGGATAAAGGTGGAGCGTTCGTATAATCAGCTGGGAATGAAAAACCAGATGGGCAAAGCCGGAAAATCGGGCGCGCACCTTGCCGTGATAATCGGCGAAGACGAACTGGCGAAAAAAGCGGCTGTGATAAAAAACCTCTCCACCGGCGATCAGAAAGAACACCCGATGGACGGCATCGAATCGGCAATTTCTGATTTAATAAAATAGGTTTATCGCGTTATCTTTATTCTTTAGGTTAATCAAGGTGCAAACATGACAGACATGAACGAAACTAAAAAATCCGGCAAAGTAAAATGGATCGCAATTGCCGTTGTGGGCGTTGTCCTTCTCTTTTTCGGGTTCATGTTCGCAAGCGTCGTGATGCGTAGTATGGGCGGTATGAGCGGGATGTCTTCGATGAACGACTGGATAGCGGGCGAAACCCTGCAGCTCGATCTCGTAACGCCGCGTCCGCCGGAAGACGAAAAGGCGTTAAGGGCGGGTAAAGCCATCTACGAGATGCGATGCGCCATCTGCCACGGCGAGAAGGGCGACGGCAACGGCGAAAAGGCCAAAGAGCTGACCGTGAAGCCCACCGATTTTTCTTCGGGGATGTACAAGTTCCGTTCGACGCTTGAGCTGACGCCCACAAACGAAGATATTTTCAAGACGATTACGCGCGGCCTGCACGGCACGGCGATGCTACCGTGGCCGGGACTAACCACCAACGAAAAATGGCAGGTGGCGTACTTCATAAAAACCTTTTCAGATATCTTTGAAGACGAAGAAAAGCCGCCGCCGGTCAAGATTCCTAATCGTGTGATGATGAAATCGCAGTACGAAAAGATCGGCAGGGAACTTTATCAAAAGGTCAAGTGCTACGAATGCCACGGGCACGACGGGCGCGGCGACGGCGAAAAGGCCGGCAAGCTGAAAGACGACAAGGGCAGGCCCATCAGCCCCAGAAATTTCAGGGAAGACATATTCAAGCGCGGACTCGATATCGATGAAATCTACCTTACCATCGCCACGGGGCTTTACGGATCGCCGATGGAATCGTACCTCGACAAAAAGGTGGCGGAAGAAGACATACTTGCCCTGGCGTATTACGTGCGCTCCATTGCGCCCAAGATTTTTGGCGGCGGGATTATGATGGGCATGATGAACATGCACAAGGAAGAACAGATGGGCATGATGATCGACCACGTGATGATGCCGACCGTCTACCGCCCCGACGCTTTCAATTAGCCGTATTATTCCCCGACAGGATCGGACGCCGTCGTGGGAGTGTCTGCGATAAACTACGCAGTTTCCGGTTTAAAATAAAAGGAGGGAATTGCCAGATTATCCATTTCTTTCTTGTATTCTGGCCTGTTTTCCGGGCCGATTCTTTTCAGCTCTTCAAGAAGGCGCTTTGCCTGCTCGACAAATGCCGACAAATCAATTCTAACCTCATTTTGTTTGATTTTTGGAATTTTATCACAAAAATTCTACCTGTTTTCACCAAGCTTATATCCCCTGACTTCCATAAGTTTTGCTAGTCGACGGAACCCGTTCGTGTTACAATTTTTATGTAAAACCAGACAAAAAAAACGGGCACAAGAAAACCAGGAAGCAGACCTATTTCAAGATGAGGTATCGACTTGCAGTATAGGTATTTGGCTGGATAGCTATGACCGTTCAAAAAGAGGTAAACATAACGGTTGCCGGTGCAGCCGGTCAGGGATTGCTAACAATTTCCGGCTTGCTCCTGAAACTTTTTTCGGTAAGCGGGTATCACCTCTTCGCCTCCCAGGACTATATGTCGAGAGTGAGGGGAGGGCACAATTTCATGAGGATCAGGGTAAGCAACCGAAAGGTTTTGTCCTCTCCGGAAGCGGCCCATATCCTCGTAGCCCTCGACCAGCAAAGCATAGATGAACACTCGAAAGAACTCATAGGCCCGGCGCCGGTGATCTACGACCCGGCTACCGTAAAGGTGGAACCTTCTGGCAAGGCATATCCGGTGGCGATTCCACTTATGAAAATCGCGCTGGATCATGGCGGAGCAGTCTATAGCAACGTGGTGGCATTCGGAGCTGTTGCCGCGATGATGGGGTTGGGGAGAACGGGATTTTCCGGGGTATTGAAGCGGAAGTTTCTCAAAAAGGGAGAAAAGGTTTACGAGGCGAATATGAGCGCGGCGAAAGCCGGTTTCGACTTTATTACGGAGCAGGTTCCTAAAATACGGCTGGGGAAAGGGAAGGCCGTAAAAAAGCCGAAAATGCTTATCAACGGCGCCGAGGCTATCGGCCTCGGGATGATCACCGGGGGGTTGCGGTTCATAACCGCATATCCGATGTCCCCATCCACCGGGATATTCAACTACGTCATCGGCAAAGCGGACCGCATCGGAATAATCTTTGAACAGGCGGAAGACGAAATTTCCGCGATCAACATGGCGCTGGGAGCCTCCACTGGCGGTGCACGGGCCGCCGTCACCACATCGGGCGGCGGACTTGCGCTGATGGCGGAAGGTATCAGCCTTGCGGGTGTGGCGGAAATACCAATCGTCGTGGCAAACATACAACGTCCCGGACCGGCAACCGGTCTCCCCACCAGAACGGGACAGGAAGATCTCGACTTCGTTTTAAGCATCGGCCATGGGGAGTTCCCTCGCTTCGTTTTCGCACCGAACGACGCGCAGGAGGCATTTTATACCGCCGCCCAAGCAATGAACCTTGCCGATAAATACCAGGTACCCGTTTTTATTCTCGGCGACCAGCACCTCGTCGATTCGTATGTTACCGCCGACCGCCTCAACCTTAAGCGTGCAAGGTGTAAAAGTTTCCTCCTGAGGCCGGACAAGCGGAACAAACCGTATCTGCGATACAGGTTCACGAAAAACGGGGTATCCCCACGGGCCTATTACGGCCAGATCGATGAATGTTTCATGACGGACAGCCATGTCCATACGGAAGACGGACATATCACCGAAGACATGGACATCGCAAACAAGATGGTCGAAAAAAGATTTTTAAAACTCGGCGGCATGAAAGGGGAATTCGGCACACCGCGGCGCTACGGCTCCGTCCGCCCGGACTTTACCCTCGTTTCGTGGGGTTCCACGTATGGAGCCGTGAAGGAAACGGTTGACACCCTCAACGCCGACGGAAAAAAGGCGGCTATGGTCCATTTCAACAGGCTATGGCCCTTTCCTTCCGTGGAAGCGGCAAAACTGCTCGGAAAGAAAAAAAGGGTCCACGTAGTGGAAGGCAATTACCAGTCGCAGTTCGCCAGGCTCCTGAAAAGGGAAACCGGAATCGTTCCCCATAACTCCATTTTGAGGTACGACGGCAGGCCGTTTAACGTCCGGTATATCGTCGAAAAACTTAAGGGAATATACCGATGGCGGAAATAAGCGATTTCCGATACGAAGGAAAAATGTCTTGGTGCCCCGGTTGCGGGGATTTCCAGATTCTCAAGTCGCTAGAAATAGCTGCGGTGAAATCCGGCAAACAGCCTAACGAGATGATCGTGGTTTCAGGCATAGGCCAGGCGGCGAAGCTTCCCCATTACATAAAGACGAACGGTTTCAACAGCCTCCACGGAAGAGCGCTATCGTCAGCGTTCGGCCTCAAAGCGGCGAACCACAACCTGACGGTGGTTGTGGCTACCGGCGACGGCGACTGCTACGGCGAAGGGGGAAACCATTTCATCCATAACCTGAGAAGGAATATCGATATAACGGTTATCGTACATAACAACCAGATATACGGCCTTACAAAAGGGCAGGCATCCCCCACCTCCGAGATCGGCATGGTGACGGCTGTGCAGCCCAAAGGAGTTGTTTCCACCCCCTTTAGACCGCTTGCCGTTGCCGTTACCCACGATGCCGCGTTTGTGGCAAGGAGTTTTTCAAAGGAGATAGATTTCACGGCAAACCTTATTTTGCAAGGGATGAACACGCCCGGTTTTTCGCTGATAGACGTGTTGCAGCCTTGCGTATCGTTCAACAAGATCAATACATACAAGTGGTACCAAGAGAGGGCCTACCACCTTGACGATTCCCATGATCCGACAGACAAACAGGCAGCATACGAAAAGGCGATGGAGTGGGGGGAGAAGATTCCGCTAGGCGTTTTATTCAGGCATTCCCGAAAAACCTTTCTGGACTATTTTATCGACCCCGACGGCCCGCCGCTTGCGAAGCGGGAAGTACGTCTGAAGGATATCGAACTGTTGCTGGAGGAGTTTTATTAGCGCCCGTTTCCCTTCCCGGAAGACTGGAAAAGGCAGGTGATGATCACGTTAATAAACGCCCTGAGCTAAAACAGGATCATAAGCCGATGTTGCATCTCAAGTATGCATGACATCAAAGACTGTGTATGACCCCCATTTTCCTGAAAGTCCTAGTATTCTAGCCGGTTAAAGAAGTATGGAACTTCGCGGTGGGACGACTTGGCCGAATCGGAGCCGTGTGCCGAATTCTTTTCGATGTCCACGGCAAAGTCCTTGCGTATCGTTCCCTCGTCGGCATCGGCGGGATTGGTTGCGCCCATAAGCGTGCGCCAGTCCGCTATCGCGTTATCCTTTGATAGAACCATAGCGATAGTCTGTCCCGACGTCATGTATTCCACAAGCGGGTTAAAAAAGGGTTTACCCTCGTGCTCGCGGTAGAACCCTTCTGCCTGCGCGCGCGTAAGCCTAAACTGCTTCATGGCCAGGATTTTAAAGCCGTTCTTTAAAATCCGGTCGATTATCTGCCCTTGAAGCCCGCGCTCGGTTGCGTCGGGCTTTATCAGCCCAAGCGTTTTTTCCTCGCTCACGATTTAAACTTGTCGATTATTTTATTGAGGTCCATGTCTTTGTCCACTCCCGCCTTTTGCTGGATGGCGTTAAGGTTATCCAGAAGAGTGGGGCGCTCCGTTTCGTAAAAAATACCGGTGTAAACTTTTCCGGCGGGCGGATTAAGCGCCTTGTCGAGGGCCGAGATAAGGTCACTGCTGTCGTGATCTTCCGGCAGGTCGGTAATAACCTCCTTGAAATGATCGAAAGTGTCTACCTTATTGAACGTAACGCACGGCGATATTATGTTGACCAGCGAAAAGCCTTTGTGCCTTATCGCCTTGGCAATAATTTCTCCCATCTGCTTGGGATTGCTGGAAAAGGTCTGCGCCACAAAGGTGCCGCCGTATGTAAGGACGTACGCCAGCGGGTTAACCGATCCCGGATCGGGCGAGCCGTAAGGCGTGGTTACGGTTACGAAGCCGGAGCTGGAAGTCGGCGACACCTGTCCTTTCGTAAGGCCGTATATGTGGTTGTCCATCAAGACGTAGGTGATCGGAATGTTTTTCCTCACGGTGTGCGGAACGTGCCCGCCCCCAATGGAAAAGCCGTCGCCGTCGCCGCCGAAGGCCACGACCTCAAGGCTGGGATTGGCAAGCTTTATACCGGTTGCCACGGGCAGAACCCTTCCGTGTAGCGTATGGAATCCGTAAGTCTTCAGGAAATACGGCATGCGGCTGGAACATCCGATGCCCGATACGCTTACCGTGTTATCAATGCTGAGCTTGCACGCGGCAAAGGCTTTCTGCACGCCACTGTGGACGCCGTAATCGCCGCAACCGACGCACCATACCGGCCTAACGCCGCTTTTGTAATCTTTCGGTTTCAAGGCTGTTTCTGTTTCAGCGGTCATTAGAGCACCTCCTTGATTTTAGCCAGCACTTCCACGGGGGTCATCGGCATACCGCCGTATGTGTTGTACTTGAT
>SDBV01000136.1_pt1 | contig 89979 bp, 76 predicted proteins | sample 2277081 | NCBI WGS metagenome assembly SDBV01 (sample SAMN10402039, study PRJNA504765) | marine sediment metagenome | isolation source: marine sediment core GS10_PC15, 223 cmbsf | place: Arctic Ocean: Southern Knipovich Ridge | collected 2010
GTTGAGTTTCCCAATGGCCAGAAACTTTGTAACGACAGCTTAGGTTCCTTCCTTTCGTGGGAACCGCCCCCGAACCAGATCCACCGCCTCTCCCCGTGTCTTGATTTCTTCTTCCAACTGAGCGGTTTCGACCGCGCTGAGGATCTCTCGGAAGATGGGACCCGGTTGATAGCCGAGTTCGATGAGATCATCGCCGTTGATCAGGGGCGGGGGGCTGAGGGAATGCGGGTCGGGGGAGTGGAGTTGCTCTTTGAGGAAGCAGTAAAGAGCGGCGCTGTCGCTTGAGGATTCAGCGTCGAGCCGGGCGAGTTCCATCAACTCTTCCATCCCGTCTTGCCGGATAAAGCGTTTCATCTTGGCGGGACGCATGTCGGGAATATCCAGGATATTGAGATGGTGGTGGACAAGAAATCCCACCTGATCGGCCAGCGCGGCGCTGTATCGGAGGCGGCGGCAGATTTCGCGACCCATCTCTTCGCCCTGCTCGCAGTGACCGAAAAATCGGGTCCGACCGTCTTCGGTGATAATACGGCAGGGGGGCTTGGCGACGTCATGCAGGAGAACTCCCAGCGCCAGTGAGGGCGTGGGGTTCCGCATCAACCGAAGCATGATCAGGGTGTGCTCCAGGACATCTCCCTCCGGGTGATACTTCGGGGGCTGCTCGCACTCCCGCATGGCCGCCACTTCGGGAAGAATGGCCGCAAGCAATCCCGTCTCCTCCCAGAGCCTCAATCCCCGCGCGGGATCGTTGCCCGTGAGCAGCTTCAGAAGCTCTTCCCCGATCCTCTCCTCGGAAACCTGGGTGACTTCGGATGAAAGTTCCTTAACCGCCTCGAAAGTGTCTTCGTCGATAGCGAAATTGAGCTCACAGGCGAATCGAATGGCTCGTAGCATGCGAAGTTTGTCTTCTTGAAACCTTGCTGCGGGATCACCGATCGCTCGGACAAGACACCGCGCGATGTCCGCCTCGCCTTCGACATAATCGACGACTTCTCCCGAAACGGGATCCATGAACAGGCCGTTGATGGTGAAGTCACGGCGCTGCGCGTCGGTATGCGCGTCCGTGAAGACCACTTCGTCCGGATGGCGTCCGTCCGAATAGCCCTTATCGGAACGGAAAGTTGCCACTTCGTACTGATATCCCCCATGAAGAACCATGACCACGCCGAATTGTTTGCCAACCGGAACAGTTTCAGCGAAAAGCGCCTCCACATCGTCCGGCCGCGCGGAGGTCGCGATATCGTAGTCCTGTGCGGGACGCTCCATGATTCGATCCCGGACGCACCCTCCCGCCAGAAGGGCCTGATGGCCCTTCTCCTGAAGGCGCTTTATAATCGCGCATGCTCCTTCGAACTTGCTGTCCATGTTTCCCTCAGCGATGGGCTTTCGAGAAAAACCAGATGCCGCCTGCCAGGAACAGGGCGTTCGGCCCCCAAGCGCCGAGCCAGGGGGGAATCACCCCGATACGCCCCAACCCGCTACTGCCTGCGATGAGACCTAGAAACACGAGGGTCAGCACGATGCTCAACCCAAAACTCAAAATCAGCCCGCCCCGTCGCTGGCGAACCGCGAATGGGATGGCGAGGAAGGGCACGATCAAGTTGACCGCGGGCAGCGCGAATCTCATGTGCCGCGCCACTTCCAGATTCGGAGCGGGATGCCCTTTGGTGTGACGCCGATGAATTTCTTCCGAGATCTCTCGACGCGTCATCTCATCGGTTGGGAGTACGGGATCCTCCAACTGCCCGGGATCCACGCCGATATGCGCCGCAGCCTCCTCGACCGGGTCTCCGCAGACAGGAAACGTTTCCTCCGAAACCTTACGGCACTCGACGACATTAGATAGAATCCACTGAGAAGATTCGCTAATCCAGCGGATCTCATCCGCTTGCACAACACTGACACTCCGGTCGGGCAAGTATTCGATAATGCTGACCTGCTCGCCTCTTGCGCTCCTCGGGTAGAATCGCGCGATCCACAACGTCCTTCCTCTGTCCGGATCCACATAGAAAATCGGATGGTGACGGCCTTCCCGTACCGGATCGATGATGTTCTCCTTGATATAGTTGGCCCGGCTACCCAGCCAGGGGGCAATCGAATCCGAAACGAAAAATGTTCCAACCGCCACCAGGCAGCCAACCACAATAACTACCCCCGTGATGCGCTGGAGACTCAACCCCGCCGCCCGCAAGGCCACTAATTCCCTGCGCCGCACCATCTCCCCGAGGACGAAAAGCGTCGATACCAGGAGGGCCACGGGGATCGATTGAATGAGGATCCGGGGCAGGAAGCATACGTAGAACTCCCCCACGACGGTCCACGGGACATTATTCTCCGCGATGTTGTCCAGCTTATCGCTGATCAGGTCAATGACGATGTAAAGGGCCGCCAGGACCATGACCGCGGCGAAAAACGTGAGCAGCGTTCGCCGGAAAATATACTTGTCTATCAGTCGAAGAGCCATCAGAAGCGGTCAGACCTCCATAGGATGAACAGCCCAGCCGACCCGAGCAGAAGGTTCGGAACCTGATAGGCGCCGAATGTTGCCAGAAAGCCGGAGCCCCCCGCTCCCTGCATCATCATCCAAACCAAGTAGTAGATCAGCAAGAGGCCGAATGCGATCCCGAAAGCCACGCCTCGGCTTTCCTTACGCTTCAGGGAGATTGGAACAGCAAAAACGGCGAAGACAAGACTCGCCCAGCTCAAACTCAAACGGCGGCATGCTTCCTTCTGGTCATCATGGCGATTCTCATCCTGGGTTTCGGAAAGGAGCATTCGGATGGTCTTCTCTTTCTTGCCGGTTGCGGACATGGCCCGAAACTGGTCCTCGCTTATCCACATGGAATGGTGGATTGCCTGGGCAACGCTGAACACTGGATCGCCGGTGAAATTCGGCGTGACAACGGCGCATTCAGCCAAGTCCAGCTTCAGTCCGATCCCCGACAGGACGGGGCTGAAACGCCCCGTTTCCGCGTGGATGAGCTCCAGGTTTTTGCCCCGCTTTATGGCCATGGAAATGCCACGAAGCTCGCCTGCCTCTTTGGACTCAAATCTCAGAGCCAGGTAGTTTTCATCCGATTTCAGCAGTGTGTAGGTCACGCCCGGCATAAGGGCGTCCAGCGGGTTTTTAAGCGCCTTTTCCATAAACAGGCGATTGGCCACGCGGAGGGCCCGGGGCGACACCTGGTCGGAAACCAGAAGGACCCCGACAGAGAGAATCAGGCCAAACACCACGATGGGCGACGCAAGGAAGGAAGATTTTCCACCCCCGGCGCGGATGGCTTCCCACTCAAAATCCTCTGAAATTCGGCCCATCCCGGCGAGAATCGCGAATAAAAAGGCCATGGGTACGGTGTAAATCGCCTGAAAAGGCATCCATAGCAGGGCTAGTTTCATGAAATCCAGGAACCCCAATGCGCCTCCCACCAGGTAGCCCGCCTCGAGAAAGAGAACAGGAAAGATGAACAGCACGGACAGGACGAGGAGTGAGAGAACGAACGGACCCGCTATCTCGCGCAGCGCATATCGATGAAGGATCTTTCCGGGAAGACGCATGGAACTATGATCCTGTCCTTGAAGGTTTGGGAAGATTCACCCTATGATGGTTGCATGGAGAAGGCTGAGTCAATAAGCGCGTTCGGTGAATTCCTCTCGGCGGCACGGGATGTGTTCTTCCCATCCTTCTGCGTGAACTGCCGGACGCGCATCATCCTCCATCCCAATCCTTACTTCTGTCAGACTTGCTGGGACACCTACACGCCGGTTGACAGACCCGTCTGTGAGCACTGCGGGAAGCCCATGGGAATTCGAGTCGGATTTGACGCCCCGGTGGAGTTGTTGTGCCCCATCTGCCGACAGCAAACCGAACCGGGCTACGACAGGGCGCTCGCGGTGGGGACTTACGAGGGAATTCTCAAAGAAGCGGTCCTTCTTCTCAAGTTCCACGCCAAGACCCTCCTGGCCGAATTCCTTGGAGCACGACTAGCCGATTTCTCCGAATCGGATCTGGACCTCCAAAATTATAACGCCCTTTGCCCGGTTCCCCTGCATCGGGTTCGGCAAAGGGAAAGAGGATTTAACCAGTCTCAGCTCCTGGCTGACGCGCTGGCTCATTCCATCGGCTATCCGCCCGTCAAACATTTGCTCTTTCGCAACCGGCCGACCCTCCCGCAAACCCATATGACACTGAAACAGCGGCGCAATAACGTCAAGGGCGCGTTCACCATCGTTGATGCCGAGAAGGTCGCGGGTGGCTCTTTCCTGCTTATTGACGACGTCATGACCACAGGCTCGACCTTGGCGGAATGCGCCCGCACCCTCAAAAAGCATGAAGCGGAACGGGTCGATGCCCTCGTTCTCTGCACCACCCGGCTCGACAAGCTCTTTTCTCCCTGATCCTCTTTTCGTCTACTGTGACGGCAGCTCGGCCTCGCACCGCGGACAAATCTTGAGGGCTGAAGGGACCATCCGGCCGCAACTGGGACAATCACGTTCCGCTATTCCGAATGTAATCCAGAGAGGATTGCCGGCGCCTTTGGACAGCCCATGGAAGAATTTCCGCAAGTACTCTCCGTCTACCTCGCACTGAATCTCCGCCATCAAAGGCAGTGGAACATCGCAGGGCAAGCCCCACCGGCTTCTGGAATCCGGAACGGTTCCGGAATCGTCTTCCGGAAACAGGATCGCCTTCGTCGTCTCCTCTTCCAGGACCAAATGAACAGATATTCCGTTTCGAGAGGCGACCTCCTTCAAAAAGTCCCCGACTTCCTGAAGTAACTCTCGAATCCACTCAATTTCCTTGTCGGAGTCGGGAGCCTTTTCTCCGAAACTGAGGCGCACAGCCTCGGAAACCCCTTCCAGAACGACCCGAAATGCCCAGCGAGATCTCCTGAGGATCGCTTCGGCGGCATCGTCCCGCACCAATCGGGAAAGGGCCCCTTCGTTCCTGAGCGAAACCATCCGGTCCCAGAAACCGAGCTTCTCCAGATGGGCTTGAACGGACAGTTCTACCGCCTGAAACAATGGATCGAACAGCCCTCGCTCTCTCCGGTTTCGACGCCGGACTACCTCGGGAACATTGATTCGCGCTGTCTGCATAATCGCGCAGCTTGCGCGGCCCGGATTCTCGATGTCGGCCCGGTCTTCCGCCGACAATTCCGGCTGCAGAGATCGCAAACCGGGCAGGGTCGTCGATCCAGGCGTTTCGAGACAGATCGCACCGATACCAGCACTATTGAGACCCTCAGCGAGGAGCTGCCAATTTTTTTCGGAAAGGAACTCAACATCCCGCAAATGAATGGCCGTGGTGATCGGGGGCCGGGCGGGAGAATCCTGTCCCGCATTCCACAGGCCTGCAACGCCCCACTGCACCGCCCGTTTGAATTCTTCGTCTGTTTGTTCGCAACCCAGATCGAAATGGAATGTGATGGGAACTTCCCTGCTCGCTTCTTGAACCAGTCTCAATTCTCGGAAAACGGTGCTGATTCCTTTCTCAATTTCGGGGGAATTCGGATCCGACTCTCCTGTCTCGCGCAGAGATTCCATCCCGAACCAGTGGATCCTGGATCGGCAGCACCGGATCGCATCGGCGGTCACAACGGGAATTCGAGCCATCGGTTGGGAAAGCGGCATAACCCGATCCCAGCCCGGCGCGCGACCGTAAAGCAAGGCCGCCTGGAGGAAAACTTCTTCAAACAGGTCAATGCCGTCCGCCGGATCGAGGCCTATCAGACCGCTCATGCAGGCCCGAACGACCTCGGCGGAATACACACGCGTGAACGCAAACTCGCGTTTTATTTCCGCACCCAGACGAAGAGTGGATTGCAGGGGCGATATCTCACCTTCGGGAGAGGCCGCCCCTATGACGACTTGTTCCGTATCGAAAAGGGATTGCCCAATGCGCACGTGGAGCCTGCGATACTCTTCCAGCCCGAACTTTACAAGCGTTGCGTCCACCATTTCGCGGATCAGCGACGCCGTCGCGGTGGTCAATCCCGCCCTTGTGATTTGCGCCTCGACCTCGGTCGCCACGACCCGGGCCACGGACGGGTCCAGTTTCGATTCCCGCACAAGCGCATCCACAATACGCCCCCGATCCCAAGGCTCCAGCGTCCCCTGCGAGGTCTGGACCCATCGCCCCCCGTCGTCGACAACATCGGGTTGGGGGTATTCCATCAGTTCTTCGGCATCTCGCTGGGGCCTGTCATAGCGGCTGTAAGCAAGAGCCGCCTTCCCCCTGCCCAGACCGACAAGAGTCTGTTCGACGGCCTCTCGGGTCCTATCAGAAGTCGGAGGAACGCCCTCGAGCTCTCGATCTAGATAAACCGCAACAACCTGGGCGACGTCTTCGGCCAGGGCACGGTCGGATTGACCCTCCACCGTCAGGGCCTTCTGGACAGAGGCGATAATCTTGCCCTTGTCGAAGGGGACAAGAACACCGCTGTGCTTTCTAAATTCTCGGGGGATGCGTTCCATACACGCCGCAGGGGGTCAGCTGAGCAACGCTTTCAGCTCGTCCATGAATTCGTTGATGTCTCTAAAGGATCGATAGACCGAGGCAAAACGAACGTACGCAACCTGGTCCAGGTCGCGGAGACGGTCAACGACCATCGAGCCTACTTTGACACTGGAAATCTCTTTTTCCATTGAGTTCGTGAGCTCTCGTTCAATGTTGGTCACGATCTCGTCCATCTGGGCAATACTGATAGGCCGTTTCTCGCAGGCCCGCATGATGCCGCGAAGGATCTTCTTCCTGTCGAACGGCTGCCGGCGCCCATCGCGCTTCACAACCATCAGGAGCATCTCCTCCGCCCGTTCGTAGGTGGTAAATCGGCGGGCGCACTTGAGACATTCGCGGCGCCTTCGGATGGAGTCGCCCTGCTTGGTCGATCGGGAATCAATCACTCGGTCTTCAATTTCACCACAAAAGGGACACTTCATAACACAACTTCCGCCATATGTGCCGGTAGATACAAGACGGCATGCCGTATCTAGTGCCCAACTCAATAGCACACTATATCTTGGGTGTCAAGTTGTAGTATTTGACCGCCATGTCCCCCACAGATTGGGTCCTGGTTGCCGAAAGCCTGCCCACAGTTTCCGGGGACTCTTGTCCAGCGCGGTGACGCAGTACCAGGGTTCCCGATTCCGACAGAACTTCGGCCATCTCGCCAAGGGGAATACGACTGAAATCGTCGGCCAATACGTAAGGCGGGTCGGCAAAAATCAGGCTGAATCTCTGCCCCTTTTTCGATAGAACGCTTATGGCTCGCTTAACATCCTGACGGAAAGCTCTTGCCACGTCTGAAAACTCCAAGCGATCCAAGTTTTTCCTGAGGCACTCCACGGTCGCCTGATCCCTTTCAACGAAAGTGGCTGATCTCGCACCGCGGCTGAGGGCTTCAATGCCCAACGATCCGGTCCCGGCGTACAGGTCCAGGACATCGGCATCGACCAGACGATCCCCGAGCACCGAGAAGATCGCTTCCCGGACGCGATCCGTGGCAGGTCTCAGGGACTTCGCCTTGATCGTCCTGATCGTGTGCCCCTTTTTCATGCCGGCAATGACTCTCACCGGAGCGTTTCCTTTCTTGCTGTTCCTAAGTACAGCCCCACACAGGTTGGTGAACAATCCGGTAACGGCATGGGGCAAGCTCTATCTTACCTTCTGAGCATGGGGCAAGCCCTATCCTACCTTCCGAGAATGAAAGAACCGCCCCGAAGGGGCGTACGCAAGTAGCCTGGGGTGCAGCGAAGCGAAACCCCAGGTCTACGATGCATCCCTTCCCGCGCCCCGGAGGGGCGCACGAGACCGTTATTGCCGAGGTTATTGCTCATGACACTCCATCCTGTGCGTCCGCCCCTCCAGGGCGGAGCAGGGGGGGCCGACCTGGTCCCCGGGTTCCGTCCGCCGCAGCGGACTCCACCCGGGGCTACTCGCGTCTGCCCCTTCGGGGCAACCAGGAAACTAAAACCAAAGCTCCGTAAATTGTTCACTTACCTCCGGGGAAGTGTACTAAGAGGAGATGAAGGTCTTGAGCGCCTGATGATCGGGGGCATCAAGTTGCGGGTCTGCGTCAAAGATCGCGTCAACGGTTTTTCGGGCCTCTTCGAGCAGGTCCGCGTCTCCGATGAGGTCGGCGAGTTTCATCGCCAGCCTTCCGCTCTGCCTGCGACCAAAGAGTTCTCCAGGACCGCGGATTTCCAGGTCCTTTCGGGCGATCTCAAATCCGTCCGAGGTTGATTCCAGAATGGATAGCCTCTCCACCTCCGTCGGTGGAACGTCCATTCCCTCCTGGGGAAACGCGGGCCCCGGCACGAGAAAACAGAACGATTTGCGTTTTCCTCTCCCGATCCGGCCCCGGAGCTGATGAAGCTGCGCCAGCCCGAACCGCTCGGCGTTTTCTATCACCATGCAATTGGCGCCGGGAACATCGATACCCACTTCAACGACAGTCGTCGAGGCCAGGATTTGTATCTCCCCGCGATTGAATCCGTCAATTGTCGAATGGCGTTCTTCCAGGCCAACTCCACCGTGCAGCAGGCCAACGCTGAGACCTGGGAACATACGGGTTAGATTACGGTGGGCTTCGAGAACGCCGTTGCACTTGAACTTGTCCGAATGCTCAATAGTCGGAGAAATGAAGAAGACCTGTCCTTCGGCATCGACCTGTGACTCCAAAAAGCGATACACCCCCTCGAGATCTTCCGAGGAACAGACGCGGGTCTCGACCGGCTGCCGTCCGGGAGGAAGCTCCGTCAGTGCCGAAAGGTCTACGTCTCCATAAAGAGTCAGAGCGGCCGTCCGCGGAATCGGCGTCGCACTCATCTGGAGGACGTCGGGAACGGATCCTTTCTTGGCCAGCTTCTGCCTTTGGCGGACCCCGAAGCGATGCTGTTCGTCAATGACCACAAGCCCCAGCGTCGGGAACTGGACTCGCTCCTCGATCAACGCGTGGGTTCCCACCATGACAACGGGCTCCCCTTCGGAGAGCCGCCGTAAGTAGTCCTTCCTTGCCGCCTCGCGGATAGAACTGGTCAGAAGACAGAGCGGGATCCCGATAGGCGTTAGCCACTTTTCAAAGCGGAGATAGTGTTGCTCGGCCAGTATCTCCGTCGGCGCCATGACTGCCACCTGATACCCCCCGTCCAGGGCTGCAACCACGCCATGCAACGCCACCACGGTTTTCCCACTCCCTACCTCGCCGTGCAGAAGCCTTCTCATGGGTGAGTGCCCTGCCATGTCATCGAGAATCTCTTCGACCACCTTCTCCTGTGACTGCGTCAGTTTAAATGGGAGCTTGGAAGAGAAAGCACGCAGCTTTTCACCCTGGGTGTTGTGGCGAATTCCACTTTTCGACCGTCTGCGAGCGATCCGGTGCCTGCCAATCTTCGCCTGGAGCAGGAAAAGTTCCTCGAAGCGGAATCGGTGTCGAGCGCTCTCGGCATTTTCAATGGAAGTGGGAAAATGGACCTCTTTGATCGCAATTCTCAGCGGCATGAGGTCCAGAGATTCTTGTGTCGAAGCTGGTATTGGGTCACGCAGAGGTGGACTATCCTCGTCCTCTTCCAGATCAAACGCAATCTCCAGGGCGGCACGGATGAGGCGGCGGAATTGACGTTGCGAAAAGGATGGAGTGTCCCGAGTGGAAAGTGAATAAACCGGAACGATACCCTCTCCCCAATCTTCCTTTTCGTGAGTCTGGTCAACCAGCTCGAATTCAGGATTCTCGAGCCGCAACTTGTCTCGGGTTTCCCCCACCCGGCCGAAAAGGCGGAGACGTGTCCCCGGTTCCAGCCGACCCTTGAGATAAGGTTGGTTAAACCAGATCGCCTCGATCGAGCCGGCAGAGTCGGCCACAATGTCCTCTTCCAGTTTCGCCACCAGGATCGATTTCCGATATCCGAAAGGCCGGATCGAAACGCTTTTGATGGTGGCTTCGATCAGCCCCGATTCACCCGGACACAGGGAATCAATTCGCCTCACCTGTCTCCGGTCCTGGTAGTCGCGCGGAAAATACCTCAACAGATCCCGGAGGCTTGCGATCCCCAGGCGAGTCAGGCGAACCGCCGTCTTCGGACCGACGCCGGGGAGTCTTAGCAGGTCGGGATCGAAAGTGAGATCAGCTTCCTCCGTTTTTTCAGGAGAACTGACCCGGGGGCGGGACTTTGGCAGGACTATTCCTTTCCGTATTCAGCAAGCTTTTTGGCCAAAGTGTTGCGATTGATTCCCAATAGCTTGGCCGCACGGAGCCGGTTTCCTCCGGTCGAAGCGAGAGTTTCAAGAATCATGATCTTCTCAACCTCAGCCAGAAGCGAGGTATGGGGAGAGGCTTCCCCTTTGGCGAGCAGGCTATTCAGCCGGGTCGCCACGGCGGATCCCAGACTCGGCGCATGCAGATCGCCGTCGGACTTGCTGTCGGAGATCGCCGCGCGGAACTGTTCCACTCCCATAGTCTGAGCCGATTCGAGAACGGCCAGGCGCTTCAGCACGTTTTCCAGCTCCCGGATATTCCCAGGCCACGGAAGGCGCGTGAGGTATTCCATTCCTTCCGGAGAGACAGTCTTGGGAGGGCTTCCGCCTGTTTCGCTGATGCGGTACAGAAAAAACTCGACCAGTTCCGGGATGTCCTCGGGGCGATCGCGCAACGGCGGCAAAGTGATGGGGACCACATTGAGCCGGAAATAGAGTTCGGGGCGAAAATCTCCGTCTTTGACCAGGTCCTTCATGGTGCGGCTGGTCGCTGCGATGACGCGGGCGTTGACCGCCAGCGATCTCGAAGAGCCGACCGGCTCGACGGTACGTTCCTGGAGGGTGCGCAACAGTTTCGGCTGTAATCCGGGCGGCAGATCCCCGATCTCATCCAGAAAAACCGTCCCGCCTTTCGCCTCTTCGAACTTACCCGTCCGGTTCGCCACGGCGCCCGTGAAGGCCCCCTTCACGTGGCCGAATAACTCGCTTTCGAGCAGATTTTCGGGAATCGCAGCGCAATTGACGGCAACAAACGGCTCCCCGCTGCGGCAACCGGAATAGTGGATGGCTCTCGCGACCAATTCCTTGCCCGTTCCGCTCTCGCCTTCGACAAAGACTGTAACATCATGGTCTGCAACCCGCCCGATGGTCTTAAAAACCTCCTGCATGGCAGGAGAGTTACCGATCATTTGTCCCGGCTCGTACCGGTTCTGAAGCTGGGACCGAAGCTGCAAAAGCTCGTTCGCTTCTTCCCGGGCGCGAAGAGCCTTTTCCGCCATCACCACCACTTCTTCTATATCGAAGGGCTTGGTGAGATAATTGAACGCACCGTTTCGCATCGCCTCAACGGCCGTTTTCATGGAACCCTTGGCGGTCATCACAATCACCGCGGCATTCTTGTCCTTCTTGCGCAGGCAGCGGAGGACTTCAAGCCCGTCCTTTCTGGGCATGCGGATATCCATCAGGAAGAGATCCGGATTCTCCCGGTCTGCCAGTTCGAGCGCCTCTTCACCGTCGTTGGCAGTGATCACCTCGAACCCGCTTTTCTCCAGCGCGCGGCTCAAGAGGAAGCGCATGCTCTCTTCGTCATCTGCAACAAGAACTTTGGCGTCCATTAAAGCTTGTCCTGCCTGTTGAAAAGGAGTTTCCCCGCTGCATTCATTATTTGCTATTCAGGAATCGGAAACGCCACAAAAAATGTCGCGCCACCACCCGGTGGGCTCACAAAATCGAGGCTTCCGCCATGCTCTTCGACGATTCGATGGGAGATAGGAAGCCCCAGACCGCTTCCCTGCTCTTTGGTTGTAAAAAATGGAGTGAAGATATGTTCCTGGACATCGGGGGGAATTCCGCTGCCCCGATCCTGAACCTCGATCACTACGTGACGGCGGCCCTCCGCCGAGTAACCCGTATCGATACCGGCGGCAATACGAAGGGTTTCCCCGGTCGGAGACGCTTCGACCGCATTCAGCAACAGATTGAGCAAGACCTGAAGTATCTTTTCCGGATCGGTCCGGATTTGAGGAAGGGATTCTTCCACCTCGACCTGCATTTTGATCGATTTAGAGCGAATCTGGGTTTCCATGAGCTGGACCGCCCGGTCGAGCAACGGCTGCACCTCTGTGTCTTCCAGGGTCACGCCGCTCGGCTGGGCGATCTCCAGCAGGTTTTCTACCAGCCGATTCAAACGGTCTGCCTCGCGGATGATGACAGAGGTGTATTCCCGGTTTGAATCTTCCGGCGCGAGCTCGCCTTCAAGGAGTTGGGAGGCCATCCGAATTCCGGCCAGAGGATTTCGCACCTCATGCGCGACCCCCGCAGCCAACTCGCCCAGGGCTGCCAGCCGCTGGGAACGGCGAACCGCCCGCTCCAAGCGTTTCTTCTCGGTCATGTCCTCGAACACGGCCAGCACTCCGAGCTTCTCCCCGGTGGGTCCCGTGAGAGGATTGGTTCTAAGGCCAAGAATCCCCGGACCGCTCTCGGAGGTCGAAACGGTCACTTCGCGATTCTTGTAGACCGTTCCTTCCTCAACCGCTTTCGTCAGAAGGCGCGACAGAACTTTGTGACTGGCCAAGACCTCTTCGATCGGCTTTCCAACCACCGTAGGGTCCAACAACCCTAGGAGCGAGAGAGCAGCTTTATTCGCTGACGTAACATGCCCGTTCTCATCCAGGGTCAAGACTCCCTGCCGCATGGAGCGGAGGATGTCCTCGTTGTACGCCTTCATGCTGAGGACTTCCTGGACCATGTGGTTGATTCTCACGGCTGTCGCGGCAAAAGAGGCAATGATGGTCAGGGTCCGGAGGTCCTCGTTCAGATCGCGCTCGGCAGAGCAGTCCCGATCCGCACTCAAGGCGCCGACGGTTTCGTTTCCGATCTTCACCGGCACGCAGAAAAAGGCGATATTCGACTTGTCCAACCCTTTTCTGGCTCGGGTCCGGTCGAGGAAGAGGGGTTCCTTGTTGATATCCGGGACAACCATCGCCTCGCCGGTCTCCAAGACCTTGCCGGTGATGCCCTCGCCGGGACGGTACTTCCCACGCAGGATTTCATCGTCTGAAAGACCCCGCGCGACCTCGATCATCAGCTCCCCTGTCTCCTGGTTCAAAAGCGTCAATGTGGACCTTTCCAGTCCCAGCCGCTCGACCATCGAATCCATAATGGCATTCAAGACCTCTTCGAGGTCCAGGGAGGCGCTCAGGGCCCGGCTGACTTCCGTGAGGGCCTTGAGGCTTGTAGTCTGCGCCTTTGGTTTGAGCTCTTTCGTCGGCGTTTCCATTGTTGGAGTCGGCATACAGTTGTCTTGTCGATTCTCGAAGCTTATCTCGGCCCCATCTCTTCGGTTCGAGGATAGATCTTATGCCGGGGACGTCCGCGGAGAATCTGTTCCTTCCCCCAGGTAGTCACCTGCCGGAAGGCATCGCTCCTGACGAAGACCATAAATTCCTCCTGGGAATCCCACTCCCCGATGATGGCATAAGAATGCGGATCATCCACCCGCTGGTAAAGAAAGCTCTGCTGATGTCCTTTCATTCCTTTTAACAGTTCCAGGACTTCGAAGAACTTGTTTTGAAACTCTTCCGCCTTATCCGGCAAGACGTCGTAATACAAACCAATCGTGACCATATCTTCTGCCCTTTCTAACCTGTCGGTGCGCCGCTTTGGAATGTCGGCGGAGCCTCAGAATTCCAAGCGGTCAGCACAGGCCAAAGCACAAAGCCTGCACCCGAGTTCCAATGTCTTGGGGATGTATGCTTCAGGACTCCTTAGGAGCTTGAATCTGAAGGAGCACTTCATTCATGCTACCGGAGCGATAGCCTTCCAGGTCCAGGGAAACGTATTTGAAACCGGCCTCTTTAAGCCCGGCCACGATTTGCTCCCGGATCGTCCCATTCAGGAAATTGGGGATTTCGGCGGGCGACACCTCAATCCGTGCGATATCTCCATGGTGACGGACGCGAAGCTGGCGGAATCCTAGTTCGCGAACCACTTCCTCTGCCTGTTCGATCTGGTGGAGTTTCTCAGGGGTAATCTCCTCGCCGTAGGGAACCCGGGACGAAAGGCAGGCCATGGCCGGCATGTCCCAGGTGGGAAGTTCCATGCGGTGGGACAGCTCACGGATTTCCGCCTTTGTCAGCTTCGCCTCATACAGAGGGCTGCGCACAGCCAGTTCCTTGGCCGCCTGGGAACCCGGACGATAGTCCTGAAGATCGTCGTAGTTGAACCCGTCGATAATGGTTTGGACCCCTTCACGCTCGGCCACACCGTGCAGTTTGGTGAATAGTTCCTGTTTGCAGTAGTAGCAACGGTTCGTGGGGTTGCTGGTGTACTCGTTGTTGAACATCTCCTCGGTCTCGACCGTCAGGACCCGGGCGTCGATCGCTTTCGCCCATTCGACGGCCTCTTTGTATTCCTTCTGGGTGTAGCTGTCGGACCGGGCGATGACCGCCAGGACATTATCCCGCCCGAGAGCCTCCGTGGCCGCACAGAGGAGAAAAGTGCTGTCTACGCCCCCGGAATAACCCAGAACCACACTTCCGTAATCCCGCAGAACCTCCAGCAGGTCGTTGTATTTTGCGTCCAATTCAACCATGAGACCTCCAAATCCCTGAAAACCTCAAAATGAGGGCTATTGACCTGTCTTTCGGGCGACTCGCACCCGTTCAACCTTGGTTTTGGCAAGAGTTTAGCATGGATCGGGGGATTATGTGAACTGGGAGGAATGGGGGCATTCAGCCAAGCCGCCCACGCTCGGACTCCTCGGTGCCGCCGAAAAATCACACAAACCAGTTCTTTAATTCGAAATCCCGGGTAGGAACTTTGAAGTAGATGAGGCCGCGGCGGGGAATGCGTTCGAGGGCGATGCCCCCTTTTTCCAATTTGACGAGGAAGTGAATGTCCTGGCCGCGATCCAGCTTGAGCGCGGTGAAGGGGATAGCCAGTTCGAGGATCTCGTTGGCCGCGCAATAAACCATAGAATCTTCATCTCGAAGAGTGGCCTCGTCAGGCGTTAAGGGCTCTCTTTCAGATGTCTCGACCCAGCCTTTCACCGGAGGGATCTTCGATTCCGCGCCGACAATCCGCACCGTACGTTGGGGCTCATGGAAATGAATGGCTATCTCCAGGCCACCCCGGAGTTCGGGTAGCAGATCCCCGTTGGCATCCAGCCTCAAGTAGAGGGAGTCCTGATCAAATCCGTAGTAGATGCGACTCACAAGGGTTTCCGCCTGGTACATGGTGCCGCCGAAGGTTTTTACGGTCAGAAAACCCGCCGAGCACCACTCGTAGAAGTGGGTGTCCTTCCCATCGAGGACCGGCTTGAAAAGCCCTGTGGGTTCCGTCAGACCGAGCTTTTCCCCTTGGCTCAACGGTTCAAGGAGCAACGGATTGGGTTCCGCCCCGATCAGGGTGTACGCGTTTTGGAGGTGTTTCCGATAGAGCTCATCGAAAACCTCCTTATGTCCGGTGACGCGCTGGTTCCCATACCACCAGTTCCAATCGCTCCCCTCGGCAATGTAAACGCTCTGCCATGCCTTCTCCCTGTCCTCGTCGGAGATAGAATCTCCTCTTTCCGACGAGAGGCGGTCAAGATCTTCGCGGGTCTCGGCCAAGCGTTCCCATGAGTTGTTCTTCTCCTCCTGCCCGATCCACATCTCAAAATTGTGATTGATCCAGGAGCCGGGATGGAGTCGCGGCAATGAACGCTTGGGGGGAAATTCCTCGAGATAATCGCGAGGGGTCGTGGTCTTCAATCCAGTCGACCCGCTGATCGCCGTGTACAGCAAGTCCAAGAATTCAACCCCGCCGCCGGGGTAGTTCTCCCACGGATTTTCGCCGTCCAGGATGATGGAGACGAGCCAGGGGGCGTCCTGATCGGGGAGTTCACTGTGGAGGGCTTCCAGCCTCCCGACCATGTCTTCTGCGGCCTTTATGGGCGGCCAGGTAGAATAACTGAATCCGAGCAGATCGGAAAATCGGCGATCCCGGAACAGAATGGCCGGCGATCCTTCCTCGGGTGATGCCCGGTAGGGCTGGTAGAGGGTCCGGATGTCGCTGAGGCGTCCCTGGGCATCCCATTCATGTCCCAGCTCGAGCGAGTGCGCGAGTATTTCCTCGTCGGTTCCAACCCAGCGAATTCCTTTCTCGGAGATTAGGGGGAGAATCTCATCCGACAGGGCGCCTTCAGGCGGCCATAGACCAACGGGGTCCTGTCCGAAAAGGCGCCGATGCTGCGTGATGCTTCGGGTCAGCTGCTCTTTCAAGTCTTCCGGGTGGGCGAAGGGTCTTCCGGGGAGCTGGATTGAGGGTGAAGATCTTTTCGCAACCCCTACATCGTTAACCAGGGGCATGATGGGATGGTAAAACGGAGAGGTGGTCAATTCGACCTGCCCTCGGTCTTGAACCTCGCGGTACTTGGGAATGATGGATGCCAGGACCTCCTGTTGCCGATCAAGGACCAGGCGTTTGTCTTCCTCGTCGAAGTTCGCTCCCTTGCGCACGAGCTTTCTCAATTCTCCGTCTTCTTTTAAGACCAACGGGCTGAACCACGCGAGGTTGAACCAGACTTGCAGGTCTCGGAAATCCTGCACGGAGAACAAGGGCCAAATTCGATCGACCGTTTCTGAGGAAATGTGTGTGCCTCGTTTCTCCAGCAAGACCTCATAGCGGGGGAAGACCCGGACCATGGTTTCCCAATTGCACATGAAGAAATTCCAGAGGATGAACTTCTGCTCGTCGGGAGAGAGTTCCTCCGCCGGCTTGGCCGAAAGGGTGAGGTAAACATCATCGGCCTTGCCCAGAGCGTAATCCTCAATCTGAACCAACAGCGAGGGGACGAGATTGAATGTGAGGCGAATATTCGGATGGCGGTCCAGAAGGGCCACCATGGAGTAGTAGCTTTTCGTCCCGTGGAGGCGAACCCAGGGCATGACATATCGGCCCGACACCAGATCCTTGTACACGGGCTGGTGCATATGCCAAACAATGGCTATGTGCAGCGGTTTTCTTGCCATGTTAAGGAGCCCCTTCCCCCCAGAGAAGCAGGTTGACGATACGGCCGGTTACTCGGCTGAGAGATATTCTACCAGCAGTTCCTGGAAAGGGGCAAATTCGCGAGTGAAAAAAATGCAGTCCTTTCTCACAAAGAATGATTCTGTATAAATGTTAGCTATTTTACAGGGATCGTCTCCGGCGGTTCTCCTGAATCGGGACCGGATCCGGCCTTAGGCTTGTTATGCGCGTGGGGATGGATGTGCCAGGCGGACTTGTGGAGATGCATGTGGACGTGAAGCAGGTTGTACTCTTCGAGCAGGGTGGTATTAGACAGAATCCCTGTGGCGGAATCCTCTGCCACGACTGTCTTCTCCTCCGATAGGACCATCACCCGGTCGGCAATCTCCGCCACGACATGAAGGTCATGGGTGGCCACTACCACCGTTTTCCCGTTCTTGTGAAGGGTGTTGATGGTTTCCAATAGGATGCGACAGGTCCGAGGGTCGAGGCCGGCCGTCGGTTCATCCAGAAGTAGCACATCGGGGTTGACCACCAATGTAGCGGCAATGGCGACCTTCTTCTTTTCCCCCACACTAAGCTGGAAGGGCGCCCGGTCCGCCAGGTGATCGATCCGCATGAACCCAAGCATTTCCTCCACCCGTTTCCGGATCTCCTGCTCGGGCATAGCCATTTGGAGAGGGCCAAAGGCGACTTCGTCCCACACCGTGGGACAGAACAACTGGGCATCGGAATCCTGGAACAGCACCCCGATTCGCCGCCGTAATTCCTGATCCCCATCGGGACTCAGGTCAGCTCCCCGTTTCCCGTGCAATTGTCCCGGGATCTCGCGCCCGAAAGCGCGGAGTTTTCCCTGGTCCGGCCGAATGAGTCCGGCCATGATTCGGATCAAGGTGGATTTCCCGCTCCCGTTCGCTCCCAGCACCACCAATCTTTCGCCCGCGCGGACGCGGACCGTGACATTGTTCAGCGCGGGAATGCGACCCAGGTAAGCGTAAGAGACGCCGTCCACTTCGATCACAAATTCGTTTTGTGCCGTATCCGAATGGGTCATCTCAGAATTCAAATCTTTCGAAATACCGGGTTGAGTCATCGTATCCATGTGAACAGAAGAACGCATACGGAGCCGATCAGGGGAACCGCATCCTTCCAACGAAGAGATCGCGCCCGCAAAGTCCTGAACTCTGAAGTGAATCCCCTGGCCGTCATGGCTGTGTGGATCTCCTGGGCCTGATGGAGAGACTTCCTCAGGAGAAAACCGATGCGGCCCGCGGCCCAGCGTCTTTCGTCGGCGCCTCCGCTGCGGCCAAGCGATCTGGCCGCTTTCGCCAACACAAACTCCTCGACCGTTCGCAAAAGAACAAAAAGATACCGATATGTCATGGCAAGAACAAGGACAAAGATAGGCGGTATCCCGACCCGACGCAGTGAGCGCATGATCTCCGCCCAGGAGGTTGTGAGCGTTAACGCGACCACCAATCCGAGCGAAGCCGCCGAACGCAGAAAGAGGCGCAGAAACGTTTCGACTCCTTCCCCTGTGAGGGATAGCGTCTCCAACGGCACGCCCTGCCAGAGCTGAACCGGATCTTTGAACCGCCAGAGGGTAACAAGCGGCTCACCGGGGACGAATACGTTCAGAGTTGCCGGAAGTGAAACGAGCCCTGTGAAGAAGAAGGCGACCGGCCACACGCGGCCAAAGTAGATTTTGAGCGGGATCGATGACATTCCGCACAATATTGCCACGGCAACGCACCACACTCCGAGAGTAACCGGGTCGTGGGTGAAGGAAAGAGCCACAAGGCATATCAGGACGGACCAAACCCTGGAAATCGGATGAACCAATTGCAGCAGCCCGCTCTTCCGGGAGAGTTCCTCATTCTCAAAGTGCCTCTGAAGAAATGAAATCACCCCCAGAAGCGTCTTTCTCAGGTGACCCTTCCGGGTTGGACGTGACGGCTCGTATGAGATCGTCTCGGAACGGGTCAGCCAGGATGGGACGGATGTCTTCATTGGATCTGATCTCGATCCCTCTTTTCCCGAAGGCTGAGGAATTTCCCCAACCCGAAGGCGGTGAGTGCGCACAATCCGATTCCCAAGAAGGCAGAGAAGACGTACAACAGATTTCTCGCCGGCGGGGAAAGCCGGCCCTCTTCCCCATCCAGGGAATAATCGGGGAGGGGAGATTTCCAGCGGCCTTGAAGGCGGGCGAGACCTTCGGGAACCTGCCCCGTGGCCTCTTTCAACTCGTCCTGGTTCCATTCTCCCCAGGCGGGACCGGCATCATTCAGCTTCGGCAGCAGAAGCCCGAGTGGGGACAGCAGGGCGAGGACCCCCAGGGCGATCCAGAGTTTCGTCGTCGCCTTCATGACGCCCTCGCGCTTGCGGTGAAGGCCAGTGGAATATCCGATTTCTGGAGATAAGCGATAATCAACCCGGTCATAACCGCTTCCACCCATCCAAAAACAAGGAGGTGGGCGACACCGATTGCGCTGAGCGCCTCCACAAGGCCGTAAGGGCAGTAGAGAGGCTGGCCCTCCGGTGATTGATAGAGAATCGGCTGGATGCCGAGCATGATGGCCGTGGCGACTCCAGAGGCATTGATGCCTGCGTAAGCGCCTGCTCCCGCCGCGAAGGAGTGGCGCGACGAAGAAACCGGGGCGCCGAGCGACCCTACCCGGTATACCCAGTAGCCTAGCAGCGGTCCAACGAGCGCAAGGTTGAAGCAATTGGCCCCCAGGGCGAGCAGACCGCCATCCTGAAAGAAAAGCGCTTGAATGACCAGGGCCACGCTGATAGCCATCACCGCTGCCGCGGGACCCAAGACGACCGCCGCGAGCGTCCCGCCAACAACGTGTCCTGTGGTTCCTCCGGGAAAGGGAATATTGAACATCATGATCACAAAAGAAAATGCCGCCGCCATGGACAGCAGAGGCACTTGCTCCGTCCGCAGGGTGCGCTTCAGTTTCCGGGAAGCCCAGGCCCACCCGGGAGCCATAAGAGCAAACGAGATCCCGCAAGTCTGGGGGCTAATGTAACCGTCAGGGATATGCACAACTATTCCTCTCCTCATCCGTCCCCACCCCGCGCGCGGAGGGGGCCCCGCCGATGACCTGCAGGCGGGACGCCTGCGCTACCCCCACCCCGGGCGCGGAGGGGCGCCAGAAGGTGTTACGATTTCCAGAAAGATAACACGATAGCTTTCCTTAGATCAATTTCGAAAATTCTCCACCTCAGGGGCCGACTGCCCGGACACAAAAACGAAACCGCCAAAGCGAATGAGTACGTCTAAATCTTGACCAAATTAGTCAGGATTCGATATAATCTGTATAGGGAGAAAGATTTATAGAGCAAAAACAGGGAAAATGCGCCTTGAAAAAACGGATAATCTCCGGTAGATTAAGTAGTCTATTGCCTATGCAGGCTCACGCCAGTCATCTGATGGAAAGTTAGTCGGTTATGGAATTGTTTTCCCGTGCATCTCAAGCTTCGGTAGATCTGGTCCAAGCTCACCCCTACCTGCCCATCGCCATCCTGTTCGGGATCGCGGTCGGTTTCACAGTCATCACGCTCATCATGTCATGGGCGGCGCGGAAGGGAATCAAGAAGCTCGAAGGGAATGACCGGTTCGAGACAACCAATCTGAGGCCTTATGAATGCGGGATGGAGCCGGTCGGCGATACACGCGAGAGGCAGATTGTGCGCTTCTTCGTGATCGCCATGTTGTTCATCATTTTCGATGTCGAGACCATTTTCATGTACCCTTGGGCGATCGTATTCGATGAGCTCGGGGTGTTTGCTCTGGTGGAAATGATCTTGTTCATATTCATTCTCCTCGCCGCATATGTCTATGTGTGGCGAAAAGGAGGTCTGAAATGGGACCGCGAATAGTCAGCACAACAGACGCCGCCCTTTACGTGCCGGATGACGTTCAGCCGGTAGGCGCGAATTTTTTGCTCGGCAAGGTGAGCGACCTGATGAACTGGTCGCGTAAGTCGTCCTTGTGGCCGATGCTGTTCGGGATCTCCTGCTGCGCCATCGAGATGATGGCTGCGGGAGCTTCCCGGTTTGACCTGGATCGCTTCGGGGCGGGCAAGTTCAGCGGATCTCCCCGGCAATCCGATATGATGATCGTCGCAGGAACCGTCACTTACAAGATGGCCGAAGTTGTAAAGCGGCTGTTTAACCAGATGCCCGACCCGAAATGGGTGATTTCCATGGGCGGATGCGCCTCCTGTGGCGGGCCGTTCAATACGTATCCGGTCCTCCAGGGGATCGACAAGGTCATCCCGGTGGACGTTTATGTGCTCGGCTGCCCTCCGACCCCGGACAACCTGCTTCACGGCGTTGTGCTGCTCCAGAAGAAAATCATGGAGCAGGGATACGCGTACAAGCTCAAGGGCAGCGAGCAATCGATCCAGAACTAGTTTTCAGTTGAGGACCAGTTTCGCCGGGCGAGATCTCAGCCGGCGCCGTTCAAGTGGCGTGGATTGCGCTGGATTCTCGCCTGACCTGTATGGGGAATGGCATCGATGGACAATGAAGCGCTGACAAAGACTATTCAGAATCGATTCGGGGACGCCCTCGAGGAGGTCGGCGAGACAGGCGGTGATGTGACGGCCTTTGTCAAGAAGGGATCCTGGCTCTCCATTTGCCGGGCCCTTCACGACGAATCCGAACTCGACTTCAAGTTCCTGTCCGACCTGACGTGCGTCCACTGGCCCGACCGCGAACCGGAATTCGATGTCGTCATAAACCTCCTGTCCCATTCGAGCAAGCAACGCCTTCGCCTCAAATGCAAGACCGATGACAAGGAACCGATCGACAGTCTGACTCCGATCTGGATGGCGGCCGACTGGCATGAGCGCGAGGCCTTTGACATGTTTGGGGTCAAATTCCGCGGTCATCCGGACCTGCGGCGAATCCTGATGCCGGACGATTACCCGTACCATCCCCTCCGAAAAGACTTCCCATTGGAAGGCAACATGGAGGAGAGCGAACAGGTCCTCAACGAAAAGATCAAACACCAGCTGTCCACATGGCAAGAGAAACCGACGCCGGTGATCGGAATCGAAGAGTTGAAACGGAGTGCCGGAGATGGCTGACGTTATAGAAATTCTTGCCAAAGACAAGTCGCGGGATGAGGAGTTTCTCCTCAACATGGGGCCGCAACATCCGAGCACCCATGGGGTTCTCCGCGTAGTGCTGGAAATCGAAGGGGAAACCGTCCTGAAAGCGATCCCCGACATCGGTTTCCTCCACCGGGGAATCGAGAAGTGCGGCGAATTCAAGCAATGGCCGGACCAAATCATGTACACCGACCGCATGGATTACGTTTGCGCGGCGGCGAGCAACATCGCTTACGTGGAGGCGGTTGAGAAAATCATCGGATGCGAGATGCCGCCCCGAGCCGAGTATATCCGAGTCATCTTGATGGAATTGTCCAGGCTGTCGGGCCACCTGCTGTGGCTGGGAACGCACGCGATGGACTTGGGCGCGATGACGGTGTTCCTGTATTGCTTCCGGGAGCGGGAAATGGTTGTCGATGTCTTCGATAGTTACTGCGGAGCGCGGCTGACCCACACCGCCACCCGGATCGGGGGCCAGCCTTACGACTTCAATAACGAGATCTTCGAGCGCATTCGCACCATATTGAAGGTCTTCCCGGGAAAAATCGACGAGTATGAGGGGCTTCTGACCGAAAACCGAATCTGGCTGAAGCGAACCAAGGGGGTCGGGGTCGCCACGTACGAGGAAGCGACCAACCTGGGATTATCCGGCCCCATGGCCCGAGCCTCAGGGGTCGATTGGGACCTTCGGCGGGACCGTCCATACTCGGCCTATCCCGATTTCGATTTCAAGATCCCCGTATTCCCTAACGGGGATACGTACGATCGATATCTGGTGCGGATCGAGGAAATGCGCCAGTCGCTCAGGATCATCGAACAGGCCCTGGAGAACCTGCCCGAAGGACCCTTGATGGCCAAGATGGGCCGGGTTCTGAGGGTGCCGGACGGCGAATGCTACCATGCTGTGGAAAACCCCAAGGGAGAATTGGGATTCTATATCATCAGTACAGGCGGAAAAGGGGCACATCGATGCCGCATCCGAAGCCCGTCCTTCTGCCACATCTCGGCCCTGGATCACCTCTGTCGAGGCGCCATGATCCCTGATGTGGTGGCCGTAATCGGCACTTTGGATATTGTCGTCGGGGAAATCGATCGGTAGGCGCGCCTGGGACGTCCGACTCGTTATCCGCTCGAGATAGTTTTCGTGAAGGCTTCTTAATAAGTTCCTGACAGGATTCAGATGCTTGTAACACTGCTGGGCATAGGCATTCTTTGCGTGAAGATAGGAATCGTCTTCGGCGTGACGCTGGGGATTATGGCCTATCTGACCTACGCGGAGAGGAAGATTTCGGGCCACATCCAGGTCCGCTACGGGCCGATGCGTGTCGGCTGGCATGGCTGGCTCCAGCCGATCGCGGACGGGCTCAAGTTTTTCGCCAAAGACGACATCACGCCGAAGGATTCGGACCGGTTCATCCACACGGGCGCTCCTATTCTCGTCCTGGTCATCGCCATCATCGTCCTGGCGGTCCTTCCCATCGGCGATAACCTCTTCGGCGAGGGGCTTTCGGCGATCACGGACTTGAACATCGGGATCCTGTTCATCTTCGCAGTCAGCTCGCTGGGAGTTTACGGGACCGTGATGGCGGGATGGGCGTCGAACAACAAGTGGTCGCTCCTCGGAGGTCTGCGCTCAGCCGCCCAGATGATCAGCTACGAGGTCCCGCTGGGACTGGCGCTGCTGGGGCCACTCATTCTCGCAGGCACCTTGAGCATGGGAGGAATCGTGGAAGCTCAGGGGATGTGGGGAGACCACAAGTGGTTCAGTTACTTGATTCTGCCGAAGTGGTTCATTTTCCTGCAGCCGCTGGCGTTTCCACTGTATATGTTTTGCGCCCTGGCGGAAACCAACCGGCTTCCTTTCGACCTGCCGGAGGCGGAAAGCGAGCTGGTCGCGGGCTATCATACTGAGTACAGCGGGATGAAGTTCGCCTTTTTCTTCATGGGCGAATACGTCAACATGATGATCGTGTCCGCCATCGGGATTACTGCTTTCCTGGGTGGCTGGCACCCCCCATCGCTCTTGCTTTGGCTCATTGTGGCCGCACTCCCGGCCATTCGGGCCATCAAACACAAGAACTTTATCGGGTACTATTTGACTCTATTCATTGTGGGGACGGTGGCCATCCTCGCGGATTACGCGGGATATATCCAGCCTGGAACGACTCTCTCGACCGTTGTTTCAACGCTCTGGTTCCTGGTCAAATTGCAGTACCTGCTTTATGGTTTTATATGGATTCGATGGACATTTCCTCGGCTTCGGTACGACCAGCTGATGAACTTCGGCTGGTTCTGGATGCTGCCGTTGTCCCTGGCTAATGTGATGGTAACGGGAATTATTTATTACCTTTGGACGCACCGAATCCAGTAGGACGCAAGGGATGTCCAAAACACTATCGATGGAGATTGCGTGCCTCTGCATGCTGAATCTCTCCGAGCCGAAGGGGCTCAGAATGACAAGAAGAGACTTTCAGGGCGCAAGAGAGGCGTCTCTGTGATGGGTCCAGTATCTAATTTGAAGGTCTAAGTTTGTTGGCGTTTCGGTATGAGAAAGCAGAAAGATTGGTTCCGGGAAAAAGACATGCTAAGATCCCGCGAACTTTGATATATAAGAGGAGATTCAGCCGAAAATGGCTTTTAAAAAGTGGGTAAAAACGTTTGCATTGATAGACTTGATTAAGGGTCTGAGGATTACATGGTCCAATTACTTCCAGGACCCCATCACCGCCCAATATCCCGAAGTTAAGCGGACTCAGGACGGTGAATTCGGGAGCACATGGGGTTTCGGAGACCGGTTTCGGGGCCTGCCGGTTCTGACTTGGGACTATGAGAACGACTATGAGCGGTGCATCGCGTGCGATCTCTGCGCGATGGCCTGTCCGGCGGACTGCATTTCCCTGACAAAGGTGCGCAACGCCGAAGTGGGCCGGAATTTTGCCGGAGAGTTCTATATTGACGCCGCCCGGTGCACATACTGCGCGTTTTGCGTAGAGGCATGCCCCAAAGACGCCATCAGGATGTCCCGGTATTACGAACTGGCGGTGACAACTCGCCACCAATTTGTCTATGATAAGCAGCAACTCATCGACCTCGGCAAATACATCAGGATTGAAGACGAGGAGAAACCGGCTCAGGAGAAGAAGCCGGCTGCTCCCGCTGCCAAGGCTGAAGCCGCCAAGCCGGCTCCAGATGCCGGAGAGCCGGTCGAGCAGGCTGTTCCCGAGCCGACAGGGACGGAAGGAGCATCTTGAGTTTTGACGCCGTCGTATTCTACGTCCTGGCAGCCGTCACCCTCGTGACGGCTGTCCTTGTGATCACGCGGCGGAACCCCGTGCACTCAGCCGTTTGGCTGGTAGCGACGTTTGTGAGCGTGGCCGCAATCTATATTTCGCTCGGCGCGCAATTTCTCGGCGCTGTGCAGATGCTGGTTTACGCGGGGGGGATCATGATCCTGTACGTGTTCGTAGTGATGCTGGTCCGGCTCGAACCGGAAGAGCTGGCCCAGAAACTGTACCACCGGCAGAGCTTGCTGGCATGGATTGTTTGTCTGGCGCTCCTCATATTTGTTGGTTTCGGGATGGGATCGGCGCTCCAATTGGAAGGCGGAGGCAACTATCCTGAAACCGTCAGTGAAATGGGAGGTCATACGGAAGCGGTGGGCGCCAAGCTGTACACGGATTTCATTTACCCATTCGAAGTGGTCTCAATTCTTCTCTTGGTGGCGGCCCTGGGTGTAATCGTCCTCACACGGAGAGATTGGGGGGATAAGAGCGAAGAGTCGACCTCGGCGCCTGATTAGTCAACAACCATGCTCGATCCATTACCTGTTCCGATATTTCATTACATTCTCTTCGGCACAGCCCTCTTTGTCATCGGGGGTATCGGCTTTCTTACACGACGCAATATCCTTGTCGTTTTTATGTCCCTCGAGTTGATGCTGAATGCTGTAAATATCATATTCATTGCCTTTGCCCGGCAGATGCAGGATCTGACGGGGCAGATTTTTGCCATGTTCGTCATCACCGTCGCGGCGGCGGAAGCGGCGGTCGGCCTGGCGATCTTGATTGTGATCTATCGGAACCGGCACACAGTAAATGCGGATGATGTCAGTGAACTGAAATGGTGACATGGATTCTGCCAGTCTACAAATCGCTAAATTAATCCCACTGTTCCCTCTCCTGGGCTTTCTGGTCAATGGCCTCTATTCGCTGATTGCGAAGGGCAACACCAAGAAGTCTGTTGTCCACACGGTGGCGTGCGGGGCGCTGGGTCTTTCCTTCCTCCTGTCCCTGATCACCTTTGGAAAGCTCTGGGGAATGGAGGATCGAGTCGGCCACGAGGTCGTTCTGTTCGACTGGATCGTCTCCGGCGCGCTAAACGTCCCCGCGGCTTTCCTGATCGATCCTCTTTCCTGCGTCATGCTCCTCGTCGTGACCGGAGTCGGTTTCCTGATCCATATTTACTCCGCAGGATATATGGGCGGACCCGAAGAGGCCAAGGGATACGCCCGCTATTTCTGCTACCTGAACCTCTTCGTCTTTTTCATGCTCCTGCTGGTGATGGGCAACAACTTCCTCCTGCTCTTTGTGGGCTGGGAAGGGGTCGGTTTGTGTTCCTATCTCTTGATTGGGTTCTGGTACACGAAGGACTCCGCCGCCAACGCGGGAAAGAAGGCGTTTGTGGTCAACCGGATAGGGGACTTTGGTTTCCTGCTCGGCATACTCCTCATCTTTGTCACCTTCGGAACCCTGAACTTTACCGAAGTCATGGCGGACGCGCACCTCTACACCTCGGAAATCGCGACAGCGATTACACTTTTGCTCTTCGTGGGAGCGATCGGAAAATCCGCGCAGATTCCCCTTTACGTGTGGCTGCCCGACGCGATGGAAGGCCCGACCCCCGTCAGCGCCCTGATCCATGCGGCGACCATGGTCACCGCCGGCGTGTACATGGTCGCCCGTTGCAGCGCCTTGTTTGTGATGGCTCCTTTCTCATTGATGTTGGTGGCGATCGTGGGCGCCCTGACAGCTCTTTTCGCCGCGATCATCGGCGTGTGCCAGACGGACATCAAAAAAGTGCTGGCCTATTCAACCGTGAGCCAGCTCGGCTATATGTTCCTCGCCTGCGGCGTGGCGTCTTTCTCTGCGGGAATCTTTCATTTGATGACCCATGCCTTCTTTAAGGGTCTCCTGTTTCTCGGGGCCGGATCGGTCATCCATGCCATGAGCGGCGAGCAGGACATGCGTCGGATGGGCGGCCTGAGGTCCCACCTTCCGTGGACTCATAAAACTTTTGTCATTGCCTGGCTTGCAATCATCGGAATATTTCCGTTCGCAGGATTTTTCAGCAAGGACGAGATTCTATATAGCGTCTTCACCGCCGATGCTGAGGTTTTCGGCGGGATGAGATACGTATTGTATGCCGTGGGACTCTTCACAGCGTTCTTGACGGCGTTTTACATGTCGCGGCTGGTGTTCCTGACTTTCCACGGCCGATCGCGGGTGCCGGAAGAAGCCAAGCATCACCTGCATGAATCCCCCCGGTCCATGGTGTTTCCTCTGGTTGTGTTGGCTGTGCTTTCCCTGGTGGGAGGCTGGGTTGGAATTCCGGGAAATTTGAATGCGTTCCACCACTGGTTGAGTCCCTCATTCGCAACCTTGGACGCGAGCCATGTTTCGGCGGAATTCGCGCTCGCTCAATTGCCTGGGGAAACGTTGCAAGCCGCCTCGGTAGGCGAACCGGTTTTTGCCGCCGCCGGGGTTGAACTCGTCGTCTCCGAAGCGCACGAGGGAGTCGGAGCTTTGGAGATCGCGCTGGCGATTCTTTCCCTTGGAATTGCGCTCGCCGGCCTGGGGATTGCATATAAATTCTATGTGCTAAGACCCGATATTCCGGCTTCGCTTGCCGAGAATTGGCGGCGATTCCATCGGTTAGTCTATAACAAGTTTTTCATCGACGAGATTTACGAAGTGCTCTTTGTTCAGAACCTCAAGAACATCGGAGATGGATTGAAGTGGGCCGACGAGAAAATCGTGGATGGAATTGTCAATGGAGTCGCCTCGGTTACCCGGCTGGTGAGTGACGGTATCATCTGGCATGATGAAACCATTGTTGACGGGACAGTCAACGGCATCGCGAAGATAATCAACTTCTGCTCTCAGACCTGGCGGAAGGTTCAAACAGGCTACGTGCAGAACTACGGGATGGCCATGCTGACTGCGGTTGCGTTTATGATCTTTTTCCTGCTGGTTTTTTAAGAATATTTGTCAGGAGTTTTGGAATGAACCCAATAGAAAGCATCCCATATTCAGACCAGATTGGATTTCCGCTCCTCTCGCTCATTTGCTACTTCCCGCTGATCGGCGTGCTCATCCTTATTTTGGGCCGGGGACTGAACAATAATGCCATCCGGTGGGTTGCAAACCTCGTCGCTTTCGGGGATCTCCTGCTCTCCCTCCTGATCATCCCGAAGTTTATCACCGACCGGCATGCGATGCAGTTCGTCGAGAACGTTCCATGGATCGAAAGTATCAACGCCCGCTATCACTTTGGAATCGACGGGATCAGCGTCCTGCTGATCCTCATGACCACCTTCCTCGGCTTTATCGCCATTAACTCTTCCTGGAGCGCCATTCAGACGCGGGTGCGGGAATATTATGTTTTCATGCTCCTGCTCCAGACCGGGATGCTCGGTGTATTCATGGCGCTGGACTTCCTTCTTTTCTACGTCTTCTGGGAAGTCATGCTCGTGCCGATGTATTTCCTGATCGGCATCTGGGGCGGAGGAAGGAAGCTTTACGCGGCGATCAAATTCTTCCTGTATACGTTATTCGGCAGCGTGTTGCTGCTGCTGGCGATTCTCTACCTTTATTTCACGAACGACACATTCCAGATTCTCGATCTGTATGAGGCGGGCGCTTCCTACGCTCTGGGCGTTCAGATCCTCCTTTTCCTGGCTCTATTCGTCGGCTTCGCTATCAAGGTACCGATGTTCCCGTTCCACACATGGCTGCCTGACGCCCACGTCGACGCGCCGACCGCCGGCAGTGTGATCCTGGCGGGCGTTCTCCTGAAAATGGGGACGTACGGCTTCCTGAGAATCGCCCTTCCCATCCTCCCCGGGGCGACTTGGTGGTTCCTCGGATTCGGACCGGAAAACTCCCATAGCTATTCCTGGGGCTTCGGGCTGGCCATCTTCGGTGTTATTTACGGGGCGCTGGTCTGCATGATGCAAAAGGACATGAAGCGGCTGGTGGCCTATTCCAGTGTGAGCCACATGGGATTTCTCATGGTCGGGTTGTTCGCGCTCAACCAGCAGGGCATCGAAGGGGGCATCCTTCAAATGATCAACCACGGCCTCAGCACCGGCGCCCTCTTCTTGTTGGTCGGAATCCTTTACGAACGGCGCCACACGCGGATGATCGCCGACTTCGGCGGCATCTCCAAGGTGATGCCCATGTTCGCCGTGGTCTTTTTGATCATCACCCTCTCTTCAATCGGCATGCCCACATTGAACGGGTTTGTCGGGGAGATCCTGATCCTGATCGGCGCGTTCCAAGTCAGTAAATGGGTCGCGGTCCTCACAGCGACCGGCATCGTGTTGGGGGCCGCCTACATGCTTTGGATGTACCAGCGGGTCATGTTCGGCGAGATCACGAAGGAGGAAAACAAAGGACTCCTCGATCTGAATTTCCGTGAGCTGGCGACTTCGCTCTCGATTATCTTCTTCTGCTTCTGGATCGGTCTTTATCCGAAACCGTGGCTCGGAATGATAAGCGAGTCGGTGACGCACACCGTGAATCTGATGGAACGGAACCGGCCCGCCCAGGCGGCAAGTGTTCCGGGGTTCGCACGATTTCCTGCCGAGCCGCCGCCGGTTGAGAATTCAGCAAGCCAGGAGGCCCGAGAAGCCGACAGCCGACAGGATCCTTTAAGAATCGCGGCTCAACTCGAGGATGAATCGCTCTGAGTTCGTGGCAATTGTAGTAATCCGGAACTGACATATGCAGATACCGAGTATTGACTGGGGCGCTTTCTCTCCCGAAATAACCATTTGCTCCCTCGCTCTCGTGATCCTCTTCCTGGATCTTTTCCTTCCCAAAGAGAAGCGATTTGTCTTGGGGTACCTCTCCCTGCTGGGCATCCTCATGGGATTGGTCCTCGTCATCGGATTGTTTTCGCGCGGTATTCAGATTTCCACGCTCGCCGACATGTTCATCGCTGATCGGTTCGCGAGCTTCCTCAAGGTGATCTTCCTGCTGACGGCGGCGCTGACGATCCTCATTTCCTTTCGTTACACAAAACTCTTCGGGATCGACCAGGGGGAATACTATGAGCTGATCCTTTTCGCCACTCTTGGGATGATGATCATGGCCTCGGCCGCGGACCTGCTCACGGTCTATCTGGGGCTGGAATTGATGGCGATATCCCTTTACATCCTGGCGGGATTTCAGCAGGACAGCCTCCGGTCGAGCGAGGCCGCAATAAAATTCTTTCTGCTGGGCGCATTTGCTTCGGCGATCTTGCTTTTCGGGATCGCCATGATTTACGGCGCGACAGGGACAACCAATATCGCAAGAATCGCCCAGACGCTTCAAAGCGGAGTCCCCTCCGATCAGATGGTTTACCTGTCCATTGTGATGCTTACGGCCGGGATGGCCTACAAGGTGGCGGCGGTTCCGTTTCACATGTGGGCGCCCGATGTATACGAAGGAGCGCCGACTCCCATCACAGCCTTCATGTCCGTCGCGCCCAAGGTAGCGGGGTACGCCATTATCGTGCGAGTCTTCATGGAAGCATTGCAGAGCTTCAAGGCCGATTGGATGATTCTGTTCTGGGTGCTTTCGATTCTGACGATGACCTTCGGCAACGTTCTCGCGATTGCCCAGAAAAACCTGAAACGGATGTTTGCCTATTCCAGCATCGCGCATACCGGGTATCTGCTCATCGCAGTGGCCGCCTATGCGCAGACGAGCCAGCCGCAGGTTACCCAGGACGCAATTAGCGCGATCCTCGTCTACGCAGTCGCGTACATGCTGATGAATGTGGGGGTATTCGCTGTCATTATTTTCATGGCGAATTCGGAGTCTACTAACGAGGAACTGGATGACTTCGCCGGATTGGCAACCCGAAAACCGGGAATGGCTGCGATGTTGTCGATTCTTCTGCTGTCACTGACCGGAATACCCCCCACCTTGGGATTCATCGGGAAATTCCTCATCTTCAAGGCCGCTATCAGCGCCGGATTGGTCGGCCTGGCGCTCATCGGACTGCTGAACACGGCCATAGCCGCCTATTTTTACTTCCGCATCATGATCTACATGTACATGCGCGATCCGGTCCGCGAGATTCGTTTCGAGCCCGCGCAGTATGCCTTGGTGATCACTGTTATCATCCTCGCGGTGTTCACCCTTCTGCTCGGAATACAACCGGGATATATCACTGAAGCCGCCTCCAAAGCCGCCGCCGCACTCCCCATCTATTAAACCCGACTCCTTGTCGAAGGGCTCCTACTGAGCCACCCCCGCATTCCCATGGGCGAATGCCGACCGGGACGTCACTTTCTTCACCCAGGCGTGCACTTGCCGGGACACAAACAAATCGCCAAGACACGCATAATGTGCACTGAAAGTCTATAACCAGCACGTGTTTTCCTTGAAAAAAGACGGTCTTTCTGGTAAAGTTAATAAGACTTCCAAAGTCGACATTCAGGACCCGGGGGAAGTCTTCCTCGGGTCTCTTTCCTCTTGTTGAAAACACTGCCGACCGAAGCGGGATAACGCGCTCGGCTGTGTCGCCATAAACGCAATATAGGCCAGCGGCGGAGAAGACCGGCAGCGTGTGCTGAAAGGCACATGCCCGTGCATGTCGGCTCGCTCGTTACAGGTGTGGCAATGCTTGTTCATCGCAGGCGCGGTAGCAGGGACGTGAAAAGTGCAAGTCTCTGGGAGTGTGCCTTTTTTTGTGTCCTTGCATCTTGGCGTCCTTGGGCGCCCCGGCGCCTTGGCAGTTCACTTCTTTCCTTGCTCATGGCCCTTTTCTGGCCGGTCATCGCCTCGGCCCAGTTGCCGAGTACAATCGATCTGAATGCCGGCGAAGAAGACGTCACGATTTACGGCGCCACCGCGGACGATTATCTGACCCACGGCGGTGCAGTGGCCGTGGGCGACTTGAATGGGGACGGCACCGGCGACCTCATCTTGGCAGCCTCCCAAGCCGACGGCCCGTCCGACAGCAGGGATCGTGCGGGCGAGGTGTACGTCTACTTCGGAGCGGGTTCCCTGGGGGGAACGAAGGACATTGCCGGCATCGTGGGTACGGCGCCGAACGTCACGATTTACGGCGCCTCGGCCCGGGACGAGCTAATCGTTGATGGTGCGCTGGCCGTGGGGGACTTGAACGGAGACGGCATCGATGACCTCATCCTGGGCGCCGAGGCAGCCGACGGTCCTTCCGAGGGCAGGTATGGGGCAGGCGAGGCGTATATCATTTTTGGTTCGAGCAGCCTTCCCGCGATAATTGACCTGAACACGAGCGACGAAGACGTCACCATTTACGGCGCCACCGAGGGCGATTACCTGACCGAACAAGGTGCGGTGGCCGTGGGGGATGTGAACGGGGACGGCACCGACGACCTCATCCTGGCCGCCCGTTCCGCCGATGGCCCGTCCGAAGGCAGGGCACACGCAGGCGAGGCTTATGTCATTTTTGGTTCGAGCAGCCTTCCCGCGACGATTGACCTGAATACAAGTGGAGAAGACGTCACAATTTACGGCGCCACCATGGAGGATCATTTGACCATTAACGGTGCGTTGGTCGTGCGTGATTTGAACGGGGACGGCACTGGCGACCTAATCCTGGGAGCCGCGGCAGCCGACGGCCCAGCCGAGGGCAGGAGTTTGGCAGGCGAAGCGTACGTCATTTTTGGTTCGGGTAGCCTTCCCGCGACAATTGACCTGAATACGAGCGGAGAAGACGTCACCATTTACGGCGCCACCACGCAGGATGCCCTGACCGTTGACGGTGCGGTGGCCGTGGGGGACTTGAACGGGGACGGTACCGACGACCTCATCTTGGGGGCCCGATGGGCAGACGGCCCGTTGGAGGGCAGATATCGCGCGGGGGAGGCGTATATCATTTTTGGTTCGAGCAGCCTCCCCGCGACGATTGATCTCAATACGAGCGGAGAAGACGTCACCATTTACGGCGCTACGAAGTACGATGACCTGACCCGTTGGGGTGCGCTGGCCGTGGGGGATATGAACGGGGACGGTACCGAAGACCTCATCCTGGGAGCCTATAACGCCACCGGCCCGTCCGAAGGCAGGGGAGGTGCCGGCGAAGCGTATGTCATTTTTGGTTCGACGAGCCTTCCCGCGACGATTGATCTCAATACGAGCGGAGAAGACGTCACCATTTACGGCGCTACGGAGTACGATGACCTGACCCGTCACGGCGCGGTGGCCGTCGGCGATATTAACGGAGACGGCCTCGACGACCTCATCCTAGGAACCTTTGTCGCCGACGGCCCGTCTGACGCCAGGTATGCGGCCGGCGAGGCGTACGTCATTTTGGGTTCGAGCAGCCCTCCCGCAACCATTGACCTAAATACGAGCGGAGAAAACGTCACCATTTACGGTGCCACCGCGGGCGACCAACTGACCAAAGGAGGTGCGTTGGCCGTGGGCGACGTGAACGGGGACGGCTTCGACGACCTCATCCTGGGAGCCCAGGAAGCCGACGGCCCATCGGATGGGCGCGACGCTGCCGGGGAGGCATATGTGATCTTCGGGTCCGGTACGTCAACGACAACTACCGTAAAACAGACGGACCATGCGGGCAACCCCTTGCCGGAGGAATACTCTACCGCTCGAACAGAGATTGACTTCGCCTCCGGCAACAATAGCAGTCTCACGACGGTGAGCCTGACGCGGAATGATACCGGTGTGAGCATGGGCGACCTGTCACAGGTAGCGGATGTCAACTGGGAGATTAGCACAGATCGGACGAATTTCAGTGCCGATGTCACCTTCAAGTATCTCGACTCGGAAATTTCCGGACTGACCGAGTCGGCACTGGCTGTTTCTTCCGCCGCGACTCTGGGCGGGGTTTACACCGAGTTGGCGAGCACGCTTGACGAGGACAAGAACGAGGCCACGGTGAGCGGGCTGGCGGCCTTCTCGTTCTTTATCGTCGTTGACACCACCGATACGGATGGCGATGGGCTGATCGACGCGGTCGAGTCGAACACAGGGACGTTTGTCAATGCAAACGACACCGGAAGTGACCCGAACGATGCCGACTCGGACAATGATGGCTTGAACGATGCTGATGAGGTGAACATTCACGGGACGGACCCGAACGATGCCGACTCGGACAATGATGGCTTGAACGATGCTGATGAGGTGAACATTCACGGGACGGACCCGAACGATGCCGACTCGGACAGCGACGGGATCATTGATAGTGAGGAACTGGCTGTGGGCACCGATCCGAACAGCGGAGGAAGCGTCCCGGATGATGCGGTGTGGGTTGATTTTGCTTATCACGGGGCTCACAGCGGAAGCTTTCTTCGGGCGTTCAAGACCATTTCCGGCGCCATCAGCACCGTCTCGCCGAATGGGCTTATCCGAATCAAGGGCGACACGGCGAAGAGCTGGACGAACGAGACGCCCCGAATCACCAAAGCGATGCGCATTGAGGCCATCAACGGCACGGTGCGGATCGGCACGGTTTCAGGCAAAACCGCAAGCGCCTTTTCCGATACTGAGAAGAAGTGGAACCTTCTGAACTTCCTCCACACCCTCCGCAACACCTTCACAGGGTCCGAACGCGCGCCCCATCCCGAATCCGAGGGGGAGATCTAGGGCCGCGCTTGCCTGACGATTCACCCCTTCCATTCATCACACACAATTGAATATGATATGGTGCAAATATACGGTTTCCTCTTTTCCGAACATTCAACCTTTAGTCCGAATTCTTGGCATTTGAAAATGGAAGTGACAGAAGAACAGGTTCTGGAATACGTTCGCTCTCAAATCGACGGGGAGCTGCTCGAGCACACGTTGCGAGTCCTGGAGTATTCGTCGGAACTCGCGAAAAGGAACGGGCAGGATCAGGTAGCCTGCGAGAGAGTCCGGATCGCCGCATTGTTGCACGACTCGGCCAAGAATATTCCACCGGCCAAACTGCTCGAAATCTCCCTCAAACATGACCACCCGATTGACCCTGTCGAGAGAGATCATCCCGGCCTCCTTCATGGGGCCGTGGCCGCGTTTCTGGCCCGGGAGGAGCTTGGAATCGACGACCCGAGTATCTTGCGTGCCGTCTCATTTCACACGACGGGCGAGGAGGAGATGGATGTTGTGGCCCGCCTGTTATACATCGCCGATTTTGCGGAGCCGGGACGCGATCACCCGACAGCTTCAACCGCGCGCGAGATAGCCGATCGCAATATTGATGAAGCCTTTCGATATGTCGTCGGAGAGCGGCTTCACTACCTGATCGATTCCGGCAAAGCCATCATTCCCCGCACGCTCCACCTCTGGAACACCCTCACGGCAGATTCGGGCTGAGACGTCTCGATTGCGTGGCATTCGTCAGGCCTCGTATTTCCTGTAACAAGTGAAGAGTGTGGTAAAATCGCACTCACAACAGATTGAAACCAATGGTGTCAGAGGAAAGTCGATGATTTATCTGGTGGGAGCAGGGCCGGGCGATCCGGGTCTGATCACGGTCAAGGGCCTCGAATGCCTTCGGAAAGCCGAGATCGTCGTCTATGACGCCCTCGTGAACCCTCGCCTGCTCGAGGAAACCCCCGAATGCTGCGAAAAGATCTTCGTGGGAAAAAAAGGAGCGTCTCACTCGCTCGCTCAGGAAGAGATCAACTGTCTTCTCATCGACAAGGCAAAGCAGGGGAAGCGGGTCGTCCGGCTGAAGGGTGGAGATCCATTCATTTTCGGCCGCGGCGGCGAGGAGGCAATAGCCTGCAGCGAGGCAGGCGTTCCTTTCCAGGTGATTCCGGGAATCACAGCCGGAACGGCCGTGGCGGCGTATGCGGGAATTCCGGTCACTCACCGGGACCTCAGTTCCACGTTCACCTTGGTCACCGGTCATGAGGACCCGTCGAAAGGAGAGTCCCAGGTCGATTGGAAGGCGTTGCCGCAAGCGGGGGGGACGCTGGTTATTTACATGGGACTGAAGAGCCTGGCGCAGATTGCAGAGGCGTTGGTCGAGGGCGGGCTCGACCCGGAAACTCCGGCAGCGACGATTCAGTGGGGAACGCTGCCCGCCCAGCAGGTGGTGACGGCCGCCATATCGGAAATTGCGGACAAGGCGGCGGAAGCGGGTCTTGAATCCCCGGCAATCACGGTGGTGGGAGAGGTGGTTAAGCTCCGGGAGCCTCTGAATTGGTTCGAGTTGCGGCCGCTGTTTGGCAAGCGCATTCTGATCACCCGGCCCCGAGCTCAAGCCGCCGATTTCGTCAAGACCCTGGAGGATCTAGGCGCGGAGGCGGTTCCTCTGCCGCTTATCAAGACTGAGCCCGTCGAGGATATGGGACCCCTGGATGACGCGATCAGGGAGATGAGTTCGTACGATTGGGCGATCTTCACCAGCGTGAATGGTGTGGAGGGAACCTTTGCGCGAATGAAAGAGCTTGGAGCAGATGCTCGATCCTTCCACGGAGTGCGAATCTGCGCCATCGGCCCGGCAACCGCCGGAGCGATCGAATCCCGCTGTCTGAATGTCGATTGCGTCCCGGACGAATTCGTCGCGGAAGGGGTTATCGAAAAACTCCTGGAAGTGGAGAAGGATTTTTCAGGGAAGAGATTTCTGTTGGCCCGCGCCGAGGTGGCCCGCAGTCTGATCCCTGATGAGATCCGGAGCCGCGGTGGAGAGGTCAACGTCGTCGGCGTCTACCGGACAGTGCCCGACGCCGAGAGCGGCGCAGAACTCCTGGATGCGGCGGCGAAGGGCGAATTCGATATGGCGACCTTCACCAGCTCCTCAACGGTCCGGAATTTCTGTGAACTCGCCGGGGACCGGTTGGAGGCGATTCGAACCAAGCTTGCCGTCGCCAGCATCGGTCCCGTCACCTCTCAAACGGCCAGAGAATTCAACCTGAACGTGGATGTGGAAGCGACGGAACACACCATTCCAGGTCTGGTCAAGGCTATCTTGAAATATCACTCCGCGTGACGGGTCTTTCTTAGTTCAGTTCCCCAGAGATAGGTGAACAAAAAGTCTGGGCAGGGTGGCATGGGCGTCTTGCCCATGACCGGCAGGCGGGACGCCTGCGCTACCTCGTTCGCGTCTCGATCCGCACACCTCACTTCTTATACGCATAGATCAAGAGATCCTGGAACACGCCTTTCTTGAATGGCGGTTTGATCCAGCCGCTGATCTGGTAGCCGAGTCCGCTTGTCTCCAGGAGACCGAGGAACTTCGAAAGATCCTCCTCGCCGGGATCGATGTGATGGTGGTATTCAATCACCATCTGCTCTACATTGCCCAGGCGGCCCTTTTCCGCCAATTCCTCAATCACGACGCCTTCCGCGCCTTCAATATCCATCTTTAGAAAAGCGACGGGTTCCTTGACGAAATCGGAGAGGACGATAGTCTCCACTTCCTCCGACGAAGCGTTGCGCAACCTCTCTTTGCGGATGCTGCTGTAAACGTTTCCGGCATCCTGCGGCGCATGATAGAAAGTAATCGTCCCTCGGGTATTATGGACGGCATTATTCCGGAACTCGACATTGGTCAGGCCGTTGCCCCCGACATTGTACTTCAACACCTCATAGGTCGATTTGTTGGGTTCGAAAGCAAAGATTCGACAGTCGGGGAAAAGCTTCTTGAAATAGAGGACGGCCATCCCCATGTTGCTTCCGCAGTCGATGATATACGGAGAGCTTGACTCATGCTCGAAATAGTATTGATTCTCCAGGAACACCTCTTCGAATAGATGCACAAACGCGGAGTAGTCCAGGACCTTGACCTGGTATCCCAGAAAAGTCTCTGTGAGAATCGGCTGTCTCAGGATTCCGATGTAGAACAGTTGTTTCAGTCGCAACCTCAGGTAAGTGAGCAGCAGGGTGCCTTTGCCAAAAGGCGGATTACCGCTCAGAATCAGACCGATATTCGAAAGGACGTACCAACCTAATCTCAAGATTCTCATAGGACGGGATACCTCAGCTCATTTTTCTCTTCGCCAGCAGATTCACCTTGGTTAAGGGGCTTCGCATGCGCGATTCGATCCGGCCACCTCATCGCACGGCTCGCCGAATCCTTCCTCAACCAGTTCCGTCAGTGCGTGGACTTGCTCAATGGGGTCAAACAACTCAGCGGCTCGCTTTCGGCCCGCATCGCCAAGCCGCGCAGCCCGTTCGGGATTCAATAATAGACTTCGAATCGCGTCGGCAAGCGCCGCTTCGTCTCCCGGCGGAACAAGCAGTCCGCTTGCACCGTCCTCAATCAACTCGGGGATGGCCCCCGCCCGCGTTGCGATGACGGGTCGGGCACGGATCATGGCCTCGAGGACGACAAGACAGAACGCCTCCTGCCAGACAGACGGGACAACACAAATATCGGCGCCTGCAAGAATTTCCGCAGACGCAGGAGAATACCCCGGAAGTATTATATCTTCTTTGCAGGACAAGCCGTCGCGAATCGCCTGAAGCTCAGGGAACTGGGGCCCGTCTCCCAGGTACGCCAACACCGGACGCCGAGGAAGAGCGTCGGACACCACAAAGTCAAACGCCCGGAGTAAATGGGCAATTCCCTTTTCCGGGGTTGCCCGGCAGGCCGACGCGATCAGGGGCCGATCCTCCTCCAGACCCAGAATTTTCTGGGCGCGGGTTCCGGCATTCGGGTCCAGAGGAATCAGAGGCAGCGCATTCCACACCTTGACAACCCGTTTGGGCGGAATCAGATTGATTTCCTTCTGCCGACGCGCAACGTAACCGCTGACCCCGATCACAACGTCGGCGACAACGCCAGGTGTGCGGGCGAAAAGCCACTTGGCTACTCGCTTTGCGCCTCGAGGACGCGTTCGCTCCCCGGAAGTATGGTCGTGGACGATAATTCGCCGGATACCCGCCCGTCGCAAGCGCCGATATTGCCAACGGCATGGGTCCAAGTCAACAAAGTACACAACCCGGACGTTCTCACGGCAAACCAATGCCACCGTTTTCTGAAGCGAACCCGGGGTGTTGAGCGAAGCGTCAAGAACCACCGCCTCGGCTGCGCTCCCCGCCAAGGTACGGGGTTCCGAAGCGATGGCGGGATAGGCCACGATCGTCCGGATCCCGTGCCCGGCGATATGATCGGCGATCCGAGCGTAAAACCCTTCAATAAAATCCCAGGCGTAACCTGTATTGGATTGGAAATTCGCAACGCACAGCAAAGTTTCGGGAGTTTTGGGCATAATATGGAACCCAATACCATCAAATTCACACCGAACAAAAGAGGGCAGGTCGGCTTTCGGTTCGACACCGTCCCCACTCTAAATATACTCATACACCCATAGAGGATGGAAAGTCATTTTGCGATGGCTCCGCTTGCCCCGGCACATTTCTCACGGCTTGCCCGGCCTCAAGACTGATCCCTGCGGCAACTGGAGACATTATACTATGATGCTGTCGCGTAATGAGCGACAGCGTTGGGACTTGGATTGAGAGCCGAAAACTCTGGTGGTACGTTAGCCGATACCCGTGCCGGGCTCGCGAAAACTTCCCTCCCGCTGATCCTGTTGTCAATTGAGTCGATTTCGCCGATAATTATCTACTGAGGCTCGCATTCGCTCGGAGTAGTTCTCGGGGGAAGGAACTACGAATCGAGACTTTCGTTCGATTCTCCATCCATTGAAAGGTAAGGAAGCCTTGATGCTCAAAGAACTGTACAGGTATCGCCAGGTCTTATATATGATCGCCTGGCGAGATATTCGGATTAAATATAAGCAGTCTATCATGGGCGTGATGTGGGCTTTATTCATGCCAACCCTAATTGTCATCGCGGGAGTCTTGGTGAAAACCGCCATGGCGGCGCTGCAGGAGATCCCGCTTGAGTACAGCGAAATTGTGACGGTCGCGGTCAAGTCGCTCCCCTGGGCGTTCTTTGTTGCCGCCGTCAAAGCGTCTTCAATGAGCTTAATCGGCAACAACAACCTGGTCACCAAGATCTACTTTCCCAAGGAGATATTCCCATTCTCGTCGGTTCTCTCCCAATCGTTCGACTTCCTGATTGCATCCGTCTCCCTGGTCGTAATCTTGACCATCACAACGTTGCTGGGGATTACGGACATCAAGTTGTCAATCTATCTTCTCTGGGTGCCGGTCCTGATCGCACTCCTGGTTCTCTTTTGCGGGGCCTTGGGCCTTTTCCTTTCCGCCGCCAATCTCTTTTTTCGAGATGTGAAATATATTGTGGAGGTGATTCTTACCTTCGGTATCTTCTTCACGCCGGTTTTCTTTGAGGTTAGCAAATATTCGGACAAGCATCCGATTGTAAAACTCGCCATGTACAATCCCGTCGCGCCGGTTCTGGAGGGACTGGCATCCTGTGTGGTTTCCCAGACGAACCCAGACCCTTTCTGGCTGTGGTATTGTGTGATTATCAGTTTCGTGGGCTTTCTCCTGGCCTATCTAATGTTCAAGAAGCTGGAACCTGCCTTCGCAGAAAGTATTTAGGAGGACTGAATGCCGGAAGTTGCGCTCGAAATGGACCGTGTTTACAAGAAGTTCAAGAAGGGCGAGATCTATGACTCTCTGCGTGACCTGATCCCGGCCTGGACCAAGAGGATGTTCGGGAGGGAAAAAGAGAACGATCTGGAAGAGAAGGAATTCTGGGCGTTGGAGGATGTTTGTTTTCAGGTCCACCGCGCCGAGGCGTTTGGAATCATCGGCCCGAATGGCGCCGGAAAAAGCACCATTCTCAAACTTCTGAGCCAGATCATGAAACCGACAAAAGGCACGCTCATGGTCAAGGGAAGGCTCTCCGCCCTCATTGAAATCGGGGCTGGATTTCACGGCGACCTCACGGGACGCGAAAACATTTTTCTGAACGGGACCATCCTCGGCATGACCCGGAACGAAATCAAGGGCAAGTTCGACGAAATCGTCGAGTTCTCAGGGCTGGAAGATTTTATCGACACCCCTGTGAAACGCTACTCTTCGGGGATGTATGCCCGGCTGGGGTTTTCGGTCGCCGCTCACGTCGACCCCGACATCTTGATCGTGGACGAGGTCCTGAGCGTCGGTGATTACGCCTTCCAGAGGCAATGTCTCGCCCGGATGAACAGCGTGATCAATTCCGGCTCGACAGTCATCTTTGTGTCCCACAACTTGCGTGCCGTATCCGAATTGTGCACGAGAAGCTTGTTTCTCGATCATGGCAAAGCCGTCACCATTGGCCCGACCAATGATGTTCTGAAGTGCTATATGGATCGGGTGTCCGGGCAGGAAGCCCCAACCCATCACAAGGAGGCCTTCATCTCCAATGTCGCCGTTCGGAATGAGCAAGGAGAAAGCGTTCAGTTCGTGGCGGGGCAGAAGGCGTGGGTCGACATCGAGATAACCGCCCGCACGCCGTGCCAGAAGATGTCTATTTCGGTGTATCTGCAGGACAAGGATTACTACACGGTTTTCGCCACATCCACCGAACGGCTCGGCCATGACACTTTCTCGCTGGAACCGGGTGAGAAATGGACCTGCACTTTCGAATTGACCCTCCATCTGGCTCGGGGCTCATTTTCCTTTGGTGTTTCGTGCCAGCGTTACGACATCACGAAGGTCTTCGATAACCGGGAACGGGTTGCGACCATCTATGTCGGCTCCGAGAGGGATGTCAGCGGCGCGGCCAATCTGTATCCCGAGGTCAAGACGTTCGGACGGAAATGACTCGGGTATTCTGATTTTCCACCTGCCAAATCACCGGGAGCCCACTGTTGAATATCGTTCTACTCATTGTCATCCTGGGATTGCTGCTAATCACGCTCCTGGGACTGGCTGTGGTATTTCACAAGACGCGAAATGCCCATTTGATGCTCTACGAGATCCAGGATCAAATAACCCAGAAACTCGGGGACCTGTACTCTCAGGTCGAAGCCTTAATATCCCTCTACTATGGTCTCAAACTCGAACACGGGCTTCCTTCAACTCGAGGCTGGGCCGCGTCCCCCGATTTCCTTGTCCAGATTGCCGAGCATGTCAGACGACACAACCCCAAAGTACTCGTCGAATGCGGCAGCGGAGCTTCTACAATCGTCCTTTCGCGCTGCCTCCAATTAAACGGCAACGGGCACCTTTACAGCCTCGAGCACATCCCGGAGATCGCCACCGAAACAAGGCAGCAACTTGCGAAGCACGGGCTGAGCGAATGGGCAACGGTCGTCGACCCCCCTTTACAGCCCGTTCAGTTGGATGGAAGTGAGTGGAATTGGTATGCGACAAGCGAGATTCCCGAGGGGAACATCGATATGGTAGTGATCGATGGGCCGCCGGCCGTCGAAGAACCGCTTGCGCGGTATCCGGCGGGTCCTATCCTCTTCGGACGGCTCAACCCGGGGGCCGCCGTGTTTGTGGACGATGCCCTCAGGGAAGGAGAAAAGGAGAGCATCCGACGATGGAAAGAAAAGTTTCCCTCGCTTAGATCCGAGTCAAGGGATTGCGAGAAAGGCTGCACTGTCCTTTGGTGCAACGACAGACTATAGACAAATCCCTACGATCCGTCATTCGTCCTTTCAAGTTTCTTGTCCAGCACCCATAATCCAAGAGTCACACCGGCAATGATCGTTAAGATTATTACACCGCTGTAGTAGAATTCCAGATCGCGAAAAGCATAGACAGCCAGCAAGATCAAAAGGGCCAGACACCCCCACTTTATCCCCGTTCGCAGACCTTCGTGCCTTGAGAATAGGAAGACACCTCCGCCGTAAGCGGTAACGGCCGCAATCCCAAGAACGGCTGAATAGAATACTGCCAGCAATAGCCAGTGCTTGAGCATTATCTCCCGGATCGCATCTTCGGAAGGGTAGAACAGCCAAGGATAGGGCAAGAAATCCAGGATGGGCGGCAGCAGGTGAAAAGTTGAGGAAACATGAAAGGAGTAATAGCTCTCAAATCGCGCCATGTTGAGATCGTTGATTGATTCAATGGCCTCTTTGATGGTGATCACCCGAAGATCGTCCTGTGTGTCGATCCAGACCAGATATTCCTCAAATTCTTCGAACGAATACCTGCCCCTTTCCTTGTCGAACTCAACAAAATCAAATGGATGGAGCAAAACAACGATGAGGGAAGTGCCGCCTGAGGTTCTCCTTGCCGTCTCGATGGCCATCTTGAGGTGCCGGAGCTCGCAAGTATTAGGAACGAACTTTAACTTTGAGCTCTGGATGGGAATGCCCGTTCTTCCAGCAGAAAGGCATTCAAATCCAAGATCCTCCAGAGCTCTGGTCGTATTTGAATCGTACGTATTAAACGGTGGGATGAAACAGGATACCTCCACTTCCAGTGTCTCTTCCAGCAGGCTCTTGCCCGCGGCAATTATTTCAACCTGACGTTCGTAATCGAGGCCGGCAAACTCGGTCCGCGTATCCCCATAGAAGTCCTCCCCAAACAATGGGCCATCGTAATCTGCCGCCTCCCGTATGGACTGATGGCTGTAGCCATGCTGGGCCACCTCCAGGACACCCGCATCGATACCCGCCCTCAAGATGTCCGCCTTGTTCACAGATAGAGGCGCCGGTACGGCAGTCTCGCCCGGCACTTGGTCCTGGACAGCAGTAAATGGAATGACCGCAAATGTTGCAGACAAGTTTTGACTCTTCAAGGCCTGAATCATTTTGGTTTCTATGTCAGTGGGACTGTCATTGTTGTAATCATCGTATCGAAAGATTACGGCTATCTCCTGATTTTCCGCGGAAAGCGGCGCCGATGACGCCAAGAACGCCAATTGCAGAAGAAGGAAAGACAAAGCTCGGAGCGGCCTATTGCAGATCATGGGGTTGACCCAGGGGGCATGTGTACGATTCTCCAAGGGAACGAGCAATGAGTTGAGAAAGGATACCTATCGCCAGGACCAGACGGCGTGGCGACCCTCGGCGACTCGAAGGGGTTTTTCCTCTCCCATGGTATCCACCACCCAGACAGTCCCTTGGTTGGCCCGAGATTCCGGATTTCCTGTGCAGACGACAAGATAGCGGCTATCGGGAGACCAATAGCTGAGAGAGGAGGAAAACTGCTCAAAATAGGCAGCTGACATGCGAAATTCGATCAATGGGGAAAAGGAAATGAGAGGCACCATCTCATCCTTTTCCAGGTCGTAGATCCACCAGCGAAGGACTAATTCGCCCAGTGGGACAAATTCTTCATTGCCGAAAATTGGCTCTGCCATGTCGTCGCCTTCTCTGGTGGCCACCGCTAATTTCTTGCCATCGGGTGACCAGAAGAAGCAATACACATTATGTTCCGTGACCGTGCTGGAGGTCCCATCGTCAAGGTTCAGGAGGGTGATACCCTTGCCCGGTCCTCCGGGCGGCGGATCAGCGATCGTGTATGCGATACGGCTTGAATCAGAAGAGATTACCATCTTGCAGAATCCTGCGATGCGGTGCACCTCACGCTCCTCGAAGGTTTCGGCATCAGCCGCAACAATGGCACGAGAACCCTCCTCGTTCAAGGAGACGTAATAAAGCGTGGATCCATCCGGAGACCAGATGGGAGTGAGGAAAAGGGCCGCCGGCACTGTCGGCGCCGGCCGCAGTTGTTCACGTCCCAAGCCCTCCCTAAGAACAACCACCTGCCAGTTTTCGTGCAAGACCCATGCATCCCCTTCCGGAGACCAGGACCAGTAAATCGCCTTCGCTTCAACGATCGTCGGATTAGAAGAATTCGGGTCCTCGACATTACATCGAAACAGCGCAAGGCGGCCGGGTTCCTGCACCAGGTACGCAACCGTTCGGCCGTCAGGTGACCAATTATGATAGATGGGACGAGCGAATGGATTGACCGCAAGCAAGGTAGTTCCGCTCTTGTCCGCGGGAGACACAAACATTGCGCCGGCAACGCCTTTACCGTAACCGAAGAAGGCCAAACGCAGACCGTCGGGAGACCAGGCGGGAAATGCGTAGTTGCTTCCTTCGGTCGTCAGTTGACGCCTGCCTTCACCCTCCGGGGAAACAACCCAAATGTGACCGTCGTTGCTCACATAGGCGATATGATTCAACACCGCACGATCAGGCAGTATAGGTGTCTCGGGCTCTATCGGCTCCAGAACAGGTTGGCGAGCCTGCGGAGACAGGGATGAGGGAACTCCAAAATAATCGACAAGGCCAAATACCACTACGGCGATGATCAAGCATATGAGGACAACATGAAGAATCCAGGAAATCCATCTGGCGGCCTTTGGCATTCCATCACCTCCTGTTCCCTTTTGCGTTGAACAAAGAACCCCACCAATATTTTCCTTCTGGGATTTCCGCCTTTAAGGTGTTAACTTTTGGAGTTTGTGCTCGCCTTCGGGCGGAGTATAGACTCTCAATCAGTCGACTTCAAGAGCGCGGTTTGTCTTCTCCAGTCGTTTGGGCGGGGCTTCGATTCGAACCGGTCCCGGAGGCAACCTGGCATCGGACGCATAAGCTCGCGATGCTCAATTCCCCAACCTGGCCGATAGTCACCTGGATTCTTGCGGAGAAGTAGCGGATCTGAGAAAAGGCCGAGGGTCGGCGCGCTCGCTGGGCATCAATCTCCACCCACTTTGGCGACATGTTCGGAGACTATTCTCACGAATTCACTCATGATGGTTTCGGGCTGAATATCCGGGCGCGCACCCCAGTTCCGTGCCTCTGTAACGAGCCGCTCGTATTCGACAGGATCATCCCACATCCTGCTCAATGCCTGGGTCCATTCAGCGATTGGGGCGTTCGCGCCCACAAGAATCCCGCCGCTCCCCACAGATTCAGGGAGCCCTCCTGAATTGCTCGCCAAGACCGGGATCCCGCTGCACTGAGCCTCAGTCACGGTTCGGCCCCAAGCTTCCTCACAAACACTGGGAATCAGCAGTATCTTTGTCTCGTGGTAGATTGTGCGCATGTCGGGGACTCTTCTCCGGATAGTGATATTTCCCGCGGCATCCGCCCGTCGATGGAGTTTTCGAAGCATTTCGTCGCTCAATTCCCAGGATTCGACAAACTCGAACGGGATGTCGGGGCGACTCTCAGCCAATTGAAACGCGATCTCGACCCCCTTTTTCGGATAAGGACAAACGAAAACAACCTTTTCTCTCGTCGTCTCGGTTCTATAGCCATCTGGGCGGATAAGGGGGGGAAGGACCTTCGCCTCGATCCCGAATTCCTCCTTGGCCCGCCTGGCCGTAAATTGTGAAACCGCCATATAGAGCAACTTGGGATGAGAAAACAGGTCGCCGCCCATTTCCTCAAAGAGCACGTCTCGGAGGTAGAATACGGTCGGAATCCCGACCTCGACAAATGACCTGGCGATAGGCACCGGGCATCCAGCAAAAACCACGGCCGCCGACAGAGAAAACCGCCGTTTCACCTCGTCCGCAGCTTTCTCAGGCACCCAGCCGCGATAAACGGGATAGCCCATTCTCCTGTCCATCGGGAATTGGTTCCGGGGATAAAGCTTGCGAACAAGGCGATTCCGCAAACCAATGATCCCGCGCGGATCTATCTTGGAAAGAACCGCCGACTCGATCCCTGACTGGTTCAGTGTAAGGCAGAGATCGTGGGTGCAAGAAATGGAACCGGCCGCCCGCTGGGGCAGGTACGTAAAATTCATCGCAAAGAGAATTCGCAGCCGGCTGCGAGAATGCGACAGATTCGGAGAATGAGTGCTATTGGGTTGGTTCACTGGATATCACTCATGGAAAGGGGGACAACCGACGGAATCTTATTATAATAGGTCCCGCTTGCGATATAATAAACCCCAGTGAGCTTCGCCTTGTTTCTCGCTGGTCGCTCATATCTTGGGGAGTTTGGTCCTCAGGTACAGGCCAATTCCTACTTTTGACGAGTATACTGAAGAATTGTGGGTGGAACAACCTGACGGTGCCACGGTGACCGTCGTGACATCATGCCGGATTGCCAGCTCAGCGTAGTCATCCCATCCCATAATGATGGGGAGTATCTTTACGAGGCGGTCGAATCTGCTCTCGACCAGAAAAGCAGCGTCACAGAACTCGAAATAATCATCATCGACGACGGAAGCACGGAGCCGGAGAGCCTGAAAGTGATTTCCCACTGGAAGAGTGCGGACTCTCGCATCCGGGTATTCTCCAATAACACAAGTCAAGGCGCAGCCGCCGCACGCAATCGGGGAATCTCTCTGGCGAAAGGAGAGTGGATTGCCTTTCTCGACAGCGATGACTCATGGACTTCCGGAAGCTTGCAGTCCCGGTGGAACGTTGCTGAGAAAGACCCGACAGCACAATGGATCGCGGGAGACTATTTGCGAATATACGAAAACGGCAAGCGGGATCCCCAGGGCCATTACCAGTCCCACACGCATCGGACCGACATTCTCCAAGGGCAAACGATGGAACCGGGCTCAACTATCCGCCTGACCCGGCCGGTGAAGGAATGTCTCGCAGCGTACATCCCTCTAACGAGCACCGTGTTGGTAAAAAGAGAACTCCTTTCCAAGGTGGGAGGATTCGAGGAAAGCCTCTCGATTTCCCATGACTGGCATCTCTGGATCCGACTCGCGAAGGAAGCGGATCTGTTTTTTGTTCCGGAGGTGGTGACGCTATACCGGCGCCATTCGTCCAGCTTGACCCAATCCCAGATTTCGCTGGCCGCCTCCAATTTCGATGCCTGCAGACTCCTTATCAGAGATCCAAAATTTCGATCATTGAGGAAAGAGCTTCGTTGGAAAGGATTTGAGATCCTGGACAATAAAATCAAATATCACAGGTCTGCGAGACAAAGGTTGCAGGCTTACTCTCTGATGATGAGAGTTTTCTTGTGGGATCCGGGACGCCTCACTGATTTTGAGTGGATTCGGAGCGTCCTTACCTCTGATTCGGATAATCAGCAATAGGTCCAACATAAGATGGCGAAAGTCTCCGTGATCATGCCGGTCTTCAATTGTGAAGAGTTTGTTGAAGAAGCGGTCCGATCGGTCCTGAATCAGACGGAAAGAGACCTGGAGCTTATTGTCGTCAATGACGGATCCACGGACCGGACGCCGGAACTGGTCGAGAAACTCGCATCGACGGACGTTCGAATCCGGGTCCACACTCAGAAGCATTCAGGAAAATGCTCCATGGCCCGGAACGCCGGTCTATCCAAAGCAACAGGTAAGTATCTGACCTTTCTTGATGGAGACGACTTGTCACATCCGGAGAAAGTCGAAAGGGAACTCGCCGCGTTTGATTCCGTTCCAGAGGTGGATCTCGTGTTCTCTGACATGAAGGTGTTCGGCAAGACTCCCCATGACGAGACCTCAAACACCTATCTCGGCGAAGTGCACTTCATGGAACGGGCCTCCGCTTACCTCACGGAAATCACAGAGAGCCTATTCCTGTGCAGCGAAGACTTTTATCGATTCATGTCGACTCAGATCACAGGGGTCACCGTCCAAACCGTTATGTTTCGTAGGAGTCTTCTTGAAAAGGATCGGGTTTGGTTTCCCGAAGACATTACCGTTGCGGAGGATATCGATTTCTGGTTTCGGCTGGCGAGATGCGGACGGCTTGCATTCATCAATGAGGTGCTGGCGTACTATCGACGCCACGAAAAGAGCATCACCAGTGACCCGGGGCGAGCGCTGGAGGGATCTATTTTCGCTCACAGCAGAAATCTGGAAAGAGGCAGAGACATACTGAGCAAAGAGGAAATCAGGACGTGTGAAGAACGGATCGCGATGAATTATTTCTACTTTGGGGTCCACCACTTTCAGAACTCAGAGGTGCAGATCGCGAGAGATGCTTACAGAAAGTCATGGGCGTTGAAGCCTCGGCCCCGGACCGTGGCAGCCTATTTGAAAACGTACGTTCCTGCCGGGATTGTAAAAGCCTACCGGAAGAGGTTCTCGTAGCACGAAATGCGGGGGGAAGCGATACTACTCATCACACCTTGGTACGGAACAGGGAGCGAAGGAGGGCTTGCTCTGACCCTCGCGACCCTTGTCGACGGCCTACAGGAGAACCATATTCGCTGCACCGTGTTGGTACCCAAGGGAGATGGATGGCTGCCGAGTTTCAAAAAAGGGACGGCAGGTGAAACGATCGTCCGCCTGCCATTGCGTGGGAGGCGTTTTCCGGATCCTTTGCTTAAATCCAAACTCGGGTATTGGTTAAGGATACCCCTCGCGTGGATGTTTCTCGGATACCTCGTCCTCAAATCAAGATTCCGTCTCGTTCACTATCACTTTGTTCTCGAAGAATACGAGTTGCTCCACAGAATTTTTCGCTTTTTCAGGTTGCCGGTCATCGCAACCTTCCACGGGAGCGACGTCAATCTCTGCCTGGATGACGACTTTGTCGGGAAAGTGGCGAAAAGAATCGTGAGCGATTCAAAATGGGTTACGGCCGTGTCGGAAAATCTCAGGCTGCACCTTCAAGAAAAGCTCCCGGATTGTGCGGCGAAGACCAGAGTGATACATAACTCTTGCAATCCGGAGTTCTGGAATCAAGTAATCGCCACAAAATCGGAGTCGCCCAAAGCTATCGATGTCCTTTTCGTTGGAGGCCTGATTCCCGTGAAAGGTCCCGATTTACTGCTGGAAGCGATACGCATTGTTGCCGAAACGAAGCCGGATGTCCGGGCTGTGTTAATCGGAGAAGGAACGATGAGAGATTCCCTTGAGACCCAGTGCGAGGAGGAAGGGCTCTCCCGCCATGTGGAGTTCGTGGGAGTGGTCCCCCACGACAAGGTCGTTGAGTATTATCGGCGCTCGCGTCTCGTGGCCATCCCGAGCCATTACGAAGGGCACTCGCTGGTGGCCATCGAGGCAGGGCTCTCCACGATTCCGGTAGCAGCCTTTGATGTCGGAGGAATTCGAGAAATTGTCATGCATAATGAAACCGGTGTCTTGGTATCTCCCGAAAACACGGCAGATTTGGCTGAAGCGATTCTGAGTCTTCTTTCCGACCGGGAATGGGCCGATAGGATGGGAAGGCGGGCCCGGGAACAGGCGATCGAGCGATTCAGACCTGAACGGATGGTTCGGCAATACCTCGATTTGTACAGCGAAATCTAGTGGTCAGTCAATTTTGAATCCGTAAGTTGCCTTCCGCCCTCTTGTCATTCCTGCGAAAGCAGGAATCCAGAAGCGTTGGGTGCCTGCCGAAAAGAGAAACCTCCTGTTTCAATGCTGACAGACCACTAGTAGTTGAGTCCATTCTCTCGTTCCCAAGTTCAACTTGGGAACGAGAGAATGGAATGGGAAACAAGCTCAGAAATATCGGAAGCTTCGAACGATGAGGAGTAATGCCCGATGAACAAAGTGAAGATCGGCGTTGTGGGAGTAGGCGTCGTGGCGGACGGCCAATACCTGCCCTACATTTCCAAAAACAGCCATACCATGGATCTTGCCGCAACGTGCGACATCAACAGGGACCGAGCCGAAGAAATGAAAAAGAAGCACGGCGCAGCGGGCTGCTTCGGAAGCGTCCAGGAGATGCTGGAGAAAGCTGAGATCGATTGCGTTGTCGTACTGACCGATGGCCCGAGCCATAGCGAAATTGCCCGCTCTGCTCTTGAAGCGGGAAAGCATGTGTTCGTGGAAAAACCGTTGGCTCCAACACTCGACGAAGCGGACACAATCATCGCTTTTGCGAAGGAAAAGAACCTGAAACTTGCATGCGCCCCCGGAATCGCCCTGTCCGATCTTCTCAACCAGGTTCGCAAAATCATCCGCCAGGGTCAGATCGGCAAAGTCTGTTTCATCCGCACCAATTACTCTCACCGGGGACCGGCAGACCTGATGCGCCTCCACAAGCATCTTTCCTGGACTGATCCCTCGTGGTTCTACAGGCGAGGATTCGGACCGCTGCAGGACCTGGCAGTTTATCCCCTTCACGCGGTCACCTCTCTGCTGGGCCCGGCCCGGCGCGTCTCGGCCATGGTCGGGACCGCACTCCCCGAGCGGACAATTCACGGTGGCCCCATGGATGGGTCCACGATTGCCTGCGAGGGGCATGACAATTCGCACTTGCTCCTCGATTTCGGCGCGGGAACCTTCGCCACCGTGAGTGGAACCTTCTGTGTCTGGGCTTCGAAGGCGCCGTGGATGGAGATTTTCGGTTCGGAGGGAACAATCAACCTCGACACAATCGGCGCAGGAAAAGCTCGATACGAGGTCTACATGGAGAATCCGGATTTGGGCATCGCCGGCTGGGCCAATCCCGTCGGGCCGGTCGAACCGTTCGAGCTGGCCTGTGGAGTGGGAGACTTGGTGGAAAGTATCCTCGAAGGTCGAGAACCGCGGGCGAGCGCGGCCCATCACCGCCATGTCTTGGAAATCCAGGTCAAGGCCATGGAAGCCTCCGGATCGGGTCAGATTCAGGATCTCGAATCGACCTTCCCGGCCTTCTGAACCGGTCAGAGTTTCACCAACACGACCCAGATCCAATTCGCCAACAAATACAGCAGGGCTACGCCCAGAATCCAGGTCTTCTTGCGAAGTATCCCCAGGCCCGATTTCAGTTCCAGCCAGACCGTGCGCCGGTCGGCGACAAGAGAGGCCGCAAAGAAAAGGAGGATGTGATCGCTCGGGTCCCGATAGCGGGGATAACCGTACGCGGCAAAGGTCAGCATAAGTCCATAAGCGAGAAGAACGGCCGAGAGGGTCCAGTAACGGTCCGGCTTCTTCAGGACGAAGCCTGCGATTCCGACTAAAAGGAAAAGGGCGCTCGCCGCACCCGAAAACAAGCTGAACACCGTCAGCAGCCACCCAGGGCCATCATAGATGGAAACCAGGTAGTCCCGCTGAAAACTGGGGAAGAGATACCAGGCCACTTTCTTCAACCCCATGAAAAGGAAGCGTCCCGGATGAGCACGAACATAGGTGATGGCCTGCTCAGTGTGCCACCGGCTGGTCTCCGGAGTTCCGAAGACTATGTCGTCGGGAATCTCCTCGGACAAATCTACCCAGATCCCCGTGGCCTTGGGATTGTTTCCGATATGGAGATTGGCGCCTGATGTGTATGCCAGCGGAAAGGCGTGGTCCCAAACAACCTTGTTACGCCACATCCAGGGAGAGATTGATATCAGAAGGCAAAAGCAAAAAATGGAAACATTAACCGTCTTCTGTCGGATCGAGCCGCTCCGAAGCCACAGCCCGGCGCCAAAGATTACTGGGTACAACTTCGAGATCTCCTTGGTCAGCAGACAACAACCCACCAAAATCCCAAGCAGAATGGATTGTTTCCAGGTCGGCGCCGAGGGTTTCCCAACCAGGACAAAGACCGCTGCCGCCAGAAATGCACTAAATAAAGGCTCTGTCATCACGAACGTGTCGGCGATAACAAAGGGCGGAAGCAGTCCTCGAATCCAAAAGGCTGCCCAGGCGACACGCCTTCCGCCCAGGTTGTAGGCCAGTCCATAGAGAATGAGACAAGTGAGCACACCGAAAGGGAATGTGGCAAATTGCCCGATCCGATAATCAGGTTGGGGGGTCACGTGGTAGACGCCGGCAAGAAAGACGAAGTATAATGGAGAGCGGTACCCGAATTCCGATCCGGGTTGGACCCATGCCTGGGAGGACCTTGACAGGTCCATAGACACCTGATGGTAAACCATCGTGTCGCCCGAAGGCGTGGCGTCGTGCGGAGCAAAGAAAAGGATCAGAAGGAGCCGGACCAGAAAAACCACCAGAACGGCTATCAACAAATTTCTTCTGTTTTTTCTTGAATCTCCGTCCGGCTCGCCGGGAGAGTGGGGAGCAATCGAATTCGCCATTTGATATCGAGGAAATGCAGTTGCTTTCAGAGGGCCTTGTGAGCCAATTCCATCTTCAGAATATCATAGTGGAGCGATTGAGTGTCAAGACAGCGTTTTTCGAGGGCCCCATTGGAAACAGTATTTGCGGACCGAGGGTGATCGGCGGCGGGGTGTGTTGGTCGCCGGCCGAATGACGAAACGGGAACGAAAGGCGAAGGAAATTCGAATCGAATCCCCTGATTTTCTTGTTCAGTTTAGGAAGAGGGAGGAGGGTTTCTCATGAGATATAGTGGAATAGGGTTTATCGTTCTACTGGTTTGTTTCTTCTGCATGAACGCGACAGCAGAGCTTTGGATCGCAGACGATTTTGAGGGAGGCGGAGCAGGAGGCTTCAGTTCGAGTTGGATTGAAGTCGCAGCAGGCGGATCCGGACCCGCAACCATCGAAGTAACTACTGAAGAGGCAAACTCCGGGTCGTTTAGCGCCAAGATTACTTACATCAATGACGAAGACTCTGCCACTCTCAATTTTGATTTCGGGGACCAAATTCCCAGAAGGAGTTTGTTCATCCGCAGATATGAGTTCTTCAACGAAACCTACGATTTCCCTTTCGCTCAGAAGCTGCATCGGGTGGTGAACACTAGAATTCAACCTCAGGACAATCGTTTCGAATACACCATGGTGGCTGGGGGGGCGGCCAATGACGAGACACCCGGCATCGACGACAACCAGCTCGTCCTCCACGATTTTGTGGACGTCGCTCATGGAGTCACCGGTTTCAAATTCGAGCGCGGGAGATGGTACTGCGTGGAAATCCACCTGCTGCCCAGCACTCCGGGGGCAGACGACGGGCGTATCGTGACCTGGATCGACGGCGTCATGTGGAGAGACATAACAGGCAAATTGAATAGGGACGATCCCGGTGCCGACTCCTACTCCTTTATCCAGATTGGGATGAACTACACCAATAGAGGAGGGGGAGAGAATCCGAATCCAATTCCGGATGCGGAAGACGACACATTCAGATATATCGACGATATTGTCATCATGGACCAGTACGTCGGCCGCATTGATGACACAGCCCCCGTGGTTTCGGGCTTCTCCGAATCCGACGGCGTGGTTACCGTGCACATATCCGACGTGGAAACCGGCGTCGACCCGGGATCCATCTCCATATCGGTAAATGGCGGCGCTGCCCTTCCCGCTGAAGACCTGACGATTTCCGGCTCGCCCTATCACTACACGATAACCTTCACTCCCGGTGCGTTCAGCACGATCACCGTCAACGCAACAAGCTTTTACATCGACCCGGCAGAAATCAACGAAGCACTGACCGCTGATGTAGTCTTGAACAGCGGTACACCTACTATTCTGGATATCGACGGGGATGGCTCGGCGAACGCTGTCGACCAAGACGATGACAATGACGGGTTCGAAGACTTCACAGAGGACGTTTTTCCGGAATCAGCCTACCTCCGGGATATGAATCGGGTGAACGATGCAGACTCGAACTCCAACGGCACCATTGGCGCCAACGAATTGCGGGCCTTCGCGAACAAATTCAGCGGAAAACTGGGAGATGCCGAGCTTGGCGAAATGATCGCCGTTCTGAGCTGGGCCGCCACAGGAACTCGGCCGGTCACATGGGATGACCCGAACGACATCCAGCCCGAAGTGTCGCTTCCCAGTGTAAGCGCGTCCGTCGACGGCAAAATGGTGCAGGTCGTCCTGCCGATTACATCGCAGTGATCACGTCAGAAAAGGAAGCAAAGGAACCGGTTCCTGATAAGCCGGCGGAAAAACTGTTCGCCATGACGCCCGAGAAGAAGGCCGTATTCGTCAAGATAGCTGCCTTCTCCGTCTTTCTCCTGGCGTTGGCGTGGCCCATCCTGAGGGAATATATCGTCGAGTGTTGGTCGATCTCTGACTATTCCCACTGCCTGCTGGTTCCATTCGTTTCAATCTACCTGGCTATCCGCCGCGCTCCCCAAGACGATAAGGTATCCAATGGCGCTTCATGGCCAGGCATAACCGTCTTGATCGCCTGCCTCCTCATCTACCTGTTCTCGGTCATTACGGCGTTTGCCTTCCTCGCGCGGATGTCCTTTTTCACGGTCGTCGCAGCCACAGTTTGGGCCGTCCTTGGCAGCCGTCGCGCGAGAAATTATGCCTTCCCGTTGCTGTTTCTTGTCTTTGCCGTCCCGCCTCCCACAAGCCTGTACGATCAGATGACCATCCCGATGAAATTATTCGCCACCAAGATCTCCTGTTGGATGCTCGATATGGGAGGCATGGCGGTGGTGCGCGAGGGCAACATCATCCACCTCCGGAGTGGAAGCCTGGAAGTCGCGGACGCCTGCAGTGGAATGCGGTCGCTGATGACCCTATTGACCTTGGGAGCCATCATCGGGTATTTGTCCCCGCTTCCTCTTTTCAGAGGTTTATTGACATTCGTCTGTGCAATTCCCCTGGCGATCCTCTTGAACATAGGGCGTATCCTGGCCGCTACTCTTATAGCTGCCAGCTTCGGACACCAAGCTATCGAGGGGACCCCTCATGAGATTTCAGGGTACATCGCCCTCGGAGTGGGACTGTTGGGATTGGTCGGAGTGGCCTCCCTTCTCGAGTTGAGTCTCGAACGGAAAGGCCGGGTTGCCGCGGCGGAGGCGCCGTCATGAGAAGAGAATTCGTTGCCGCAGCCTTGTTGATCGTCGGAGCGGGAATCGCGAATGCGATCACCCTTATCCCCGTTCCGACGGAGGACATTCCGGATTTGGACACCCTCCCGCTGTCGACCGATGGATGGACAGGTGAGCCCATCATCTTCAGCGAGCGAGTTTACCGGGCAATCGATGCGGACGCGACGAGCATGAGAGCCTATAAGCAGGGAGAAGATATCGTGTGGGTCTACCTGGGCTTTCATGGCAGCCAAAAAGGAGGGCGCCCCGCACACACGCCGCGGGGATGTTACCCATCCTCGGGGTGGACCATACTGAAATCGGATGTTCAGACACTGCCCTTCCCCCAAGAATCGACCGAACAAAACCGGTTCAATCGAATGCACATCACGCAGCGGGAGGAGACACGCCTGGTGCGCTACTGGTTCCAGTCCGATAAAACGATCATGGCCACGGGGACTGACATGAACCTGTTCCGCATCCGTTCGCGGCTGCTTCGAAAGCCGTACTTTTCGACATTTGTCCGAATCGACACGCTCGTTCAGGGGGATAATCCGGAGGATCTTGACGCGGCGAAAGTTCTTCTGAACGAGTGGACGGAACGGATAATTACCTTCCTTGCTTCCGACAAGATGTGGTCGGATAAAGCCAAAACCTCGGAAGCATGAATTTCCGGCTCATCGGCCGGCGCTCAACAAATCAACTAATTCGTCCAACTGCTTCGCAAGTGCCGGGGCGTCGTACCGCGCCAACGCCGCGGGATCGGCCACAGGCGAAGGCTGATTTCGCAGGAATCCCTGATAAAGTTTCTCCAGAGCCTCCACCACACCCTGGCTCTCCTCCGGCTCCACACACACGCCGCCTTGAACCTCTTCAATAAGCCGCGCCGTTGCACCTCTCCGCTCGCTGACACACAGAATCGGTCTCCGAGCCCAGAGATACTCGTACGTCTTGCCTGGAACCTGAGACGGCTGGTACTGAGCGAACAACAAGAGCACGTCCGAATTGACCATGAGGCGAAGAGACTCGGGATGGGAGATCGTCTCACGAATCTTCACGATTTCCTCAAGTCCCGCGGCTTCGGGGAGTTGGCTGAGGGGAACTCCCTGACATTGGTTGCAGTGCCCTATGAAGTTGACGCGGAGGTGACGCGCATCCAGATTATATCTGCCAGCAAAAGTCTTCAATCCTTGAAGAAAGACTCGCGGATCCCGATGCAGATAGAATGATCCAAGGTGGGTAATGACGAACTTGTCCTCCTTTTCAGTTTCACACCGGCTCACCTTCTCGTCGAAACTTCTCGAGTCGATCCCATTGGGAAGAACAAAGCGTTTCCAGTTCAATCGCGAATACCGATCCCGGGTAGCTGCAGCCGCCTCCGCCGTGACATAAACAGCCCCGTCTACACCCTTTAGGACCCGTGTTTCGAGCCAGGATTCGATCTTTCGCGAGGTACGGGTCTTGACGCCCCCGCCCGTCTGGCCCAGCCATGGATCCCGGAAATCCGCGACAAACACGGCTTTCGGAAATATGCGCTTGGCTGCCAGGCCCACCAGCTGGGTCGCATGAGGGGGCGATGTGGTCAGAATGCAGTCAAAGGAACCCGCACTCTTCAGCCGCTTTGCGGCGCTTTTCGCAGGTCCCACCCAACCCCCCTCGGGTTCGAGGACATTGATCACTGAGTCGCACCATTTCAAGAACCCGGTCGGCCCCTCCTCCTCTGATGGCTCGGGCGCGCTGGACGGCTCCGCTTCATTATCCTTCGAACGATCCTCCGAGGGTCGAGATCTCTTAAGACGGTTTTTCAAGTCCAGCAGCACATCATTCAAACGCCGATTTCTGGGGACCCGAACAATCTCACACGTAGCCTCCAGGGCAGCCGCCGTCTCCGGGTCCCTCGGCCCCGTGATAAAAGCCTCTTCCACGGTCAAAACAGTGACCGACCATCCCAGCGAAGGAAGCCAGCGGGCAAATCTCGCTGCCCGTTGCCCCCCCATGGCCCCGCTGGGCGGGAAGTGGTACGAAATCAGCAGCATTCGTTTCTGGCTCATCCAAATCCTCGGTTCGCTTTCTTCGCTGTTCCCTTGACGCCGTGTCAGTCCGGCCACTCCCTCTCTTATCTTGCCAGATGAACTTCCCCAAGTGTCAAGAATAGTTACCGGAAAGTCTGAGAGATGATATCCGTTCATCGATGCGAAGCCAAACCAGCAAAGGCTTGACATGGTTGAAGCGCCACCGTACGCTCATGGAGTTCCGGTTGGGAAATTCGATTGGAATTTCAGATATCAGCAATCCTTCGCACGTAGAAAAGCCCTCCAACCGCTATGAGAAAGTTCAAAATCGCAAATATTGCAGGAGCTCGCCCGAACTTTATGAAGGTGGCCCCCCTGATCCGCGCAATGCGCCGGCATGAGAACCTGGTCCCGATATTGATCCACACGGGTCAGCACTATGACGAGAACATGTCCCAACTCTTCTTCGAGGAACTCGAATTGCCTGCTCCCGACTACCATCTCGGAGTCGGCTCCGGGTCGCATGCTTTCCAAACTGCTGAGATTATGAAGCGCGTGGAGCCTGTACTTATTGACGAGAAGCCCGATCTCGTTGTCGTCGTGGGGGATGTCAATTCCACCATTGCCTGCGCTTTGGTCGCCAAGAAACTACTGATCCGTGTGGCCCACGTGGAAGCCGGACTCCGATCCAGGGATTGGACCATGCCGGAAGAGATAAACCGCATCCTGACCGATGCTATCGCCGATCTGCTATTCGTCACGGAAGAGGCCGGGAGGGAAAATCTCCTCAACGAGGGAATTGATGAGAGTCGGATCTATTTCGTTGGAAACGTAATGATAGACACGCTGCGCCAAGCACAAAAGGCAGCTGACTCGTCCGATATTCTGGAGAAATTATCCCTGAATCCGGGGGATTACGCCGTGCTGACTTTGCATCGTCCGAGCAATGTGGATGATCCGGAGAAATTTGCTGCTGTTCTTGGAATCCTGAATGAAGTCCAGAATAGAATTCCTCTTGTATTTCCGATCCATCCAAGAACCCGGGCCTCGCTCAAAAAAAAGGGATACGAAGCCCGCATCGAGTCGATGCCAAATCTCATACTTGTCGATCCCCTGGGCTACCTGGATTTCTTGTGGCTGATGTCGAATGCGCGGGTCGTTCTGACGGATTCCGGCGGAATCCAGGAAGAAACCACCGTCTTGCAGGTCCCCTGCCTCACGATGCGGGAAAATACAGAGCGGCCCGTCACTGCCGCCATGGGCACAAACACCCTCGTCGGTACCGACAGGCAAAAACTCCTCGATGCTCTCGACAAGGCAATGACCGGATCGACTTCGGGGACCATTCCCCCCCTGTGGGATGGAACCGCTGCGGAACGAATTGCGGAAATAATTGCGAAGGAAGCGGAAGCGAGAGAATCCCCAAATCAGGACTGATTCTTCGCAATTCGCCGGGAAGCCCTCCAGAAAACCCCCGCCAAACCCAGCAGGATCAAAGCATTTGAATACAGCCCTCCTCGCAAGAGAGACACAGCGGGCTGATAAACGACGGTATCCACAAGAGAACTCATCACGGCGCTTTCAAGTATTGCCTCAACCTGCTCTTCCATCTCTCGGCTGTAATAGACAATCGACAAACCATCCCCTGCTCGCGTGCCAATCAGAGAGGAATCGCGGAAACCTCGGATCCGATCAAGGGAATCCACGGAAGCCGCGGCTGCAGCCTGGGCCTGATAAGAACCCCCAGGCGGAGGTTCTTGCTCACCTTCTCCTTCGCCCTCGCCTTCTCCTTCACCCTCGCCCTCGCCCTCGCCTTCGATCTCGCCCTCTCCCCCATCAGGTGCGAGAGAGACGGATATGGTCAGGGACACAGAATCAAACAGCGGCGGGACCCCATCGTCTATCACCGTGAATGTAACAACGCGAGACCCTTCGTCGTCGGAGGTTGGGATCCAACTAAAGTCCTGGGAAACCGGCGACGGCTCTGTAACCGTGTCAAACGTCGCCCCGGGCGGCAGATTCCCTCCGCTCAAAGTAATTACGTCTCCATCCGGGTCTGAAGCCGAAACCGTAAACTCCAGCAACTCACCTACCAGAGTACTTTCATTGCCGATCGGGACCAGCACAGGTGCTCGGTTCTCCGGCACGTCCCCTTCTCCTTCTCCTTCTCCCTCCCCTTCTCCTTCACCCTCGCCTTCGCCTTCACCCTCTCCTTCGCCCTCGCCTTCACCCTCACCTTCTCCTTCCCCTTCGCCCTCGCCTTCTCCCTCACCTTCGCCTTCTCCCTCACCTTCGCCTTCGCCCTCGCCTTCACCCTCACCTTCTCCTTCTACACCTTCGGCGGATTCTTCTTCGCCTTCGATTTCACCCTCTCCTTCCCCTCCTTCAGGAATCGGAAAGACACTTATAGCTGGAGACTCCGAATCACTAAGCAGGGGCACTTCATCGTCTTCTACCTTGAACGTAACGAAGCGGGTTCCTACATCGGCAGGGGTGGGAGTCCAACTGAAATCCTGGGAAGCCGGCGAAGGTTCCGTAACCCTATCAAACGTGGCTCCGGGAGGGAGATTCACTACGCTCAGGGTAATAATGTCCCCATCAGGGTCTGAGGCCGTAACTGTAAATTCAAGTAATTCCCCTACAAATACGCTCCGATTACCGATCGGATCCAGCACGGGTGGCTGATTCTGCGGTTCCTCGCCCTCGCCTTCCCCCTCGCCCTCGCCTTCGACCTCACCCTCGCCTTCGACCTCACCCTCGCCTTCAACCTCACCCTCGCCTTCGACCTCACCTTCGCCTTCAATCTCACCCTCGCCTTCGACCTCACCTTCGCCTTCAACCTCACCTTCGCCTTCACCCTCGCCTTCTCCCCCAGCCGTTGTATCAACGAGAACGAAGACTGAGAATCCTGAAACGCCGGTCACGATGGCCAGATTCCGGTCCATCTCCAGCGTAGCCGTCAGGGGCGAGAATGTCCCGTCCGCTGTGGGCGCAGAATAGATGTCAAGCATCACCTCATTCAGACCGGCAATCTCCGAATCGAGGTAGTGAAAAGTCAAATCGGCGGAAAAGCCGGTCCGGTTGGTGCTGACCTCCCACTGGAGATCGGCCACCCTCGAAAGATCGAGGTTGATTCCCGTATCGTTCCGAGTCAATGTCACAGTCGTGGTGCTGCCGGCTGCCCCTGAATCGTAGTCAATGAGAGTTCTCGATGTTCCATAGTCTTCAGCTAGAGAATCACCTGAATGGTCCGTTTGGATTACGGAGGCAGAATCAACCGTCGTCGAGCCGAAAATCACATAAGCCTCACCCGCATCAATCCTCTCGTTCGGCGAAGGAGGACCGTCACCTTCATCGGCACCCAGGAGCAGGTCATCGATTCCGTCGCCGTTAAAGTCCCCCGGCCGATATCTTCCCGCCTCGCCCATCGAATCAAGCGCCGTGGCGCCATAGATGGTCACATCTTCCTGACTTGAAGCCAGGTCGATGGTGCCGGAAAGACTGGACGAACCGTAGATGACGTAGACTTCCCCGGCGATGGTCCGGTTGGCGGAGGGTCCACTGGCGGCCTGGGGGGATCCCACAATAACGTCACTCAATCCATCCCCGTTTAGATCCGCGGCGCCGAGGGAAGCATTCCGAGTCAGGGCATCAAAATCTGCAATCCCATAGATGGTTACATCCTCGTCGCTGTCGGCCAGGTCGATTGTGGCAGGAAGACTGGACAAGCCGAAGATAATATAGGCTTCCCCGGCAGCGTCCCGGTCCCCAGGCGGATCCCCGGGACCGTCTCCACCGCTCGCCCCGATGATAATGTCGGCTAATCCATCCCCATCCACATCAGCCGCTACCAACTCTCCCCCCTGGGTTAGAGCATCCTCCGCGTCAGCTCCATAAATGGTCACATCGGCATCCGTATCGATGTCGCCCAAATCAATTGAGCCGGGAAGACTGGATGCGCCAAAGAATACATAGGCCTCCCCCGCGCTCCCTCGGTTCCCGTTCGGACCGTCCGCCTGTGCGGCCCCGACAATGAGGTCGTCCGTACCATCGCCATTAACGTCCGCTACTTCAATCGCGCCGTTCAAACTAAGGTTGTCGCCAAGGTCGTCCCCGTAGATGATGACGTCTTGATCTCCGTCATCTCCACCAGCTAAGTCCAGCGTGAGGGGCAGGCTGGACGAGCCGAAAATCACGTAGACCTCGCCGGCGCCCGAGCGGTCATCCGACGGTCCATCCCCCCTGCGTGCTCCCAGGATGAGGTCGAAGATCCCGTCCTGGTTCAGATCCCCTATTTCCATCGCGCCGCCTTCGGTGAGCCGATCGCCTGTTGTGGCGCCGTATATGGTTACGTCCTCTTCGCCATCGCCCAGATCTATTGTGGAAGGGAGGCTGTCGGACCCGTAAATAACATAGGCCTCGCCAATACTGCTTTGAGTTCCGCTCGCCCCGTCAGCCCGCGTTGAGCTCAATATGAGATCGTCCACTCCGTCCCCATCGAGATCGGCCACCACCATCGCGCTGGGCAGATTGTCACCCGCCGTGGCTCCGTAGATCCTGACATCTTCATCTCCGGAGGCCAGATCGATGGTTGCAGGGAGGTTCGAGAATCCGTAAATGATATAGGCTTCCCCCGCGTCAATTCTCTCATCCGAAGGAGGACCGTCGCCCCCCGTAGCTCCCAGGATCAGGTCGTCGATTCCGTCCCCATTCAGATCGGCCACCCGCATGCTGTCCCCCGATGACAGGCGATCACCCTGCGCGGCCCCTTGAATGGTCACATCTGGGGCGTCTCCTTCAGTCCCGGCGATATCTTTCGTGCCGGCCAGGGAGGAACTCCCGAAGTAGATATACGCTTCCCCGGAGTCAGAGCCGGCAGGGCCATCCGCCGCACGGGCGCCCAAAATCATGTCGTCAATGCCATCTCCGTTCAAATCTCCGATTGCATAGGTGCCGAATCCGGCAAGGCCATCGCCTGCAGCGCCGCCATACACCAACACATCCTCATCGCCCGTATTCAGGTCAATTGTGCCGGGAAGCTGCGCCAGTGCTCCGATAGGAGTAAGGTACGCGCAAAGCAAGACCGCGAATGCGAACCAGAATTCGCATCTGCGTTCTACTGCGATCAGAACGTTAAATATCGGCGATAGCAGTGGGACACGCTGCTTTAAGTGTTCTTTGACTTTGTATTGCTCATTCAGCATCAGTGACTTCCTCGCACGGGACATCGGATTGCCTCTGGGGGGCCTCACAGACAGGAAACGGCCTGAACGTGGACATGGTACCGGAAAGCGTCTACACGTTTTTCCACTCGTATGGAAGTTGCACGACTTTCCCCGACTGGAAATCGGCTCCTTGCAGATCCCAGCCCTTCCTTCCATTATATCCATTTGTTACCTGAATTGAACCGGCTTTTTCAGATTCTCCCTAATTACGTTCCGCACCCACTCTTTGCCAGGGCATATCCAATTCGCCAATGCCGTAAAACCCCTAACCATCTATCAGGGCTAAATTTCTGGTATCTATCGGCAAGAGACAATCCATTCCATTTCTCGATGCCTCGAAGAAAAAGTGCGTTTTCTGCAGCATCTATGCGGTACTGGCGGACTTCCAGCACGGTACTGTTCGTGAGTTATCCGCGTTGCCACGATTGTTCCTCCACTCGTTGGTCCCAAAGCCGGCCCGTCACCCGACGAAAGACATAAAGACGGCCGGTTTTTCGGAATATTGTGGCTTACCAATACCTTCCTCGTTACCCTGAAGGGATTCGCCAAAAGGTTTGCATTCTTCCTCTCGAATCTGCCATACTGCGCCAAGTTTTTTTTGGCCAATTCCCCGGGGAACACTTCCTCCCTGATAGAAATAGGCTCTCCCAGCCAACATTGAAAGGTTAAGAGAATGAATACTGCCGTCACGACTGAGGCGACCAGGGCAAAGAATATCCATTTGTTCCTGATCAAGCCTTCCAGATACGACGATGAAGGATACTTGGTTCATCATTTCCGCGGCGTTCTTCCGAGTAACACCCTCGCCTGTCTATACTCATTGACTCAAGACGCCATCAAGACGGGACGGTTCCAGGACGTCCGCATTCAAGTGCACCAGGTGGACGAGACAGTCCGGAACATCCCCACAAAGAAAATCATCCGCCTCGCGCAGAAGCCCGGAGTCAAAGTCATCGTGGGCCTTGTCGGGGTTCAATCCAACCAATATCCCCGCGCCGCCGACTTGACGGCCATCTATAGAGAAGCCGGCATTGAGGTGATCATTGGCGGATTCCACGTGAGCGGCGTGCTCGCCCTGTTCCAGGAAATCCCCAAAGAGATTCAGCAGGTCATTGACCTCGGAGCCTCCATAGTTGCAGGTGAGGTGGAAGAGGTCTGGCCCGAAATCCTTCGGGATGCTATCGAGGGGCGGCTCGAGTCAGTCTATAACTATCTGGAAGCCAAACCGGACCTCACCAACGCGCCTATCCCGGAGGTGGACAAATACTATCTCGATCGATTCGCCGTTCGAAACTTCGGGACTATTGATTGCGGCCGGGGATGCCCCTTCAATTGTAGCTTCTGCACGATCATAAATGTCCAAGGCCGGACGATGCGGATGCGAAGCGCGGAAATGATCGCGGAGGCCATTCGCGGGAATTATAAAAAGGGTCTCACCTTCTATTTCTTCACCGACGACAACTTCGCCAGGAACAAGAACTGGAAGCAGATTCTTGAAAAGCTCATCGAACTGCGGGAAAAGGAAGATATCCCCATCACTTTCATGATGCAAGTGGATACTGTGGCGACCAAGATCGATGGATTTCTCGATCTTGCTTGCCGGGCCGGATGCACCCAGGTCTTCATTGGGATGGAGAGCACGAATCCCGTAAACCTGAAGCTGGCACAAAAGACCCAGAACCACGTGGACGAATTCAAGGGGATGATCGCCGCCTGGCATTCGCGAGGGATAAGCACCCACGTGGGATTCATCATCGGGTTTCCTCACGATAGTCCGGAGTCAGTGCGAAAGGACCTCAAATTCCTCCGCGAGGAGGTTCAGCCCGACCTCGCCTCCTTTTTCATGCTCACTCCCCTTCCCGGCTCTCAGGACCACTTCGTGCAGAAAATGAACGGGGTCGAAATGGATGAGGATTACAATCAATACGACTCCTTCCACGCGGTCGTTGACCATCCCAAGATGAGCCGCGACGAGTGGACCTCCATTTACGAAGACGCCTGGACGGATTTCTTAGGCTTCGACAACATGCGAGCCGTCTTGCGGCGGGCGGTCAGCCCGAACCAGTACTGGGACATGTTCCGGAATTTCATCTGGTACCACCACTCCGCCTGCATTGAGAAGGGCCACCCCATGATCACCGGATTCTTCCGGCTCAAGGGGCGACGCAACCGTCGCCCCGGGTATCCGATCGAGTCCCGGTGGGCCTACTTCAAACAGCGCACGGTAGAGATCAAAAACCTTCTAATCGCCTGGATGCGATTCATGATACACTTGGAAGAACTGTGGCTCCAGACACGCATTCGAGGAGAGAGTGAGCTCAAATTCCTCTTCGAAATGCGCTCCTTGAAGGGAGACCTGCTGAAGAGCCTCCGGACAGACGAAGTCCTCCAGTTCCTCCACAAAATGAGCGGAAATGTCCGGACCTCGTACGGGCACGTGCGGAAATTAGGCGCCGAAAAGGTAAGCGCCCTGTCTGAATCCCTCGACCAGGTCCGGCGGATGAGTTCGGAGAAAGTTACGGGATTCTCCGGCTCTGTCCATGACCGGTATCTTCATAGTCGAGAAGAATTCGACAAGTTCTCCGCCCAGGTGGCCCATGAGTTCCAGAAACTCTCTGCCCACGCGCGGCTGGGATTTCCTTCCCGCTGCCGTCATTGGATCAGCCGATTGAACGTGCTGGCCATCAAGAACATCCACACCCGGGAACATCTCACGTCGTACTGGCGGGAGATGCTCGCCCATTGCAAGTCCGGGCGATTCTTCAGGCTGATTGATCCGCGCATCCCGATGAACCTCTGGCGAGAGTCCATCCTGGCGGTTCACTTCGTTGGAGCGGTCGCTAGAGAAATCGGCCGAAGTTCCCGCGGCATGCAGATCTCCGCCCAATAGATATTGTGTGATCCTAACACTCGGGCCGTGGCCGACTTGTTCGGAGGTGGCTCGCTCGGCCCCTGCCCTCGATTTTTGAGCAGGCGGAGTGGTAGAATGCTGAGACTCGGCCCTCGACCGGGCGCCGAAAACAGAGTGTGTTGAGGCACAGGCACGGGCAAATGTGATGAAGATCGGTTTTTTTACAGCACCCTACCGAGACCAGAACTTCGATGATCTCGACCGGACCCTGGGAAAGCTGAAGGGGATGGGGTACGACTGCATTGAGTTATGCACGTGTCAGGGTCATGTCTGTTCCCCCTACACTCTCCTCCCGTCCCGCTTTGGCCGGGTAAAGGAATTGCTGGAAAACCATGAGCTCGAGATCTGCGCCCTCGGGGCTCACAGCCAGTGGGTATGGGGAGACATCGCAAAGATTGTCGAGAACCGTCGCTTCATTGGGGGAAATTACGCGCTGGCCAAGCAGCTCAAATGCCCTGTTGTCAATGTCACCATGGGACCTTTCCCCGGGGAAGAATGGTACAAGCGGGACAAGGCGTGGGAGCTCCTCCTTCATAGTTTCGTTCTGGCCGCAGCGGATGCCAAAAAAAGCAAGATCAACCTGGCCGTTGAAGCCCAGGCGGGGCACGCGGTCTCGACACCGGAACATGTCCTGGAAGTGATTGAGAAAACCGAGTCCCCGTTCCTGAAAGTGAATTTCGACGCCAGCCACTGGCAATCGACCGGTCAGGATTGGAAATTGGCCCTCGAAAAAATGAAGGATCACATTGCGCATGTTCACGTAAGAGACTATATTTCAGACGGCAAGCCCCTGGGCTCGGACGGAAGCAATCTCGCGAGAGTAAAGACAGTCCCTATCGGGCAAGGACATGCCGACATCCAGGGCCAGATCGAAATGTTGCGGGGGATCGGCTATGAGGGTGCCGTCTCCGTCGATTTGGACGTCGATGGAGATGCTCTCGACGAGGCGGCTCAGGCGAGCGTCGAATACCTCCGCAAGCTGGTGGGAGAGCCCTCCCCCCAGGCGAGTGAACAGACGGTCCCTACATCCGGAAATCAAGGTTAAGGTCGTCAAGCCGTGGATCCAAAGAAGCTGAAATCCCTTCTGAGCCAAGTCAATTCCGGCAAAGTATCCGTCGATGAGGCCATGGAGAAGCTCAAGAACCTTCCCTTTGAAGATCTCCATTTCGCCAAAATCGACCACCATCGCCATATTCGACAGGGCTTCCCAGAGGTCATCTTCTGCCAGGGGAAAAAACCCGAGCAGGTGGCCGAGATTTTCCAGTGTATGGATGCCAAAGGAAGCAATATCCTGGCGACGCGGGCAGAAGAGGATGTCTTTGTGGCCGTCAAGCGAGTCAAAGAGAAAGCCCGATACAATCAGGTCGCCCGTATAATCACTCTGACGCAATCCCGGATAAGAAAGTATCGATCTCATGTCGTCGTTGTCACGGCGGGCACCTCCGACATCCCTGTAGCGGAAGAAGCGATAGCCACGCTCGAGATGATGGGTGTTCCGGCCGATAGGATTTACGACGTGGGCGTTTCCGGTGTACATCGCATCATTGAGCAGCGGCCCGCCCTGGCTAAAGCCTGCGTGGTGATTGTGGTTGCGGGCATGGAAGGCGCCCTGCCTAGTGTCGTGGGGGGCCTCGTCGACTGTCCGGTCATCGCAGTGCCGACCAGCATCGGATACGGGGCCAGCTTCGGCGGAATCACCGCCCTTCTCGGTATGCTAAACTCGTGTGCGTCAGGCGTCGCCGTCGTCAATATAGACAGCGGTTTCGGCGCCGGGTACACAGCAGGACTGATTGCGCGACGGACCACTCCGTCCCGCAACAAATAAGCGGCAATTTTTTCCTTTCTCACCTCTGAGCAACCCGTCAATCTTCTGTAACCCATTGAAAAATAATGTCTTACTGTCAGCTTGTCATTTGACAAGCCGTATCTGTTCATGGTACAATTTATAAAATATTAGATAAAATGTAAAATACGTTAACGTAAGGTCGCCATTAAATAAAGAGAGGCCGGCTTCAAAATGAGTCCAGAAGAGGAAGAAAAAGAGATGGAAGAGCCCGCAGAGTCGGAGGCGGATTCCGACCCGTCGGAAACTGAGGAGGAGTCGACGGAGGCGGAGGCGGATCCCGATTCGTCGGAAACTGTTGACTCTGAAAGTGGTTCTGGGATAATATCTCCCGGCACGGAACCCGACGAGGATTCCTCCCAACCTCCGGCCCCGGAAGAAGAATCAGATTCATCGGCCGATGAGTCTGAGCCGGAAGATATTTCTGTCCAGCCTTCTCCCACCGCAGACGCTTCCTCCGAGCAGCCTGAAACTCCATCCTATCCCGAAGAGTCTCCGCCATCCGACCGCAAATCCCAGGTCAAGGTCACGGCCCACAGTTCGCTTCCTGGCCGCATTCTCTGGAAGATCCAGTGGCTGGGCTGGCGAGTAGTGGAAGTTTTTTCCTCTCTGGTCAAGCCCGTCGGCCGAGGACTGAAAGGTCTGGGGAAAATGCTCGATCCCCACCTTCAGCATCGAGTCGCTGTTTCCGTCCTGGCAGGTACGTTGGCGGCGATTCTCGCGTGGCCGTTTCTGGGGTACTTACAGCAGGTTATTCAAAGGCCGCCGACGGAGGCGGAGCTCAGCGGCTTTCTTGCGGCAGCCCACGACCATCACTCCAAGGGAGCGTTGGCTGAGGCTGAGGCAAACTTGAGGCACTATTTGAGATTCGCTTCCCCCAGCGTGGAGAAAGGTGACGCGTCGCACTTTCTGGCTGAAGTTCTGGACAAACAGCTTGGAAGCGCAACTGACAGGGAATCGATGCTCGGAGCGGAGAACGCATATCAGCAGGCACTGCAGGTCGCACCGGATCATGAAAAAGCCCCCGCGGCGCGCCTGCGGCTCGCCAACCTTGCAACCGCCCTGGGGGATCACGAAACGATCGCGGAACTGGCACAGGTTGGCTTCGAGGAGGATTCGCCCGAACACCTGTTGCTCAATGGAAGGTCAGCGTTGATGTCTGGCGAACCGGCCAAGGCCGAAAGGCTGTTGAGCAGACTCTTGGAGGAATACCCGGAATTCGGTCAGAGCGCCGAAGCGAAGCTGGATTTGGCGGAAGCGTTGCTGGCCCAGGGGAAATCCGCCGAGGCGGAGAAGATATGGAAAGAAGTGGAACAGTCGCATCCTATGGATTCCCTGGGAACAAAGGCCAAACGCCAACTGGCGGCCGTTGCAGAAATGAAAGGCGATCTGGACTCCGCCCTGGAATACCGCCGGGCCCTGTTCGCTCGCGCGACGACCCAGGAGGAAAAAGACAGGGCTCGTCTTGCCATCGCCAAGCTGTATCGAAAAAAGGGAGACCTTCGACGCGTCGCGAACGAGGTCTACCAGATCTCCCGCGGAAACACCGGCAGAGATGGGATGCTCCTTTTGGCGCGGGCCTATTTCGAGGAGAAGAGATTTGACGATGCCGTTCAGACCTCCGAGGAAGCGCTCACGGTTTACCCGGTCGACGAGGAACTCGAGATCCTCAGCGGCAAGAGCTTCGTCGAGTCGGGCTTGTATGACAGAGCCAGGCTGCTCCTGAGGGATTCCATGAGCAACCACCCGGATTCGGCTGAAATCCACTTCCTTTACGCGAAAGCGGCGCACCTGAACGGCTCCCTGGCCGCTGCCGTCAGCGGTTACAAGACGGTGGCAGAGAGATTCCCGCGGTCTCCCTTTGGATACAATTCGTACACGGAATTATCCCAACTCTTGCTCGACGAGGGGAAGGAAGGGAACGCATACAGCGTATTAAAGCAGCAGGTCTCCCTTTACTTCGGTTCGAGTCAATATCGCCAGGGGCAGGAAAGGCTAGGGGATTTGTATCGGAGTTGCGGCGCCGCCGGCGAAGCCGTCGATGTTTACCAATCGATTCTGCAGCGACACCCCAGGGCGTACGAGGTCCGGTACAAGTTGGGCAGGACGATGATGGACCAGGAGAAATGGGTTGATGCGCTGAACCAGTTGGCTCAGATTGACCGATCGCGATGTGAACCGGGTGTGTCCTACAACACCCTCCTGGCTACGGCGGAAATTCAGCGGACGTTCGGGCTGTTCAACGAAGCTGAGGACAATCTCCAGCTCGCGTTGAACGTCCCAGGTCAAAAAGAATACCGGGGGATGGTCGAGCTGACCCGGCTTTACATGGATACGGAGAAGACCGGTCCGGCACGGAGCGCTTACGCGGAGGGAAAGCGCATTGCGATGAACGCAGGGGAATCGGGATCTTTCTATCGAATGGTGGGCAATCAATGGGCCGACTATCTCTACCTGAAGGGAGATTTCTTAACCGCAGCCAATGTTCTTCAGGAAACAACACAGCAGTTGCCGGCCACATCGCCCAAACTGGAATGGACGTACTTCCAACTTGGAAACAGCTATCTCAAGTTGGGGCGCCGGGAGGAGGCTGCAGCCACCTATGACCGCCTGGCGACGAATTTCCCGAATTCCCAGTGGGCAAACTTGGCAAATCTGAAAGGGAGGTATGCCAACTTCCTGGTGAATCGGGAGAAGGCAGTGGCCTCCAGCTGACGGAAAAAATGACATTTCAACCCGACCTATTGGAAAACATCTTGAAAGAGCAACTCGAGGCTTACCGCAAGCTCCGAGACCTCTCGCAGGAGGAGATATCGCTCCTGGAAGAGGATCCGGATCAGCGCCTCGGACCTCTTCTGGCTGAGAAAAGAGATTTGCTGGACAACCTTGAAGGTCTGGATCGAGAAGAAGAGCCATTGCGCACAGCATGGAAAGAAAACCGCGATAAGATTTCGCCGGCAGAATCGGAAAGGATCATGAAACTGAGCCGGTCCATGGCGGAACTGCTCGAGGAGAACCTGAATCTGCAGCGGAAAGGCGAAGAGGCAGCCCGCGACCGGTCGGTGCGCATCCAGCGGGAGCTGGCCTCTCTAGCGCACGGCAAGAACGCCAATCGGGGCTACTACACCGAGGTGGACAGACGCTCCCGCTTTATTGATCGAAACGGGTGAGGAACCAAACGAAGGGTAGAGTTAAGGTATGGAAAACCCGGCGGGCAGGTCGGTAGAACAAATGAACCAACTCGCCCAGGCGTTTCAGCTTTTCAACGAAACGACTGGTCAGCTCCGCCAGGCCTACCAGCAACTGGAGGAGCGGGTTGCAGAGCTCAACCAAGAGCTGGAAGAAGCCAACCGCAAGCTGACCTCCAAGGTCGACGAGCTCAACCAAACCAAAGACTACCTCGACAACTCCCTTGACAGTATGACAGACGGTCTCTTGACCGTTGATTTGGAGGGGCGCATAACCCGGTTCAACCGGGCTGCCTCCCAGATCACCCTGCTCGAAGAACGGGAAGTCCTGGGACAAGACGCCGCCAGCTTGTTCGGCAAGGATTTTGGTGTCGACGCGATTCCCACCAGGAAGGCTCAAAGGAGACGCCACGAGGCGGGAGAGATACGCCGAAAAGATGGGTCCGCCGTTCCGGTAAGCATCAGCACGGCCCCGTTGCGCGACCGGGATGGTTCCGTGATCGGGGCTCTCCGGGTGTTCCAGGACCTCACTGAGGTCACCCGTCTGCGGGAGGAAGTCCGGCGCAAAGACCGTCTTGCAGCGCTCGGCGAGATGGCGGCAACAGTCGCCCACGAGATCCGGAATCCGTTGGGCGGGATCGAAGGATTCGCTTCCCTGCTGAAACGGGACCTGGACCCGGCCGACCCAAAGTCCAAGCTTGTCCAAAAGGTTCTTGATGGAACGCGAAGCCTGAACAGCGTAGTGAGCGAGTTCCTGATGTTTGCACGACCGATGAAATTTCAATTCAAACCCACAAGTCCCCGACTGGCGATCGAAAAGACCTTGTCCTTCATTGCCCCCCAGCTTTCCGAGAAAAGCATCACGGTCAAACAGAATATCGCGGAGGGCCTGCCCGAGATCTCTTCGGACTCCGAGAAACTTTACCAGGCGCTCCTCAATATCATCCTGAACGCCATTCAGAGCATGGAGAAAGGGGGCGTGCTCGCAATTGCGGCCTCCTGTGTCCCGAAAGAAGGAGGAGAAGGAGAAACCTCCGTTTTAGCCATCTCGATCTCAGACACGGGCTGCGGAATCAAGGAAGATGACTTGAGCAAGATTTTTGAGCCTTTCTTCACAACCAAGGAGAAGGGGACAGGGCTGGGTCTGGCCGTAGCTGCAAGAATCATTGAAGAACACGGCGGTCAAGTCCATGTCCAGAGCCGCAAGGGCGAGGGGACTCGCTTTGAGATCGAGCTTCCGTGCCTGCCGGAGACAGCAACATGATGGCCACATCGAGAGTCCTGGTCATTGACGATGAAGATCTGATGCGCGACTTTGTCGAAGAGGCCCTGTCACGGGCGGGATACGACGTGATCACCGCCCCCAATGCCGAAGAAGGGCTGCGAGCGGTCGAGAAAATGCAGTTCCACGTGGTGGTGACAGATCTGCGCATGCCCGGGAAGGATGGCCTCGAAGTCCTGGAGACGGTCAAGCGGCGGGACCCTTCGGTGTCGGTCATCGTCATGACCGCCTACGCCACCGTGGAGACCGCGGTCGAGGCGCTCAAAGGGGGCGCGGTCGACTACATCATGAAGCCGTTTACTCCCGACGAGATAGAGGTCGTGGTGGAAAAGGCCCTCCGCCAGCAGCGACTTCAGGATGAAAACCGATACCTCCGGTCCGAACTGGATCAGGTCTCCGGTTTCGGAGAAATCATCGGCTCCAGCGAAGAAATGAAGTCGGTTTATCAGCAAATCCAGAAGGTAGCTCCAAGCCGCGCGACGGTCCTGATCAAGGGCGAGTCGGGAACCGGAAAGGAGCTTGCGGCGCGCGCCATCCACCGGGCGAGCCCCCGGCACGATCACCCGTTCGTCAAAGTGAATTGCGCCGCCCTCTCCGCCGGCCTGCTGGAAAGTGAATTGTTCGGCCACGAGAAGGGCGCTTTCACCGGCGCCTTTCAGCGGAAGATCGGTCGATTCGAGATCGCCGACGGCGGCTCCATACTGCTCGACGAGGTGACGGAAATTCCCCTGGACCTCCAAGCCAAGCTCCTTCGGGTGCTGCAGGAGAGGGAATTCGAGCGAGTCGGGGGAAACCGGACCATCAATGTGGACACCCGGATTATAGGTACAACGAATCGGAACCTGGAAGGAGCGGTACGGGAAGGGAAACTGCGCGAGGACTTGTTCTTCCGGCTGAACGTGATCCCGATCACCCTGCCGCCGCTGAGGGAGCGGAGAGAAGATATACCGAAGCTAGTGGAGCATTTCGCGACACGATTCGCCGAGGAGAACAAGAAGCGAATCGTACGAATCGAAGACGATGCCGTCCAGATGCTGACGGAATTCGACTGGGTCGGGAATGTTCGCGAGCTGTCCAACGTCATTGAACGGGCTGTGGTCCTCGCTCCCTCGGACACTCTCGGATGCGCCGACTTCACTCTGGGGCACCCCGAACCCAGGGTCCAGCGGGATGGGGAGGTAGTCCTGAACGTCGGGTCCAGCCTGGCTCAGGCGGAAAAGGAACTCATATTCAGGACTCTTGAGAAATCCCAGACGAAGGCCGAGGCGGCCCGCATCCTCGACATCAGTGTGCGGACCCTCCGGAACAAGCTGAACGAGTATGCTCGGGAGGGAGAAGGGGCAACTTTTGCCGAGGTCGGAGAAAATGGTTCTGTATAGATGGGGAAACCGAAAAGGGATGCTGTCATAACATATTTATTCACAACTAGTTACAAAAAGGCGCTCCAGCTCGATGCGCGGCATGGAAATTGCCCAAAAGAAGAACGGACAACACTATCCGTGTCTTTGCGGAAACTGAGCTGGGAGGAGAACTTATGAGCGATTTTGCAGGAATGAAGGTCGAGGACCTCCTCGCGCGGAGCCTGGGAATACTGGCGGAGAACCATCGCCAGATTGCCAACAATCTGGCCAATATCAACACGCCCCGGTTCACCCCCACGCGGGTCGATTTCCAGGAAAGCCTCGAGCGGGCGAGCGCCCGGCTGGAGAGTCAGCGGGATCAGCCCGGGGGCGGCTCGCTCAATCTGGCGGACGTCCAGTATTTCAAACCCAACCTGGGGATTCGAAATGACCTGAACCGGGTGGACGTTGACTTCGAGCTGACGGAATTGGCCAAAAACACGGGACGATTCACCCTGTATTCCGCGCTGTTGAACAAGCACTTCTCGCAAATCAAGTCGATGCTTCGTTTGACGAGGTAGGCGGAATTAACTTTGTGACGGAACAAGATTCGGAGAAACGATAGATGGCAACGCAACTCTTTACAGCATTCGACATCAGCCGGAGCGGGCTCGTGGCCGAGAGAGTCCGGATGAACATTATCGCCAATAACATCGCGAACGCAATGTCGACGCGAACTCCGGAAGGTGGACCGTTTGCCCGGCAGCTCGTCGTGTTGCGCGGGCACGAGGCGAAACTGGACGGCTCGGGAGGCATGGGCGTGGAAGTGGAAAGAATCCAGACCGATCCCACCCCGTTCAAGAGCGTTTACGATCCGGGGCATCCGGACGCCGATCCCACATCCGGAATTGTGCTATTTCCCAACGTGGATATCCCGATCGAAATGGTGGACCTGATCACCGCCAGCCGGGCCTATGAAGCCAACGTGGCGGCAATCAGCGCCACGCGCCGGCTCCTGGAGCGGTCCCTGGAGATTATTCGTGAATAACACCGTGAAGCCGATTGAATCGGATTTGATTTTCATTCAGGGGGTAAACTATGGCCGATGACTTTTCCATATCGGGAATTGGTCCCGTACAGCCTCTCCTGCCTCCGGAAAAAGGGCCTCCTGCCGCACCTGAAGCCGTTCAGTCTTTCAAGGACGTCTTCGGCAAGGCGCTGACTGAGGTCCACGGCCTTCAGGGGCAGGCCGACCAGGCCATCAAAGACTTACTATCCGGCAATGTGACAGACGTCAGCCAGGCTTTGGTGGCGGTGGAGAAGGCGGATATCGCCTTCAATACGATGATGCAGATTCGCAATCGCATTGTCGCGGCGTATGAAGAAATCATGCGCATGCAGGTGTAATCCTTAAGGGGGATCAGACTCAATGGTTGAATTCCTAAGGCGGATGGTCAACGAATCGCGGGATATTTGGCTCCGATTGGAGACGGGCCAGCGGCTCAGCATTATCTTTTTCGCTGCGCTGACGATTGCTGTCGTTGTGACCTTGATGGTCTGGGCTGCCAGTCCCAACTACATCCCACTGATGACGAACCTGACAGCCGAGAACCTTAACGAAGCTGTCGCGGCAATGAGACAGGCAGGGATTGAGCCCCGCACACGGGGGAATACGATCGAGGTGCCTGGAAAAAATTATGAGAGCGCGCGGATGGCCCTTGCCGGGGCGGGCTTGCAGCCCACAGCCGATTCGGGAGTGGGAGCGATTGATCGGCTCGGTTTCGGCACCACTCCTGCCGAACTGGATATCGCGAGAATCAGGGACCTCAAGGGAGGCTTCGAGCAGCAGATCAAAGAGATGTTCGGTGCCCGCCGTGTTAGAGTCAACCTGACTATGCCCAGCCCGACTTTCTTTGCGAGGCAATTGGGAGAAGAGTTCCCCCGGGCCAGTGTTTCCATCAATATTCCTCCTGCCAGGATTATGCCTTCCCGGGCGGAATTGAACTCCGTCCGCAACCTGCTTACCGCCGTCCACCCACGCATGAAGCGGGACGATGTGACGGTAGTGGTCAACGGAGAAACCGTGTTCGAGTCCGCCTCGGCCATAGGACCGGACGTGGCGCTCAACCAGAACGAACTCGCGTACAGGCGAGGGCTCGAAAGGGATTACGAAAACAAAATAGATAAGGTTTTGAGTCCAATGTGGCCTGATCATCGCGCCACGGTCAGTTTGGATATTAATTTCGACAAGGTAACTGAAAGAGATCTGCAGTTGGAGGGCGATCCCCTGGAGCTCAAAGTAAAGACCGAAGATCGTACGTTGATAACGACCGTGGGGCCCCCAAGCGGCGTTTCGGGGATGACGGCCAACGTCGCAGGGCTGGCGGCGGGTCGGCAGACCCGGACTGACGACACCACCAACATCTCCGAGACGGAGAGTACGATCGCCCATAAGACAACCACGACAACCAGAGCCCCTTCCATTCAGCGGATCTCCGTGGCGGTGCTGATCCCGGACATTCCTGCGGAACCGGCAGAGGGCGTTGAGGAAGAAGCAGCGCCTGCCACAGGAGAACAGATGCGCCAGGCCGAAGACGAGATCAGGACTCTGGTCGCCAGCGCGGTGGGTCTTGATCTTGATGAGACAACTGGTAATCAGATATCGGTGATGAGAGCTGCGTTCCTGCCGTCGGGAGTCGGCGTTCCGATGGTGGCGCCACCGGCAGGGCCGCGTATTGAATGGGTAAGACAGATCGGTTATCCGGCACTCGTTGTGCTGCTGATCATCGGCGCCTTCTTCGCGCTGCGATACATTCTCATGTCACTCATGACGACTGTTGCCGAGGCGCCCGAGGTTGCCCTGCCCGAGGTAGAGGTATCCGAGGAAGAGCGACTCAGGCGGCGGATCAATGAAGAGCTGGCGCGGATGTCCCGCGACCATCCGGATAACCTGGCCGAAGTCCTGAAGGCTTGGCTGACTGAAGATTAACCGGGTCAGAGGAACCCGAACGAACTGTCTTATCGAACTCTGCATTGTTAATGGAACGTACTGAAACATGCGACATCTGGAAATCGCTCGGCAGAACATCACGGTCTTTCAGATGGCTCAGCGGGAGCTTCGCCCTCCCGTGGTCGACCGAACGAGTGGAATGGGAGGGCGAGGCTCCTGCCGAGCCGCAATTGGGTGTTCCTTTTTCTTTGCAGGTTTCAATAGAGGAGAGTCAAAGCAATGCCCGAGTTGCCTCATATGGGTAAACGGAAGGCGGCCATTGCGCTGATGGCCCTGGGGCCGGAGGCGTCGGCTAATATAATGCGCGGCTTGAGCGATGAGCAGATCGAAGAGCTCACGCTCGAAATCGCCAGTCTGGGCCGGATCGATCCAAATGAGAAACGGACCGTCCTCGAAGAATTCTACCAGACGGCTCAGGCGAGCGAATTCGCGTCCCGGGGCGGAATGGACCAGGCGCGGGAACTCCTGGAGAAGGCGGTGGGATCGGAGCGATCGCTGGAGATCCTGGGCCGGTTGCAGGGATCGTTGCAGGATATTCCTTTCGAATTCATTCGAAAAGCGGACGCCACCCAGGTCGTCAACTTCATTCAGGACGAACACCCCCAAACCATTGCCCTTATTCTTGCCCATCTTCCCCACAAGACATCGGCTCTGGTGGTTTCCGAGCTTCCGGTTGAAGTCCAGGCGGATGTAATCAGACGCATCGCCACCATGGATCGCACGCCACCGGAAGTCATTCGCGAGATCGAGAAGGTATTGGAAAGAAGAATCGCATCCGTTTTCACACAGGACTTCACCTTTGCCGGCGGCTCCCAGGATGTGGCCGAGATTTTGAATCTTGTGGATCGGGCGACAGAGAGAAACATTTTGGGAACCATGGAGGAATCCGATCCCGAGCTGGCAGAAGAAATCAAGAAGCTCATGTTCGTGTTCGACAACATGGTGCTCGTAGATGACGCGGGAATTCAGAAAGTTCTGCGGGAAATCGAGAACAAGGACCTGGTCCTGGCGCTGAAGGCCGCCAGTCAGGATGTGATTGACAAGATATTCCGGAATATGTCCGAACGGGCGCGGGAAGTGATTAAAGAAGAAATGGAATACATGGGTCCCGTCCGGCTCAGAAATGTTGAGGAGGCCCAGCAGAAGGTTGTGGCCGCGGTCCGCCGGCTCGAGCAGGCGGGCGAGCTGATCATTTCCGGCCGCGGAGGCCAGGAGGACGAGATAGTTGTCTAAGATTATCCGCGTTGAGAACGGAATCGATGAGGCTCGAATCGAGCCCTTCGATTCCGATGCCTTCGCCGAAGAGGCGGTAGGCAGATCGGGAGAGGCGCTGAGCCCTGACGTGATCGTCAACCGGGCTATGAAGGAAGCGGAGCAGATCCGTGCGGAGGCCCAAAAGGCTGGATATGAAGAAGGGCTGAACCAGGCGCGGGATGAAGTCCACAAAGAGATGTATGATTCCGTCCGGATGCTTCGGACCGTGCTGGAACAGGCTTCCGTCCGCATTGCGGAGATCGTTCAACTATCCGAACCGCAACTGCTGCGGCTGGCGTGCAAGATTGCATCCCGAGTTACCGGGCGGGAGGCGCGAGTCAACGAAGATCTGGTTGCCAGCTCTATCCGCAAGGCTATCGGAGCGATCATCGACCGCGAGGGGCTGGTCATTCGGGTGAATCCTCTCGATCTCAGAGCCGCGCGCGCCGCCAAAGTCGACCTGGGCGGAACTTTTGACGGCATTCGAGAGGTAAAGATCGTCGCGGACGACTCCATTCAGCGCGGTGGGGCGGTCGTCGAGACGGAACATGTGAAGAGTGATGCGGAACTGGAAACCCAAATAGAACAAATTCTTGCAGAGTTGGACGATGTCTGGAATCGCTCTTGAAAACTTCGACCTTGAGAAGTACCACCCCGCTGTCGAGGACAGCGAGGTGGTTCGCGTAAAGGGAAAGATCGAGCAGGTCCTCGGCCTGGTCATCGAGTCCACCATTCCCGGCGCGTCGATAGGGGATCTCTGTCACATCTATTCGGGAAGCGAACAAGTACGGCCACTCCATGCGGAAGTGGTCGGCTTTCGCAGTCGAAACGCCCTTTTGATGCCGTTGGGCGACATGACCGGTGTCGGCATGCAAAGCGAGGTGGTCCGAAGTTTTCGCCCTCTTACGGTCCGCGTAGGCTCCCATCTCCTCGGACGGGTCTTAAACGCCCTCGGCGAGCCGATTGACGGCAAGGGGCCTATTCGATCCGAAACGGAGTATCCACTTCTCAACACTCCCTCGGATCCGCTCGCCCGTCCGCGCATAACTCGTCCCCTGCCCACGGGAGTCCGGGCCATCGACTCGACGCTGACCATCGGAGAAGGACAGCGCATCGGGATCTTCTCGGGGAGCGGCGTTGGAAAGAGCATGCTCCTGGGAATGATTGCCCGCCACACATCGGCGGAAGTGAATGTGATTGCTCTGGTGGGGGAACGCGGTCGGGAGGTCAAGGACTTTCTCGAACGGGACCTGGGAAAGGAGGGACTCGCCCGGGCTGTTGTCGTGGCAGTGACTTCTGACCAGCCCGCGCTGCTTCGCTTGAAAGGCGCCATGGTCGCCACGGCGATTGCCGAATACTTCCGCGATCAAGGAGCGCGAGTGGTCTTGATGATGGATTCGGTGACCCGGTTCGCCATGGCCCAGCGCGAGGTAGGGCTTGCCATTGGAGAGCCGCCGACGACGCGCGGATATCCGCCGTCGGTTTTTGCTCTTCTGCCAAAGCTGTTGGAACGGGCGGGAACATCTCCGTCCGGGAGTATTACCGGATTTTATGCGGTGCTGGTGGAGGCCGATGATCTTAACGAACCCATTTCCGACGCGGTGCGAAGCATCCTGGACGGCCACATTGTTCTTGCCCGGGACCTGGCCACGCAGAATCATTACCCGGCGGTCGATGTTCTGCAAAGCATCAGCCGAGTGATGGTCGATGTGGTGTCCTCCGACCATCGTCGACTCGCAGGCCGATTCCGGGAGCATCTGGCCAACTACCACGGGGCGGAAGACCTGATCAACATCGGCGCCTATGTGAGTGGAAGCAACCCGAACATCGATGCAGCTATCAAGAAGATTGGCCCGATGCGCACCTTTTTGCGGCAGGACTTATTGGAACATTCGAAATATGAAGACACTTTGGCTCGGCTGAACGACATCCTGGCCGACGAGGAGGAGGACAAGTCGACGGAGGTCGCGCAGACAGCAGAAAACGCATAACCATAGACGGGTTTGGGGCTGGCAGCCATACGCTCATGCGATAGCTGTTCCGCTTTTTCCAGAGAGGCGAAGAAGATGCGGGGATTCCAATTCAAATTCGATACGCTTCTTCGATACCGCGAACGCCAAAAGGACATTCAGGAGGTCTGTCTTGCCCAGGCGCAGCTCGATGTAATTCGCGCGGAAAGTCGTCTCGAACAGGTCCGGGACGAACGCCAGAAAAGCATCGGTAACGTAACGGAACTCCAGAGGAACGGAGCCGATCCGGCCGAGATCAAGGAGTACTACGACTACCTCAATCATCTGGGGCGGAATGAGAAAGATGCCGCCTCTCAATTGTGCGAGAAGATTACTTCCCACGAAAAGGTGCGGCTCGAATTGATCGAGGCGAGCAAGAGGGAGAAAGTGGTCTCCAAGTTGAAGGAAAACCAACTGCAGGATTTCAAACAGGAAATCACCAAGTCCGACGCCAAGGCATTGGATGAAATCGCCATTGCCCAGTTCCGACGCCGAGGCGGCCCGCTTGGTTCCGGGGAGGATGAAAAGCCATGAGAATCGTACTCTTCTGCATCCTGTTCATCGGTTTTTTTCTGTTGTTTGGGGCAGGCCTGCTTTACAGCAAAGGCCTTTTGACCGGGGACACCTTCCAGCAAGCCCGCGAAAGCGTTCTTGGCAAGCCGGAGCCGGAGAAACCCGCGGTTACCCAGGTAGCTCAGATTCCGGATCAGGCCTCGGAGTTCGTCCGCCAATTGCAGCAGGAGCAACGCCAGCTCAAAGACCAGCAGGCGCAGATTGATGCAGATCGGAGACACCTCGCCCAGGAACGTGAAGAATTGAACGAACTGAATGACCAGATCTCAAAAATGCTGACCGATATCGAAGTCAAAAGGCAGGAATTGCAACAGGCCGCATCCCAGGAAATCACCAATATGGCCGAAACATATAAAAGGATGAAGGGCAAGGAGGCGGCAGACCAGCTTGCCGCGCTCGAGAACGAGCTGGCTGTGCCCATTCTGCGATACATGAAGGCTGCGGATCGCGCCATTATTTTCAAACAGATGAACTCCCAGCGCGCAGTGGATTTACAGCGTGAGCTCCTCTCCACGCTTTAAGCAAGAAGAGGGGAATTATCAGTCCAGAAATATCGGCACTGAAAACAGAAGGAGAACCGACAGGACGAGAAATTGATTTCGGTTCAGCCGGCTTGTGAGGGCTGAACTAGACCAACAGAAAGGAGGTGATGCAGATATGATTGATGCATTGCTGGGGATTCCCGCCGACGTCGGATCTCCGCAGAAACCGGAGGGCCAACCGCTATCGAGCGGCAGCCCATCGGATGCGGCGACCTTCCTTGCCCTATTGACGGGCGAGGTCGGCGAAGGAGAATTCCTTGCAGGCACGGCGACGACGCCACTGACTCAGACGGTCCTTTCCGGTTCGGAAGGGCTTGTCGAGGGGGCCGATTCCCCCGAGGGCCAAGAAGCGGAGACCGCTCCGACTCCCACCTTTGGAAAACTGGGAGAAACGTCGAGCAATGTTGCTCAGCAGTTTGTCTCGGCGGTTCATTCCCAACTCGAAGGGAAGAGTGCGGAAGCGGTTCCAGGATCCGGGCAATCGGTGGAAATGGCGACGGAACTCAGCGAGCCTGGTGTCTCGTTGCGCTCCCATGCGGCACCCACTCGACAGCCGGCTGCGCCAAACGGCGCGATTGTGAGTTCACCCGAGTCGGGTGAAACGGTCGCACCTCCAGCGGCAAACGTGGCGGCCGTACGCGGCTCTCCGGCAGCACCGGAGTCGCTGAACGGGAACGCGAAGGCCCCGGTGATTACCTTGCCGGAAGCCCAAGCCCGAGGACAGCCGTCGGCAGTGGAAGTGGAAGTTGTCGCCGAGTTTATCCCTGTCGCCCGAGTTGCGGCGCGATCTGTTCAGTCTGTTCAGGTCACTCCTCAGCCGGAAGTCCGACTATTCACCGGTGGGCAACCCAGCCAAGGCACGGTCTCAATAGAAGGAGGCTTCGTTGCACCTCAGTCCCAGGCGAATGCCAGCCTGGCGGCCATGGTCGAGACAGCGGAAGGAGCTCCGGCAACCGCTGCGGTGAAGCAGGAAACTGCGTCCGCAATGGTAGCGGAGACCCAGACGCAGAAGCCTTCGCCCGAGCCTCTTGCGATCGCGAAGGCCAAGCTGGCTTCGATGAAGGCCACGCACCCGGTAACAAATCCGGGGGACGAGGTGCTGGCTTCTTTCACTGGCGGCAAGCCGGCCCAACCGGTGGTAGTTCCGGCGGCAGCGCCGGGAAGCCAATCGGGTCAGTTGACCGGCGGACAGGGACAAAATCCCAATCCACCCGAGACTGGCAGGTCACCGGGACCGGTCGCCGCACCTGTGGTGGCCGAGGAACCGGAGACCGCGGCGATAACACGCGCTGAGACGGGGCGACCCGTTCTTAATCGCGCACCGATCGATCGGATGGTTGAAGCTCAGATCGTTCGCGGAGCCCGGCTGATGGTGAAAGGCGGTCAAACGGAGATGACTCTCCGCTTGCATCCGCCGCACCTGGGCCTTGTGAAGCTGAACCTGGTCTTCTCCGACTCGCAGATCGGGATCACCGTGCATGCGGAAAGTGAAGCCGTGCGACAGATGATTCAGTTCCGGACCGCAGAGCTCCACCAGTCGCTCCAGGACCGCGGCGTGGATGTCTCTTACATCAATGTGGCAGCTGACCTGAACTCAGGTCTTCAGGAACGCCACTGGCAGCCAATCCACGCGGGTCCGTCTCAGCCTTTCCGGCTTGAGGATGGAGAGCTCACAGCGGACGGGACGGACACGACGAACGCCGAAGTGCCCTTGCGGGTGAACCAGGCGTCTGTCGGTCTAGACATCATGGTATGAGGAGGTGACAACAACGTGATCCAACCGATAACGGCTGCGCTGTTTAGTATCAAACTGCTGGACAAGCTCGTCGATGCCTTCAAAGGGCAGAAAGCTCAACCTTTTGCCCAGAAGGGATCATCGGCGGCGACCAGGGCTTTCGCCCAAGAGGCCCCGACGGGCCGGGCGATACCGGTCACCGAAGCCCCGGCAGCAACAAACAGCGCTAGTTCCGATACGATCCTCGGTAAGGAGGATTTCCTCAGGCTTCTGGTCACCCAGTTGCAGCACCAGGATCCCCTGAACCCAATGGGAAGCAACGAGTTCATCGGCCAGCTCGCGACCTTCTCGAGTCTGGAACAACTGACGAACTTGAACGAGTCTTTCCTTTTCCAGAAGTTCGTTCAGGCGTCGAACCTGGTGGGACGAAAGATCTCCGGTTTCTCGGTGGATAACTTCATCGTGGAAGGGATCGTCCAGGAAGTGCGACAAGACGCCACTGGACCTATGCTCTTGGTGAGCGCCGAGTTTGAAGGCCAACCCGAGATTTTTGGAGTCCGGTTGGAGGATGTCTTCAGCGTCATGGCCGCGGATGAACCTGTGCCGCCGGCTCCCCCCGCCGCCAGTGTGGCGGAGGATAATGTCGAGCAGGCGCAGGAGGAAGTGACCCCGGCAGTGCCGGAACAGCCGGCACCCGAAACAGCCACGGCTAGAGCCGTTCCGATCGCCAAACGGGCGCGCCAGTTCACGAGTGCGACAAACTTCGTGGGAATGAGCGTCGTTGGGATGTCGGAAAGCGGTGACATGGTCGAAGGGGTCGTTTCCGAAGTGTTGTTGGACAAACAGGGCCCCATGCTTAAGGTGGGTATCCATTTAATACGCCCAAACGGGATCATCCAGGCTTTCCGGCCGAATTGATCCCAAACCGTGGAGAGTTCAGTAACCATGGTTGACAAAATCCAGTCGTTTCAGCCCATCGGAGCGCCGATTAAGCCGGCATCTGTACAGCCGAGGAATCGAAGCGCTGCCGTTGAGCAGGCGACTCCCTTCCAAAGAGTCCTGGAAAAGCAGCTCGAGGAAGTGAAGTTCTCCAGCCATGCTCGAATGAGGCTTGAAACGCGAAACCTGACACTGTCGGACGGGGCGCAGGATCGGCTCAATCATGCCGTGTCGGCCGCCGCTTCAAAGGGAGCGCGCGAGTCGCTCGTGCTGATGGACGATCTGGCGCTGGTGGTGAGCATTCCGAACCGCACAGTCATCACCGCGATGGCGAATGACGAGATGCGGTCCCATGTCTTCACCCAGATCGACAGTGCCGTGATTGCTTAACAGTTGAGGCTGGACCCCTCTGGGGGGAGCCTCGGAGCCGCCGACCGACTGACGCGGCTCTCCGGACATCGGAAGACAGTCCGGAACAGAACCTCAATGGAGGAGATAGTATGGGTACAGCTATATTTGCCGGCGTGTCCGGGCTTCGGAGCCAACAGCAGAAGCTCGACGTGATCGGCAACAACATCGCAAACGTCAGCACAACTGGATTCCGGTCCGGCCGGGCGGTATTCCAGGACCTGTTCAGCCAGACACTCACCGGCGCGAGTTCAGGCTCGCAGGCTGGAATCAGCACCACCAACCCCGTCCAGATCGGATTGGGGGTCCAGCTCGCATCCGTTGACGTGAACTTCCAGCAGGGCGCTATCCAATCGACTGGGAATCCGACCGACCTCGCCATTCAGGGAGGTGGGTTCTTCATTCTCAGCGATGGGCAAGCCAACTTCTACACGCGAGATGGGACGTTCGGCCTGGGCGCCGATGGCCGGTTGATTGACCCGGCCACCGGTTTCGTGGTCCAGGGCTTTCCGGCAACCGATGGAATCGTGGACACCTCCATAGCGGGTGATCTGCAGATTCCTATCGGGACGACCATCGTCCGGGACACGACCCTCGCCGAGATGGGCGGGAATCTGGATTCCGCGGCGACACCTGGCGATACGTTTGTCAGGACGCTCCGGGTCTTCGATTCCTTAGGGACACCCCACGACCTGGAAGTCACGTTTACGAAAAGTGCCACACCTAACCAATACGACTTCAGCGCTATCGTGAACAACGGGGTTGACATCGCCGACACGGGAACCATCACGTTCAGCGGCGCCACAGGGGCGGTAACCGCCGGCGGGACCGCGAACATCAGCATCACCCTGCCCGTTGCGGGAGGCGCCACGAGTCCCCTGGCCTTCGCGGTAGACTTCAATCAAATCACCCAGTTCGCCTCGGATACCACGGCGACACTGCTCAACCAGGACGGACTCGCCCCAGGGGAGTTGCAGTCGTTCTTGATCGGGCAGGGTGGAGAGATCCAGGGGGTGTTCAGCAACGGTCTGACCCAAGTACTGGGCCAGATCGCTCTGGGGGACTTCCCGAACCCGGGAGGTTTGCTCCGAGTGGGACGGAATATGTTCCGTCCGACACTGGCCACGGGCGCTCCTCAGATCAACATCCCCCAAACCGGTAGCCTGGGCGCGCTGGTGGGTGGATCGCTGGAAGGGTCCAACGTGGATCTGGCGCGGGAGTTCAGTGAGATGATCATCACTCAGCGGAGCTTCCAAGCCAACGCGCGGACCATTACCACAGCGGACACCATGTTGAATGAGGTTGTGAACATCGTGAGGTAATGGCTAAATGGGTTCTCCAGGCCGGGGATTCTCTCCCCGGCCTGGGGATTCCCCTGATGGGTCGGGGCACCTTTTTCAGGTTGCTGAAACGGAGTTCGATTTCGCCTATGGATATCGCAACAGTCGCGGGGATTATTGCTGGGGTCGTCGCCATGTGCCTCGCCATTATAACCGGCGGCGCTAATTTCGGCCTCTTTGTCAACATACCCTCCATGATGATCGTGATCGGCGGCACGATTGCCGCCGTGCTCGTCAACTATCCCCTCACCGACGTCCTGGCTGTCATCAAGACCGCCCGAAATGCGTTTCTCCACCAGGCTAATCCACCCACCAAAACCATCAATGTCCTCGTTGGCTTCGCTACCGTTGCCCGGAAAGAGGGGATTCTTGCCTTGGAATCGCGCTCACAAGAAGCTGGGGATGAGTTTCTGGAGCGGGGAATCCAACTGGCCGTCGACGGCACGTCTCCGGAACTCATCAAAGACATTATGACCACTGAGCTGGCCTTCATGGAGGATCGTCACCGCCTCGGCCAGGGAGTCTTCACCTCAATGGGAACCTATGCACCGGCGTTTGGGATGATTGGAACCCTGATCGGTCTGATCTTGATGCTGGCGACCCTGGAGGATCCCTCCACCATTGGGGCTGGAATGTCCACCGCGCTAATCACCACCTTTTACGGCGCCGTGATGGCCAATATCTTCTTCCTGCCGATGGCCGGCAAGCTGAAAGTCCGGACGAAGATGGAGATGCTCTCGAAGGAGGTCATCATCGAGGGCGTTCTCTCCATCCAGTCGGGAGACAACCCCCGAGTGGTAGAACAGAAGCTCAAAGCGTTCCTGTCGCCCGCGCTCAGGGAGACTGTGGCAGCCAAGAAATGATGCTCAGGATAGGAGATTCACCGAATGAATCGCGATAAGAGAGGCGGCGATGACAGCGAAGGCGGCGTCCCTGGCTGGATGGTCACGTATGGGGATATGATGACGTTGCTGCTTGTCTTCTTTGTCCTTCTTCTCTCATTTTCCACGATCCATGAAGAAGAATTCCAAAAGGCGATTTCCTCTTTGCGGGAAGAGTTAGGGGCATTCCGTTTGTTTCTCCGAGAGCCGGCCAACCCCGTAGTCTCAACGGAAGCGCCCAATGTGGCCCGCCTGAGTCGGTTGCGGAACGTGGGCCGGAATATCTCTCGGAGATTCTCTGTGATGGGTACCACCCGGTTCGCAACGGTCCGGTATACCGCTACGGGCCTGAAGATTACCCTGAATGAGCAGGCCCTCTTCGACTCCGGGCAAGCAGAACTGAAGGACGAGGCAAGAGGGGTGTTGGCGGTCATCGCAACTTCCCTGGCCCAGGTCCCCGGACTTCGAATCCAGGTCGGGGGTCACAGCGACAACCTGCCGGTGAGGACAGGCGGACCTTATTCCTCGAATTTTGAACTTTCGGGCGATCGTGCCCTGAACGTGTTAAACTCCTTGATGGGATTCGGACTGCGAGCCGAGGATCTTTCGTTTGCCGGATACGGAGAGTATCGGCCCTTGGTAAATAATGACACTCCCGAGAACCGGGCCAAAAACCGCCGGGTGGAAATCTCGGCGCAAGTCGTCGCGGGAGAACTCGAATCCCGTGAGGCCTCGACCTTGACTGAAGTATTTGGAGGCCAATAGGAGCAAAAGTGGAAGAGCAAGAAGAACAAGTTGACGCTAAGCCGAAAGATGCCGGATGGCGGACGACGGCCATCATCGTGCTGGCCCTTCTTCTTCTGGCCGCGATAGGCGCCTGGATTGCCGTCGAGAAATTCCTCGAGCCCACACTGGTATCCGCCATCCCACCTACCGACGGGCAACCGCCCGATGTGGAAGACCCCGTTCCAGACATTCTCGATGAGAATGTCATCACGTTCCCCTTGCACCAGCAGCAACTCACTCTCCAACCCGTGGGGGAGATTGAAATCCCGCCCCTCGTCAGCATCATTCCGGTCCTGGCTATCGATCCGCAGGATTATACGCAAGAGGAAATTGATGCAGAGCTCCAGAGGCGGAGCGCCGAGTTCGATACCATCGTGATCATGGTGTTTTCCTCCAAGACCTACGATGATTTGAAGACTGTAGAAGGCAAACAACGCGCCCTGCAGGAAATTCTTGAAGCGGTGGACGCGAGAATGGGGAAAGGACGGATTGTGAATGTCTTTGTCCAGGAGTTCAGTCTCCGCTTCTGATCTCTCTAAAATCGGAGGTTGATTTCTTTGGCTGAACGTAAAATTGAACCCGCCGGCAAGAACGTGGAGCCGGTAGATTTCCCGCAAGTCAGCCCGACGCCGATGACAGGCTCGGGTGCCGATCTCGACTTCCTCGCGAATGTTCCGCTTGCGATCACGGTAAAGCTTGGGGCGACCTGCATGACCGTGCGCGACGTTCTCACCCTGAAAAAGGGGAGTGTGGTGAAACTTGATCGGCTGGCCGGCGAAATGGCCGACCTCTACGTGAATGAAAATTACCTCGGAAAGGCAGAGGTCATTGTGGTGGGAGACACGATGGCCTTGAGAGTGAGTGATCTGATCAAATCATCGCCGGACGAGCCGCCAGAGGAAGGATAAATCAGGAACGAAACATATGCATAACTTGCTTCGATGCCGACCAGGCAAGTCGGGAACCTTGTCGAGCTTCTTACTTCTCGGGATCGTCGCCTTGACATTCGCGCAGCTTGGATGGACGCAAGAGGCAACCATCCCGAATCCCGATCCTCCCGATTCTACCCCGGAAATTCCCGCCCCGCCCTCATTGACACCCGAGGAAATCAACGATCCCGCTTTGTCGGAGACGCCGCCCATTCCGGAATCGGTCATTGCAGAGGCGATGCCGCCCCCGACCCCAGCCGTCGAAGAAGAGGTTACTACGCCGGGACCGGAAACCGCCTCAATTGAAAGCGCAGCGACAGATGGAGTCACAGAGGATGCCGGGACGTCGGAACCAGATGTCTCAGCGAGTACCCCCACACCCCCGCTGGAAACCGCCCCGGATACGACCCAGGAAGCGCAAGAAGAGGCTCCGCAGCAGCTCTCCTCCACCGCGGTCCAGCCCGTCGAATCATTCTTGGATCGGGCCACTCGAGACGGCACCGGCTATCAATCTCAATACGGCCCGAGTTTCTGGGAGATGTGCCTCAAGGCGTTGCAGGCCCTTGCTATTGTTCTACTTCTCATTATCGTCACGGCCTGGGCGCTCCGTCGATTTGGGGGGCGGAAACTGATTGGGCGACCGGGAAGTCCAGGGGAAGTCATCGGACGGATCTTTCTGGATCCGAGAAATCTCCTCTATCTCGTAAAAATCCAAGATCGCATCCTGGTTATCGGCCGGAGTCCCACGGGACTTCAGCTCATGACAGAGATCACGAATGCGGAACAGGTGCGTGCCCTGGTATCGAAAAAAAAAGCCCAAGCAGCCGGTGGCGGCACGCTCACGGCCTTTCCAAAAGTGCTGGAAGGCATGTCTTCCAAGCCCCGGGCGGAAACTCCCCCTTCCTCAACTGAGATGGAGAAGAGCCTCGCGGAGATCCGGAGTGAGATAGAGCGGTTATCCCAGTTCTCGGAGGAGATTGATGACGACTAGATCGAGAAAGGGATTCACGGGCGAAATATTCCGTTTCAGCAGGTGGACTGCTGTTGGCACGTTCCTTTTGATCTTCGCAGTTTCTTTTCCTGCAAGCGCTCAGGAATTGGGGGGGGTTCCGATCCCCCTTCCCCGCGTTACGATTGAAATCGGCCAGGCTGAAACGCCCCAGCAGGTCTCGGTGGCCTTGCAGCTTCTCATCATCCTGACCCTCCTGACTCTCGCGCCGGCCCTCCTGGTGATGATGACATCATTCACCCGCGTCATCATTGTCTTGGGATTTCTGAGGCAGGCCCTTGCGACTCAACAGATGCCCCCTAACCAAGTCTTGATCGGGATGGCGCTGTTCCTGACCTTCTTCGTCATGGCCCCTGTCTTCCAGCAGATCAATGAAGAGGCCATCCAGCCCTACATGGCAGAAGAGATTGAGTACCAGGAAGCTTTCGACAAGGCCCTCGGCCCCGTTCGAACTTTCATGCTGGCGCAGACTCGTCCGAGCGATCTGGAGCTGTTTGCAGGTCTGTCGCGACTCCCACAGCGGCCACAAACCCCTGAAGACGTTCCCACATATGTCCTCATCCCATCTTTCGTGACCAGCGAGCTGAAAACCGCCTTCCAGATCGGATTCGTGATATACGTTCCTTTTCTGATCATTGACATGGTGGTGGCCAGCACACTCATGTCGATGGGTATGTTGATGCTTCCCCCCATATTCATTTCTCTCCCCTTCAAGATCATCATGTTCGTGTTGGCCGACGGCTGGCATTTGCTGATGGGCGCGCTTGTCCGGAGCTTCGGTCCTTTGTAGCCATTCTGCTCGCCATCTTCCCGCCAAGGCAGATTCTCCCTGTCTATTTCTTAGTACAGTTCCGCACAAATGAGTGTACGAACCATTGTGAATGTGATGAGAATGTGCTCCAAGGGATGTCTTAAGCGGTTCGACCGCCCCGGAGGGGCGTACGCAAGTAGCCTGGGGTGTAGTCCCGTCTGCGGGGCGAAACCCCAGGTCCACGATGCATCCCTTTCCGCGCCCCGGAGGGGCGCACGAGACCGTTATTGCCGAGGTTATTGCTCATGAACACTCCATCCTGTGCGTCC
>SDBV01000137.1_pt1 | contig 89730 bp, 83 predicted proteins | sample 2277081 | NCBI WGS metagenome assembly SDBV01 (sample SAMN10402039, study PRJNA504765) | marine sediment metagenome | isolation source: marine sediment core GS10_PC15, 223 cmbsf | place: Arctic Ocean: Southern Knipovich Ridge | collected 2010
CGCGTTTAAGGTCATCGCCGCCGGTGCCCCACGTGGCCCTGGCAACGCGAATCTCCTCGATCGCCTGTGCTGTTCGCCGCAGTCCCAGCAGCTTGCGGATTCGAAACTGTGCGGCAGCCCTTAGCGCCGGCGCACCGGGCCATTTGGCGGGCAGGGCTTGGAGCATCGCCAGTGCGGCCCGCTCTTGGTTGAGCATCTGGCAGGTAATGACTGCGGCGAGGAAATCGGCGCTGCATCCCCACCGGCGCAGTTGGGCGGCCTTGTCGGCGTCGGACTCTTGGGCTGCGGCGGTTAGGGCTTCAGCGGCATGACGGTTCGTGTCCGCCAGAAGCTGCTGGGGGGCCTCCCCGGCGGCGGCGACGCCAAACTGCCCGAGCCGCTCGAAACGCAGGCGAAGCGACCAGTACCCCGCTGGCGTGTGGGCGGGCAGCGACGGGGGGACATTGGCGAAGGCGGCGATGGCCCGGCCGGTCCACTGAAACTTGGCATCTGCGGGGCCGGGCAGTTCGGCCATCTGATGGCACTGATAGCCCAGCTCGTAGTACCACTGCGCGGCCTCGTGGCGGGTCGCCCAGTGGCGGCGGCCCAGAAGCAAATCCAGCGCGGCGATCATGTGCTCCCGCAGCTCGACGGAGACGGGCGCCCCGGAATCGGTGAGCTTGTCGATGACGGCGGCGTATTGGCGGACCGCGTTGAGGGCTGCATCTAAGCTTCGCGGATGGTCCGGCCCGACGGTCGCCAGTTCGTAGAAACGCTGCGCGGCCTGGCGGGGCTTACCCGCCGAACCCAAGACAATACCGAGCCGCCACAGGGCGTCGGTCCGAAGCGACCGTGACGTATCGTCGCTGCGGTCCAGGATCGCCCGCAAGGCCGCCTCCGCCCGGTCAGGCGCGTCGGCAGTCTCGGCGACCGCCAGGAGTATCATCGAGTCAAGGTTCGCCAGATCATCGCGGGCTGCGTAGATGGGCCCGATCATCCGCAGGTAATCGTCCCGGATCTGACGGTGGTCTTGTGCCGGGCGGATCAGGGCCTCCTGGGCGAGGCGGTCAAACTCGGCCGCTTCGGCGGATCCGGCGGCCCCAGCAGCTCGTCTGCGGTACAGGTAGCTTACCAGAAGGGCGCCCTTGACGTCCGCCGCGGGGGCGTCGTCAGGGAACGCGCGGACGTAGAATAGCTTAAGGGCCTGGATCGCTTCACCAGCGGCGTCGTAGCAGCCCTGCTCGATAAGATTGCGCGCCGCCTCGAACTTCGCCTCCGCCCGAACCGCCGGGGGAGCGTCCGCAGCACCCGCTGCGGCGAGGTGCTCGGAGGCTTTGAGGTGGAAGCTTAGCTTGCGATCCTCCTCGTCGGTCAGCCCAGCCAATTCCCTGGCGGCCCGGCCCGCCAGCAGCATCGCCTGGTGCCCGACGCCCGTAGGATTCTGGCCCGTCGCGAACTTCTCGCCGCCGGCGAGCGCCTCCCGCAAGAGGCCAGCCCTGCGCTGGCTGTGCTGGTCGGTCCCGTCCACCAGTCCCATCGCCCGATACAGGCGAATCCACGCCAGGCGGTAAGCGACCTGCTGGGAAAGTTCCTCCAGGTCGGGCACGGACCAGATGAGGCGGCGAGGACTGGCGCGCCAACGGACCAGTAACCGGGCGATCTGATCTTCCAGCGCCACCAGCAGTTCGATGGGCCGGGCGGTGCGCTCGGCAAGAGCCTGTCGGTCGCGCTGCGACCCGTGCAGGTATACCAGCCGCCCGGCGTACGGTTCGGTCCGCACGTCGCCGAGCACCTCACCCAACCGCAGCTTGAACCGCATATGCGCGATCTGCTCGGCGTCGGACTGACCGTCGGCGGTCTGTTCGATAAGGCGGTCCAGCAGGCGGGCCGCTTCGTCCAGCAGTTCGTCTCGCCGCCAAAACGCCCCGGCCTCCTTCGCCCGGGCGATACGCACCTCAACGTCCGCGGCGAGGGATTCAAGCTTCGCCTGCTCGCCCTGGCCCGCGGCGGGCACGCAACTGCACCCGATAAGAGCAACAAGAGCCCGAACCGCGAGTCTATTCACGGCCCCGCCTCCTGAGGGCCGGGACGTGCAAAACCGACGCGAGTGAACTTCGCCCGAACGGCGGCGTTGAAGGCCTCCACCACATATCGCCATCGCACCCCGCGATCCGGGGCGATGATAATCGGGACCTGCGGCGAGCCGATCCTGTCCCTGTAGGCTGCAAGGTGCTCATGGAGTTGCCCGGGCCCGTCGATCCGCCCTTCGGCCGCGCCCGCGACCTGATAGATAACCCCCTCGCCGTCCGCCGCAGCGCGAAGGTTGATACGGACCGGACGATATATGCGCTTCACCGCCCTGGCGGCGGGGGCGTCGGCGCGGGGCAGCGTCCCGGGGATGTATCCCTCAGCCTGGCGAAACTGCGTCGTCAGTATGAAGAACAGCAACAACTGAAACGTCACGTCGATCATGGGCGTAAGGGGCGGTTGGTATTTGGGCTTGGGGCGGGCGCGTCTCTTGCGGATGGAGACGAACTGGCCCAACCGCCGGGAGAATGTGCTCGAACGAACCATGCTACTGTGGGGCCTCCAAAAGGGCTGTGACGTTCATCTTGGGGATATCCGCGCGTCTCGCCGCGGCGATCACCGCAAAGACCGACCCGTAATCGACGCGCTTATCGGCGCGGATCTCGACTGCAAAGGCGGGCGCCGCGGATTTGGCCTTTCGCCGCGCAAACTCGCGCTGCAGGCGGGCGGTGTCGTCCAGCTCGATCCGCACGCCGTCGATCTCGTAATGGCTGGCCGCTGCGGGCCCGTCCGTCTCGTGCGGGTCTGCGGCACAGATAACGTTTACGATAACGCGGCTCGGCGCTCTGGGCCCCCGGATGGCCCGGGAGCGAAGCGGGCGGTGCAGTTGCAGGGGCGTGAGCGACTGGGACGCCATCTGGCTGGCGAGAATGAAGAATATGATAAGCTGGAAGGTGCAGTCGATAAGCGGCGTCATATTGAACGCCACATCGCCCGCCCCGCCGCCACCGCCGCGTTTGTAGACCAAGCTTCTGGACATGGTGCGTCTCCGGCCGGACTGTCCGGGTTTACATTGGCTCGCCGTACAAGGGGGCGTCCTTGGGCGGCCGCAGGATCGAGACCAGCTCCTGCGACGAGACGATCGCCTCGGAGGTAAGCTCATCAATCCGGCTGCGCATCAGCGAATAAACCGCCAACGCCGGTATCGCGATCCCCAACCCCACCAGCGTGGTCACCAGAGCGATTCCGATGGCCCCGGCCAGCTCGCCCGGTTCCGGGATCCCGCCGGCCTGGACGATCTGGAAGAACGCGTTGATCATCCCCCAGACCGTTCCCAGCAGGCCCACCATGGGAGAGATATTCCCGATCAGGTTCAACGGCTCGATGTGCCGCAGGAGCTTGGTCGTCCGTTCCTCGGATGTCTCCTCGATCGCCCGCTCCATGGCGGCGTATCCGTGCGGCGATTCCAGCAAGGCCGCGTGAACCACCTGGCTCAAGAAGTCCGCCCGCCCCGCCGCAATGTCGATGGCGTCGCGATACTGCTTGTGCTGCAGGCACGACCGCATCTTCTCGCGCACGGCGTTGGGCAGGATGTTGGTCCGGCGGATGGCGAAGAACAGCTCGACCATCACCCCCAGCGTCACAAAGCTAAGCGCCCACAGGAGGATCCCTATGACACCCCCGCCGGGCCAGACCAAGACCTCAAAGTAATTCATACCCGCCACTCCTTTGGCTTACGTGTTGTCACAGCTGGCAGCTGCCACCGCCGATCGGCCAGTCGCCTCCGGCGCCGCCCGTTACTGCTTAAGGGCGACGAACCTGAAGCGCCCGCCGTTTTCGGCGGCGATTGACTTCATCACTTCCTCGGCCTCATCCGAATGATATCCGTACAAGAAGGTATTGATGTGTATCTCGCCGTTTTTGTTCCGGTCGCGAATGTATCGGGCCACCGCGGCGTTTCCGTGCAGCACCCGTCCGTCGCCCAGCGTGTATCCGCTGGATATCACGCCGGGGCCTTCGAAGGCCCCGTCCGTCAGCAGACAAATTACCTTACCCCCGCCCGGGCCCTCCGCGCGGCCAAGCACCTCGAACGCCCGTCTCAGCGCCGCAAGCGCCGTAGTGGAGCCTTCCGGGCGGATCTGCTGGAGAAACTCGACCGCCGCCAGCTTGTTCTTCTTTGTCGCCGGGACCAACCGCTTCGGAGGATTCTCAATCGCCTCGTCCTTGGCGAACAGGATCACGTGGAAATACTGGTCCGCTGTCAGCCGAGTGATCGAGACCAGCATCTGGTGACGGAGATAGTCGAATGTGTCGATCATGGACGCGGAACGGTCGACGACGTAGACGATGTGTCGCGCGTCTCCGCCCGTTGCGAAAAAGTCGCTGACCGGACGTCCTGACCCCGCCGGCGTCAGGGCGAACCGCGCCATCGCCGCCATAGAGCCGCCATGCCCCAGGCCCGCCGGGGCGTCCTTGCGATCGGCGGCGGCCGGTCGGACCCGAAGCGGCGCGGGGATATCAAGCAGCGCGGGAGCTTCGCTGATCTTCGGGGGTGGTTCGTGCCCGTTGCGATGGGGTTGAGCAAGCCCCATCGGCGGGACCGGCCGGTCGGCGAGATAGGCATCGGGGACGGTAACGGGAGAGGACTGTGCGCCGGGTTTGACGACCATCACGAACGGGAGCATTGCGGCAAAAAGGCCCAGGTGAACAAGCACGCTTACCAACCACGGTACAGAGATTAGCACAGACAGCTTTGATAAGACCGCCCGGCGACGACGGTGCGCCACGCCGGTGGCGTCCTTGCCCATCGCCCGGTCAGGCGAATGTCGAGCCGATCCCTTCATCCGCAAGAGAATCTCCGTTTCGGCTTTGCTCCGCAGCGTCGGCCGGTTGTTATTTGTACCGCCGGCGAGCCCAAGGAGCAATCGGTTTCGCCAAATCGCGCCCGGTCAGGGCCGATACACAAAAGGCGGCCCCGACGATAACCGGACAGACCGCCCGTCAATCGCCGATAAGCATAACATCTTGCCCAGCAAATACCGGCGTATTAGATTACCTTGATATACGCCTGCGAGGGTGGCGGAATTGGCAGACGCGCTAGGTTTAGGACCTAGTCCCGCAAGGGGTGTGGGTTCGAGTCCCACCCCTCGCATTTAGAGGTCAGAGGCTAAATACCCTGGCCAGCTTTGACCTTAACGGCGGCGGACAGCTTGGCGCGGGGCCGGGCGTAGGTGGCGTGGAGGCTCATACCCGACACGTAGAAGAACCCGAACGCGAAGATCACGAGGAACGGCGTCGTAAGGGCCGCACGCAAGTGTATGACGCTGCCCACGGCGCAGATCGTCACGTACAGGCCCATCGCCAGTTCCGCTAGCGGGACCACCAGCCAGCGGAGGCGCTTCTTGGGTCTCAAGGCGACCGGCGGCGCGATTCCCGCGTCACCGTACTTGGGGGTGCGGATGAACTCGCTGTCTTTACCGAAGATGCCCTCTAAGATCGCCTTTGTATTCGAGACGCACAGCCCGACGCCAATGGCCATCAGAACCGGTAAGTATTTGACGGCCGTCCGCCAATCACCGAACAGCTCATATTGGCTGGCCACGTAGAACACCGCCGCCGACAGCGTCGCCAGCGCAAAGACGCTCATGTTGAAAACCGCACCCCAGAACGACCCGCCATCAAGCGGGACGGTCTGCATGTAAATCGCCGGGAACATCATCCCCACCAGAAACAACATGTACAGGTGCATCGAGAAGCAGGTCAGGTGGAAGAACGCCTCGATCTTGACCTTCAGCGGCACCTTTGACAGGAAGACCCGAGGAAGCAGCTTGATGGCCGTCTGGACCCCGCCCTTGGTCCAGCGGAATTGCTGCGCCTTGAATGCGTTCATCTCTGGCGGCAGCTCGGCCGGCGCGGTCAGCTCGGGCAGGAAGATGAACTTCCATCCGCGAAGCTGCGCGCGGTATGAAAGGTCCAGGTCTTCGGTCAGCGTGTCGTGCTGCCACCCTCCAGCGTCATCGATCGCCGACCGCCGCCAAGTTCCCGCCGTACCGTTGAAGCTCATAAAGCGGTCGCTGCGGTTGCGCGCGACGTGCTCGATGGCAAAATGACCGTCCAGCAGCATCGCCTGGATCCGCGTAAGCAGATTGGAGTTTCGGTTAAGGTGCTCCCATCTGGTCTGGACCATCGCGACCTTGGGATTCGTGAAGTAATGAATCGACCGCATCAGTATGTCCGGGTTTGGTGTGAAGTCGGCGTCGAAGATCGTGATGAACTGGCCGGTGGCTCTGTCCAGGCCGTTGGCCAAAGCGCCGGCCTTGTATCCTGAGCGGTTGTCCCTGCGGATGTATTCGATATCGACCCCGGCCGCGCGGGCCTCCCGCACCGCCTCGCGAGCGATTTGCTCAGTCTGGTCGGTGCTGTCGTCGAGGACCTGTATCTGGAGCTTGTCGCGCGGGTAGTCGATATGGCAGGTCTTGGTGATGATCCGCCTCGCGACAAACTGTTCGTTATACATGGGCAACTGGACCGTCACGCGGGGCAGGTCGTCGAAATGTCCGAGCGGCTTGGGCACCTTGCGGCGATTGCGATAGTACAGGAACACGAGCAGGTAGCGGTGAAACCCATACAGCGACACCATCACCAGCGCGAAGGTGTACAGGGCCATGAATACGGCTTCTGCCAGCTCGGTCCAGTCCATCGAAAGTCCCACACTCCCGTTGTTGAGAATGACTCGGCCGTCTTGTTTACGGGCCCGGCCGAGAGGTAATTCTATCGGCGCGGGTGGGGCGGGTCAATACCGCCGGCGGGGTTCGTAAGTGGGGCAAACGACGAAGTGTGGCGATTGACGCTGGAACAGGCTTTTAGCCTGTCAGGGCACAGGCTTTTGCCCTGTCTGGCCGCGGGCCCGAAGGCTCGTGCCACGAGCCCCGTCGCACCGGGGCCGCTATTGACCGCCGCACCCTCGTCAGTGGGTAAGCCCCTCTCCCCCAGCTCGGTTATTCCGCCCGGCGGACGCTTTCGATGATGACAGGCTCGACAGGAACGTCATCCTTCCCGCCGATACGAGCAGTGGCGACGGACCTGATGCGGTCGACCACGTCCATACCCTCGACGACCTTACCGAACACGCAGTACCCGAAACCCTCCGGCGTCTCGTCGGCGTGATCCAGAAAGGCGTTATCCTTGAGGTTGATGAAGAACTGAGAACTGGCGCTGTGGATCATCCCCGGCTTGTAGGCCATGGCCACCGTTCCGCGCAGGTTTTTAAGATCGTCGCGGGCCTCGTTGGGAATCGGCGGGTGTGCGGTCCTCTCCTGCATGTCGGGCGTGAACCCGCCCCCCTGAATCATGAAGTCGCTTATCACGCGGTGAAAGATCGTCCCGTCGTAAGACCCCTGATCCACGTAGGTCAGGAAGTTGGCGACGGTCCCGGGGACCTTATCCGGATAGAGCTGGATCTTGATCGGCCCCATGGAGGTTCGCATTAGAACAACGACAGCGGCGGTCTTATCCGGTTCGCTGGGATCTTGCGAGCCGCCCGAGGGGATCGGCGAGCCCGATCGACAACCCAACACGACCAGTACCGCAAACAACATGATTATGGCTTTGGCGATCAGCGCTGAGACGGTCATTTGCAGGTCTCCTGGGATCTTCACCCGGCGTGAGGCGATAGGTTCGGCCAACCGGGGCGGGAAGATCCACGTTATTCGGCGAGTTGGTTTCTCATCGCCTCGGTTAGTTGCTCGGCGCGGCCTTGGGGGTAGATCCCGGCCGGCCAGTTGAAATGGAATTCATCGCCCGGGTTTCTGGGGATGATATGGAAGTGCACATGCGGGACGACCTGGTGAGCGACGCGCCCGTTGTTCTGCACGACGTTTACGCCCTGGCAGTTCGTAACGGCCTTGACGGCGGCGACCAGGGCCGGGAGGTTCTTGAGCATTGCGGCGGCCTCGTCGGGGGGAATCTGGTCCAGCGTCTCGTAGTGCCCCGCCGGGATCAGCAGGACGTGGCCCTCGGTAAGCGGGGCGATATCCAGAAACGCCACGCACGCATCGTCCTGGTGAACCTTGGACGCAGGAATATCACCGGCGACGATCTTGCAGAAGATGCAATTAGGATCCGTTTCCATATCGTATCTTACCGTTCCCAGGTCCGGGGTGTGTTGATCTGCTTGCGAATCCAGCCCGAAGGGCTGCACTTACCGCCCTGCGATAAGGCGACGCGCCGGTTATTGCTTCTCGGCGTCGACTGGCGGTTCGGATTGATCATCGGCCGCCGTGTCGCCATGCTCGTCCGGCTGCTCGTCGCGGGCTTCCGGCGGCGCTTCGGTCTCGCTGTCTTGTGGGGAGGCGTCCTGCGATTGGTCCTGCGAGGGGGGTGATTCGGTCATCGCAACAGCAGCTTCACGCCGCTTCGAGGCCCGCCTCTTGCGTCGCGATACGGACTGCGGCGCTTCCTCGGCCCCGGCGGGTTTGGCCTCGACCAGCTGAAGCAGGACTTCCCTCCCGGCATCTCCTATCCGCCTGTCGGAAAGATGGATTATCCGCGTATAACCCCCGGGCCGATCGACGTACCGCGGCGCGACATCGTCCAACAGCTTCCCGACCACCGTCTTGGCGGCGACGCCACCGTCCTCATCCGTCATATGGCGGTCGCCCATAATGGATATGACCCGCCGTCGGGCGTGCAACGTACCTCCCCGGGCGATGGTAATAAGCCGCTCGACGAACCGCTGCACCTGCTTGGCCTTGGCCTCGGTGGTGCGGATGGCCTCATGCTCGACGAGCGAGGCGGCCAGGTTGCGCAGCAGGGCCTTGCGGTGGCTCGTGGTGCGCGACAGTTGTTTTCCGGAAACACGGTGTCGCATAAGCACAACTTTCTCTTGCTTCGCCTTGGATGACTCCTTGGACGCTAAAAGGGCTCGCCTTCGCCCGGTGGAGGCGGAAGCGGGATGGACATACCCAAAGACAATCCCAGATCGGACAGCTTGCGCTTCACCTCCCGCAGAGAGGTTTTACCGAAGCTGCGGATTTCCAGCAGCTGCGCTTCGGTCATGTTCACGAGCTGTCCGACCGTTTCGATCTTGGCGGCCTCCATGCAATTGCTGGCCCGCACGGTCAGCTCTATCTCGTGGATGCTCGTATTCACTTTGCGCTGCAGCTCTTCGTCGACTTCCTGCTGCAGATCCTCCGTGCCGGACTCGACGATCTGCTCGCCGACCTCGAAATACTGCACGAAAGGATTGAGGTGCTTGCGGAGGATCTTCCCGGCCTCGACCATCGCCATTTCCGGGGTAATCGTACCGTCGGTCCAGACCTCCAGCACCAGTCGGTCGTAGTTCGTCCGCTGTCCCACGCGCGTATCTTCCGTCTGGTAGCGAACTCGCGTCACCGGGGAGAACGACGCATCGACATAGATCCGGCCGATTTCCTGGTCGGCCTCGGTGTCGATCATCTCCTCGGCGGGCAGGAAGCCCCGGCCGGTGCGCACGACCATTTCCATGTCGAAGACAATGTCGTCGGTCAATGTCACCAGGACAAGGTCTTTGCTTACGATCTCAATGCTTGGGTCGGCCTCTATCATCCCGGCCGTGATCGGACCCTTGACCTCGCTGTGGACGTGCACCGTCTGCGGCCGCTGTGAGTGAGACTTCACGACCAGGTTCTTAAGGTTCAGTATTATGTCCGTGACATCTTCCAGGACGCCCTGCATGGACATAAACTCGTGCTGGGCGCCGGAGATTTTGACGCTGGTCACCCCAGCGCCTTCGAGGCTGGATAGAAGGATCCGCCTCAGAGCGTTCCCGATCGTCGTGCCAAATCCTCGCTCGAACGGTTCCACAGTAAACCGACCGTACATAGGTGTGGAAACCGACTGATCGTTAACGACCCGCGTTGGCAATTCTAGGCCGCGCCACCTGATTCGCATTTACCTTTGCCTCCGTCCTTTCGGATCGACTAGGGTTCACCGAGTCTTCGCCGACGCCATCATTGGGAGCAAAACTCGATAATCAACTGTTCTTCTACGGGAATCATTACGTCATCGCGCGTCGGCGAGGCCACAATCTCGGCCTCAAGTTTTGTCTTATCCAGACTCAGCCAGCTCTGAAGGTTTCGGTCGCCGAATTCTTCCAGGGCCGTCTGAATGAGCTTCTTGGTTTTTTCGCTGTCTTTTAGGGAAATCCTATCGCCAACCTTCACCAGGTAGCTGGGCACAGAGACCCGCCTCCCGTTGACGTGGATGTGCCCGTGGCAGATCATTTGCCGCCCTACCGCCCGGGACGCACCAAAACCCAGCTTGTGAACCACGTTGTCCAAGCGGGATTCCAGAATCCTCAGAAGCAACGATCCGGTATTACCCTTACCCCGTTCGGCCTGGTGGTAGTACCGCCTGAACTGCTTCTCGAACACGCCATAATAGCGTTTGACCTTTTGCTTTTCACGGAGGCGCAGCCGGTATTCGCTGCCGCGGCCCCGACGCCAGCTGTGCTGGCCCGGAGGGAAGTTGCGCCACTGTCGCTCCATGGGGCACTTGGCCGTTTCGCAGCGAGTGCCCTTCAGCATCAGCTTGATTGCCTCTCGCCGGCATAGCCGGCAGACTGGTCCGGTGTTACGTCCCATGCTCTGATAGACTCCTGTGCTTCGCTAACTAAACTCGTCGTTTTTTTCGCGGCCGACACCCATTGTGCGGAATCGGCGTGACGTCTTCGATCGAAACCACCCTCAGCCCCGCCCCATGGAGGGCGTTGATGGCGCTTTCCCGCCCGCTGCCAGGGCCGTTGATACGGACCTCCACCTCTGAGATACCTATCTTCCTGGCCTTGCGGGCGACCGTCTCGGCGGCCCGCTGCGCGGCGAAGGGCGTGCTCTTCTTGGCGCCCTTGAAGCCCATCGTACCGGCGGAGTCGCTGCAAAGAGTTTCGCCGCTGGTGTCCGTGATGGTAATCAGCGTATTGTTGAAGGTCGCCCTTATGTGGACTATGCCCTTGGCGACACTGCGTCTGGTTTTTTTCTTAGTTGGCCCGGCCATTGGTTATCGCATCTCCTTGACTGACTTCTTTCCCGCGACGGTTTTGCGCGGGCCCTTGCGGGTGCGGGCGTTGGTCTTCGTCCGCTGGCCGCGAACGGGCAGACCCCGGCGGTGGCGAACCCCGCGATAACACCCTATATCACGCAGGCGGGCGATGTTCTGCTGAGTCTGCCGGCGAAGCTGCCCTTCAATCACGTAATCGCTGTCGATAACGGAAGCGATTTTCGAGAGGGCATCTTCCGTCAGGTCCTTCGCCCGGGCCTGCGGGTCTACCTGGGCTTTCTTGCAGATCTCGTCGGCAAAGTTCGGTCCGATCCCATAGATGTACCGCAAGGCTATTCGGGTCGGCTTGTCGTTGGGGATGTCAACGCCTGCTACACGCGGCATGGGATGAATCTCCTATCTCAACGTTTCCGTCAACCTTGACGCTGTTTATGCTTCGGGTTTGTACAGATCACCCGCACCACGCCTTTACGGCGAATGACCCTGCAGTGTTCACACATCCTCTTGACAGAAGTTCGTACTTTCATCGCATCTTACCTCTCCGTCGGACCGGCCCCCGGGGGCCCTATCGTCCGTCGGTCAACACGTCCGCGCCACCGGAGCTGATCGCCAGCGTATGCTCAAAATGCGCCGACGGCAGGCGGTCCTTGGTCAGGACGGTCCACCCGTCCGCGGCGTATTCGACGCCCATAGAGCCCATGTTAACCATCGGCTCGACCGCCAGGACCAGGCCTTCTTGCAGGTCAAAATCCCGACCCGTCCCGTTCGGCCGAGGGAAGTTAGGCACCTTCGGATCTTCCCACATCTCGGCGCCTATCCCGTGCCCAACGAAATCGCGGACCACCGAGAAGCCTTCGGACTCGACGTAGCTTTCCATCGCCGCGGCGACATCGTTCCACTTCACGCCCGGCCGGGACATCTCGACCGCCATCACCAGCGAGTTCCTCGTCACCTCAACCAGCTTTCGCACGACATCCGGCACGTCGCCGACGACAAACGTCTCCGCCGCGTCGCCGCACCATCCGTCCATCCTGACGCCGAAATCGACGCTCACGATGTCGCCGTCTCCAATCTTACGGGCTGAGGGGATCCCGTGCACCAGTTCCTCATTGATAGAGGCACAGATGCAGGCGGGGAACGGCCCGGCCTCGCCTCGTCCGGGAACGCCGCTGAACAGCGGTTCGCACCCGGCTTCAGCGCAAATCCTTGCCGCTTCGGCGTCCAGTTCTTCGGTTGTAACGCCCGGTGCGATCATCTCGCCCAGGCGGTCTAAGACTCTGCGAACAACCCGACCAGCCTGTCGCATCTTCTCTATCTGTTGAGGCGTCTTAAGACAGATCGCCACGATCGTTGTCCCTCACCGCACCGGACCGATTTTCTCCAGGACCTCGGCGACCGCGGCGTGGACTTCCTCGGCCGGGGCGCTTCCGTCGGCCTCGACGACCTTCAGATCGCCGCAGGTGCGGTAATATTCGACGACCGGCGCGGTCTGGACCTTATAGGCCTCAAGCCTTTGGCGAACCACTTGCTCAGTGTCGTCGTCGCGTTGAATCAGCTCGGTCTCACAATCGTCGCAGATACCTTCAGCCGCCGGCGGGATGAACTTCACGTGATAAATCCTGCCGCACTTCGGGCAGGTTCGCCGCCCGGTGATCCGCTCTACTATCAGCGAATCGTCGGCCGAAATCACCACAACCACATCCAGCGGCACGCCAGCCTCGTCCAATTGGCGATCCAACGCCCGGGCCTGGGCGACCGTCCTGGGAAACCCATCCAGCAACAGCCCGCCCTCGGCGCCGCTTTGCGTGATCGCCTCGGCCATAACGTCCACAACAATCTCGTCCGGGACCAGCTCGCCTGCGTCCATGTACTGACCCACCTTTCGCCCCAGCGGCGAGCCGGAGGCCTTCTCGGCCCGGAATATATCTCCGCTGGACAAATGCGCCAGGGCAAACTGGGCGACCAAGGCCTTGGCCTGGGTGCCCTTACCGGCGCCGGGCGGTCCCATCAGGACTATTCTCAACGGTAGGCTCCCTTGATCTTAGTGCCGCCGCCAAGGAACCCACCGTAATTCCGCATCACTAGGTTCGCCTCAATCCGCTGGACCAGGTCCAACGTCACGGATACCACAATCAGCAGGCCCGTACCGCCCAAGTAAGACGCGATACCGAACGGAATCCCCAGCATGCTTGTGACGGTCATGGGGATCACCGCAACGGCGGCGAGAAACGCCGCGCCGCAATAGGTGATGCGCTCCATCACGCGTTCCAAGTAGTCGGCCGTCCTCTTACCTGGCCGAAGGCCCGGAATGAAGCTGCCATAATCTCGCAGTTGGTCGGCCATCTCCTTCGGGCGGAACTGCACCGTGGTCCAAAAGTAGGCAAAGAAGAATATCGCACCGATGAATAAGATCGCATACGTGTAGCGGCCCGACTGAAGGGCCCCACTGAGGATCCGCAGGATTTCGCTCTGGTCCCACCTTCTATACATGTATCCGATCAGCACGCTGGGGAACATCATGATAGCGGAGGCGAAGATAATCGGCATGACCCCGCCGTGGTTGACACGGAGGGGCATGTAGTGCCTCTGACCCCCGAAAACCCTTCTGCCGCGCATTTGCTTGGCCTGCTGGACAGGAATCCGCCGCTGGGCCTGCGTGATGAGAATCGCCCCGGCGACGACAAATACAAACGCCGCAAGTAGAAACAGTATCTTTATAGGACCTATCTTCCCACTGGCGGTCCCGGTCAGGTTCAGGTCCACCATCCCCGACAGAGACCCGATGGCCCATGGGAGGCGCGAGACGATACCAGCCATAATCAGCAGGCTGATCCCATTACCTATTCCGTACTCGTCGATCTGCTCACCCAACCACATCAGGAAGATCGTCCCAGCCGTCAGACCTAGAATCGTCGTCAGGTGAATCAGGATCGAGCTTTGATATTCCGGGTACAGCAGGTGGTTTCCCCGCATATAGTTCATCCAGAAAACCGCCTGGATAAGACACAACACAACGGTGAGGTAACGGGTGTATTCCTGTATCTTCTTGTGTCCGACGGGACCTTCTTTTTGCAGCTTCTCCAACGCCGGTATCACGGACACCAGCAACTGGAAGATAATGGAGGCGGAGATGTACGGCATGATCCCCAGGCCGAAAAGCGTGCTCTTTCCCAGCGTCCCTCCTGTAAACATACTGAACATGGCAATCGCCTGGCCGAACGGACCTTCAGCCTGCTGCGACATGAATGAACTGAGCTTCTCGATATCCACGCCGGGTAATGGAACGTGAAACCCGATTCGATAGACACACAACAGCCCGATCGTGAAGCCCAGCTTCCCCAACAGCTCGGGGATCGAAAAGATGTTCTCAAGGACCCGGCGGACGCGCGACTCGGCCCATAGGCTGTAATGGACGACGCCCAAGATGAGCAGTGCACCGACGATCCAGGCGACCGGTCCGACCAGCGCAGTGGTGGTCACGCCCCTGTCCATCAGCTGGTCGATCTGGCCTACGGCGGTCATGACCAGCCAAGCGGCCAGCACGAAAACCACCGTCGTCACCGCAATTCTGAAAATCTTAAACGCCATCTAAGCAAATCCTGCGTACGTACCGCCGGGACCGGGAAACCTACAGCTGCTCAACCGTTCCGCCGGCATCAGTAATTTTCTTCGCCGCCGAGGTGGAGAATCTATTCGCCACGACGGTAAGCTTCTTTTTCAGCTCGCCCCCGCCCAACAGCTTGACGGGTTTGTCAAGATCGTGGATCAGGCGCGCCTCTTTCATCACCTGGGCATCGACGCGGGTCCCCGCTTTGAAACGGTCCAGCGCCGCGACGTTGACGATCTGGTAATCGGTGCGAAACATTGCGTTAGAGAATCCCCGTTTGGGGATTCGTGAAAACACTGGGTTCTGTCCGCCCTCGAATCCCAACAACTTACCCGCTCCGGACCGCGCACCGTAGCCCCTGTGCCCGCGGCCGGAAGTCTTACCTCGGCCCGAGCCGGTACCCCGCCCGATGCGCCGAGGGGCCTTGGCCTTACCCACTGTCGCTAGTATCTGGTCCAACTTCATTTCACATCCACTCCCCGCAGGTCGCTTACGATCTGGGCGGTACGGAGCTTCATGAGGGCATTGAGCCCGGCCTTGAGCAAATTCCTAGGCGTTGTCGAACCATACGCCTTGGTCAAGACGTTATGGATTCCGGCCAGTTGGAGCAACGGGCGGATCATCTTCCCGGCGATGACACCTGTACCTTCCGAGGCGGGCACGAGGATGACCTTCGAGGCCCCGCAGTGCCCTTTGACCATGTGGGGAATCGTCCCGCCGGTAAGGTTAATGGGCACCATGTTCTTCTTGGCGTCGGATACGGCCTTTTCGACGGCCTGTGGAACGCCGTTGGCCTTGCCATACCCAAGCCCGACGCTTCCGTTCCGATTGCCTACTACCGCCAGCGCGCCGAAGCTGAATCGCCGTCCGCCTTTGACCACCTTGGCGTAGCGGTCTATCTTGATGACACTGTCTTCCAGTATCGTCTCGCCTTCGGAGAGTATCTGCTGCCTATCAACCGCCACTATTCTCTACTCCCGTGCCTGTGTTAGAACTCCAGGCCACCTTGTCTTGCCGCGTCCGCCAATTCGCGTACGCGCCCGTGGTAGGGATATCCGTTTCGGTCGAAAACGACCTTCTTAATCCCGGCCTTTTTGGCCTTGGCGGCCAATTCGGCCCCAACGGCCCGTGCGGCTGGTCGGTTCCCGCCTCCGGGCAGCTTCCCGCGGAGCGGTTTTTGAACCGTCGACGCCATCGCCAGCGTCCTACCGTCCGTGTCGTCGATAATCTGCGCGTATATATGCTTGCAACTGCGAAAGACGGTGAGGCGCGGGCGCTGGGACGAACCTATTATGCGCTTCCTTACGTGGCGTTTGCGCCGCCGGCGCCTCATAGCCTTTTTTTGTCCTTGCTTCATATTAAACCGTCCTGAACCGAATCTGGCCCGGTCACATCGTACCGCCGACAAAGGCCTTCCCAGCCTTGCGGCGCACCTGCTCGTCGGCGTATCGCACGCCCTTTCCCTTGTAAGGCTCCGGCGGGCGGGCCTTGCGGACGCGTGCGGCGAACTCGCCGACCGCTTGCTTGTCCGGGCCGCTGACGGTGAACTTCGCCGGCGCATCGCCGCGGGCCTGCGGAGCGGTGACGTCCACCGCAATTCCGTCCGGGAGGTCGAAGACGGCCGGATGGCTCATCCCACAACTGACCGTCAACTTCTTATCCTGAAGCTGCACACCGTAACCGACGCCGTAGATCTCGAGGTCCTTGGAATAGCCTTTCCAGCACCCTTCAACCATGTTGGCGATAAGGCTTCGCGAAAGCCCGTGCAGGCTCCTGCACAGTCGGTCGTCGCTTTGCACGGCGACGGTTATACGCTTAGCGTCCTGGTCAATGGTGACGGATACCTCCTGGCGGGGCGCCCACGTGAGCTTCCCTTTGGGCCCCTCCACACAGACTGTCCGCCCGTTAAGTGTCACCTTAACGTTTTGGGGAATCGAAATCGGTTTTTTTCCTATGCGCGACATATGCTTATATCTTCCGTTAAGAAACCGTACAGAGTACCTCTCCACCGACGTTCTTCTGGCGGCACTGCCTGTCGGACAGTATCCCGCTGGAGGTCGAGACAATCGATATTCCCATCCCTCCCAAAGGCCTGGGTACCTCCGCGGCAGGGCTGTAGACTCTCCTGCCCGGGCGGGAGACTCGTTTGATCTCGGTGATAACGTCCTCGTCTTCAGGCCCGTACTTTAAGTAGACTCTCAGTATCCCGCCCTTGCCGTCTTCAACGCGCTTGTAGTCCCGAACGTACCCTTCCTCGACAAGCACGCGACAGACCCCCTCGCAGATCTTGGAGGCCCTGATGTTGACGGTTTCACCCCGGGCGGCCGCGGCGTTTCGGATGCGAGTCAACATGTCGGAAATTGGATCGGATAAGCTCATCTGGTTTATTTCCTCAACTCTACCAACTCGCCTTTTTCATTCCCGGTATCTTCCCTTCAGACGCTAAGGTCCGCAGGCAGATTCGGCAGATCCTGAACTTCTGGTATACGCTTCGTGGGCGGCCACAAAGCTGACAGCGGCGGACCAGCCTGGTCGAATACTTCGGGGGCCTCTTGGCCTTGGCTATTTGGGCTTTAGTTGCCATATGCTCGACGACCTCGTATCAGTTGCTCCTAAAGGGCATTCCCAACACGCTTAAAAGCTCACGCGCCTCCTCGTCCGTCCTGGCGGAGGTCTCGAAGACGATATTCATTCCCTGCGTAAACGTCACGGTGGCCGAGTCGACCTCAGGAAAGACGGTCTGCTCGACCAGGCCCATGTTGTAGTTACCCCGCCCGTCGAAGCTCGAAGGGTTCAAGCCCCGAAAATCCCTGGCCCTGGGTATCGCCAGGGATATCAGCCGGTCGAAGAACTCATACATTCTGGCGCCCCGAAGCGTCACCTTCAGGCCGACCTTATTCCCCTCCCGTAACTTGAAGTTGCTGACAGACTTCTTGGCAAGCGTGACGATGGGCCTTTGCCCGGAAATCTGTCCCAGCTGCGCCGAAGCCGCGTCCAGCTTGGCCTGGTCCTGCTCCGCGTCACCGATGCCCATGGAGATAACGATCTTCAGCAGCTTCGGGATGGCGTGGACGTTCTTGTACTGAAACCGCTGCTTCAGCGCCGGGACGGCCTCGTCTCTGTATCTGTCCAAGACTCGCACAGTCATCCGAGAATCTACCTGCCCTTCCTGACGGTTCCCAAAGACTCGCCGGACTTCCTGGCGACTCGCTCCTTGGAGCCGTCTGCGTTTATCCTAAAGCCCACGCGCGTGGGCTGGTTGGTCTTGGGGTCCACCGGTAAGACGTTGGAGACGTGGATTGGCATCTCCTTTTGTATCCGTCCGCCCTGCGGATGTTGCCGCGAGGGCCTCAGGTGCTTATAGACGCGGTTGACGCCCTGGACAAGGACCTTGTCGGTCTTGGAATCGACGCGCAAGACCTCGCCGACCCGGCCCTTGTCATCGCCTGCGATTACCACGACCATATCACCTTTTATCACGGATCTGGGCATTGCTTCAGACCACCTCCGACGCCAACGAAACGATCTTCATATAGTTCTTTTCCCGCAGCTCGCGGGCAACGGCCCCGAAGATGCGCGTCCCGCGCGGGTTACCGTCTTTGTCTATTATCACCACCGCATTGCGGTCGAACCTGATGTAGCTCCCGTCAGTTCGGCGCACCGGAAAAGCGGTCCGAACCACCACGCAGCGGACGATTTCGCCTTGCTTGACCTCGGCGCCAGGCATGGCTCGCTTGACGGAGCAGACAATAACATCACCCAGCGAAGCGGTCCGGCGGGTATGCCCCCCCCGCCGCGTCGAGCCGCCCAGGACCCGTATGCACCCGACCCGGCGGGCGCCGCTGTTGTCTGCCACATCCAGCCTTGTCTCTTGTTGAATCACTTACTACGCCTTCTGAGCCGGCCTGACCGGCAGCTTGGCCTGACGGACCACACGCACCAACCGCCAGCTCTTTGTCTTGCTGATGGGCCTGCACGGGGCGATTTCCACCTGATCGCCCAGATTGGCCTGGCCCTTAGGATCGTGCACGGCCAGTTTCGACCGCCGGTGAATATACTTACCGTAGCGCGGGTGCTTGACGACGTTGTCAAGCGACACGCTTACGGTCTTCTCGCCGCCGGTGGAGGTAACAAAACCTGTTCTCGTAAACCGCTTCCTGGTTTTTCGCTCGCTTGCAGCGTTCATGGGCTTCATCCGGACTCCTGGGGCACAGCGGCCGAGGGCTTCGCAACGGCTGCAGCCTTCTGACGCTCCGCCTGTACCGTCAACAGACGGGCGATGTCCCGCCTTGCTTTCTTTATCATCGAAGAATCTTCGAGCTTCTCGGTGACCGCCTGTGCCCGCAGATCGAAAAGGTGGCGGTGCAGGCGCGACAGCTCCACCTGCAGCTCTTCGTCCGTCAGCTCTCTTGTCTCTTGTATCTTCATGATCGTCTGATCTTAGATTCCATGTCGCCGGTGAGCCATTCGACATCGCACGGGCATCTTGTTGGCCGCAAGGCGCAGCGCCGACTTGGCTGTGTTTTCATCCACGCCGGAAACCTCGTACAGGACTGTCCCGGACTTAACGACGGCGACCCAGTGCGACACCTCGCCCTTGCCCTTTCCCATTCGCGTCTCCAGCGGCTTGGACGTGACAGGCTTGTCCGGAAATATACGGATGTGCACCTTCCCTTCGCGGTGCAGATAGTGCGTCACGGCAACCCGGCCGGCCTCGATCTGCGCTGCGGTGATCCAGGCCGACTCCAAGCTCTGCAGGCCGTACTCGCCAAACACAACCGTATTACCGCGAGTCGCCTTCCCGCGCATCCGCCGCCGCTGCTGCTTGCGGTGCAAAACTCTCTTGGGCATTAACGCCATAGCAAAACTCTCAGACTAACTTTCCGTCTGTTGATCGTCTTGTTCACTCTGTGCGGCCTCGCCGGTCGGGGCGTCCTTCACCGGTTCGACCGGTGTCTTCTTGGACGTTTTCTTGGACGCTTTCTTGGCCTTGGGTGCGGATTGTCTGGGGGGCCGGGACGCGCGAGGCTTGGAGGCGCTTGACCTGCCCGGACCACCGGGGCCACCGGGGCCGCCGGGGCGACCGCGACCGCCTCTTCGTGCGCCCCCTCGCTGGCCCGGACCATCACCGGGCCGGGACCCAGCTTCTCGCCGGCGCCTGGCGCGCGTCATGGCCTGAGCGGCTACCTGATCTGCTTCCGTGGCCTCGTCACCGAACAGCCCACGGTATATCCACACTTTCACGCCGATGGTGCCGTAGGTGGTGAAGCACGGGCAGAATCCGTAATCGACGTCGGCTTCCAGCGTGTGCAGCGGTATGCTTCCAAGGATGACGGTCTCGGAGCGGGACATCTCGGCGCCGCCCAACCGACCGGAGACCTGAATTTTCACACCCTTAGCGCCGGCCTGCATGGTGCCATCGGCCCGCTGCCTCAGCGCCCGGCGGAAGCTGGCCCGGCGCTTCAGCTGTTCGCTTATCCCTTCCGCCACCAGTTGGGCGTCCAGGTCCGGGTTGTTTATCTCTAGTATGTTGATGTTAACGCGGCGGTTGGTAAGGTCCTCCAGCGCCTCTCGAAGCTTATCGACCTCGGCGCCCCTGGGCCCTATCACCAGCCCCGGGCGCGCGGTCTTTATGAATACCTTGAGTTCTTCCCGCGTGCGTTCTATTTCGACGCAGCTGATGGCCGCGTACGGTGGCTGGCGGTTGAGGCGATCATCGATGTATTTACGGATCTTGGTGTCCTCAACCAAGAACTCGCCGAAGTTGCTCTTGGGTGCGTACCAGCGGCTCTTCCAGCCGATCGTTACACCCGTCCGAAACCCAATTGGCGATACTTTCTGTCCCATATGCGCCTCGTTTACCGTTCTTCCTCGTCGACCACGACGAGTATGTGGCTGGTCCGCTTGTCAATGGGATGCATACGGCCTCGATCCTTGGGGCGATATCGCCTCATCGAAGGGCCACCGTCAACACGGATCTCTTTGACGTAGAGCCGATCGACGTCGGCCTCGGCCTCGTTGGCGTTGGCCAGTGCGCTGTTCAAGACCTTCGTGATGATCCCGGCCGCCCTGTTGGGGGCAAAGCTCAAGACGTCGACGGCCTCTTGGGCGTCCCGGCCTCGTATCATGTCCGCCATCAACCTCACCTTGGTCGGTGAGATGCGGGCAAATCTATGTTTCGCTTGCCAAGGCATTACGACAAACTCCAGACCTTATCGGGAACCTCTCCCGCCGCTGTGCCCTCTGAATATCCGCGTAGGGCTGAACTCTCCGAGCTTATGGCCCACCATCTCTTCGGTCACAAACACACGGTTGAATATCTTCCCGTTATGAACCATGAACGTCCTTCCGACGAACTCAGGGACAACCGTGCAGGCTCGCGCCCAGGTTTTGATCGGCTCGCTGGTGCCGGCGTCGATGGCCCTTTGCACCTTCCTGAACAACTTCTCGTCGACGTAAGGTCCCTTTTTCGCGCTTCTGGTCATACGTGTCTTTCTCGGCGCCTAGAGCAATTCAAGATTTTCTGTTCCGTCCTTGGCCGGCCGCGGCTTCGGCTGGCTTCGTCAGGCTGCATCGACAACCCATTGGGTTGCCTGCTTCGCCTTCCTTGTCAGCCTTGTCCTCGCTGGGCCATCACCGAAACATTAAACCTTAAAGTGCTCTAACAGCTCCTTATAAAACAAGCTGCCCGGTGCGAACGTTTCGCCGCCGCCGGAGGATGAGCTTGTTGGAAGTCTTGCGTTTTCGTCGTGTCTTTCCGCCCTTGGCCAGGACACCGGTGGGTGAAACCGGATGCCTCCCACCTGCACGCCTGCCCTCGCCTCCGCCCATGGGATGCGCCACGGGGTTCATCGCCGAGCCGCGTACGTGAGGCCTGCGGCCTCGGTGCCGCGTCCGCCCGGCCTTGCCCCATCGAACCCCGGAGTGCTCCACGTTACCAAGCTGCCCGATGGTGGCGCGGCATTTGGCATTTACCATGCGCATCTCGCCGGACGGGAGGATAAGCGTAACCATCTTGCCTTCCTTCGCCGCCACTCGCGCCATCCCGCCGGCGGTGCGGACCATCTTCCCGCCCTGACCAGGGATCATCTCGACGTTGTGCACCGGCAGGCCGGCCGGAATCCTACGCAGCGGTAAGCAGTTCCCAGTCCTCGGCTCGGCGTCGGGACCGGAGTATATCTTCTGGCCGACCGAAAGACCAACCGGCGACAGGATGTATCGCTTCTCGCCGCCCTCATAGAGAACAAGGGCGATATTGCAACTGCGATTCGGATCATACTCTATCGTTTGAACGACGGCGTGCTGGTCATCCTTGTTGCGCCTGAAATCGATGATGCGATACATGCGCTTATGCCCCCCCCCGCGATGCCGAACCGTGATTTTCCCGGTGTGGTTGCGACCGCCGGTTTTCTTTATCGGGCGCAGCAGAGACTTCTCGGGCTTCTTGGCGGTGATCTCGTCACTGCGATTGACCGAACTGAACCGCCTCCCAGGAGAGGTCTTCTTGTATACCTTAATCGCCATAATCAACTAACCTAGAACAAATCTATGTGGTGGTCCGGGTGCAGGACAACGACGGCCTTTTTCCAATGTCGCGTCTTCCCGCGGCGCATCCCCACGCGACGGGGCTTGCCCTTGCGATTGGCCGTGCGGACCTTCAAGACCTTCACGTCGTATATCTTCTCCACCGCATGTTTAATCTGCGTCTTGTTGGCCTCGGTGGAAACCTCAAATGCATAGGCGTTCAGCACCTGCGATTGAAACGTGCCCTTCTCCGTCACCAGAGGGCGAATGACCACGCCGTACATCTCATCTTTCATGATCGCCCCTCCCGCTGGACCAGGAACTTCATCGCCTCTAAGGTCAGAAGCATCTTCTGCCTCTTGGCGACGTCGTAGGCGTTCAACTCATCGGCGGTGCGAACTGTCAGGTCGCCGATGTTGCGAGCGGAAAGATACACGTTCCGATCGCGTTGGGCGAGGCCCAGCAGGCACGAACGGTTGATCTCGAGATTCTCCAGCAACTCCACCATCCGGGCGGTTTTAGGCTCTGATATCTCGATGGAGTCGACGATGAGCAGATCGCCTCCGAGGATTTTCGCCAGGATGGCGGTATTAAGCGCAGCCTGTCGCATCCGCTTTGGCATGGTCTTGTGTGCAGATCTGACCCGCTTGGCAAAGGCCACGCCGCCGCCACGCTGAATGTTCGTCTTGCCCGCACCGCGACGAGCGGATCCCGTGCCTTTCTGTCGGAAAAGCTTCCGGGTCGAAGCCGTCACGTCGCCCCGGCCGCGGTTATGGGCCGAGTGCTGATGGGAGTTGGCGTGGTAGGTAACCACAGCCTGCTTCAACAGCGGCGCGTTGACCGACCCGCCAAAGACGGACTCGTCCACCTTCATGGTATCGATCTTGCGGCCGCTCGTGTTGTAGACAGGCACTTCCAGCATCGCAGGTTATCCTGACGCTTCCTTTTCTTGCTTGGCGGATCGGCTGGCCCGGATAAACAGATACCCGCCGTTCGCTCCAGGTATCGCCCCCTTCACCAACAGCAGGTTGTTCTCCTTGTCCAGTCGGATCAGCTTCAGGTTCCGCGTGGTGGACCCGACGTGGCCCATGTGCCCCGCCATACGCTTGCCCTTCTTGATCCTGCCGCTCTTTCCCGGGTTCGATGCGTGGCCGGCTATCGAACCGGGAGAGCGATGCTTGCGCTCGACACCGTGACTGGCGGGCATGCCTTTAAACCCGTGACGCTTCATCACGCCGGCAAAGCCCTTGCCCTTCGTCGTACCGATCACGTCGACGATCCGGACGCCCTCGAAGAGCTCAACCGTCACGCTCTGTCCAGGCTTGATGTCCTCGGGCACAGCGGGAAGGCGAACCTCGCGGATGAACTTTTTCGGTTTAGCCCCGGCCTTGGCGGCATGGCCGATGGCGGGTTTGGAGGCGCGATGGGGCTTAACATCCTCGAATCCCAACTGCACGGCGTTATACCCGTCGGTCTCGACGGTCTTGACTTGCAGCACATCGCATGGACCTGCCTCTACGACGGTGACGGGATGAAGATTCCCTTCATCGTCGTAGACCTGTGTCATGCCGATTTTTTTGCCCAGCAGCGCCGGCAGCATCGCTAAAGTCCCTATGCCTTGATCTTTATGAAAACACCGGCCGGAACCACCAGCCGGTTCAACGCCTCCACCGTACGCACCGTCGGATCGTAGATATCGATGATCCTCTTGTGTGTGCGCATCTCGAACTGCTCGCGCGATTTCTTATCCACGTGCGGGCTGCGCAGCACCGTGTAGCGCTCGATCCGCGTGGGCAGCGGGATCGGCCCGCGGACCCTGGCGCCCGTTCGCTCAGCGTGGTCTACGATCTCCCTCGCCGAGGCATCCAGCGCGCGATGATCGTAGGCTTCCATTCGGATGCGTATCTTGTCCTGCGCCATAGAGTTAGTCTCCGACCCCCCCGGGCGGATAAAACGGTCCAGGGAGAAAATTGCCGAATCTGCTTAGAGTACGGATAACTTTCTCCCTGTCAACGTTTTATAATTGTTTTTTATTTTTTTGCTCTTTTATTTACACATACCGCAGTATCTGTTCGGCGACTTGCGCGGGAGCGGGCGCATATGAATGCGGCTCCATCGTACTGGTGCCTCTGCCCTGGGTAAGCGAACGAAGCTGCGTTGCATACCTAAACATCTCCGCAAGCGGGACCTTCGCCAGGACCATCCTGTACTTACCGCGCTGCTCTGCGCTCTTGATCTCGGCACGCCTGCTGTTCAGGTCGCTGGTGACCACACCAAGGTAACTTTCCGGCGCGGTGACTTGCAGGAGCATTATCGGTTCCAGGAAGACCGGGGATGCCTTCTCGACGGCTGCGTCGAACGCCATTGACCCGGCCCGGTGGAAGGAGATCTCCGAGCTGTCAACCGGATGGTACCGTCCGTCCAAAAGGGTCACCTTGATATTCTGAAGCGGATATCCGGCAAGCGGTCCGGAGGTGGCTGCATCCCGGACACCTTGCTCGACCGCCGGGATGTATTCCTTGGGCACCGTGCCACCTTTAGTGGCGTCGACAAAGGTGATCGCCTCTTCGGAGCTCGAAGGGCGGTGCGGTTCGAGCCGCAGGACGACGACACCGAACTGACCCCGCCCGCCGGTCTGGCGAATGAAGCGTCCTTCGGCCTCGGCCGAGGTGCGAATGGTCTCCTTGTAGGCGACCCTGGGCCTACCCACGCGGATCTGCAACCCCATGTCGTGGACGAGCCGGTTGCGCAGGATTTCCAGATGCAACTCACCCATCCCGGAGATAGTGGTCTGCCCGGTCTCCCCCTCGAACCTGTATTCGAAGCTTGGGTCTTCCCGCCGAAGCATGTTTAGGGCGTCCATGAGACGTTCCTTATCGGCGCCGCTGCGCGGCTCGATAGACATGGTTATGACGGGCTCGGGGAAGTCTAGGCGTTCAAGGATGATCGGGTTGCGCGTATCGCACAGCGTATCACCTGTGTTGGAGACCTTCAGGCCCACCGCCGCGACGATATCGCCGGTAGAGGCTTCCTTTCGTGCGGTCCGCTCCTTGGCGTGCATCGCCCAGATTCTCGAGATATTCTCTTTCTTGTTCTGGGTGCTGTTAAGGACGCGCGTTCCCGCCTTGATCTTCCCGCTATAGATTCGGATGAAGTTCAAATCCCCATGCTGGTCGGAGGTGATCTTAAAGACCAGCGCGGAGAAGGGCTCGTCGTCGGCAGGGCGGCGCTCGATGAGCTTTTCGCTCTTGCGGTCCTCAGGCCCGGTAACCGGGGGCAAATCCAGCGGGCTGGGAAGATAATCAACCACCGCATCGAGCAGAGGCCGAGTGCCCATGTGCTTCAGCGCCGATCCGCAAAGCACCGGATACAGCTTACCGCTGACCGTCCCCTTTCGAACCGCCGAGACGATATCGGCCTCGGATATATGCTCTTCGTGCACGTACTTTTCCATCAGGGACTCGTCGTGCTCTGCGGCTGCTTCTATCAGATCGTGCCTGGCTCGGGCGGTCTGTTCGGTAAGTTCAGCCGGGACCGCCTCGATGCGGAGCTTTGTCGCTATGCGGTCCGGATCGTAGAAGATGGCCCTTTGGCGGATCAAATCCACCTGCCCGCAGAAGTCATCACCCCAGCCTATCGGGAGCTGAAGAACTGCCAGGTGTGCGTGCAGGCGAGCGGTTATGTCCGCTATCACCCTTTCGAAATCAGCGCCGATCCGATCGAGCTTGTTGATGAAGCACAAGCGGGGAACGTTGTAGCGGTCGGCCTGGCGCCAGACCGTCTCGGACTGGGCCTCGACTCCGCCGACACCGCAGAACACCGCCACCGCCCCGTCCAGGACGCGCAACGACCGCTCGACCTCTATCGTAAAATCCACGTGCCCGGGCGTATCGATCAGGTTGATCGTGTGCTGGGACCACTCAAAAGTCGTCACGGCGGAGGTGATGGTGATACCCCGCTTCTGCTCTTCGCTAAGATAGTCCATCACCGCAGTACCGTCGTGGACTTCGCCGATCTTGTAGGTCCGCCCGGCGAAGTAGAGTATCCGCTCAGTGACGGTGGTCTTACCGGCATCTATGTGGGCCATGATGCCGATGTTCCTCAGTTTGTTCAGATCCCTGACCATAAGCCAACCATCTAACTGAATACCATGCACCCGTCGTCATATCGGCGGATACAACAAAAGCGCCAAGAACCGCCGAACCTGCGCGTCGCGGAAGTTTCAGTGCACCAGTGAGGGGGGCCTACTGGCACCGGTCTTGAAGCCCCCGTCCCCCAGCGGGGAGGCGGGCTTGATTGAGCAGACCGGCCGAATTGTCTTATCCCTGTGTAAAGACCAAGTCGACCCGGGCCGTGCCCCCGCCCATCGGGCCGACCAACCAAGTGACCTAATCGCCACCTCACCAGGCAAAGTGGGCGAACGCCTTGTTCGCCTCGGCCATGCGGTGAATGTTCTGACGCGTGGTCATGGCGGCTCCCTCGCCGTTGTACGCCGCCATCAGCTCACTCGCCAGGCGCTTAGCAAAAGACTGGCCCTTACCCGCACGGCAGGCCTGGCGGATCCAGCGGATTGCAAGCGACAGCTGGCGCTTCGAGGTGACCTGCCGCGGGACCTGATAGTTGGCGCCTCCTACACGCTTGGAGCGGACCTCGATCATGGGCTTTACGTTCCCAATAGCCTTTTCGAAGACCTCCAGGGGCGAAGCGTCCGTGATCTTCTTGGCGATGATATCCATCGCCTCGTAGAAAACCTTCTGGGCGACGGACTTCTTCCCGTCCCACATTATGCAGTTGATGAACTTACCGACCAGCTTGCTCTTGTACCGCGGGTCTGGTGCCAACTTCTCGCCCGATACTGTCCACTTCTTATATGCCATAACCTTTCTCTATCAGTTTCCTTAATCGCCCTTATTGGGCGAATCCGTGTTTGTTATTTCGGCCGCTTCGCGCCGTATTTGCTGCGTCCCTGCCTGCGCCCCTCCACTCCCAATGTGTCCAACGTTCCGCGTACGATGTGATACCGCACGCCGGGCAAGTCTCGGACGCGACCACCCCGGACCAGCACGATGCTATGCTCCTGGAGGTTGTGGTCTATACCCGGTATATACGCCGTCACCTCCTTACCGTTGCTCAGCCGGATACGGGCTACCTTCCGCAGGGCCGAGTTGGGTTTCTTGGGGGTGACGGTCTTGACCAGGAGGCACACCCCCCGCTTCTGCGGGCTGCGCTCAAGCGCGACGGTCTTGCTCGCCACTTTCGGTGTCTTACGCGGTTTGCGTATCAACTGGTTAATCGTCGGCATCGTTTTTCCTCAGTCACTCGCCTGCTATTTGAAGTTTTGTCCGGTCAGCGCCCGCTGGACCGCCTGGGTGATTTCCGCCTCGGTCATTGCTTCTTCGGGCACTTCGGCCAGCTCCGGTAGCTCGACCATCTTCTTGATCTTCATGTCCAGATAGGGCTTGAAGCTCGTCCCTGCCGGGATGAGGTGCCCTAGAATCACGTTTTCCTTCAGGCCGCGAAGCGGGTCCACCTTTCCGGCCAGCGACGCTTCGGTAAAGACCTTGGTGCTCTCCTGGAAGCTGGCAGCCGACAGGAAGCTCTCCGACTGCAGGCTTGCTTTGGTGATACCCAAAAGCAGCGTCTTGGCCGTAGCCGGTTTCGGCCGGCGGGTCTTGACCGGGTCGCCGCCGATCGCCTCGACTTCGGAGTTAGCCTGTTCGACCTTGTCGCGCGGGACTACCTCGCCCTTCAGGAATTGCGTATCGCCCGCATCGGTAACCCGCAAAGACTTAGCGAGGCGCTCATTCTCCTGGCGGAACCGGAACTTGTCAACCACGTCGCCAGGAAGCAGCTCGCTGTCGCCGACCGACTCGACGCTGACCTTTCGCAGCATCTGCGTGATGATAATCTCAGGGTGCTTGTCGTTTATTGTAACGCCCTGGCTTCGGTAGACGGCCTGTATCTCACCCAGCAAGTACTGCTGGAGGGCTTCCTCGCCGCGGATGGCCAGAATGTCATGCGGTACGAGCGGCCCTTCGGTAAGCGGGTCGCCGGCATCGACGTAATCGCCGGTATGGACCAGCAGGTGGCGGTCGTGCGGGACGTGATGCTCACGCTCCATGTCCGCCTCGCTGCGGACTATGATCGTCATCTTCCCCCGCCGCTTATCGGTCCGCAACTCGACGCGTCCGGAGATTTCGGCCATTGCGGCCGGCTCCTTGGGCTTACGGGCCTCGAACAGCTCCGTGACACGCGGCAGGCCACCGGTGATGTCCTGCGTTCCGGAGACCTCTCGCGGCTGGTGAGCCAGAAGCTCTCCCGCTTTGACGGACTGGGCCTCGACTACCTCGATCCTCGCCTTGGCCGGGAGGAAGTGGACGTCCAGAATCTTACCCGTACGGTCCTCAATGACGATTCGCGGGTGCTTTTCGCCCTTGTGCTCAATTACGACGAATCTCTGCTTTGCAGCAGTTCCACGGCCGCGCTCTGCCTCAACGCGAACGGTTTCGCCTTCTTCGATATCTTGGAATCTGACGAGGCCGGAGGCCTCGGCTAGGATCGGGATTCTGTGCGGGTCCCATCCTGCCAGCCGCTGTCCCTGCTTGACCTTGGCGCCCTCGGCGACGAATACCTGCGAACCGTACTGGACCTTGTACTTATCCAGCTCACGGTCCTTCTCGTCCATGATGGCTATTTCGCCGTTTCTCTTCAGTACCACAAGCCTCTTGGTGTTTCCGGATTTGACCTCGACGGCGTTGATATCGCGGTACTTGATCCGTCCGCCGATGGCAGCATGCAGTTCAGACTCAATCACGGCTCGTGTCGCCACGCCACCGGTGTGGAACGTTCGCATGGTCAACTGCGTCCCTGGCTCGCCAATGGACTGGGCAGCGATAATGCCGACGGCCATACCCTCCTCGACAAGTTTGCCCGTAGATAAATCCACCGCGTAGCATTTGGCACAGATGCCCAGGAGGCTCTCGCAGGTTAACGGGCTGCGAACGCGTATGCTCTCCAGACCCAGGTCCTCGATCTTCTGGGCCATCTCCTCGTTGATGATCTGATTCTCTTTGGCGATTACCTCATCGGTGACCGGATTGACGATGTTCTCTCTGGCGACTCGTCCGACGATTACCTCCTTTAGCGGGACGTCGACCTGCTCGCCCTTGTAGACGGCCGACTTGTTAATGCCCCTCAGCGTCCCGCAATCCAATTCATTGATGATGACATTCTGTGCAACGTCGGCGAGTTTGCGTGTCAGATATCCGGAATCCGCCGTTTTGAGGGCAGTATCAGCCAGGCCTTTGCGTGCCCCGTGCGTCGAGGAGAAGTACTCCAGAACCGTCAGGCCCTCGCGGAAGTTGGCCTTGATCGGGGTTTCGATGATCTCGCCGGAGGGCTTGGACATCAATCCGCGCATCCCGGCCAGTTGGCGAATCTGATCTATATTTCCACGGGCGCCGGAGTCGGTCATCAGCCAGACGGGGTTCAGATAGGTCGGCTCGTCGGGGCGCCTATCGTGCTCCAGGGCTTGCATGAGGCTTTTGGTGACCTCTTCGCGTGCGTGAATCCAGACATCGACGATCTGGTTGTACCGCTCGCCTTCGGTTATCGCATCGGCGTGGTAGTCCTTCTCTATCCGGTCGACCCGGTTCTGGGCGTCTGCAAGGATCTTCTGCTTCTCCTTCGGGATTCTCAAATCGGTCACACCGAAGGAAAGCCCCGCCAGGGTCGAGTATTTGAAGCCCAGGCTCTTGATCGCGTCCAGCAGCTCCAGCGTTTCCGCCTGGCCCAGCTCCGCGTAGCAGTCGCTTATGACCTGTCCGCACCCTCTCTGACTGAGCGGGAAGTTGTAAAAGCCCATCCCCTCCGGGAGCACGTCGTTTAAGATGCACCTACCTGGGGTGGTGATGATCTTCCCGTCCTCAGGGACGTATCGCCTCTCGTCTTCGACCACTTGGACCCCCTCGCCCACGCGCAGCATGATTTTCGCATGCATACCAAGAAAGCCCAACTGATGAGTGGTCATCGCCTCGTGCGGGTCCCTCAACAGCGGATACTCCTTACCGTCGGGGCCGCGAACCCTTTGCATGCGCGGATCGGCGAACCCGACACCGTAGTCTGACGTCAGGTAGTAAACACCAAGGACGATATCCTGGGACGGTGAGACCATCGGCGATCCGTCGGCGGGAGAGAAGATGTTGTTGGTGGCCATCATCAGCACGTGAGCCTCTGCCTGGGCCTCCAGCGACAGGGGTAGATGCACGGCCATCTGCTCACCGTCGAAGTCCGCATTGAAGCCCTTGCACACCAGCGGATGGATGCGGATGGCGTTGCCCTCCACCAGGACCGGCTCGAAGGCCTGGATCCCCATCCGGTGAAGCGTCGGGGCGCGGTTCAGGAACACCGGGTGCTGATAGATCACCTCTTCCAGCACGTCCCAGATCTCCCGTTCGCGCCGCTCGAGCATCTTCTTGGCGGATTTGATGGTATCGGCCAGACCGCGCTCCTTGAGGCGGCGGATGATGAAAGGTTGGTACAGCTCAAGGGCTATCTTTTTCGGCAGGCCGCATTGGTGGAGCCTCAGTTCCGGGCCGATGACGATGACCGAACGGGCCGAGTAGTCCACTCTCTTACCCAGCAGGTTCTCGCGGAACCGTCCCTGCTTCCCTTTGATCATGTCGGTGAGGCTTTTGAGGGGCCGGTTGGCAGTGCCCTGGACGGGCCGGCGGCAGCGGCTGTTGTCCAGCAGCGCGTCGACCGCCTGCTGGAGCATTCGCTTCTCGTTGCGAATGATTACCTCGGGTGCGTTGAGATCCATCAGCTTCTTGAGGCGGTTGTTGCGGTTGATAATGCGCCGGTACAAGTCGTTCAGGTCGCTGGTTGCAAAATTGCCGCTTTCCAGGAGCACCAGCGGGCGCAGGTCCGGCGGAATGACCGGGATGACCTCCATTACCATCCATTCGGGCTTGTTCCCGGAGGTACGAATAGACTCCACCAGCTTGAGCCGCTTGGTGAGGTCCTTGGTCTTCTGCTTGGAGGAGGTCTTCTTCAGATCGTCTCGCAGCGTTTGCGCCAGCTCGGCCAGGTCAAGATCGCCGAGCAGCTTCCCTATGGCATCGGCACCCATCTGGGCCTTGAAATCGTCGCGGTATTCCTCATATGCCAGGCGGTATTCATCCTCCGTCAGAAGCTGTTTGTACTTCAGCTGCGTCTGGCCGGGATCGGTCACGACGTGGTCCTGGAAGAGTATGACCTTCTCCAGGTCGGAGGTCTTCATGTCCAGCAAGGTACCGAGCCTGGACGGGAGGGCCTTGAAGAACCATATGTGCACAATCGGAGCGGCCAGATTAATGTGCCCCATTCGCTTGCGGCGGACGCGGGAGTGGGTGACCTTTACGCCGCAGCGGTCGCAGATAATGCCCTTGTGCTTGGTCCCCTTGTACTTACCGCATGCACATTCCCAGTCTCGCTCGGGCCCGAAAATCCGCTCGCAGAACAGCCCGTCCTTCTCCGGTCTGTACGTGCGGTAGTTGATCGTCTCGGGCTTCTTGACCTCACCGAACGACCAACTGCGGATGTCGTTGGGCGAAGCAAGCTGGACCTTCACCGACCCATAATCATTGATCCGGTCATATACGCTCTCGGCCATGTCTGTTCGCTCCTTGGCGACGCAGCAGTCCTTCGCAATAAGGCCCGCCCGCGCCACCGGACTCGCACCGTCTTAGATCAGTTTTTTCTTTTCAAGCTGGACGTTCAGCCCCAAACCCCGCAGCTCGTTGCACAGCACGTCGAAGCTGACGGGCGTCCCCGCTTCCAGCGTGTTGGTACCCTTAACCATGGACTCGTAGATCTTCGTCCGCCCTTCCACGTCGTCGCTTTTGACGGTAAGCAGCTCCTGCAGTGTATAGCTGGCGCCGTAGGCCTCCAGGCCCCAGACCTCCATCTCGCCGAACCGCTGCCCGCCCGTGCGGGCCTTTCCACCCAACGGTTGCTGGGTGATCAGCGAGTACGGCCCCGTCGCGCGTGCGTGGATCTTCTCATCCACCAGGTGGTGCAGCTTGTTCATATAGATGTAACCGACAGTCACCTTCTGCTCGAAGGGCTCGCCGGTCCGCCCATCATAAATAACAATCTTCCCGTCGACAGGCATCTCCACGAGGATATCGCGTGTCGTCCCGGCGTTTTGGATAACTTCGGTTTGCTCCCTCCTCTGGCGCACGTGCTCGTTGGCCTCTTCGATGCACCCGAAGATTTCCTTTTCTTTGGCTCCGTCGAAGACCGGCGTTATTGCCTGAAAGCCCAGCACCGCCGCCGCCCAGCCCAGATGAGTCTCGAGGATCTGCCCGACGTTCATTCGGCTGGGCACGCCAAGGGGGTTCAGCATGATGTCGACGGGCGTCCCGTCTTCCAGGTATGGCATGTCCTCTTCGGGGATGATCCGTGCGATAACGCCCTTGTTTCCGTGCCTCCCCGCCATCTTGTCGCCCACGCCCAACTTGCGCTTGGTAGCCACTCGGACCTTGACCATCTCCAGTACGCCGGAAGGCAACTCGTCGCCTCGCTTCATGTGGTCGAGCTTGCGTTTCATCTCTTTGCGGATCTGCTCGACCTTGGGCCAGTACTTATTGTGGATACGTTCGGCCTGCTGGCGGGCGGCTGCGCTGCGCGTCTTAATCCATCGCAACTTGAAGTTCTCGATCTGCTCGAGCAGGACGTCCGCTATGTCGCTGGCGCCCACTTTCTGGCGCGTGGACGGATCGACCATCGGCGTTCCGAGCACCTCGTTGATATCCTCAGCCATGATGCGGAATACCTTCACTAACCGACCGTTCATCTTCTTGCGGTATTCCCTCATCTGCTTGTTGAGCTGCTTCTTCTGGTCTTCAGACATGTGGACGCGGCGGCTGAAGCGCTGTGTGTTAACCACAACGCCCTCTTCGCCGGCGGGCATCTCGAGGCTGTCGTTTTTCACGTCTTCGCCGGCGCGACCGAAGATCGCGTGAAGGAGTTTCTCTTCCGGCGAAAGCTCGCTCTTAGACTTAGGTGAGACCTTTCCGACGAGGATGTCGCCCGCTCCCACGCGGGTACCGACGCAGACCACACCGTCCTCGTCGAGATTACGCAGGGCCCTTTCCGAGACGTTGGGGATATCCCGCGTGAATTCCTCGCGACCTAGCTTGGTCTCACGAATCTCGACCTCGTATTCCTCCAGGTGAATGGACGTGAAGGCGTCAGCCTTGACGAGGCGTTCGGAAATGGCGATGGCGTCCTCGAAGTTGTATCCGTCAAACGGCACGAACGCCACGAGAACGTTTCGCCCCAGCGCCAACTCCCCTTGAAACGAGGCCGAGCCGTCCGCGATGATCTGGTTGCGCTTCACGCGTTGGTGGAGTTTTACGATCGGCTTCTGATTCAGACAGACACGCTCGTTTAGCTTGACGAATTTCCTCAGCTCGTACTCATCGGAAGTGTCGATGACGATTCGTTGGGAATCGACGTAGGTCACCACACCCCCCCGTTCGGCGTGGACGACCATGCTCGAAGAGGCCATGATGGGCTTTTCCATCCCGGTGGCCACTATCGGCGGTTCGGTCGTCATCAGCGGTACGGCCTGTCGCTGCATGTTGGAGCCCATCAGCGCCCTGTTGGCGTCGTCATGCTCAAGGAACGGGATCAAAGACGCCGAGACGCCCACGGTCTGCTTCGGCGAGATATCGACATAGCCGATCTCCTTGGGCTCGACGAGTTTGAGCTCACCTTCTGCCCGCACAAGCAGATGCTCGGCGTGGGTCCTTTTGCCGGTCAACTCGGCCGTGACATCCGGAGGGGCAAGAATTGACTCCATCTCCTCATCGGCGCGCAAATACGAAACCGTCTCGGTGGCCCTGCCGCCGGATACCACCCGATACGGCGTGGTCAAAAACCCGTACTGATCCACGCCGGCGTACACACTCAAGTAGCTGATCAAACCGATGTTGTTCCCTTCGGGCGTTTCGACAGGACAGATCCGGCCATAGTGGCTTATGTGGACGTCACGGACCTCAAACCCGGCACGCTTGCGGTTCAGACCTCCGGGCCCCATCGCCGAGAGCCTCCGCTCGTGAGCCAATTGCGACAGTGGATTCTGCTGATCGACAACCTGGGAAAGCTCGCTGCGGCCGAAGAAATAATCAATGCTGGACGAGACGCTCTTGGAATTGACCAGCTCCGAGATCTTGTTCAGCTCCTCGGGGTCTTTCATGCTCATGCGCTCCTGGATGGTGCGGCGCAGCTTGAGGAACCCCTTGCGAATCTCGTCGGTCGCCAGCTCGTCGATCGTCCGCAACCGGCGGTTTCCGAGGTGATCGATATCGTCGACCACGCCCTCGCCGTTCCGCAGACGCACGATGTACTTCAGCGTGTTTACGAAATCCGCGGGCCGCAGCGTCATGGCACGTTCGGAGACGTCCTGGTGGAATTTGCGGTTGATGCGGAAACGCCCAACCCGCCCCAAACGATAGCGGTTCTCGTCGTAGAACTTCTCCTTGAACAGCGTTCTGCCCTTCGCCAGCTGCGCAGGGTTGCCCGGGCGCAGACGCATATAAATCCGCAACAGGGCATCGTCGTGGCTGTCGGAAGGATCCTCGGCGAGTGTGTTGAGGATCAGCGGGTCCTTGACCTCGGTGATGACCTCAAGCCGCTTGGTCTTGGAAGCGGCTATCTTGGTCAACGACTCTCCGATCTGCCCGCCGGCGGGGACTATCTCCTCACCGGTCTCATCGTCGATGAATGGCAAGACCAGATACATCTCCGGATTGAGCTTGTCGACCGACAGCTTGGTGGTCTTGAAGAACTCCCGGACGATAGACTCGGTCGTCCCGTACTGAGCGTCCATCGCCCGCAAGAACATGGTCACCGGAACCTTACCGGACTGGTCGATCCGCATGGTGATGGAGTCTTTCTTCCCCACGGCCAGTTCGATCCAACTACCGCGTTCGGGAATGATTCTAGCCCCGTGCAGCGGTCGGTCTGACTCCTGCATCTCGACGGTGAAGTCGACGCCCGGCGAGCGGTGAAGCTGCGAGACGATGACACGCTCGGCGCCGTTGATGATAAACTCCCCGCCGCCGATCATCGTGGGTATCTCGCCGACGTAGATGCTTTCCTCAAGGACCTCCTTGGTGCTTTTACAGATGAAGCGACACCGCAGGCGGAAAGGACGTCCATAGGTCAGCTTCAGGTCGCGACACTCCTGGGGCGTGTAGCGCGGTTCGCCCAGCTCGTAATAGAGACACTCCAGGGTCATCTGCTCGTCGTAGCTGACGATCGGGAAGATCTCTCGCAACAGACCTTCCAGGCCCTCGCGCTTTCGCCGCATCGGATCGACATCGGCTTGGAGAAACCGATCATAGCTTGAGACCTGAAGCTCGTTCAGTATCGGGAGCGGCGCAGCGTCGCCGACCTTTGAGAAGTCCCGCACTTTATCCATTTGCAGCATGGCAAAGCCCTTCTAATACCGTAGTATCGGGTTGGATCCTCGACTCGTCGTCACCGGCGCGCACCACAGCCGCGCCGGCGGGGGCAAAAACCTAAGCACATGCTCCCCCAGCACACATCCAGGCACATGCTGAACTGCCCATTGTTCGTAATGACACCGTATTTGAAGACGTTAACCAGTTCTGTTACTTGACCTCGACCGTAGCACCGGCCTCTTCCAACTGCTTGGCGGCCTCTTCGGCCTCTTCCTTGGGAACGCCCTCCTTGACGGGCTTGGGAGCGCCTTCCACCAGGTCCTTGGCTTCTTTGAGCCCAAGGTTCGTCAAGGCGCGGACGGCCTTGATTACCTGGATTTTCTTATCTCCTATGGCCTTAAGAATCACGTCAAAGGCGGTCTGCTCTTCCTCCTCCGCCGCCTCGGCGCCGGCGGCCGGACCTGCCATTACCACAGCACCGCTGGCAGGTTCGATGCCGTACTCATCTTTGAGGTAGTCAACAAGGTCCACCGCGTCCTTCAGCGACAGAGCAACGATCTTCTCTGCAAGGTCCTTGATCTGCTTGGAGACATCCTTCTTGATTTCGGGTTTCTCGGCCGCTTCGACTTCTGCTTCTGCCTTTGCCATCTTCTTGTAACTCCAATCACATTCTATTCGCCACGCCGGCCTGATAGGTGACGCCCCGCTGGCATCGTTTAATCCCGGTACGCCTGGACCAATCCGCAGCCGACCGGATACTCTGATTCATCAAGCCGCTTCGGCCGATTCACCACCGTCGTCGTGCTTATCTGAGACACCCTTTATTGCCCCGGCCAATCTGGCCGCGGGTCCGGCGAGGCACCCGGCGAGCTTTCTGGCGGGCGAAAGGGCGGTTGCGGCAACCGTGGCGATGGCCTCATCGCGGGTGGGAAACTTGCTTAGCTGCTCGACGCGGTCGGGGCCAAAGACCTCGCCATCCAGCAAGGCAGCTTTGACCTTCAGGTTTTCGGCCTCCTTGGCCAGCTCCAGCAGCTCGCGCACGATGGTAACGACGCTGTCACCCCCCCAGGCCAGTGCGCAGGGCCCGTCGAGCATCTGTTTGGCGTCGGGAATCCCGACAGTGTCAAACGCACTTTTGGCGACGGCGTTCTTCACTACGCTCAGCTTTATGTCCTTCTGCTTCAGCTGCGCCCGAATGCGATTCGTCGCGACGGCGTCGATACCCGTAAGGCTCACTACCGCCAGCGATGTGACGCCCTCTAACCTTTTTGCAAGGTCTTTTCGAAGAAGCTCTTTTACCGGTTTGCTCATGGGAACCTTTCTGACCTATGCAACTTCCAACCCAACCGACGGGGACATGGTCGCCGACAGAGAAATCTTCTTTATGTACGCGCCCTTTACCGTAGGGGGTCTGAGTCGCTTTACGTGGGTGACAAAGGCTTCGATATTCTCGGTAAGCTTGTCAGGCTCAAAGCTGACCTTACCCACCGGAATGTGCACATTCCCTCCGTCGTCGTTGCGATATTCAACCTTCCCGGCGGAGTAGTCCCCCACCGCCTGAACAACGTCGTCGGTAACCGTCCCGGCCTTGGGCGAGGGCATCTTCCCCTGCGGACCCAGCAGGCGGCCCAAACGGGAGACCTTCTTCATCATAGACGGCGTGGATACGGCTATGTCGAAGTCCATCCAACCGTCCTGAATTTTCTTGATCAGCTCATCACCGCCGGCCTCGATGGCGCCAGCCTGCTTGGCTGCGTCCACGTCGCCCTCTTCACAGAAGGCCACAACCTTGCGCGTCGCGCCGATTCCGTGGGGTAAAGATATCGACCCGCGTATGGCTTGGTCGGCCTGCTTGGGGTCGATCCCAAGATGCATCACCAGCTCCACGGTCGCATCGAACTTATTGGCCCCAAAGCCCTTGACAATGTCCACGCCCTCACGGATGGCGACGGTCCCGGTCGGGACCTTCTCCAGGGCTTCCCTGTACCTCTTAGATTGCTTTTTGGCCATGAATCATTTCCTTAACGTCCCAGCCCCGGACCAGCTCAATCCCGGGCTAAACTCGCACTATTGGCGCCCGTTCTCAGGCGCGGCGCTGCTCGCCTGCGCGCCGCCCGCGCCTTGGGTCTCCACAACGATACCCATGCTGCGTGCGGTGCCCTCGATGATGCGACAGGCGTTTTTCAGGTCGCTGGCGTTTAGGTCCTGCATCTTCCTTTGGGCGATCTGTCGAACTTGCTCTGGGGTCACAGTGCCCACCTTTTCCTTGTTCGGGACGCCCGAGCCCTTGGCGACCTGCGCAGCCTCCTTCAGCAGCGCAGCAGCGGGCGGACTCTTTATAACAAAAGTGAAAGTCCGATCCTGGTATACCGTAATTACAACTGGAACGGGCATCCCATTCAGGTCTTTCGTCTTTTCGTTGAACTGCGAGACGAACTGCCCGATGTTGACGTTGTGCTGCCCCAAGGCCGGTCCGATTGGCGGAGCAGGGGTCGCCTGGCCGCCCGGGGCCTGGAACTTAATCTGGGTTGCTACTTTTTTGGCCATCGAAATACCTCACCGCTATTGGGATTACGACTTTTCTACCTGCCAGTACTCCAGCTCCACCGGAGTCGCCCGACCGAAGATGGTCACGATCACGCGGACCAAGCCCTTCTCGGCGAGGACTTCGTCGATGGTGCCCTCGAAGTTCTCGAAGGCGCCTTCCTTGATCTTGACCATGTCGTCCTTGACGAAGTCCACGGAGACCGGTGCGCCTTCCTGGGCCTTTTCCACCTGCATGAGCATCTTATCGACGTCTCCGGGCTTCATCGGGTTGGGCTTTCCGCCCGAGCCGATAAAGTCACCCACGCCGGAGGTCTCCTTGATCAAGAACCATTCCTTCTCGCCGATCGAACCCTCCTCGGTGAGCTCTATCTCCACAAAGACATACCCCGGGTACATCTTGCGATCGACGAACTTTTTCGTGCTGCGGCCCCTGGGGCTTGGGCGACGCTCGGTGGGGACTAAGATTCTGCCGACCTTCTCTTCCAACCCTTCGATCTTGACTTTGCGGACAAGCGCTTCGCGCACCTGTTCCTCCCGGTTGGAAGCAACCCGCAAGACGCACCACTGTTTGTTCATGCCTGAGATTCCCTGAATGGTTTCGCCCGAGCCCACCAGCTCATTTCATTGGAAGCCTGCTGAACAGGAAAAGGAACAACATGTCCACGCCATACAACAGGGCCGCCATCATGAACGTTGCGATAATCACTACCTTGGTCGAGCCGACAATTTCCTTGCGGGTTGACCAGGAGACCTTTTTCATCTCGCCTTCGGTGGCGATGAGGAAGTCAGCCGACTTCTGGCGATTAATCACCCAGAGCACCACCGCACTGAGCACCACGACCACTGCCGTCGGGACACCGAACTGGATGTATGTTGAGACCTTCCCTTCCAGAAAGATGCTCAGCAAATACGCCCCGATCGTACCCAGCACCACGGCGATTACCAATGTAAGCGTCCGGGTGTATTTGCCCTGACCTTTCTTGTATATTCGGAAAAAAGACACTTTCTGCTCGTCCTGTCTATCCTTCGGTCGCACCGGTGCTCGGTTCGCCGCTACGGCGCAACGACACGCCGAGCGTCAGCTCTCGGGCGCGTATCATTCGATCATGGGCAGGACCGGATCACGCCTTTCGGCCTTGCCAGGGAAACCCATGGATCCGCTTTTGACGCTTCTTGACATTACCCATACACCTTCGCCCGGCCCTCCAGCCCACAAGCTCCCGCAGCAACTCGCCTAGCCCGCTTTCCGCTGTACCGGCCGCAAAAAAACACCAATCACGGCAGGGAGGACTTGAACCCCCAACCTGCGGTTTTGGAGACCGCTGCTCTGCCAATTGAGCTACTGCCGTATCGGAGCATGTTCGCCACCTAGCGCCCGGGTACTCGGGCCTCGGCCCCGCTCGGAAAGCTTCTCAGCGAGGGCAAAGACCACCCCGGATCCTATTTGCGCTTAATCTTGTGTTTCGTGTGCTTTCGCGATTTCGGACAGTACTTCGACAGCGTCAGCTTAGGCGCACCGCCCACGACACGGACCTGGGTACGATAATTCAGCGATCCACAGTCCTCGCACTGCAACCACACGTATTCTCTGGCCTTGGACTTCGCCATTGACCGTTACTCCAGGATCTTGGTCACCACTCCGGCGCCGATGGTCCTGCCACCTTCACGGATGGCGAAACGCAAGCCCTCTTCCATCGCAATCATCACGTTCAGCAGTTCCACTTCCATGGTGACGTTGTCGCCGGGCAAGCACATTTCGGCGTTAAGCAGCTTGATAGTGCCGGTGACGTCGGTTGTACGGAAGTAGAACTGCGGGCGATAACCGGTGAAGAACGGATTGTGCCTGCCCCCCTCTTCCTTCGTCAGCACGTACACCTCACCCTCAAACTTCGCGTGTGGCGTGATGCTTCCTGGCGCCGCCAGCACCATCCCACGGTCCAGATCATCCTTTTCGACACCGCGGAGCAGGCAGCCGACGTTATCTCCGGCCTGGCCGTCCTCAAGGGTCTTATTGAACATCTCCACGCCGGTGACGGTTGTCTGGCGTGTCTCGGCCAGACCGACTATCTCGACCTTATCGCCGACCTTGATCTGCCCCCGTTCAACTCGCCCAGTCCCGACCGTACCGCGTCCTTTAATGGAGAAGACATCCTCGACGGGCATGAGGAAGGGCTTGTCGACCTCGCGAACCGGCTCGGGAATCGACTCATCCAGGGCTTCCAGCAGGTCCATAATCGGCTTTACCACCTCTTCGTCATCCGGTGACGCCAGCGCCTTGGTCGCCGAGCCCTTAATAACCGGGATATCGTCGCCCGGGTATTCGTACTTGCTCAGCAACTCGCGGACCTCAAGCTCGACCAGTTCAAGCAGCTCCGGATCATCGACTAGGTCCGTCTTGTTGAGGAACACGACCAGCGCCGGGACGTTCACCTGCCTTGCCAGCAGCACGTGCTCGCGCGTTTGCGGCATGGGCCCGTCGGCGGCTGAGACCACCAGAATCGCCCCGTCCATCTGGGCGGCGCCCGTGATCATATTCTTGACGTAGTCGGCGTGACCGGGACAGTCCACGTGGGCGTAGTGGCGTTTGACGGATTCATACTCCACATGTGCCGTAGCAATGGTCAGAATCTTGGTCGCGTCGCGTCGGCCTTGCGACTCGGATGCCTTGGCGATCTCGTCGTAGCTCTTGTACTTGGAGAGCCCCTGCTTCTCCAGGACCATCGTTATCGCCGATGTCAACGTCGTCTTACCGTGGTCAACGTGTCCGATAGTCCCGACGTTGATGTGCGGCTTCGTCCTCTGAAACACTTCCTTGGCCATTGGTCACGCTCCTCTTATCTTCCGTATCATCCTCTTGTTCTTGGATGTATCACCCGGATCTTTAAGCAACCAGAACTGCTACCCAAACCCAATTATCTCCAGATCGCCCACCGCTGCGCTGAACGCAGGAAGCTGCTGATGGGGGTCGAACCCATGACCTCGTCCTTACCAAGGACGCGCTCTACCACTGAGCTACAGCAGCGCAAACACCAACAGCGCAAGAAGCGATGCCCTGTTACTCTTCCACCTTGCAATAGATACAGTTACACTGCGACCGCAAAGGTACAATCCACCCACTATACATTGCGGCAAAGTCGTGTCAAAGAATTTTTCCGACCATAACTTTTTTTCTCGGGCAAAGCTTACGGTATTTTGGCCCCCCGGCCCCGCTCATCTGAAGCCTCCTTTTTAACCTTTTTTTTAGTCCGTTTTCCTGTCCGGGCGATTCTTAGCGCTGCTTGCCGCGCAAATCGCCTACCCCGCCCGAACAGATTCGGCCTACTGCATGCCGAACAAGTACCTCCTGGCCCAACGCGTTGTTCCTTTGGAACTGTGGCCGACTTTGGGAATGATAGTGAATCGCAAATTGAAGGGCAGTTGCCGTTGTCCTGCGTACGTCTTCATAGCCTGATAGAAGTTCCTGGCCCTTTCCACGCGGTTCTTACCTTGCGTGTCCGTGCCTCCGGCACCTTCCTGGTCTGTATCCAGCTGGCCCACAATGATCGCAAACTGTCGCTGCACAAACCCGTCAACGTCGAATTCCATCTCCTTGGTCTCCTCCCTGGGGCCGGTTCCATAATGGTATGTGACGTTGGGGTCCGGGAACGTGTAATTGCCGGCACAGCTGGCAACGCCTTTGGCGATTCGCTCCGGATGCACCAAAGCAAAGCGATGGGCGAATTGCCCGCCCGCCGAATGCCCGTACATGAAAAACTCCCCAGTTTTGAGCGGCCACAGTAGCTGCGCATCGGCCAGGATGTCCAACAGCCGCAGGTCCGCGCGGGGCTTCATGATGTTCAGGCGGTTGTAGTTGGGAAATGTTCTTTTGTCAAAAAGCGGGGCGATCACAACGATCCGCCTCGCCTCGGCAATGTCCAGCCAGCGATTAGCGTACTCAACAGGATTCAGGCCCCGCCCGTGAACCAACACCAACACGGGCAACGGCTTTGTCTTGGCATATCGCGCCGACTTGGGAATGTAGTAGTAGTACTTTGTGCCTTTGCATTCAGCTTCGCTCAGCTCGCCGATAGTGCCTGGTTTGGCTGAGGTGATGGGACTGGGCTTGTTCGGCTGGTCGGCCACGGGCGGTTGAGAAGATCGGCGCAGCTCCGCAATTTGCTCCTCCAGTTGCGTTATGCGCTGCTTAAGCTTCTTGATTTGCTTGGCCTTGGACTTGCAGTCACGTTGGATCGCCTTGATTTGGGCCTTGAGCATCGCGGTCTGGTTTGTTGGGAGTGCTGCTTCGCCAACGACAGTCTCGGCCACAAGTGCAAGTACGAGAACACCCACCATCGCACGAATGGTCAGTCTGAACATGCTCACGCTCGGCTCCTTTCATACTCGTGCGTCAATGCACGGCCTCTGGTGCAGCGGCAGCTACTGAAGCGGCTTCAGGACCATCCCGGTGGCGAGCTTCGGGTAGAAGAAGGTGGTCTTGGCAAGCATCACCGCCCCGGCGCGAGCGATCGCCTCGACGGCGCCTGCGTCGATCCTTTGTAGGATCGCCGCAAGCTGGGCCTTCCCGGAATCCAGCGATTCGATCAGCTCGCTGACGTGCGGTGTGTATTTGACGGTAAACTGCCCCGTCCGCCACCGGCTCACAGCCCCCTCCACGATCAGCGTATGCAGCACGGCCACGTCGAGCCCCCGCCACGCGTCGATTTGCTCGGGGGCCGCCTGCCTCATTACCTCTTGATCTGTCAGCCGGGCTGTCCACATGTCATCCGAGCCGGCCTCCACAAAACCCATCGCGCCGGACCCAAACCGGCCCAACCACACGTCGGAATCGTGAAGGTCGCCGGGAATTTCATGGCGGGCGTGCTTTGACCAGGCAAACTGAGGCGCGGCTTCGGCAAGTTTGGCGATGGAAAAACCGCTTGCCAGCCCCCCTATCATCCGGTGGGTCGGGAGGACCAACAAGCCGGGATCGTCGCGAGCGACCAGCGCGAACATCACGAAGTTGGCCTCGTGGTCATCATCGATCGCCCCGGCGGCGAGCAGCTCGTCGCGGTAATTGAGGGCCGTCGTGTAGCGATGGTGCCCATCGGCGATGAACACCGGCACGTGGCGGAGCACTTCGGCGATTCGCTTGATTATCTCGGCATCGGTTACAGCCCAGAGTTTCTCTTCAATTCCGCCCAGGGCGCCCTGGACTGCGGGCGGACCGGTCGCACCCGAAAACAGAATCTCGGTCGCGCTGTCGGAAGGATCGTTGTAGAACCCGAAGATCGGCGAAAGCTGCATCCGCGTCTGCTGCGTGAGCTTGAGGCGGTCAGCCTTAGGACCGGGGTGGGTCTGCTCGTGCGGGAGGACGTCCTGACCCAACGGCGTAGCCCGGACCCCGCAGATCATCGCCCGCCGAACGTACCGACGCCCGGACCAACTGTAGCTTTGCTGGTAAGCATACAACGCCGGAGTCGCCTCCTGGATCAGTACGCCTTGGGCGGTCCATCGTCGCAACTGCTGGTCAGCAGCAGCGTAGAGCTGGTCCGGCCCGGCGTCCGAAGGAGGACAATGCGGTAAGTCCACCGCGACGATATTCTCGCCGTTGCGGGTCAGAAGCCGTCGTTTGTCCTCGCTCGACAGCACGTCGTACGGCGGAGCGATGTAATCACTCACGTCCGACGCCCCCGCCTTGTAACGCCATCCTCGAAACGCACGAATCTCCATTGCGATATACTCCGGTCCTTGGCCCGATACGTTACTACACGCACCGGGTGATGGCCACGGGACACATGCGAGAATTTTCGCCGGGGCACACCTTGCAAACCGTCCCGGCCGTGCATAGACTTCGCAACGGTGCCAAGGTTAAGACCTTGGGGCAATTCACATCCTCAAACGAACAGAAAAAGGGAAAGGGTAAACACATGACCAACGTACCGGAAGCGCCACCCGCCGCACCCGTACCTACCCCGCCTGCCCCCAAGCGCGACACCACGTTCGGATGGGTGGCCCATCTGCTCATGCTGTTTACGTGGTTCATCGGGCCGCTGGTAATCTGGCTGGTCAAGAAGGATGAGGATAAGTACGCCGCCTTCCATGCCAAGCAAGCGCTGTGCTGGGCGGTGGCGATGTCCATCGTGATGATCGGTATATATATCGTTGCCGGGCTGCTGTTCCTGATTGCTCACCCGTTGATCTTTCTTGGTTGGTGCCTCGGCCTGCTGATCAGCCTGGGGAATTTGGCGTACGTCATTGTGGCCATCATCTACACGTCCCAGGGCAAGGTCTTTAGGTACTTCCTGGTGGCTGATATGTTCTGCAAGAAGGAATTCGCCGAGGCGTATCCGGAATCGGCCGCTGAGGTGACACCGGCCCCGCCGCAATAACACAATAATAATTCCCCGCAGAGGCACCGAGGTTCCGGGGCGGGCTCATCGCCGTTGATGCATCACAAAGAGCGTCAGGGCCATCACCTGCAAGGCGACAGTGATGGTAGCCCAAAATATGGCGTGCTCGATGGGCGCTTCGCTAAGCAGCCGCCAGAAGGTAAGCACCATCGTCAGCAGGGCCAGTACCTGGACTACGGCCCCCATCAGCTTGGTCAGGCTGAACTCCTCAATCTGCCGCATCTTGACCATTTGCCTCAGAAGCCTCAGGATTTCCTGCTGCACCCGCGAGTCATCCATCGTCTCAGATGGCGGAGTCGGCTGGACTTCGCCCTCATCGCCTTCATCGCGATTCTGGGGCGCGGGGGGCGCGGCAGTGCCCTGCGGCGTCTCGTGCTGCTCAGTTCGCTTGGCAGCCAAAGCGGCACGGAGGATTTCCTTGGCAGCCTCCACGAGGTTCCTGACGGTGTGATCAGCCTGGAGCTGTTGGTCTGCTTGTTCGTCGCCGAGGTCCTCGCCGGGCGGGTGAACCAATATGGTCCGACACCCCGCCCGCTTACCCGCCTCCATATCGCGCGCATCATTTCCGACCATCCAACTGGCGGCCAGATCGAGTTGCATCTGCTCAGCTGCCTCCAGCAGCATCCCCGGGGAGGGCTTGCGGAGTTCGGAGTCCTTTGCGTAGCTGGCGACCGTTCCGTCCGGGTGATAAGGGCAGTAGTACAACCCATCCAACTCGGTGCCCTTGGCGGCGAGCTGGCGGTACAGCTCGTCGTGGATCGCCTCAAGTTCCTCCTCGGTAAACATACCTCGGGCCACGCCGGACTGATTAGTCACGCAGACGATTTTGTACCCCGCCTGACGCAGCGATTTGATCGCCAGCTCCACACCGGGCAGCAGCTTGACCTGGGCCGGATTAGAAATGTATCCGGAATCCTCGATCAACGTATCGTCACGGTCTATAAATACCGCCTTGTGCGCCATTATCCTTAACCTCCCCATCTGCAAATGTTAAATGCAGCATTCATCACTGACAGCTCTGCTGCTCTTGGTTCGCCTCCAAGATGCGGTTGATAATCGCCGTCGTCGAGGGGCCTTCGATTTCTTCCAGCGTCACGACCTTCCCACCGTAGGCCTCTACTATCTCGCGTTCGACAACAACCGGCGTGGTACCGCCCTTAACCTGGAGGTCAGGTTTAAGCAGCTCGATCAGCTCACCAGCCGTGTCTTCTTCAAATATAGTCACATAGTCCACACACTCCAGTGCCGCCAGCATCGCCGCCCGCTCATCCTGGCCGATAACGGGACGGTCCGGGCCCTTCAGGCGGCGGGCGCTGGGGTCGGAGTTGATCGCCACGACAAGAGCGCCCCCCAACTCGCGGGCCTGCTGCAAGTAGCGGATGTGGCCCATGTGCAGCAAGTCGAAACAACCGTTTGTAAATACGATAGTCTCGCCGCACTGACGGCGGCGCTTCAGTTCTTCGGCCAGTCGGGCCCGGTCCATCACCTTCCAACCACGCAGCCCGGTCATGCGCCGGATCTCGTCGGCGATCTCGTCGCGGCGAATCGGTATGAACCCGAACCGCTCGACCTCTAGGCCCCCGGCTACATTGGCAAGCTGAACCGCCTGGGTATAGTCGCACCCGGCCGCCAGGGCCACCGACAGCAGACCCAGCGTCTCATCGCCCGCCCCACTGACCTCGTAGACCGAAAGCGGCCGGTGATGCGGTATTCTCTTACCGCCTTCGCCGCGGACATACAGGTAGGCTCCCTCGCAATCCAGCGTAATTACGGCGACCTGGGCTTCGGTAATCTCGACAAGCCTCCGCGCCGCCTGGTCCAGTGTCACATCGTCGATAATCTCCACTTCGGTTACCAGCGAGGCCTCGTAGCGGTTGGGCTTGATGACGGTCGCCCCGCGGTATCGGCGATAGTCGGAGATAACGGCCGGATCTACTATCACCGACTTACCAGCTTCCGTCGCCTCGGCGATGATCTGCGGGGTAAGCTCGTCGGTGAACGTGCCCTTGTTGTAATCTTCGAGCGTGACGATCTGGGCGGCGGGCAATTGCTTCCGCAATGCAGCCCGCAGTAATTCCTGTACCTCACCCCCCAGCGGCTCGACGGACTCTTCGTCCACGCGGAGCATCTGCTGGGCGCTGCGGTGTTGGGCCAAGCCCACGTAACGTGTCTTAACGGGTGTGGGCCTGTCGGAAATGCGAATCAGCCCTGAAGTATCCGCACCGGCATCGCCCAGCAAGCTGAGAAGTTCGTCGCCTTCGGCATCCTTACCGATGACACCGATGCAGCAGGGCTGCCCACCAATGGCGGCAGCAGCGGCCGCTACGTTTCCCGTCCCGCCTGCTCTCGTCTCGCAACGCACCGCGCGTAGCACCGGGACGGGCGCTTCGGGGTTGATCCGCTCCACATCGCCGTAGACGTACCGGTCCAGAATAAAATCCCCGAGCATCGCAATGCGCGGCGACCCGAAGCCCTCAATAATCTTAAGCAGATCTTGCATCGTGCGGGAGATTCTACACGCCACGCGGTGGCGAAGCAATCCGCGGCGCGACGGCAGATAGTTTCTGCGACAGCTCCTGTTGACCTTCGACGATCTCGATCTGTACAGCGAGCTGCCAGACGGGCCTACCCAGACCTATTCCACGTAGTTTCACTGCGTCCTTCTGCGTAGTTATCAGCAGCTCCACCTCGTCGTACCCGTCGCTACGGGCGAGCTGTTCAACCCGGTCCATCGTATAGGTAACGTGATCGTTAAACGCGCAGGTGCAGACGAGCTTTGCGCCCAGGTCCTCGACGCTTCGGAAAAACGCCTCGGGGTTGGCGATCCCGCAGAACGCACAGACCTTTTTCCCGCCCAGCGCCTCGGGGGCGACCCGTCGGCCCTGCTCGTCGATAACCGCGACGGGTTTGTGTATCGCCAAGTGCAGTGTAGCGCCAGGCGCCAACGCGCCTAACCTGGCGCGAAGCTCGCCCAGCGCTTGCGATTGAACCGCGTCACTGCGTGTGATGACGACCGCGTCGGCGTCGCGCAGGGCCCCAGCGGGCTCTCGTAGCAGCCCGCGCGGTAAGACGTGACCGTAACCAAACGGATTCGTCGCGTCGATCAGCACGATGTCCAGATCGCGACCTATCCGCAGATGCTGAAACCCATCGTCCATCACGAGTACGTCCGCACCGGCGTCAATGGCGGCGACGGCGGATTTGCACCTATCGGGGTTGACGAACACCTTCGCGTCCGTCAGCTGCTCAAGCAGCTGGGCCTCATCGCTCCCGGAGGCCCCCGCTTTGTAACCGCGCGTCAGAATGGCGGGGCTGGCTCCGGCGGAGTTGAGCTGGGCGACCACCCACGCGACCATCGGTGTCTTACCCGTCCCGCCGGCGGTGATGTTACCCACCGATATGACGGGCACGCCCACGCTCTTGCTCGCCAAGAGATGGCGATTGTAGCCCCACCGGCGGATTCGCATGGCAGCTGCGTATGGGCCGCACGCGGCCCAAAGCCCCGCCCGCAGCAGCGACGCAAACGCCCCGCGGCGCCGCCCGCTCAGGATCTGTCGGATTTGCCCTTGGTCCATGTCTCTGCCGGCCCGCTCGCCCCCGCGCTGCCATCCGCTCGCGTCCTGCGTGCTAGTAACCCTCGGGGCGTGAAAGTGTCTCAACTTACCCGCGATCGCCAAGAGAGCGGATATCAAACGGATATCCCTATCCCATCGCGGCGATGATGGCGTCGGCCATTTCGCTGGTCCCGACAGCTGTCGGGTCGTCACGGTGCGGCTTCATGTCGTACGTGACGTTCTTACCCTCGGCGATGACCGCGGCGACGCTCCGCTCCAGCGTATCGGCCGCGTGAGACTCATGCAGATATTGCAGCATCAACATCCCGGAAAGGATCAGCGCGGTGGGGTTGACCTTGTTTTGTCCTTTGTACTTCGGGGCGCTGCCGTGCGTGGCCTCGAAGATGGCCCCGTTGTCGCCAATATTGGCGCCCGGGGCAACGCCGAGCCCCCCGGCCAGCCCGGCGCAAAGGTCGGAGATGATGTCGCCGTAGAGGTTCGGTAAGACGATCACGTCGTATAACTCGGGCTTCTGGACCAGCTGCATGCACATGTTGTCGATCAACCGCTCCTCGCCCTCGATGTCGGTGTATTCTTGGGCAACTTGCTCGGCGACCTCCTTAAACAGCCCGTCGGTGAACTTCATGATGTTGGCCTTGTGGACGTAGGTGACCTTCCTTCGCTTGTTTTCGCGGGCATAGTCGAAGGCGAATCGCACGATCCGTTCTGTGTTCTCGACGCTGATGGGCTTGATGGAGATTCCGGTCGTCTCGGCGCCGGTGACGACCTTGCGGTCGGTTGCTAGACGGTTAATCTGCTCGATGATCTGGGCCGTCGCCTTCAGGCCGCGCTCAAACTCCACGCCGGCGTAGAGGTCTTCCGTGTTCTCGCGGACGACGACCAGATCGATATTCTCGTACTTGCTGCGGACGCCCTTGTAGCTCTTGCACGGCCGCAGGCACGCGTACAGGTCCAGCGTCTGGCGAAGCAGCACGTTTACGCTGCGAAACCCACGACCAATCGGCGTGGTGATCGGAGCCTTGAGCGTCGCGTCGGTGTTGCGGACGGACTCTATGGTCGCTTCGGGCATGGGGGTCCCGGCCTCGTCCATGATTTCCACGCCGGCGACGCAGGTTTTCCAGTCGATGCTTCCGGCGCCCGGCGCAGCCGCCATCGCCGCATCAACGCATCTCCGGGCCGCCTCGGCGAGCTCCGGACCGGTACCGTCACCGGTTATAAGCGTCACTGTGTGCTTCTTAGGCATCTGCGTGCTTCCTTTCATCAACGAACCAACGGGGGAACGCGAAATGCTAACAGCGCACGCAGGGATGGTCAACCAAGCGACACTCGGTTTCTTCCAGCCGCCAGGGCAGCGTTATTTGCCTACGCTCACCGTCACGGCCACGTATCCGATGTTCCCGTACACGTCTGTTACCTTAACGGCGATTCGGTGCGGGCCCGGTTCGAGGTCTTCGGCCTCGAAGGTGAACTTTTCGGATGCGGTATCGCAGATACCGTCGGCCGGGAGGACGGCGACCCAGTCATCTTGGCTGTCCACGGCGTAATGAATGGAGACGATCCGGGACCCGGAGTCGGTCGCCCGGCCGGAGGCGAGCGCCTTGCTCTTACCGGCCTCGGCGGAGAAGGTCTCGACGACAGGAGCGGTGTTATCTACGACGACCGGCTCGGAGATGCGAACCGCCTCCAGGGCCGAGTCCGGCGGGTTTGCGGGCGAATCCGAAGCCGTGATGCGAAGTTGATACGTCCCGTCGCCGACCGTACGGGTATCCCAGACGTATTTGGGGGCCTTAAGGTCCTCGGCGATTTGAATCCACCCGACCGCGCCCATCCGGCGAAACTCGATCTTATACGACAGCTTGTCCTTATTTGGATCGGTTGCTTTGATCTTGACGATACGGTAGACCTGCGAGCCGCTGGCCTTCTTGGCGGATTCGGCGCGGCCCTTTGTGCTGGGGGCAACGGTCACGGCAGCGATGCTCGGCGCGAGATTGCCCACCTGATAGATCACCTGCACATGCTCGACCGTAGGGGTCGCCTCCCCGGTGGAGGTCAACTTGATGCGGTACTGGAGGAAGCGCCCGGCCGGGGTGGCGATCGGGACGAACAGATCGCCGATCGGCGAATCGGCGGACCAGTCGCTCCAGGTCGCATCGTCCGGTTCGGCGACGTTCCCGCTCCGCGTCGCTAAGGTAGCACCCGTCCCGGACGGGCTCGATATGCGAGACTTGAAGCTGCCCCACTGGGCGATCTGTTTTGCGTCCAGTGCTTCGCAGGTATATGTACCACTGCGGGCGAACCCGGCCCCAAGCAATCCGACAGAGCCTTTGTTGGCCGTGGCGAAAACGATCTGCCCGTCCGGGCCTTGCGCCAGTGCAGTGACCTGCCGTGCGTCGATGTCGGCGATCTTGGCTATCTCATCGCCGTCGGTCGTTACGGCGTAGATGTCCCCGCCGTTACCCGTCCCCAGCAGCAGCTTATCGTCGACACGCAGCATCGACAGGACCGTGACGGGCCTGCGGAAGATCGTTCGCACCAGCCCGTCCATCTGGATGTAGTAGACGGCGTTTCCCTTACCGGTGGGCTTGGTGACACTGGGTCGCTTGATGACCTCCGGCTTGGAGCGGGTTGGTAAGGTCTCGCCAGAGCCGCGTTGTCCTTCCTGCGCAGCGGGGGTATTCGGTTCGTCTTGGCGAGGATTTTGCTGCTCGGACCGGGCGGGGTCGTTTTCGGCTGGGATGCTCGTCGGCTGGGTTGTCGCCTCCGGCGCCGGCGCGGTCTTTGGCGCCTTACCGGCCTTGGTATTACTTGGAGCGGCCGCACCATCGTCTCTAGCCTTGGCGACGTCGGAAGTACCCACATAAAGCCCGCCCTCACCGTCGAGCAACAGGACCGAGATCTCCTTTTCATCGGCGTCCAGCAAGATGCGGGAGGACTTGGTCTGTGGGTTTATCTCGAGCACCAGGCCTGTCTCGTCGGTCCCGGCGTAGAGCAAACCGGAAGGGGAACGAATCAGAGACAGGATGTTCTTCGCCAGCTTCTTATCGGCCTGGTAGATGCAGTCGGCCTCGCCGGTCGCTTTGATTGCGAAAACCTGCCCACCCGGACCCGTCGCTGCATAGAGGCTGCCCTGGGGCCCTTCGGCGATCGCCCAGACGTACTTTATCTGATCGTCGGACCAGAGGTGTTCGGGCTTACCTTCCTCATCGATACGATATATCCCGGCCCCGGTCCCGCCGGTACCGCTAAGCAGTCCCCACTCAGTCGCCAGGAGCGTCGCCACCATCGTGCCCGGCGGCGTGGCGAATGGCTCGAGCTCTTCACCGCGAATCCTGTAGATAACGTTGCTGGAGCCGCTGGACAGGTAGATGGTCTTATCCATAACGGCGACGGCTGAGACGACCGGCGGGGCAACGTCGGAACCGGCGAGGACCTCGATCGCCCGTCCCAGGCGAATCTGCCCCAGCGAACTGACCACAGTCGATTCAAACTCGCCTTTGGCGAAGTGGGCCTCCGCGGAGTGCGTCCATTTGCCCGGCGTGACAGCCGGGGCCGCCGAGGCGAAGATAGCAAGCGCCCATATTGTCCAGCACCTCATGTTGTCTAACTCCTTAGAGCCGCATATCATCATCGTTGCCCCTTGCGTCCATCTCATTGGCGTCACAACGCAGGGCGCGACTCATTTTGTTTGTTAGGGGCTCTTAGCTAATGCAGCAGCGTTTCTGTCGGACGCAGCTTAACCGTGAAGCTCGCTCGGGCCGAGCCACTGATGACGTACTCGGCCGGGACCGGTCGAACCAGGACGTCCGTGAATTTGTGGGTTCGCGGGATGTTCGCCTCACGGATCATGCGGGCCTTGCTGTCGGGAAGCTGAGGCAGCTCGCGCTGCTGTAGCGCTATCCCGCCGGTTTGCAGGGGCATCCGCAAGTAGATGCGGTCGGTTCTGTTCTTGACGACAAGCTTAAGCGCCTCGAAAAGCTCGCTCGTGCTGCGCGGGTCGAAAAGGTGCGGGGCTTCCTGCTGCTGGCGGGTCAGTGCACCCCGGGCGTCACAAGCGACGATCGTGTACTTACCTTCGGGTAGGTCCTTCGGCAGCGGGAAGGTGATATCGTGCAGTTCGCGCGGTTTGCGGAACGGACGCAACGCGACCTTACCGGTTACGATCTGCCCCGGCCGGTAGACATTACCGTCCAGTTTGAAATCAACCAGCTCGGCGATTCGCGACCGGGCTTCAATCGTTACATCCAGACTGATCTTCTGGGGCACGACAGGCGGGCCGAACGGGTTGTTCTGCAATGCCCAAATCGGCCGGGCCGCATCGGAGGCGACCTCGAACGCATCCATCTCGGCGCTTATGTTGCTTACCTGATAGCTCCCCAGCGCCCCGAAGTCGACCTCGACCGAATAGCGAAGGGTGTGATGCTCCGGCGGCTGGCGCCAAGACCAGGTCGATTCGTGCACAAGAAACTGCGCCAGTATCGCGGTCAGGCGGCGATGTCGGCAGATGTTGTAGTTGTATTGCTGCGTGCGGGCTTGATCGGCCCATGCAATGTTGACAGTCATGGGAATCATCTTGGGTCTCTCACCGATGCGCCCTGCGACGCCGACGCGCTCATCGCGATCCAGCACGCCGGTGATCTCAAGCGTGGAGAAGACCTTAAAGCTCGTCCACATGCTGGACACGACGGTATGGACATAACCGGTGCCCATGGGAAGCCCTATCTCGCCCTGGGCGAAAAGCCCATGGCCGAACCCAAGAACCCGATCGCCCACCACCTCGGTGACCGTCCCTGCCCCGTACCAATCCACGTCACCGGTGACCAGCGGAATCGACACGACCGCACCGGGCTCAAGCTTGGCGCCTTCGGCGATGACGGCCTTGGAAGCACGCCCGGAGGCTACCGGAACTAATCCCACCGGGCGGAAGTAATCGCCCAACAGCGACAAGGTCTTGGCGGTCGAACCAGAGACCATCAAGGGCGTCGAAAGCGGGACAAGTTGCGGCGCGGCCGTCGGCGTGGCCCGAGCAGAACTGTTTGATTTGGCTCGTGCGAGGGAGGCGAAATCGATTTTACGTGGGTTCAGCGCTGCCGCCAAGTACTGCGCCGCCGCGGCGGCGGGTGCAGCTCCTGATGGCGCATAACTTGCCGCCGCGCTGTCGTCGGATTCCGGCGCCGAGTCAAACAGTCCGCTTCCCGCCAGCATCTGCGTAATCGGCTGGATCCCGCAAAGCGGTTGCCTCTGGAACGACCAACTGAACGCCACCGCGCCGATCAGCTTGTCTTTCCCGTCCTCCGGGTCGCGGACGTACACGGGCGACCCGCTCATGCCAGAAATAATCCGCGTCTGCTCCAACCCCTGCCCCGACAGCCTAGCTAGGATTACGTCCTGATGGGGCGACATATTGGTCAGAACAGATATGACCTCGGCGTCGAATTTGACGATCTCGGTCCCGGTAAGGACGGTCAGGCCGTACCCCCGCATTCCGCGGCGAAGCTTGTCGTGGTGGAGATATCGATCGGAGCCGGCGACATATTCCTCGGCTGCGGCTAAACGATCATCCGGCTGGCGCGCTACCTGGGCGCCGGACCGGCCCAGTCCTTCACTGACCAGAAGCGCCAGCACCACGAGGGACACCAAAAGAATCCGGCGATCCATCCTTCTTTCTCCAGCGAATAACAACATGCGGGACGATCTTAGGTCTACCCCGCCGAACCCACAAGTCAAAACTCCGTCAAGGTAAGCTCAGGGCACCCTTGACAACCGGCGTCTGTGCGTCTAGAGATATCTGCTCTACAATCTATGACGGCGTCGGGGACCGCGCGGTACGAATGGGCGTCTGCACGTAACATGGAACAATAGGACAAGGACGGAACGAAGGCCCTTGTCGAACCGGCGGGCCGCTCTTGGGAAGTGTGCATATGATCGACGTGAAGAATCTGACGAAATGGTACGGGAACATACTGGCCGTTGACGACATCTCCTTCCACGTCTCGCAGGGACAGATCGTGGGCTTTCTGGGGCCTAACGGGGCCGGAAAAAGCACCACGCTGAAGATCCTGACCTGCTACCTACCTGCCACCAGCGGACAGGTAACAATCGCCGGACACGATGTGCTGAGCGAATCGTTGGAGGTCCGCCGCCAGGTCGGGTACATGCCGGAGTCCGTCCCCCTGTATCCCGAGATGCGCGTCCGCGAGTTGCTGATGTTCCGGGCCGCACTGCGCGACATCCCTCGCAAGGACCGCAAGGTCGCCGTCGACCGCGCCGCCGAGCGCTGCTGGTTGTCACATCCGGAGGACATGACATCCCGCCGCCTCGGTGAGCTTTCACGCGGGTACAAGCAGCGCGTGGGCCTGGCCGAGGCGCTGCTGCACGACCCACCGGTGCTGATCCTTGATGAACCGACAATCGGGCTAGACCCGGCCCAGATCCGGGAGATGAGAGGGCTGATCAGGCAGCTCGGTGAGGATCACACGGTAATCCTGTCCAGTCACATCCTGGCCGAGGTCGAACAGACCTGCGACCACCTTATCATCATCGCCGCAGGGAGAATCGCCGCGACCGGAACGCCCGGCGAGCTTCGTCAGCGCGTGTTGGGGCCGTCCCGGCTCATCGCCGAGCTGAAGGGCGCCGAGCAAGACGCCCTCAGCAGCGCCGTGGCGAACCTGCCCAGCGTCCGGACCGTCGAGGCCGCCAAGGCCGGCGGGTGGACTCGCCTGGTCATAGAGTCCGACCGCGACGCCGATGCCCGGACGGATGTGTTCACCCTCGCCACCGAGAAGGGATGGAAACTTCGGGAGCTGCGACGCGAGGTCGGATCGCTGGAGGATTTCTTCGTCCAGATCACATACGAACAGAACGTTAAGTTCGGCGAACGTTTGGCGCAAGGATAAAGGAGCGTCTCGATGCAAAAGACCTTCGTCTTGGCTCGACGAGAACTTGCGGCGTATTTCTTTTCTCCCCTCGCCTACGTGGTAGGTGCGGTGTTCCTCTCTGCAAACGCACTTTGGTTTTTCTACGCGATCTTCGTGCCCGGAAACGAGGCGTCGCTGAGGCCGCTGTTCGACGCGATGGGGTACATGATGGTGTTCGCCGTCCCGCTTCTTACCATGAGGCTTCTGAGCGAAGAATTCAGTAGCGGGACCATTGAGACGCTCCTCACAACACCGGTTACTGACGCCCAGGTGATCCTGGGTAAGTACCTCGGGGTGATGGCGTTTTACCTGATGCTTCTGGGTGGCACAACGGTGTTCCTGGTGCTGATGATCCTATTCGGCCAGCCCGACCTGGGCGTGGCCGTTATGGGATATCTGGGGATGGTCCTGCTGGGTTCGGCGTTCGTGTCGGTTGGGATATTCACCTCGACGTGCACATCGTATCAGCTACTGGCCGCTCTGTTGGGCAGTGGGATTCTGGCGACCTTTGCGATCCTGATGCAGCTCATCGTCGCTCACGGGCCCGAGCCATGGAACTACCTGGCGGCAAAGCTGAACGCGATGACCTATTTCAAGGACTTCTCACGCGGGATGTTCGACACCCGCGGGCTCGTGTTCTTTCTAAGTGCGACGGTGCTGTTCCTGTTCCTAAGTGTAAAGACCTTGGAGTCGCGACGATGGCGATGAAGCGATCACAGACCCCGAACGAAATGTTACAGACCGCCCGAGCCCGCACCGCGGCGATTGTCTCGTCCGTTCTGTCCCTGGCGGCGATGGGGGGACTGATAGCCTATCTGCTCGGTCACCCCGACCGGACGCCGGCGGCTATGGCGGTGCAGATTCTCTGGATCGCGGTATTCGCCTTCGCGGTCGCTGCCGCAGTGGACCTGATGCGACGTAGAATCTGGGCACAGCGTTTCTTGCTGGTGTTCTGGTTGTTTCTAGGTGCGGCGGCGTTGGTTCTCTTGACCGGCTTGGTGTTGTACGAGATACCCGAGTGGATCCCCTCGCCGTTCGGTCTTGGGATCGAGGCGCCTCTGGCGGTAGTTATCGCCGCTGCGGCCCTGGCGGTGGTCCTGCTGGTTTTGGCCTCGACGGCCCGATCGCGCCTCCGATATGGAACGTTCGTCGCCGTCTCGCTGATGGTGGCCGCAGCGCTGGTCGTAATTGTCAACCTGATCGCCCATAAGCAGCCCGCCCGCACGGATGTCCAGATGCTCGGACGCTACGGGTTATCCCAGCGCAGCAAGACGATACTGAAATCCGTCGACGACAAGATCCACCTGACGTGCGTCTACACGAGCACGGACGATGCGACACGCTCCCACTACAGACCCAGAACGCTTGAGTATCTCTACGAGATGCAACAGGAGATGCGTAAGGGCCCGGGGCGCGTCGAGGTATCAAACGTCACCACCGACGCTCAGAAGGACAGGCTGATTGCGCGGCTGTGGGACGAGATCAGCGGGAAGTCCGCCCCGCACCTGGCGGTGCTGAAGGAATTCAAGACCACCGGGGCCCAGATCGTCGAGGGCCTGCGTTCCGAGGCAAGAAGGTGGGCTGAAGTGGCGCCGCAGTCTAATCTGGGAACGTGGGGCTTACCGGTCCAGATCTCCGATCGGCTCGAAAGGTCAGCCGACAGCATCGACTCCGTCACCGGAAGGATAAACTCCCAGCTGACGGACCAGACGGGCTTACCGAACACTCAAATGCTCATCCGCCAGGCGATCGAAGTCATAGACGCCGCCGAAGACGAACTGCGAACTCGCCTCAACAGTCTGCGAAAGATCAGGCAAATCCCTCCTACGGTCCGAGCGAACCGGGACGAGGCCTTGAAGGGCCTCGCCGAGGCCCTAGCCGCCGCCCAGCAGATGGTCCGGACCATCGGCGCCGCGGACGATCCTATACCCCCCAAACCTTCGGAGACCCTCAGCAAGTTCGTAACAGCCGCGGATAAGGCAAGCTCGTTGGCGTTCGAGGCCGCCAAGGGGCTCGACGAAATCGCCGGTAAGCAAAACGCGGCACTGCTTCTCGACAATCCAGCCTGGCGAATAGACATCCAGGCCCGAAATGTAGTGCTGCGGACCACGCTGAGCAAACTCGTCGCCATGTTCGCCGACAACATGAACCGGATGAAGCTCAACGCCGAAGGTCTGGTCAAGGCCGCCAAGGAAGATCACATCAAAGAGGTCTTACCCGGCTGGCGCAAGGAAGTGGCCCAACTGACCGAGCACCTGGAAGCAGCCGCAATTGGTGTCGAAAAGGCCGTCGATCAGCTAACGAAAATGGATGAACAAACAAAGCTGATTTTCGATGAGCTCGCCGAGAACAAACTCTTTGGGGACTTGACGGCGGCAATGCGGACCTGGTTAACCCAAGCCCGCGCCTTACCGGAGCTGGAAAGCACGTCCCTGTCGGTCGACATAACACAGGACAACATCGTCATCGTCGAGACAAAGGGCAAGGCCGAGGTCGTCCAGTTCGATGCGGTCTGGCCGGAGAAAATGCCTGAACAGGACCGAGTGCGGCCGGCCTCCACCCCGACCCAGCGCAGCTTCAATGGGGACTCGAGTATTTCGTCGAAGATCCTGGCGATGACAAATGAGCCCTTTGCGACCGTGCTGATCACGTACTTCAAGCCCAAGGTCTCGCCCCAGATGGAGCAAATGCTTCCAATGGGGCTTGAACCGAAGTACTTCAGCGTTCTGCAGGAAAGGCTGCGCCAGAGCAACTTCCAAGTCGAGGAATGGGACCTCACTGAGCGGATTCCGGAAGCGACAGCCATCCAAGCCGACCGGCCTCGGGTGCTGCTGATTCTACCGCCCGCCCCACCCGTGATGGGGCGATACGGCCAGGCGATACCGAACTTCGGCCGCGAGCACGAAGAGAAGATCCGCGGCGCCATCGACGACGGTCTACCGGCAATCTTCCTGGCCCACTACTTCTGGCCTCAGCGGATCGCCCGACAGTTACCGCCGATGTCGCCCCCGTATGGTCTGCGAGGTTACCTACTGGAGGATTGGGGGATCGACGTCAAGAGCGATTATCGCGTGCTGTCGTTTATCCCGCACGAGGCGATACCGGGCAAGTTCCAGATCGACCCGGAGCTGCTGCGCTGGATGACGATGCGCGGATTCACCGACCATCCGATCAGTAAGCCGCTCCAGACGCAGCGGACGATCTGGACCGATTTGTGCCCGGTCGTCCTGGCGACAGACGAAACCCGACAAGACCCCGAGCCGAAAGAAGGGCTCACAGTGACCTCTCTGTTGCAGGTACCGTCCGGACGGAGGGAAACGTGGGCCACAAACAGAATCATCGAACTGGTGCAGGAGTTCCGCAAGAGCCCAACCAATACGGTTGAGCCGGACTACGAAAAAGGCGACTTACCCGCACCGTTCAACGTCGCCTTGGCGGCCACGCGATCGGGCGACGCCGAGGCCGCCAGGAAACCCACCAGGATCGTCGTCCTCCCGATAACGATGTCCGTTCTTAACGGTTATCTGAGCAGCGAGGTCCCGGTCCGCAACGCAAAAGGCGCCACAACGCTGACCGACCCGCCGCGGGCCAACGCCGATCTTGTCACCAATAGCGTCTATTGGCTCACCGGATACGAACAATACATCGCCGCCGGCCCGGTCCGCATAACACCGGTCGCGATGATCGGCTCCGTCGCAATGAAGTCGTTGTGGGCCTTTTGCGTAATCGGCCTCCCGTCATTGGTGCTGTCTATCGGGGCGATAGTGATGATATTCCGTCGACGCTGACGGACCCGGCGAGGCGCCGGGGTGAAGGCGTTTCGCCTCTCGGAGCAACAGTAAAATGAAACCCAAGACAACGATAGTGCTGATCGTGTTGCTGGCCGGATGCATCGGGTATGTGGTGGTCGCCCATACGGACCTTTTCAAACCCGCACCGCCTGCAGAGGCGCCCGAAACAACGGAACTGGTCCTCGGCGAGAACCCCGCCGACCCGGTCGCCCTGACGATAGACAGACCCGACGGGATCAAGGTCGTCCTCGCCAAGCGGGACGGTAAATGGTGGGTGCTGGAGCCCTTCGAGGCAGAGTCCCAGCAATGGCGAGTTACTGATGTGACCCGGATGTTTGACAATCTGAAATACCGACGGGTCTTCTCGCCTGACGACCCGGAAGAAGGGATACCCGACGAGCGGACCGGGCTGGACAAACCGGAGTGGACACTGACGCTCGTGGACGCCAATGACAGAACATACAGGCTCCACATCGGAAAGCACGTATTCTTGACCCGTGGGGCCATGACATACGTCCGGCCGAACGGTTCAGATCGAACGTATGTCGTCCAAATGGATTTCCATGCAGAGCTTCGCCGCAATGTTCAGGACTATCGCAAGCAGACCGTCTTAAAGACAGACATCGACGATATCGTTCGCGTCAAGGTCGCCGGGAGCGAGAACTACGAGCTCCTGAAGGACCAAGACGATGAATGGCAAATCGTCGCTCCGGTTGCGGCGGCGGCGGATAAGAAGAAGGTCCGCAGCTTCATCGACCGGTTCTCCACCATCCGGGCGGTCAAGTTCGTCGACGATAAACCCACCGACCTGGCGCCCTATGGTCTGGACAACCCCAGGCTCATAGCGCGCATATGGGTCAAACCAAAGGAGGCCGACGAACCGTCAGAGCCCACCACAACGCCCGCCGCCACAGCGCCGAGTACGGCGCCGACAACGGCGCCCACCACCGCACCGGCCAGACCGACCCAAACCCATGCCATCGCCGTGGGTAATGTTGTCGGACAACGGGCATACGCCAAACTGGTCGATGCACCGGGGGTGTTTTTCATCGAACGCCATGTACTGGAGAACCTCCAGCCCCCGCTGCTGGATCTGCGCAGCAAGAAGCTGCTGCACTTCAACATCAATCGCATCAGGCGCATCGACCTGGACCTTCCGACAGGCCGGGCGCAGCTCATCAAGCGCGGACAAACCTGGCGCATGGTCGCGCCGTTTGAAGGCCCCGTCAATGAGGCCACGGTCAACACGCTGCTGACCAACCTCGCCCTACCCAAGATCCAGAACTTCCGCGACAAGGTAACGGCCCCGGCGGGCCTGGGACTGGCCCCCCCGCGCGCCACGATCACCGTGCACGTCACCGAGAAGGACAAGCCCTTAACGCTCATGATCGGGGGCGCCACACCGTCGGGCGAGATGACCTTCGTCAAGCAACACGACAGCGAATCGGTCGCCGTCGTCCGCAGCTCCGACATTAAGTACCTGCTCGCCACACCGGCGAACTACTTCTCGCCGAAACTGCTGGAGCTGTCTCCCGCCGAGCAGATAACCGACATGATAATAACGCGCAGCGATGTAACGTACGTAATCGGGGGCGGAAAGAGACGCAAATGGCGTCTCACCAGCCCGCTGCAATGCAAGGCCGAGGCCCCCCAGATCAATAAGGTACTCGACTCCCTCACGACGCTAACGGGGTCCGAGGTGGTCGCCCTCGCCCCAGAGGCGCCCGATGAATACGCCAACGCGCAGGAGAAGATCACCATCGAGTTCGAGACGACCACCCCGCCGCCCAAGGACAAATCACCCGAATCCCAACCAACCACAGAGCCGTCCACAAGACCCGCCGCCGAACCTATACTCAACAGCTACATAGTCCACGTCGTCAAAACTGGGGGGGGCTGCTACGGATGGGTAGGCGGCGGTGAGGTTACGGCCGTGGGCAAATTCGCCGAGACACTCTACGAGACATTAAGCGGGGAGTTGAGGAATCACGAAATCTGGACGCTGAAGGGCAAGACAATCGAGAACATAAAGCGAATCACGGACGGCGAGACGTTCGAGCTTACCCGCCGCAAGGACGAGTGGGTGTACGCGGCCGATCCCTACGTCAAAATCGACGACGAGAAGGTCTCAAAGTTTCTTGATAACATACGCCAAATACGCACCGAGCGGTTCGTCAGCCACAAATCCGCCGAGGGAGCGAAGTTCGGCCTGGATGCGCCGTGGTTCGGGTTGGAGCTGACGACGTCAAAACCCGAGACATACAGGCTGGTCGTCTCGAATACCGGATCGGGCGCAACCCAGAGCCGCTACGCCTCATCCAGCAAGATCGAAGGCGTCTTTGTCCTGCCCGCCGAGACCATCGAAAAGCTCACCAAGACACTGAAGGACTTCACGAAGTAGCGCGGCTCCACCAGCGCTGCTGGTTTGGCGGCTGGGCAGCGCACGACCCTTGTGCTATGATCCGGGCCATGCCCTCTGAAGAATCGCCCAAATCGACGACGCGGCTGATCTGCCCGTTGACGTCACTTACGATCGAAGCGATGCGAGCGGACATGGAAGCCGCCGCCACTGTCGGCGCCGACATGGTCGAATGCCGGCTGGATTTCTTGAGCAGCCCACCCACGCACGATCAGCTAACGGCCCTGCTGGCCGATCCGCCCGTAGACGTGATAGTAACCTGCCGCCCCAAGGCCGAGGGCGGGCACTTCAGCGGAACCGAATCGCAACGGCTGGAGATTCTCCGTCTGGCCGCATCGTTCAAACCCGCCTACGTCGACGTCGAGATGTCCGTCCCGCCGTGTGAGGCCCCCCAGGGGCGGCTGATCGTCAGCCATCATGATTTCGCCGGGTGCGGCGGCGATCTTGAGGCGATAGCGGCCGAGCTGGCCCAAACACCTGGCGTCGTCAAGAAGGTCGTCTGCACCGCCGGCGAACCCGAGGACGCCCTGCGGATGCTGGGGCTGCTGCGGACAGCGAAGAAGCCCACCATCGCACTGGCGATGGGCGAGGCCGGCGTCCTCAGCAGAATCCTTGCGAAAAAGTTCGGCGCGTTCGGAACCTTCGCCTCGCTGCGTACGGGGGCTGAGTCTGCACCGGGCCAGGTGACGATCGAGCAGATGAGGGACCTCTACCGGTGGGAGGCGATCGGGCCCGAGACGAACGTTTACGGGGTGATCGGGTGCCCCGTGGCCCACTCGCTGAGCCCCGCCATTCACAACGCAGCCTTTGCGGCGGCGGCGCTGGACGCTGTTTACGTCCCGGTGCTGATCCAGCCCGGGCCCGACAGCTTCGGTCGCTTCATGGACGAGCTTCTGGCCCGGGCGTGGTTAGATTGGCGCGGCCTAAGCGTGACGCTGCCCCACAAGCAAAACGCCCTCGCTTACGTTGGGGCCGACCGTTGCGACGAACTGGGGAGGCGCATCGGGGCGATAAACACTATCACGATCGGAGCGGACGGGTCGCTGCGCGGGGACAACGCCGATTACGCCGCCGCCATCGACGCGCTGTGTGCGGCGATGGACATCGAGCGCGACGGTCTGGCCACCCTGCCCGTCGCCGTGCTGGGCGCGGGGGGAGTGGCCCGGGCGATCGTCGCAGCACTTACCCACTACAGGGCCGACGTCGCCATCTATAACCGCACGGTATCGCGGGGCGAGAAGCTCGCCGAGGAGTTCTCCTCCCGCGCCTATCCGCTCGCCGCCGCAACCCGGACGGAAGCGCAGATCCTCATCAACTGCACGTCGATCGGGATGCATCCGGATCTGGACGCCTCGCCGTTGCAGTCCATCGGCTCTTCGGTCAATGTCGTCTTTGACACGATCTACAATCCGATCGAAACGCGTCTGCTGAGACAGGCCGCCGCGGCCGGATGCACCTGCGTAAGCGGGCTGGAGATGTTCGTAAACCAGGCCGTAGCGCAGTTCGAGATCTGGACCGGCCGGGACGCACCACGCCAGGTCATGCGGCGCATCGTCACGGATCATCTATCCAACGGCGGCGATTAACCGATCCAGCCCCCCGACAACGGGCCGAGCAAACTCGATCAACCCGCGAGAATGTATTTGTTGTGCTATTGGACGAACGTACAATGTTCGGCTTGGCGAATCGCAGGAGAAAGATCCCATGAGCACCAAGCCACAGAAAGTCAAAAAGATAGTCCTGGCGTATTCGGGCGGTTTGGACACTTCGGTGATCTTACCGTGGCTTAAGGACAAGTACGGCTGCGAGGTTATTGCATTCGCGGCCGATCTGGGCCAGGGCGCCGACGAGCTGGACGGGATCAAGCAAAAAGCTCGCGCCAGCGGCGCCAGCAAGTGTATCGTCGCCGATCTGCGAAAGCAGTTCGCCGAGAATCACTGCTTCAAGCTGCTCGCCGCCAGTGCCCTCTACGAAGGCGTGTACATGCTGGGCACGGCGATCGCCCGCCCGCTTATCGCCAAGGCCCAGGTGGAGTGTGCAAAGGCCGAGAACGCCGACGCCGTCGCGCACGGGTGTACGGGCAAGGGAAACGACCAGGTCCGCTTCGAGCTTACCTACATGGCCCTGGCGCCGAAGCTGAAGATCATCTCGCCGTGGAAGGACCCCAGCTTTAAGCTCACGTCCCGCCAGGCCGCCATCCGCTACGCCAAAAAACGCGGTATACCCGTCGCCCAGACGAAGAAGAAGATCTACTCGCGCGACCGCAACCTGTGGCACATCTCGCACGAGGGCGGCGATCTGGAGAATATCGCCAAGGAGCCGGCCAACAGCCTTTGGGTGATGTCCGTGCCGCTTTCGGCAGCACCAAACAAACCGGGATACGTGCAGATCGATTTCAAATCCGGCGTCCCGGTGGCGTTGGACGGTGTGCGCCTCGCCGGACATGAGCTTATCGCGCGCCTCAACGCGCTCGGCGGAAAGCACGCCATCGGACAGGTGGACCTGGTGGAGAACCGCCTGGTCGGGATCAAGTGCCGCGAGGTTTACGAGACGCCCGGCGGGACGATACTGTTCGAGGCACACCGCGCCTTGGAGTCGGTGACGTTGGACCGCGAAACGCTGCACTACAAACAGCAGGTCGCCCTGAAGTACGCCGAGATGGTCTACTACGGCCAGTGGTACTGTCCGCTGCGCGAGGCCCTGGACGCCTTCATCGCCAAGACGCAGCAGAAGGTGACCGGTTCGGTCCGCATCAAATGCTTCAAGGGCCGGGCCACCACCGCGGCCATCGACTCGCCGAACAGCCTCTACTGCCCCGCCCTGGCCAGCTTCACCATGGGCGACGAGTACACCCCGTCCGACGCGACCGGGTTCATTCGCCTCTTTGGGCTGCAAATGAAAGGCCGGGGCAACCCGCGGCGATAAGGCGTTACCCGCTCGGCGCCGCTGGCGGCTCGCCGGGGCGGATAGATAAGCGGCGCTGCGAGCTGCGACCGGCAGCTTGCCCCGCGGGGGCAGCGGGCCCCGTCGAACCTCACACCTCGATCTGCTCGTCGCCGAATTCCTCAAACAGATACGCCAGGGACGAGACGAATGTCGGAGGCGCTTTGGCGATGGCGTGTGCAGCACCGGCCTCAATGGGATTCTCCACACCGGACCGCATCGGGTGAGGTGAGCTTGCAATGAGTCTGGACGATTCTTAGTGTCCGGGCCGATAATTGAACTGAACAAGGCGCCCATGCAAGGAATCTGGATACTACTCTTGTTGATCCTCGGAGCGTGCGTAGGGAGCTTCTTGAACGTGGTTGTCTATCGCCTCCCGCGCGGCCAGAGCATCGTCTTTCCCCCCAGCCACTGCCCCGCCTGCGGGCGGCCAATCCGCTGGTACGACAATATCCCGATCATCTCGTATCTCCTCCTGTGGGGCCGGTGCCGCTTCTGCAAGGGAACCATCTCCCCGCAGTACGTGATCGTCGAGGTGTCGACGGCGCTGCTGGTCGCCGGGCTGTACGTCTGCTACTACGTGCTGCGAATACGCGACGGGGCCGGACAGTTCGGTCAGTCCTGGGTCATGTTCGCTTCCCACGCAGCGCTTCTTTGCGGATTGCTCGCCTGCTCCATCATCGACGCCAAACACTGGATCGTACCGTTGGAAGTATGTTGGTTTGTCTCGTTGGTGGGCCTGGTCTGCTCTGGAGCCGATCCGCACCCGTTCATCCCGATCATCTCCCCCGTCGCCGGTGCGATGAGCCTTGCTGCGGTTGTCGGTATCGCCATAGCGCTGGTGGGTAAGCACTTCGGTCTGATCCGGGAAAGCTTCATCGACGCGACGGACAAACCTGCGGCCGAACCGGACCGCGCCGCGGATGAGGCGAAAACCAAACCCAAACCCACCGCCGTCGCCTTCACGTCGGCGCACGGCGTCAACCCGCGCAAGGAAATACTGCTGGAGCTTTTGTTTCTGCTCCCGGCAATTGTCCTTGCAGCGGCGGCGCCACTGGTGCTGGTCAAGCTCCAGACCGCCAGGGAGATTTGGACCGGCCTGTTGGACCCGCAGATAAGCGGGCGGTTCGCCGTCCACTTCGGCGGGCTGCTGGCGGCGCTGCTGGGTTACCTCATCGGCGGGTTGTGGATCTGGGGGATACGGATACTAGGGACGCTGGTTTTCGGTAAAGAGGCCATGGGCATGGGCGACGTGCACATACTGGCAGGTGTCGGGGCGGTTACCGGGTGGATCGTACCGTCTATGGCGTTTTTCATCGCGCCGATGTTCGGGTTGTTGTGGGCGGTGTATCTGTGGTTAAGGCGCGGTCAGCGCGAGCTGCCGTACGGTCCCTGGTTAGCAGCGGCGACACTGGTAGTCATGCTGTTCTACGACGCCTTCGCGGGGTTTATCAGGCCTTTGGCCCAAACACTTCAGATAATGATCGAGTAGGAGCACAACAATGAAACCGGGGATAGTCAAAAGCTACATACTCGTCGTGCTCACCGGGTTGATTATGCTGGCGGCGGCGCTTCTGGTGATCCTGCAGTGGGGCAACAGCTCGTCGTTTTCCCTTTATGGGAAAAACTTCGGCGAGAACACACCCGGTGGGCTGAACACAGGGCTGATTATGGTCTGCTGTCTGGTGGCCGGACCGGTGTTACTGGTCCTCTGCAAGATCATGATTCGCTCCGGTCTTGAAATCAGGCGGCGCCGGAAAGCAGACGAGCGGACGACAGAGGCCTGAGCCCCCCCGAATCGATGCGGGAAATTAACAAAAACCGCCAGCTGGATAGTGTTATCGTCTCACCGCGTCACTATAATCCGCTTCGGTGGTATTGGTTTTCATCGGCTCGAAAGGAGTGTGTATCATGACTCGTAGCAGATTGACGCCCCTTGCGGTTGCTTTGCTGGGAGTTTGCTTCATGACGGTCGGGTGCAGCGACAAGGAACAAAGAGAAATTGCAGCACTATACGCCGAGAAGAACCAGCTGCTGGAGCAGAACCAGCAGCTCCAAGAGCAGATCGCACAGGCCGCCGAGCGGGAGGCCGAACTCCTTGGCCAGGTGGATACCAGGGACAACCAGATAGCCCATATGGATGCGGCGGTCCAAAAGCTCAGGGCCCAGGCCGCAGCGCCTCCGGCGCCGAGCCCGCAACCCCAGATACCCCCGCCTGCGCCACCCGCGCTTACCGCCAAAGGTTGGGAGCGAGGGAAATTCGCCGACAAGATCACCATCGGAAGTGATATCCTCTTCGCGCCCGGGCGGGCGACGCTGACAAAGGCAGGGAGGCGAGCATTGGGGGCGATCATCCGGGACTTGAAAAGATTCTACGCAGAGATGCCCGTTCGTGTATACGGATACACCGACAGCGACCCCATCAAGAAAACCAAGAAGCTCTGGAAGGACAATCTTGATCTTTCGGCCAACCGCGCCATGGCTGTCACTCGATATCTCATCGCCAACGGCATCGAGGCCCAGAACGTCGAAACCATTGCGATGGGCGCCGCAAACCCCGTTTCCAGCAATGCAGCGTCGAGCGGGAAGGCCCAAAACCGCCGTGTTGAGATCATGGTCTTAAAGGCCGCCAGCAAATGATCTCAACGTAATCTTGGGGCCTACTGTAACCCAACTGGTGCGGCGGAACTATTACGGACCGGGCGCGGATTAAGATCCAACGCGAACCGAAAAGTCCGCTGTAACGACGGTCCAATCGCTGAGCAAACCGCATCGCAGCAGCTTGAGCTTTGCACTTGCCAGTCTGCAAACTCATCTTGAAAGCAACGCAAGATATGGAAGTCTTACCGTCAATCGATCTGCGTGACGGGGATGTCGTCCGCCTTGCCCAAGGCGATTACGCCCGCCAGACGACCTATTCATCCGATCCCCCCGCCGTGGCAGCCCAGCTGGCGGCCAGCGGCGCAAGATGGATCCACGTCGTCGACCTCGACGCCGCCAGGACCGGCAAACCGACCAACACCGACGCGATCCGTGCGATCCGCCAGGCCGTCGACGTCAAGATCGAACTGGGCGGCGGCGCAAGGAACACTGAGACGATTGATTTTATGCTGGAAGCCCTCGCCGATCGTGTCGTGGTCGGCTCGGCGGCCCTGAAGAACTGGTCGTGGTTCGAGCAGCTCATCCAGCAGCGAGACGACCTGGCCGGGAGAATCGCACTTGGTCTTGACGCCCGCGGCGGGGCCCTGGCGACAGAAGGATGGACCGAGCAGACGCAAACGACCCCACTGCAAATCGCACAGCGCGTTACAGGGCTACCGCTGGGAGCAATCATCTATACCGATATCGCTCGCGACGGTATGCTCACCGGGCCGAACATCGAGGCGACGGCCGAGCTGGTGGCCGCCACCGATGTCCCGGTAATCGCATCCGGAGGCGTAAGCTGCTTGCAGGATGTCCTGGAATGCAAGCGGATCGGCTGCGCGGGAGTAATCATCGGGCGCGCGTATTACGAACGGAAAATTGATCTGCCAGACGTCGTCGAGGCAGCCCACAAGAACTAATTCTTCTTCAGAATTGAAAAAAGTGTTTGATTATCCCCGGTTTCAGGTATTATGAATGTTACGTGGGGTAAACAAATGTCTTGATTCGCCCGTTATGGATGGAGCGGGTCTCAATGATGGCGGGTTTCAGGAGCTAGAAGCTTACATCCGCTTATTACTAGGAAGGTAATTCTTATGGACCAAGTTTCGACAACCTCAGACGAGACGACCGATCTAGGCCTTGCCTCAGGCGTGCTGGAGGTAACTGAGAAGGGCTACGGTTTCCTGCGACAGTCGAAGAACGGTTATCGTGCAACGCCGGGAGACGTATTCGTCGGGAAGGATTTCATACGCCAAACCTGGCTGCGAACGGGCCTGAGCATCGAGGGCAAGGTTGTCCCGCCAGCCAAGAAAAAGGGCGGGCCAAGGCTTGAGGAAATAACCACGGTCAACGGAAAGCCGATGACCGACTACACCGACATCGTCCCCTTCCAGGATCAGACTGTGGTCGATCCGCACCCGCAACTGAAGCTCGAGACTGACGGCGGGCCAATGGAGATGCGCGTGTTGGATCTGATCTGTCCTGTGGGCAAGGGGCAGCGCGGGCTGATCGTCGCCCCGCCGCGAACGGGCAAGACCATTCTGCTTCAGCAGATCGCCAACGCCATCGGCCAGAACAGCCCGGAATGTTATGTGATGATCCTGCTGGTAGACGAGCGGCCCGAGGAGGTCACCGACTTCCGCCGCCAGTGCCTCAAGTCCGAAGTGGTCGCGTCCAATAACGACCAGGAAGTGGCCAATCACGTCCGCGTCGCCGAGTTCACTATAGAACGGGCTAAGCGGATGGCTGAGATCGGCCAGGACGTTGTCGTGCTTTTGGACAGCCTCACTCGCCTCGGACGCGCCTACAATCGATACATAGAAACGTCGGGACGGACCATGACTGGCGGCGTGGACATCCGGGCGCTGGAGAGACCCAAGCGCATGTTCGGAGCGGCCAGAAAAATCGAAGGCGCCGGGAGCTTGACAATCCTGGCGACGGCCCTCATCGAAACGGGCAGCAGAATGGACGACCTGATCTTCGAGGAGTTCAAGGGCACCGGGAACATGGAACTCCAGCTCGACCGCAAGCTTTCCGAGCGGCGGATCTGGCCCGCCATCGGAATCCCCCAGTCCGGGACGAGAAAGGAAGAGCTCCTCGTCGAGCCATGGGCCTTATCGAAGCTGCACATGCTTAGGAGGTACCTGTCCAGCCTGAACGTCGACGACGAGATGCCCCAACTGCTCAAGGCCCTGGAGAAGTTCCCAAGCAACGAGGCCTTCCTGCGGCAGCTCGACGTGAAAAGCTACTAAGAGCCCCCACCATCAAACCCAAGAGAACGGGCGGACCGCTTTTGCGGCGGTCCGCCCGTTATATCTTCACGACAACCTTACACTAGGCCGCCCGCCCCGAGATTACAGCACTGCGTCCTTGGCGGCCTTTGCGATCCGGAATTTCAAGACGGTCTTGGCCGGAATGTGGATTTCCTCGCCCGTGGCGGGGTTGCGACCCATGCGTGCCTTTCGATTGACCAAGACAAGCTTACCGAGACCCGGAATGGTAAACCCGTTCTTCGCCTCCGTGTAGGCAAGCTGCACAAGAGCATCCACAAAGGCAGCAGCTTCTTTCTTGTTGATGTCGCAACTTTCGGCAAGGGCCGACAGCACCTGCGACTTGGTCAACGGTTTCCCCTTAGCTCTCGCGTTCGCCATTTCTCTGCTCCTTCCGTCATTCAATCTAAAGGACCATGGGCCAATCTGACCGCGACTATCTCAAGGCCCTTAAAGTGTCTGTGAGGCTTTAACCGGTCGCGTTTAACCTCGTAAAACTGTTGATATGTTGCGCGGCCGCTCGTGCCGCGTCAAGGGCAAAACGAGAAGAAAACCTAACAAACTCGGGCGTTTCCTGGTGCCTCGGACGGGGAAGATGCACAGGCGCCGCCGGAGACCTTCAATGAAACCTTTACGCGCCCGCTCAAGGAGTCGTGCTTGTATGGGCCCGACGAATTGGTATAGTCTTTACGATCACCGGAGAGGTGCCGGAGTGGCCGATCGGGCGGCATTGGAAATGCCGTGTACCCCTTGGGGTACCGCGGGTTCGAATCCCGCCCTCTCCGTTCTTCAAACATCCCGCCTTGGCCTCGTCTACAGCCAAGCCTCCCTCTTGCGCCTCACCGACCCCTGGCGGGATGAGAACACGCGCGGGGCCGAAGGCCACGCAACAACTGGGTCGACGCCCCAAAGGGGCGCCACGAAGCAAATCCCGCCCTGTGAGTTTCAGATCCCCGATGGGCCGCAACATCCCTGTCCTTAGCAAGTTGCGCGGTTCCGCCGATCGCGAGCAAGACGCAAGACGCCCGTAGCCTTTGCGGCCCAGACGAATGTCCGAGATACCGGTACATGAATCGAACTCGCCGAGCAGACCGGGTAAACCGCTAAGCCCGCTAGTCCTCAAGAACGATCGCATCGACCGGGCAGGCTTCTTCGGCCTCCCGACAAGCGTCCTCGAAGGTTTCAGGGATGGGGTCTGCGATCACCTTTGCGATCCCGTCGTCGCCCAGTTCAAAGACCTCCGGGCACACATCCTCGCACAACCCGCACCCGGTGCAGTTCTCGTCGACGCGCGCTTTCATTTGCCAACTCCCCTTCAAATGGCGCCGAAGCAACGGCCCGTAGAGTACCGCAGGGCCAGCCGGGAAGGCAAGGGCAGGATTACTCGGTTACCGAAATTCTCTTGGTGCCGACCCAGACACCGTGGAGGTTGCAGTTCCCATATGCACGCAACTGCTTGACATCGTGCTGCAGCGCAATGCACGAGCCGATCCTCGGACAGGTTCGCACCGGCGTAGAGGTTTACAAACTGGATGAAGTGTTTGTGCTCATTGGGGTGCGGTAGCATCTTCCCGACTTCGACGGTGAGCTGGAAGTACCGCCCCTTCTTGACAACGGCAGGACCCTCGACCACCACAATGTGTTTCTTTTTCAGATCCGACAGGTTGTTGCGATCGGCAGGCTCGTTGACACCGACAAAGAGGTCCGTCGCCCCCCTCGTATCTACGTTAGTCCCTTTTAAGCTCCCCCATCTTCTGGAGCTTCGACCGTCAAGTCTCCAAGTAGGTGGGGGGGGCGGTAAAATATGCTTCGTATGCAGCGCGTATCTTCCGCAGCGATTTCTTCTCTATCTGCCGAACGCGTTCGTTGGTCAGCCCGACAACCTGGCCCACCTGCGAGAGCGTTTGCGGTCGGCCACGCGACAGAATCGAAAACCGCTCCAGAATCACCCTGCGCTCCACATTCGACAGATTCGCGCAATTGTGGTTAAGGACCTCGTGAACGGCATCGATCGAGTCGGACCGCTGCATCCGATGCCTCCGCTCGCCGTAGTCGCTCTTCTCCAGTTCCGGGTCGAACTCGACAGGGAAAAGCTTGCGGAACCGCCGGTGCTTCGCCGCCAGCCGATGGAAGCACTTCAAGATAGACCGGCACGCATACGTGGAGAATTTGAAACCCCTCGCAACGTCGAACTTCTCAACACTCCTCAACACCGCCATGTATCCCTCGGAAATCAGCTCCGAGTACTCCACGCCGATGACGCGAACCCTCTTGGCCATGCTCGGGACGAGCGGCAAATTGGCGTTGGTGAGCTTCGCGCGAACCGCCTGGGCCCTATTGTGCCAGGTGGCTATCCGTTCGGCCCTTTTGGACGAATAGAACTTACGCTGCAGCTTCAGTAGTTCACGCAGGCGGTACTTGGCGTAGTTGTATCGCAGGAACAGCGTCCTTTCTTGCTCCCCCGTCAGCAGGATTCGCCTCGCCACGGAATCTTGACCGACATCGGTTGAGATCTCTGGAAGAAGCCGATAGTGTGGCACTGGAATGCACTCGCGTCGCGCTCCCCACAGCTTCCGTTCGGCACCGGGAGAGGAAAACGAACGGTCGTAAACGCAGTCGACGTCCAAGTCCGCAGACTGACCCAAACCGCCTCGCTTCACTCGACGAGTTGACGATGGCGCCGACCCTAGCTCGCGGCGCCTCTTCGTTTTAACCATTGAACTCATGATTCGGCCCCCTGCTGCTATATGTTTTGTCGATGGAACGCCCCTTACCGGGCGTCCGGTACGAACGGTCTTCATGCAGCTGTGCGGATCAGTTCGATTACAAATCCCTTGTTCACCTCCCGCGGGAGGGCGATGTCCAAACTTCCCAGGTAGCCCCCGACCGCATTGTTGATTCTGGACATCGCTTCAGCCTTGGACCGACCGTAGACGATGCACCCCGGCAGGGCCGGGCAACACGCTCGATAGATTCTGTCTGTCTGCCGAGACATCCTGATCAATAGTTTCAACTGCGTGTCTTCCTGACGGGCTGGGACCAAACAACCCCAACTGCCTTACGAAGTCCTTATTCCCTTAATTGGACATGCAGTCCCCATTGTCCCTTGGAGTGCTTTTCCTGCAATCGAGCCGCGCCCCGGTTTATTGGCCGGTAAAAACCCCATCTCCTATAGGACGATGTCCTACAGCGCCCAGCGGTTCCATTGGCCAATGCGCAGCGCAACCAGTGCCTATAAGAGGCGATATCCCCACTGGTAGTCATGGTTGTAGCGACTTAGAGGTGCTAGGAGAACCAGTCGGCGACCCGTGTCGTATTAGGCGCTCTTAGGAGCCGCCGTGGCACTGAACCCACTGTATGGCGTGCTTGAGAAGATCTGCAGCATTGTCGATGTTCAGCTTATCTTTGATGTGTTCTCGGTGGGAGTCGATCGTCTTGACGCTTATGTGCAGCTTCTTGGCGATCTCGCGCGTGGGCAGCCCGTTGCCAATCAACTCGAAAACCTGCATCTCCCTGTCCGTGAGTTTCTCGATGGAAGGTTCGGTCGCACCGACCCCACCGGAGACCCATTCCTTGACTATCCGCGCAGACAGTTTTTCGCTTACATATACCTCGCCGTCCAGGATTCTGCGTATACCCTCTACGACCTTCTCTGTGCCCTCTTCCTTGGTGATGTACCCCAAGGCCCCCGCGCGAAGCACGCGCTCGGCGTAGAAAGTTTCATCCCTCATCGACAACACCAGCACGCTCAACTTCGGATAGCGAATCTTGATGTCCTTTATCAGGTCCAGCCCGCTGCTTTCTTTTAAGGTAAGGTCCACGATGGCGACGTCCGGTTTGGACTTCTCGATGTTCGCCAGCGCCTCGGCGGCGCTTTCGGCCTCACCGCAAACCAGCATGTCCGGCTCCTGATCCAGGAGCATCTTGATCCCCTGGCGGACTATGGGATGATCGTCGACAATAAGGACCCTTATCTTTTCCGGGGCGATGCTGTCTTGGTCTTGTTCACTCACGAGCCTTGCTCCCCTTACCTGCAATTCTATCCTTGGGGAGGAAACATCTGACGACAGTTCCGCCGCCGGTGCGCGATTCCACACTGAGTGACCCACCGATCACACCGGCGCGATACCGCATGATGCGCATCCCCATCCCCTTCACCTCACCAGCCCGCTGGTCCATGCCCACGCCGTCGTCCCGAACCGCAAGTGTGATGCCCTCGCCGTCGCCGGTAAGCGTGATATCGATGTTCCTGGCCCTTGCGTGCTTTGCGGCGTTATTGACGGCCTCCTGGGCAATGTAATACAGGTGCGTCGCGACGGAATCATCAAGGGATACAGGCTTGTCGCTCCTGAACCGGCACGAGACACCGAATACCTCCTCGATGCTCCCGGCGAGGTCTCGCAGACCAGCGACGACACCGTCGCCGTGCAGGCCCACCGGATCCAGACCCCTGGCGAGCGACCGGACCTGAGCAACCGAGTCGTTGACCAGTTCGACGATCTGCTTTGTCGCCGGAAGCTCCTCGCCCAGGTGCTCGGCGAGTTTCCGGCTCAGGCCCTTAATCAGCAGCGCCAGACCCGTAAGATTCTGACCCAACGTATCGTGTAGGTCGCGGCCGATGTCGCGGCGCACCGCCTCGGAGGTCTCTATCACCTGCTTTTGCAGCTCCTTCCGGTCCGTCACGTCGATTCCCAGCTCCAGAACCACGGCCGTCCCGTCGATGTCCGAAAACGGATAGAACCACGTGTGATAGCTGCGGCCGGTCGGGCCGGTCCATTCGGAATCCCGCGGCTGATTGTCCTTCAAGACATCCGGGACCGGACAGTCCCTGCACGGGTTGGTTCGGCCGAACTGAACGGTGTAGCACGGCCTCCCGGCCGGAGCCCCAAACAACTCAATGAACCTGTGGTTGGCGTAACGGATAGTCCCATCACCGCTCTTCAGCGCGACATATCCGGGCAGGACGTTCAGCAGGGAAAAGAGCCTCTTGCGCTCCTCCTTTATGGCGTCCTCAGCACTTTTGCGCTCGGTGATGTCCTGCACAGTTCCGGCCATGCGGACGGCCTTACCGCCCGTATCGTATGTCACCTCGCCCTCCTCGTGCACGATCCGCTCAGTCCCATCGGGACGAATAATCCTATGATCTATGGCGTACGAGCCTCTCTCATGCAGCGCCTCACCTACAGCTTGATCGACCGCCTCCCTGTCATCCGGATGGATGCACTCAAGAAACGCCTCATACGTCGCCTCGAATTGTTGCGGGCTCAACCCGAAAATGCGAAAAACCTCGTCGGACCACCAGAGTTTATCCTCGACGTTATCCCACTCCCAGTTACCCATGTGAGCGATCCGCTGTGCTTCGGCGAGGCGTGCCTGGCTCTGGCGCAGCTCTTTTTCGGCGCGAATTCTGTCTCTGACCTGGTCTTCGAGTTCGCCGACCGTGCGCGTAAGGTCGGCCGTGCGCTTCCGGACGCGCTGCTCCAGCTCATCATGGGCCTGGCGCCGCTCCTGCGTTCTTAGCTTCAGATCCATGAAAAGAACGTTGTACGGGTCTCGCAGGCCAGTCTCGATCAGGGCCTTGTAGATCATGTAGAACGAGACGATCTTCAGATAGTGGCCCAGCATGTTGAACGAACCGTACAGATCGGCCTTGTAGAGCGTGAACATCACCTCCGAGGCCATCGTCGCGGCGATCGACAAACCAATCCACCGCAGGACACGCCGATCAAGGTGCGCTCGATTTCGCCGCAGCAGCACCATCGCCACGCCAAGGATACCAATGATGACGAACTCGCTGGCCCTTTTGAAAAGCGTCAGGCCGGCTGCATCGAAACACACCGGAAAGACGTCCAAGTAGAAAATGGAAAACAGCGCCAGACAGAACACCGATGCGTAGACAAACAGCAACAGCTTGAGATTGGCCCGCCGTTTCAGAAAAACAAACGCAGCGACAAACGAAAGGCCCTCAAGGTATCGCGCGACGATCCAAAGCTGCACGGCCAGGTTCGTCCCATACCCGCTAAAGACCCCCATCCCCGGATACGCCAGCGTATGAAGCAAATCGACAGCACTGATGAAAAGATACGCAACTCCAAGAACCACCAGATAACCGCTGTCGATGAATCGCCGGGTGTTCCAGGCGACAACGAAAACACCGGCGCCCACGACAACGCTGAACAGCTCGGATAAGCTGTGAAAGAGAAGGTAATTCCGGCGGGCCAGCAGAACCGAGACGATCAGCGCAGCTGCAACGAGACTGATGATGGCAATCCATCGGATGACAACCGGGCCGATCCGACCTCTTGCGGCGCTGTCTGACTTCCCCATCTGTCCCTACCTCGCCCACAAGTCGAAATGATCCGATAAACAGATGCGCACATAACAGTTTACCCCTGTATTTCGGGTTAATCAAGGCCGATGCGGACCAAGGGCGAACATACACGGGGCAGGACGTAGGCCGGGCCATCCCCCCGGCTCGTCGGGATTCGACCCGACCTGCGGTCTTTATGCACTCGATCCATTGCCTTAGAGCCCCTAAACACCAATGAGGCGCGAGCCGTGTTGTGACGCCAATGAGATGGATACAAGGGTCAACGACGATGGAATATCTTAATGGTATGTCGAGAAATTCTGACGCCGTAGACGCTCATTAGCATCGCAACCCGAAGGGACGTGCATCTCATTGGTGTCAGGGACTCTTATTGACCGGTGCGGCTGGCGGGGCTTATAACACCATCTCGTAACTTGCGAATTGAAATGGGCCCTTCTTTTACAGGAGTAAATCATGACCGAATCACTAGCGGGGACACCGGCGCCACAACTGTCCGAGGCACTTCGCGGGAAGCAACTGCCCCACATAGGCGTCCTTTCGCACCGGGAGCTTCAAGAGGTAATGAATCTGGGCGCGTGGTTTCGCGACAACCGCCACGAGGGCTCCTACACCCACCTCCTTGCCGGGCGCATCCAGGCACTGCTGTTCGTCTATGAGTCCACCAGAACGCGGATGGGTTTCGCTGCGGCGATGGCGCAACTCGGCGGGACGACGCAGTACCTGGCGGCCAAGGACACACAGATGGGACGAGGAGAGACAATCGCTGATACCGCCCGCGCGCTCGACCAGTACGTAGACGTGATTTCGACGAGGCTCTGGAAACACGAGGACATAGAAGTAATGTGCCAAAACATGACCGTGCCGGTGCTCAACGCATGCACCCCGCTGGACCACGCCACGCACGTGATCGGCGAGCTTATGACCATCAAGCAGGCCAAGGGGCACCTCGAAGGTATAAACCTCGTCTACACCGGAATGGCCCGGGGGATTCTGCACTCGTTTATCCGCGCCTGTCCGACCCTCGGGGTCAACCTGACGCTGGCGATACCGTCCTCCTACGCCGAGACGGTGAATCCCGAGATCCTCGCCGAGGGCCAAGACAAGGCCAAAGCCGCCGGGACGCGCCTCCAGATCTGCACGGACCTGAAAGATGCCGTGAAGGATGCGGACTTCATCCAGGCCGCCACGCTCATTCGCAGCATGCTCGCCGGGGAGCAGTCGCCGGAAGAAAAGGCCGTCGATATCCCAAAGTGGACGGTGACCAACGAGGTCTTAAGCTGTGCAAAACCCGATGTGATCTACTCGCACTCCGGCCCAGCCCACAGGGGAATCTGCGCGACAGATGAGGTCATGGACGGACCCAAGTCCGTAATCCGCCAGGAGGCGCACAACGCGATCTACTCCAAGAAGGCGCTGCTGGCGCTGATGGTGAGGTAGGAATCGCACGTTGAGCACCCCAGGCGGGCACCACAACGACCCGCCGCCGATCAACGTACCAGTTTAACTAGTGCACTGGTTACCCACCTGCTTGGTTGAGCTTACTGCGACACTCACTTGTACGGAAAATTCTCCGTCCACTGGGCGGCGGACAACTCGACCAGCAGCTTCGCCAGATATACGGCGCTGGCGTCGATAAGCCCACGGCCCTTCACAGCGGATGCCTTGCGGGCGTCTCCGCCCGCTGCCGCAGGAACGTACAAGTGCCACGGCCGAACGAAATAGACGCCCTCGCTGGCCAATGCCCCCACCGTCAGCTGACCAAACGGAAAGTCCGCGATTCTATCTTCTCTGACCAGCTCCGGGCGCAAGTGCATCACCGATGACGTCTCCGACTCCCCGGCGTGATCGGACGGGTGCTCGACGAACTTGCTGCGAGCGGGCCCGGCCGAGGCGCTGGAGGTCAGGCAAACGAAGGCTCCCCCCCCCGACGGGCACCTGTCGTAATGAGCGCGAAGGGTTGCACGCAATGCGTCGGTGTTGCCCCCGTGGTTGTTATACAGCACGATCTTGCGGATACCGTCGGCCTCCAGGGCCTCGACGATGTCCAGCACCACCTGCATCAGTGTCTGCACGCCGATGCGGCAGGCGAACGGGAAGCCCTTGAAATTCACGTTGTTGCCGATCGGCAGCGTCGGGTACATAAGCGCCCGGGCACCCCGCTCGTTGGCCCGGACGATCGCGCTGCGGACGATCGCCTCGCATTGGAAGTAGTCGGTCCCGTACGGCAGAGCCGGGCCGTGCGGCTCAACCGAACCGATGCCCAAGACCACCACCTCCGCACCGAACGCCTTGACGTCCTCGATTGTCATCTCTTGAAGGATTCCGCTTGTCACGGGTTGTGTCTCCTTTGTTAAGAGTGCCCGAGAAACAGGCAAAGCATACGGCGCCCAGGGCGCCACCGCGCCATCTTAATGTCCTCGCCGCCGCGCGTGAAAGCTTTTTGAGCGAGCCCTGGGCGACAGTTGACTTTGACACAACAGGCACCGAGCCGATAAGCTGAGCGGCGTGTCGTGCAAGTATTGGAGATCGATCATGGCTTCCAGGAAAACGCAACTCGTGCTGGTTTTAATCGTCCTGATATTCTTTGGCGTCCCGGCGGGCGGAAAGACCATCCCCGTGCGCGCGGGCGAGTCTATCCAAGCAGCCGTCGATAAGGCCCTCCCCGGCGATACGGTCCTGATCGCCTGCGGAATGTACACCGAGAACGTCCGCGTCACCCGCTCCGGCACGGCCGATGCGCCGATCATCATCGAAGGCGAAGAAGGTGCAGAGATCCACGGATACACCAACTGGCAGCCCAAGTGGACGCCCGCCTCCTTCGGCGAGGGAATCTTCAAGGCCCCCCGCCCCACCGAGCCGGGACTGCTGTGCTACAACGGGCTGTACGTCCTTAAGTGCACCAAAAACCAGAAGCGCATCCTTGCGCACGGATCTGAGACTGAACAGGCCAAGACACCCGGGGGCTTCAAGCACATCCGCAGCGTGTGGGCGTATATGGACGGGCAGCTATATCTTCGCACGCCGGACAAGGAAGACCCCGGGGCAGCGGAAGTGTATGTGGCCCAGGAGGGCTCAGCCTGCATCTTCCTGGACGGAGCAAGCAACGTAATCGTTCGCGGCCTGACGCTTCGGTACGCCACCTACGGCGTCCTGGCCACCAACTGCACGAACGTCGTCGTCGAACACTGCACGGTCGGGCCGACCGATCATGGAATACGCTTCTGGCAGAACGTGCACGACTCGAAGATCCGCTACTGTCAGGTGACCTGCCCCGCCATCTTCGAGTGGGTCCGGCGCGGCCCGCCGGAGACGGACGGGACCAGCCACAACGAGGACATCTACTACATCAACAAGACGGCAGGTCCACAGAACCGCCGCAGCATCAGCCTGCTTAACTCCGGGCACAACAACGAAATCGCCTACAACCACATCCACGATTGCTACCAGGGGATCGAGGCCAAGGAAGACAGGACGGAAGACGGGCACCTCAACAACCAGAACCTCAACGTGCACCACAACTACATACACGAGACGGCCTACTACGCCCTGTCGCCCAACGGGACGGACATCAACGGGCGGTGGCACCACAATCTGCTTGTCAATAACACCAGTTCCGCAATCCGGATCAAGCCGCCATCCGCCGTCGGGCCGCTGTACATCTACCGCAACGTAATCAGGCACGAAGGCGGGAGGGTCTGGTGGGCCTCGGACGCACAAAAAGGGCCTGTCCTGATGTATCACAACACCTTCTATGGCGGGTGGACGATGATCCGCCTGGCCTCCGGGCGATCACCGGGGGTATGCCTGATCGCCAACGCCTTCATCGGACCCACCCGGGCCTACCGCCACGGACACTTCATCGGGAGAATCCCGCCCGATCAGATCGACTACAACCTCATCACCAATCGGCAAATGGAGCTGTACGACGAACTGCAGGCGGGCGGATACCAAAAACACGACCTCGTAGCTCCGCTGGGACTGGACAGTGATCGCGCCGACATCGTCGCTCTGACCGCCGATACCGGCCCGAACTGGAAAGAGCTTACCGCCGCGCTGCGAGTCAGGTACCCCGCACTGCCCGCTCAGCTTCCGGGCACCGAGCATGTCAAAGGCCGCGCCGACATCGGCGCCTACGAGGACGGGGCCCTCGATGGCGAGCACGAAGTCGGCGTCGACCCGGCCCTGTGCGGCGCACGGGCCTACCACAATCGCAACCAAACCAAACAAGAAGGGCAAGTCAAATGAGTGAACCGGTCATGGCGTTCGTCGGTAACTGGGAATCGCTGGCGTTTCGACGACGACGCCCCCAATGGGCCCAGAACGAAATTGAAGATCTTTACGAAGCCGAACACACGCCCGAGATTATCGCCAAGCTCAAGGACATCGGCGTCAACTACGTCCTGACGCACTTCTTCAAGGGCTTCGGGCTGGTCGCCGGAGCCGACGAGGTCGCCAAGACCGCCCAGTTCATCGCAGACGCACACGCCGCCGGGATCGGCGTAGGGACCTACATCAGCTCCAATATATTCTACGAAACCTTCCTGGACGAGGAACCCGACGCCGGCGAGTGGATCGGAATCAACTACGACGGAAGCAAGACGATCTACTTCGACCAGTACTTCCGGTGGCAAATGTGCTACTGCAACCCCGCCTACGTCAAGTACATCACCAAGACGATCGACAAGGCCGTCGAGATCGGCGCCGACCTGATCCACCTGGACAACTTCAACTGGATGCCCAACTACGACTACTGCCACTGCCCCCACTGCGTCGCCGCCTTCAGGCGGTTCCTTGACGAACAATTGAGCCCCCAGCAGCGAAAAAAGCTGCTGGGCTTTTCGCAGACGCACCACGTCACCCCGCCGCCGGGGATCGACCGAGTTCGCCTGGACGGCCAGGTCATCCCCGACCCGCTGATGCGTCTCTGGATCGCCTTTAGGGCAGAGGCGCTGGGGTCGGTTTTCAAGACGTTCTGCGACCACGCACGCAGCAAGAAACCGGACATCAAAATGGAGTTCAACGGCGAGGGCCTGGCGTGCATCTACAACCATATCAAGATGGGCGTGGACTTCGACCGGATGCTGCCCGATGCCTACGCGTTCTGGGGTGAGGACGGGTTCGGTCCCCAGGTGCACCCCAACGGGTGCATCGGCGGCCGGTGGCGGTCGATGAAGATGGCCGAAACGTACGGGTCGCATTTCTTCGGATATACGTTCAACTCAAACGGCGCCGACGAGACCGGCGTCAAAACAAACCGGCTGTATTTCGCCGAGCACCTCGCCTTCAACAACAACTGCGCCGCCGACGTGGGGAATTTCCACGCCCGATCCCACGTCCCGAGCTTCCAGACCCGCGGGCCGGAGTTGAAACTCCTGCGCGAAAACGAGGATCTGTTCGCCAGCGCCAAAACCGCGTCGCAGGTCGCGTGTTTCAGGAACTTCCCGTCCCAGGCGTACTGCGGGATCACGACGCAGATCGTCCCCTACAACATCGAGCAGATGCTGTTCGTCCGCTCGGTCCCGTTCGACATCCTTATGGATTCGCACCTTGGAAGGTTAGGCGACTACAAGCTCGTGTTCCTGGCCGGGACATTGTGCATGAACGAGGCGCAGCGAAAGGCGTTCGCCGACTACGCCGCCGGCGGCGGGTCGCTCATCCTGATCGGCGAGGCGGGTAAGTACGACGAATGGGGCTTGCAGGTTGCCCGAAGCTTCGCTTCCCAGTGCGGGCTGAAGGTCGCTGACGGTAACGAACCGGTAAGCGGACAAGTGGGCAAGGGCATGGTCCACTATCGGCCGCCGCAACTACCGCAGGTGGTCGCCGACGCAATCGAAGCCGGCGATTTCCCAAACTACGCCGACGACTGGGCCTACTACCCCTCGAAACTTTGGGCCGAGCCCGCCGACGCCGACCAGATCGCCGCAATTGTAAACGACGCCACCGGCGGCCCCGCAATCACCCACGACGGGCCGCCAACGCTTATCTGCCAGCTGCGAACCAAGGCGCAGGACAAAAAGACGCTGCTGCACCTGCTGCAGTATCAAGCGACCGAACCGATCGAGACCGTAACCGTTAAGCTCAAGGATCTGGCCGGGTCAGTCGAGTCCGTCACCCGCGTCGATTTCGACAACCCCAAACCGCGACCCGTCCAGTTCACCGCCGATGGCAGCGACCTGGTGATCCTCGTACGAGACTTGAACGTCTATTCGCTGCTTATTGCGACCTGACGCCGCGCAGAGACAAAAGGAACCGGGAAGGACCATGAAGCCAGTGAAGTTGCTTGTAATCGGGGCCGGCAGTAGAGGGACGCGATACGCTCGCGACGGGACGTCGCTGGGCGATCATGTCCGCGTGGTCGGGGTCGCCGAGCCTCGCGATTATTACCGCAACCGGATGGTCGAGAAGTACAACATCCCCCCCGAGGGCGTCTTTACCGACTGGGCCCAGGCCGCGGGGCGCAAAAAGTTCGCCGACGCCGTAATCATCGCCACCCACGATGCGCTGCATGCCGAACCTGCCGTCGCCTTCGCCAACCTGGGGTATCACATGCTGCTGGAAAAGCCAATGGCCCCCGACGCCGCCCACTGTCGGCGCATTGTCGAAGCCGCTGCGGCCAACAAGATCATCTTCGCCGTCTGCCACGTCATGCGATACACCGACTACACCCAGCGGGTGAAGTCCATCGTCGATTCCGGCGCAATCGGCGACGTGGTCTGCATCCAGCACCTCGAGCCGGTCGGATACTGGCACCAGGCGCACTCGTTCGTCCGCGGAAACTGGCGAAACCAGGCCACATCCTCGCCCATGCTGCTGTCAAAGTCCTGCCACGACCTCGACTGGATACGCTACATCATGGACCGCAAGTGCCTTCGCGTCTCGTCGTTCGGGTCGCTGTATCATTTCAAAGCCAGCAACAAACCCCCCGGCGCCTCCGACCGCTGCACCACGTGCGGCGTCGAGGATAAGTGCCCATACTCGGCGAAGCGGTTCTACCTGGATCGGCTCCAGAAGGAGGATTTTGGCTGGCCGCTGGACATCATCGCCGAGGATCTAACGCACGATGCGGTCATGCGGGCGCTGCAGACCGGACCCTACGGACGGTGCGTCTATCAGTGCGACAACGACGTGGTGGACCACCAGGTTGTCAACATGCTGTTCGACGGCGGGCGGACGGGAACCTTCACCATGACGGCGTTCTGCGAGGCCGGCGGACGAAAGACACGAATCTTCGGGACGAGCGGCGAGCTGTACGGCGACGGGCGGATGATCGAGCACTTCGACTTCCTGACGAACACGAAGAAGGTGATAGACACCAGGGCGGCTGACGCGTCGATGTCCGGCGGGCACGGCGGCGGGGATTACAAGCTGATCTCCGGCTTCATCGCCGCAGTGGCCTCCTGCGACCAGTCGAAGATCCTATCCGGACCGGCCGAGACATTGGAGACGCACCTGATGGTCTTCGCAGCGGAACAGGCCCGCCGCGAAAACCGCGTGGTGGAAGTCTGAACGGATCCCACAACATTTGGAGCCAAGTGAATGAGTAAAGCGGCGATGGATAAGGCGGTGATTCTGGCCCGCGGCCTGGGTACCCGGATGCGAAAAACGGACGCGGGGACAGCCCTCACCGACGAGCAGGCGACAGCGGCCGAGGCGGGCGTCAAGGCGCTGATTCCGATCGATCGGCCGTTCCTGGACTATGTGCTCAGCGGCCTGGCCGACGCAGGGTACAAGCGAATCTGCCTTGTGATCGGACCCGAACACGACGCGATCCGTAAATACTACGGCTCGCTGGAGTTGAACCGAATCAGCATCGAATACGCCGTCCAGGTCGCACCGCTCGGTACGGCCGACGCCGTCGCCGCCGCCGAAAGCTTCGCCGCCTCCGATCCCATCCTGGTAATCAACTCCGACAACTACTATCCGCTCGACGCCCTTGGCGGTCTGGGCGAACTGGAGGGGATGGGCCTGGCGGCCTTCACCAAAGAAGCGATGCTGACCCAAGGGAACGTTCCGCCCGAGCGGATCGCCAAGTTCGCGGTCATCGAGGCCGACGCCGACGGATACATGACCCGCATCATCGAAAAGCCCGACGCCGAGACGATCGCCGCCCTACCCGAGCCGGTCTGCCTCAGCATGAACTGCTGGCGGTTCACCCCGCCGATCTTCACCGCGTGTCGGGCGATCCAACCCTCGCCGCGCGGGGAGCTGGAGATAACCGACGCCGTCCAGTACGCCATCGATTCGCTGGGCGAAAGGTTTCGCGTGCTGATCTGCGACGCTGCCGTGCTGGACATGTCCTCCCGCGCCGACGTGCCCTCCATCGCCAAGCGGCTGGCCGGTACAAAGGTTGAACTCTAACCGACCGGTGGCGCTGCCGGCACAGCAGTATTTGACTTACCTCGCCCCCGCGTGGTAGACAAGCACCCCCATGACGGCGTTGCTATTCACATTAGGCGTGTTTACGTTCATCCTCGTATTGGCGCGGTTAAAGGTTCCGCTGGCGTTGGCGATCCTTGCGGGCGGCGCGGCGATGGGCCTGTTGTTTGGAATCAGGGGTGAACTGGGAGGCGTGTTGCTTACCGGCGCCGTCCAACCGCAGACGATTGGGTTGGCGATCGTAACCGTGCTGCTGCTCACGGTGTCGGGCGCAATGCAGGCAGGCGGGCAGATGCAGCGCATCGTCTCGGCCGCCAAGGCGATATTTCGCCGCCCGACGCTGACCATGGCCGCCCTGCCCGCACTGATCGGGATGCTCCCCATGCCAGGGGGCGCGCTGTTTTCCGCACCGATGGTCGCCTCCGCCGCCGGCGACGAAAAGATAAGCGGCGGGAAGCTGTCGGCCGTCAACTACTGGTTCCGGCACATCTGGGAGCATTGGTTCCCGCTGTATCCAGGGGTCATCACCGCCCTGGCGCTGACCAAGCTGGATGTCGGGGCGTTCATACTCACGCAATTCCCGCTGAGCCTGTGCATGATCACCGGCGGGCTGCTGATCCTGCGCAGGATCCCCACGAACTTGCAGACAACCGCCCCGCCGCCACGCGGGACCTACCGCAAACTGCTGGGGGGCACTTCGTCCATCTGGATGATACTTCTGATATGGGCGGCCGGGCGCGGCGCGCTGTATCTCGTCCCGACAGATCGGCTCTTCGGCCAACTCGCCGGCGAGATCGAAAAGTATCTCCCGCTGGTGATCGGTCTTGTGGCCAGTTGGGCGTGGACAATCCACCTCAACCGCCTTTCGGCGCGGCAGGTCGGTCGGATCGTGGCGGCCTGGCGCATCTGGTCTATCGTCCTGCTGGTTATCAGCGTGATGATTTTCCAGCACATGCTGTCGGCGGTGGACGCACCCGCTCGCATCGGCGAGGGTCTGACCAAGGCCCACGTCCCGTTTGTGCTGGTAATGGCGGCGCTGCCGTTTATCGCCGGGATGGTGACGGGCCTAGCCGTTGGGTTCGTCGGGACGAGCTTCCCGATCGTGCTGGCGCTTGTTCCACCCGATGAGTCGATCCGCCCGTATGTCGTGCTGGCGTACGCGTTCGGGCATCTGGGTCAGATGTGCTCGCCGCTGCACCTGTGCCACGTCGTGTCCAACCGATTCTTCAAGACCGGGTACGGGCCGGTCTATCGGGAACTTCTGCCCGCCGCAGCCGTGGCCGGTACGCTTTCGGTGGCGTATTTCCTCCTGCTGAAGCTGCTGCTCTGATCGCCCGAGGCGGCGATAAAGGTGAGCCTTTGAATAAGTCGCTGCAACTGTCTGATCTGCCTGATGCGGCGGGGCTTGTCGGGCAGCTCGCGGCGGCGGGCCTGAGTGAATCCGCCGCATCCGCCAAGGCGGATCTACTGGCGGCCTCGGCGAACCAGATGATCTGCGACGGGGTGGACAAATCCGCCCAAGCCCATGCGTTCTTCGTCCCCGGGCGCATCGAGGTGCTGGGCAAGCACACCGACTACGCCGGGGGTGCGAGCATAACGTGCGCCCCGCAGCGCGGGTTCGCCGTTGTCGCCGTCGCCGGCGACGACGAGACGGTACGGATCACCGACGCCGCCAGCGGCGAGAGTTGCTACTTCAAGATCGACCCGGACACGTCGCCGCAGATCGGGCACTGGTCGAACTATCCCATGACCGTCGCCCGCCGGGTGGCGAGGAATTTCGTCTCCGGGCCGCCTCTTGTCGGCGCGCGCATCGCTTTTGAGTCCGACCTTTCGCCCGCCGCCGGGATGAGCAGCTCTTCGGCGCTGATGGTGGGCACGTTTCTAGCGCTGGCGCGCGTCAACGATCTGACGCGGCGGGACGAGTACCGCAGCAACATCGACTCCGCGGAATCGCTGGCCGAGTATCTCGGGACGGTCGAGAACGGCCAGACTTATCGGGCGCTGACCGGCGACGCCGGCGTAGGAACCTTTGGCGGAAGCGAGGACCACACCGCCATGCTTGCGTCCCGCGCCGCCCACGTCAGCGAATACTCCTACTGCCCCGTGCAACTGCGCCGCGCAATTGCGATGCCCCCCCGATACGTCTTCGCCATCGCCTCCAGCGGCGTCGCTGCCGTAAAGACCGCAGCGGCGCGCGACAAGTACAACCGCGCCTCGAATCTCGCGGCCGCCGTCGCCCGGGCCTGGCGCGACGCAACCGGCCGGGACGATCCGCACATCGCCGCCGCGCTGGTAAGTTCACCCGACGCGACCGAGAAGATGCGCGACATACTTCGCCGTACGCGGGCAGAGGATTTCACGACGGGCGAGCTTCTCGGGCGGTTCGAGCATTTCGTCATCGAGAACGAGCAGATCATCCCGGCCGCCGGAGACGCGCTGGCGGCAGGCGACATGACGGCGTTCGGCCAGTTGGTAGACCGCTCGCAGAAGGCCGCCGAGGATTTGCTGGGAAACCAGATCAACGAGACGATTTACTTGGCCGCCGAGGCGCGCCGGCTAGGTGCGGCGGCCGCCTCCGCTTTCGGGGCAGGCTTCGGCGGAAGCGTATGGGCGATCATCCGCCAACAAGACGCGGAAGAATTTCTGCGCGAATGGGAAGGCGAGTATGGAAAAACGTTTCGGCGGCGGGGCAAAGGCGCCGCGTTTTTCCTGACACGCCCCGGCCCGGCCGCCTTCGAACTAAGCTGAGCGGCCTGCCGCCAGGCAAATGCCCGCTTCTTGGAGTCCTGGAATCGCTTGACGGTCGCCGAAACCCCAGTAGAATCATCACAAGGCCCACGACCGTCGTGGGCCGCGACGTATCTGGGAAACTGCGGTCAAGCGAGGAGATGAATCCATGATCGTGCAACACGTACTGACTTCGACGACGAGGGGAATGATGGTAATGGTGGCGGCCGTTGTGCTGTGGCAGGCCGCCAGCCAGTGCCGGGGCGAAGAACCGGTCCCCGCGTCCGGGCCTGTGACCGAAATTGTCACGCCGATCCGCGACGAGATTCCCACCTACATGCCCGAAGGAATGCTCAGGCCCTTCATCGACGCCCACACGCACTGGGGTGGACAGCACCCCCAGGCGCTGGCTTGGCTGGCACGCTACGACGCAAAGCTTCTGCTGATCGGCAGCGGGAGGCGCGGCGAGTTGTCCCGTTCGCTGATACAAAAGTACCCCAAGCGGTACGCCTGGTGCACCAGCTTCGGGCTGAAGGGCTTTGAATTGCCCGGTTACGCCGAGAAGGTTATCGAGGGCCTGCGGAAAGACTTTGCCAACGGGGCCATCGCCTGCAAGATCTTCAAATCCCTGGGGCTGTTCCTGAAGGACTCCAAAGGGAACCTCCCGCAGATCGACGACCCGATCTTCGAGCCGATCCTCCGCTGGATGGAGCAGGAGGGGCACGTGCTCATGGCGCACGTCGGCGAGCCGATGGGCATGTGGCGGCCGTTGGGCGAAACAAACGCCTACACCATCTACCTCAAGAAACGCCCAAGGGGCCATTTCTACGGCCGGGACGATGTCCCCAGCCATGCCACGATCATGGCGGCACGGGACCGTGTTCTGGCGAGGCACCCCAAGCTGAAGATGATCGGCGCGCACTTCGGCAGCATGGAGTACGACGTGGCCGAGATCGCCAAGCGGTTCGACGCGTATGGCAACTTCGCTGTCGACACCTCCGGCCCGACGCGGATCATCGACCTCGGCCAGCAGGATCACGAGAAGGTCCGAGCTTTCTTCATCAAGTACGCCGACCGGATCATGTACGGCTCTGACCGCAGCAGCCGCAAGAGCCAACTGGAGATGAACGCCGAGGAACTGGCCGTGTCGCTCGGCGAGATCGAGTGGGCCGCCCAGATCAGTTGGGACTACTACGCCACCGACAAGGTCGTCGTGATAAAGGGCTTTAAGTGCAAGGGTCTGTCCCTGCCTCCCGACGTGCTGAAAAAGCTGTTCTACACCACCGCCAAGACCTGGTTACCGGGCATGTAAGGCGGCGAGACCCCCCATAATACCGGCCGCGCGAGCCAATAGAAAAGGCTGTGCGGGACGACCGTCACGCGCAGATCCTTTAGGTCCGCAAGCTCATGCTCTACCAGCACGCGCCGCTGTGGCGTGAAGCTCTGGCTGAACGCGCCGCTGGCCAGTTCGGCCACAACGGCCTCTGCAACTTGGATGATCGTAGACATTAGCTTCTATTGCCTCTTGCCCGTTCCGCCCATACCATGGAATCCATGGCAGAGGCGGCCACCAAAGTTCATGGCAAGTGGAACTACCTGGCGGTCCTGGTTTCGCTGTTGGCTGCGGTAGTTATCCAGGGAGCGGTGCTTCCCTGCTTGTGCTACGAGGGAACGATCAAAATACGGATCGCTTTGGGGGTCGACGCATTGATCTTGATCCGCGTTCTGGTCGCTTGGATCCGCAAGGAACGAGGCAAAGGATGGATCTTCTACGCGGCCTTGCCGTTCGTCATGATCCTCGTCATCGAATTGCTGGTTTATCTGCAGCATCTCCACTAGCCCTTAATCCACGCCACCACCACCGACAGAAGCGCCGTGGTGCACCCCTCGATAAGCATCCAAGTCAGCCTTCCTTGACGCTGCGCGCCCACCTCCGGCCGGGTGACTATTTTGGCTGCGTGGCTGTCGGGCGCGGGCCCACGACGAACTGCTGGTCCTTGGGCTTTTCCTCGATGGCCTCGGCGTTGGTCTTCGGCAGCCACTTGGCGAGGTCGGCCTTGACCTTGTCATAGGCCGGGTCGGTCGCCAGGTTGGTCCACTCGTTCTCGTCGCGCCTGTGGTCGTAAAGCTCCTCCGAGCCGTCGTGGTAGCGGATGTACCGCCACCGGTCGGACCGCAGCGAATGGTTGTTGGAGAAAAAGGTCGTCAGCGACGGCTGATCCCACGCGGCCGCGGGATCTGCCAGCAGCGGCGTAAGGCTGGCGCCGTCCAGGTCGCTGCGTGCAGGCAGACCGCAAAGGTCGATCAGCGTCGGGTACATGTCCATCAGGTTCACCGGCCGGTCGCAGCGGCCCGGTTTGATGCCCGGCCCGGCAATCATCAGCGGGGTGCGGCAGGCCTCCTCCCACAGGGCAAACTTCCGCCAGTGCAGCTTCTCGCCAAGGTGCCACCCGTGGTCGCCCCACATCACGATGTACGTGTTGTCGGCGTACGTGCTGGCGGCCAGTGCGTCCAGGATTCGTCCGACGCACACGTCCGCGAACGTCGTGTTGGCGAGATACCCTTGCACGGCCCGGTGCCAATTGTCGGTCGCCACGACGCGGCGGTGGTCCCGGTCGGCCTTGGCGATCTTGCGGCCGGCCTCAGGCACGTCGTCCAGGTCGTCCTTCTTGTTCGGCGGCAGTGAGATTTTGTCGACCGGGAACATCTCGAAGTACTTCCGCGGCGCATACCATGGCAGGTGCGGCCGGTAGATTCCCGCAGCAAGGAAGAACGGCCGATCATAGGCTGTGTTAAGCTGTCGGCCCGCCCACGTGGCGATCTTCCAGTCGCCCATGTCCTCGTCGGCGACGTCGATGGGGCCCCAATCGAAATTGCGCGCCCCCTCGATGCCGTTAAGCGGCCGGGACCCCTTTGGCGGCTTGGGACTGGCGGGGATGCTCTGCATGACGTCCGGCCAGTAGGCATGCCACGAGGGCGGATCGGGGAAGCTCCAGTGCATTATCTTGCCGCCGCCCTGCACGTAATATCCGTTGGCCATGAAGTGCTGCGGCAGCGTGACTGCGTCCGGCACGGCCCATCGCCACGGGTGGCGGTTGTTGTAGACGCCGGACGTGTGCGGCCGCACGCCCGTCAGCAGCGCTGCACGGGATGCGTTGCACAGCGGCGCGGGGCACTGGG